>Ga0172374_1000033_pt1 | contig 115526 bp, 104 predicted proteins | sample LakKiv3m_FD_114536 | JGI IMG/M metagenome (GOLD analysis project Ga0172374, IMG submission 114536) | Freshwater microbial communities from Kabuno Bay, South-Kivu, Congo - kab_092012_10.3m | ecosystem: Environmental > Aquatic > Freshwater > Lake | place: Democratic Republic of the Congo... | reverse complement strand
GGCGATTTTCATTTTCCAGTGAACAAGGAGGCTACATCATGATCAACATGCGTTTTCCCGACGACTCGTCCCGCGCGTTCGAAAGCCCGGTGAGCGGGCTTCAGATCGCCCAGGCGATCTCGCCTTCGCTTGCCAAAAAATGCGTCGCCGTGCTCGTTGACGACCAACTGCTCGACCTCAACCGTCCGCTCGACCGCGACGCCCGGATCAAGCTGATCACGGAATACGATCCCGCCGCGCTCGAGGTCCTGCGCCATTCCGCCGCCCACCTGCTCGCCGAAGCGGTCCGTTCGCTCTGGCCGGATGCCAAGTTCGGCGTCGGTCCGGCGATCGAAGAAGGATTCTATTACGACATCGACCTGGGCGACGTCGTCCTCACGGAGGCCGACCTGCCCGTGATCGAAAAGGCGATGCTGAAGCTCGCGGCCGAGAACGGGCCGATCGTCCGGCGCGAACTGTCGAAGAAGGAAGCGCTTGACCTGTTCGCCGGCGATCCCTACAAAACCGAGCTCATCGGCGCACTGCCGGAGGGGGAGATCATCTCCGTCTATGCCCAGGGCAATTTCACCGACCTCTGCCGCGGGCCGCACCTGCCCTCGACGAAATGGCTTCGCCACTTCAAGCTGACCTCGCTCGCCGGCGCCTACTGGCGCGGCGATTCGAAGAACAGGCAACTCACGCGCGTCTATGGGACGGCGTTCTATGCGGAGAAGGAACTCGCCGACTTCCTCTTCATGGTCGAGGAACGGAAAAAGCGCGACCATCGCAAACTCGGCCGCGAACTCGACCTCTTCATGATTTCGGAGTACGGTCCCGGGTTCCCGTTCTGGCTGCCCAAAGGCATGATCCTCCGCCGCGAACTCGAGAACTTCTGGTACAAGGTCCACGTCAAGGAAGGCTACCAGCTGATCCAGACGCCGATCATGCTGAACAAGGACCTCTGGGTCGTCTCCGGCCACTGGATGAACTATCGCGAAAACATGTACACGTCGACGATCGACGACATGGAATTCGCGATCAAGCCGATGAACTGTCCCGGCGGCATGCTCGTCTACAAGCGCGACATCCATTCCTACAAGGATTTTCCGCTGAAGGTCGGAGAACTCGGACTCGTTCATCGACATGAAGCCTCGGGCGCCCTCAACGGGCTCTTCCGTGTCCGCAAATTCACCCAGGACGACGCCCACATCTTCATGACGGAGGACATGATCGTCCACGAAATCCAGGAGCTCATCCGTCTCTACGACTACATGTATTCGATCTTCAACCTTTCCTACTCGATCGAGCTGTCGACCCGTCCGCTCACGAAGTACATCGGCGAGATCGCCACCTGGGATCGTGCCGAAAAAGCGCTCGCCGACGCCCTCGACGCCATCGGAAAACCGTACAAGATCAATCCCGGCGACGGCGCGTTCTATGGCCCCAAGCTCGATTTCAAGCTGCGCGACTCGATGAACCGCATCTGGCAGTGCGGCACGATCCAGCTCGACATGAACCTGCCCGAGCGGTTCGATCTCACCTACATCGACCAGAACGGCGAAAAAAAGCGTCCGGTCATGCTCCACCGCGCGCTCTTCGGATCGATCGAACGCTTCATCGGCATCCTGATCGAACATTATGCCGGCGCCTTCCCGACCTGGCTCGCTCCGGTCCAGATCAAGGTGATCCCGGTCAACAACGCCTTCCATGCCGTCTATGCCAAGGAAGTCTTCGACCTTCTCATCGACGATGAACTGCGCGTCGAGATGGATTCGCGCGAAGAAAAGGTCGGTTACAAGATCCGCGAAGCCCAGACCCTCAAGATCCCGTACCAGCTCGTCCTCGGCGACAAGGAAACCGCCGACCGCTCCGTGACCTACCGCCGGTACGGCGAACAGGAACAGACGACTCTGCCGCTCGGGGAGTTCGTCCGGATGATCAAAGCCGAAATCGCCAAGAAATGACGCATCACGACAAACCCAAAGGAATCGCTGCGGCGATTCCTTTCTTTTTGAGTATCTGGTATCATCCAATCCGCATAATCTGGTACTTCCATTATGACCAGAATGGAGTATAATACAGACGAGAAGATTCCATGGAGGTATCGACATGCAAAACGAACGGTATGAATTGAACAAACAGCTTGCCCAGATGCTGAAAGGCGGCGTCATCATGGACGTCACCACCGCCGAACAGGCGAAGATCGCGGAGACCGCCGGAGCCTGCGCCGTCATGGCGCTCGAACGCATCCCCGCCGACATCCGCGCCGCCGGCGGCGTATCGCGGATGAGCGACCCGAAACTGATCAAGGAAATCCAGCAGGCCGTCTCGATCCCGGTCATGGCGAAAGTACGCATCGGCCATTTCGTCGAAGCCCAGATCCTCGAAGCCCTTGAGATCGACTACATCGACGAAAGCGAAGTCCTCTCCCCCGCCGACGACAAGTTCCACATCGACAAGACGCAATTCAACGTTCCGTTCGTGTGCGGCTGCCGCGACCTCGGCGAAGCGCTCCGCCGCATCCAGGAGGGCGCTTCGATGCTGCGCACGAAAGGAGAACCGGGGACGGGAGACATCGTCCAGGCCGTTCGCCACATGCGCATGATCCAGAGCGAAATCCGCCGTCTCTCGTCGATGCGCGACGACGAACTGTATCAGGCCGCCAAGGAATGGATGGTCCCGTACGAACTGGTCAGGCAGGTCCACGATGCCGGCAAGCTGCCGGTCGTGAATTTCGCCGCGGGCGGTGTGGCGACCCCTGCGGACGCCGCGCTGATGATGCAGCTCGGCGCCGAAGGCGTCTTCGTCGGCTCCGGCATCTTCAAGTCCGGCAATCCGGCGAAGCGCGCCGCCGCCATCGTCAAGGCCGTCACGAACTACCGCGATCCGAAGATCCTCGCCGCGGTTTCCGAAGATCTCGGCGGCGCGATGGTCGGGATCAACGAAGGCGAAATCGATCTTCTGATGGCCGAACGGGGCAAATGAGGCCATGGCGATCGGCATCCTCGCGCTCCAGGGCGCGTTTCTCGAGCATGGAGCCATGCTCGACCGTCTCGGAGCGGATCATTTCGAAATCCGCAATCGGCAGGATCTTCGTCCGATGGACGGATTGATCCTGCCGGGGGGAGAATCGACGACGATGGGAAAACTCCTGCGCGACGAAGGCCTTTTCGAACCGCTGCGGGCGATGATCGCGAAAGGACTCCCCGTGTTCGGAACATGCGCCGGCCTGATCCTGCTCGCGAAGACGGTCGAGAACGATTTTCGCGTCCACTTCGGGACCCTCGACGTCACCGTCGTACGCAATGCCTACGGCCGCCAGCTCGGCAGTTTCAGGACCGTTGCGCCGATGGAAGGGGTCGGAACGTTTCCGATGGTTTTCATCCGCGCGCCCTATGTCGATAGCATTCGCGGCGATGCGAGGGCGCTTTCCGTCATCGACGGCAAGATCGTCGCGGTCCGCGAAAAGAACCAGCTCGGAACCGCGTTCCATCCGGAACTGACGGCCGATCCGGCGGTCCATCGATATTTCCTGTCGATCGTCGAACGGCACAAGACAAGCGTCCAATGAAAAATCCTTCCGACTTTCGGAAGGATTTTTCTTCATTCAGCGCTTCTTGCCCAGGCGCATCGCCTGCACGGCATCGGCGTCGGGATCGATGTAGATGGTCTTCTGATTGGTATAGGTGACGAAGGAACCGATCACGCTGGGCACCTTCTTGACATGCTTGGCGAGCGTGTAGTCGACCGCGACGCTCGAAGAGTATTTCGCCTGCGAATGGTACGCGGCGAGATTGGCCGCGGCACGGATGGCCGCCTCGGTGAGATCGCCCGAGCGCCGGACGAGCACGTGGGCTCCGGGGATGTCCTTGACATGGAACCACCATTCCGTCGGCTTCGCCAAACGGTGGGTGACATACTCGTTCTGCACGTTGTTCTTGCCGACGGCGATTTCGGTGCCGTCCGGCGCGGAGAACGTTTCGAAACCGGGAGCGGGGCGTCTGGTGCGGATCGGTTTTTCTTTGAGATAACGGTTCTCTTTCAGTTCCTCGGCGATTTCGAGGAGATCGTTCAGGGAGGCTGTTTCGAGTTGGGCTGCAAGCAGTTCGAAATAACGGATCTCCTGATCGGTCATGACGATCTGGCCTTCGATGTGCGCGACCGCCTGCTTCGCCTTTTTGTATTTCTTGAAGTAGGCTTCGGCATTCTCCATCGGTTCGAGCAAACGGTCGAGCCGAATCGAGATCGGCGTACCGTCGACGTAGGAATCGGCTTCGAGTATATCGTCGCCTTTCCTGATGTCGGGAAGATGCTGGATGATGAGATCGGCGGCGAGGCGATGGCGCGAGGCACCCCTGGCTGAATCGAGTTCGACCGTGAGTTTTTCTCGTTTCGCCTTCGCCCGGTCCGATTCGCGACGCACGAGCTGGCAAATGTTTTTGGACATCTGGTTCATGCGATCTTGTCTTCCGGATTCGAGGAAGTGTTCGTCAAGAAGTGCGGAAAGGCTCTCGAAACGGCGCTTATCTGGCAAGTCGAACAAGTCAGTCCAATAGTACTTTCGTTTTCCTGAAACGATCGCCGACGTCGGTTCGATAGGTGCTTCGAGGAATTCGCGGTAGACGTCGAGAAGCGGGACGGGACGATTGAAGGCGCGTTTCAGGAGGTGTTCGGCGGAAAGCGACGAAAACCCGCGGATGCCGTCGACGACATCGCCGGCAGCGAGATCCGGATGTGCTGCGAAAAAGCTCGAAACGGCTTCGAAATCCTCAGGCGAAACCTTTCCGTCCTCGGGGAGTTCATACCGGAACCCTTTCAGGAACGTACGCTGGCGTTCCTCGAAGGGACTCACGCGCTTGAAACAATCGATGATCGTCCCGTCGGCGTCGACGAGGGCGAGGTTGGCATGCTTGCCCATCAGTTCGATGATGAGGGCAAAGAAAATCTTCTCACCGAAATCATTGTTGTTCTCGATCGAGAAGCGTAAGATGCGGTCGGCATTGACGTTCTCGACCCGAAGGATTGTGCCGCCTTCGAGGTATTTTCGCAGCAGCATGCAGAAACCCGAAGGGGCGGCGGGCTTGTCGTAGTCGTAAGCGGTGAGATGGACGCGGGCGGTCTGCGGCGATAACGAAAGATACAGACTCCGGTTCTTCGATCCGGCGCGGACGAGAAACAGGAAGTCGGCACGCGACAACTGGTATATTTTGTTGATCCTGCCGTCCGCAAGTTCTCTGTCGAGTTCTTGCGCGAGGGCGTGGATGAAGCGTCCGTCCATGCTCATGGGGAATCACCCATCACATTATAACATACTTGCATGGAGAAAAAAATTTTACATCTCCCGGGATTTGTGGTATCATAAATGATAAGCCGTTCAACATAGGACGGCATCGACGGGGGGGACGCCGATGAAACTGAACGAACGCGGTCTGTTGGTCGTCATCAGCGGTCCGTCGGGTGTCGGGAAAGGCACGATCCGCAAGGCGCTGTTTTCCATGCCCGACAACAACTTCGTCTATTCCGTATCGATGACCACGCGCAAGCCTCGTCCCGGCGAAATCGACGGGATCGACTATTTCTTCGTCACTCGCGATCAGTTCAAGAAGAACATCGACGAAGGCAAGTTCCTCGAATGGGCGGAGTTCGTCGGCGAGTTCTATGGGACCCCGCTTGAATACATCGACAAACAGCTGGAAGCCGGGCGGGAAGTCATCATCGAGATCGAAGTCCAGGGTGCGCTCCAGGTGCGCGAAAAAATGCCCGATGCGGTCTTCGTCTTCATCGTCCCGCCGTCCAAGAAGGCGCTCGAGGATCGTCTCAAGAGCCGCGGCACCGAGAACACGAAAACGATCCAGGAACGTCTCGAGAAAGCGAACAGGGAATATAATCTGGCGTACAAGTACGACTACATCGTGGTGAACGACGAAGTCTACAACGCCGCGGACCGCATTTACGCGATCATTCGCGCCGAGCACGCGAAGACCGAACGGTCGATTTACAAATACAACAAGCTCATGGAGGGTACGGAATAATATGGCTGCACGCAACACGGACGGATTACGGTATCCGTCGATCGACGATCTCCTCGAGGTCGTCGACTCGAAATACAAACTCGCCTACATCGCGGCGAAACGCGCCAAGATCATCAAGCAGGACGGCATCTCCTCGGTCGACAACCGGTGCGTCAAACCGGTCGGACAAGCCCTTGAGGAAGTCCTTGCCGGAAAAGTCAAAGCGGAATTCTGAAGACGGCCTTCCGGCCGTTTTTTTTAAAACGCGGTCTTCGCGCCGTGGTCTAGTGTGATATAATGTTTTTGGATGAACGGGGGATGGTAGTGTGTCCGAAGGACTCGCGAAACTGCTCGGGAAGCTGAATCTCGACGATCCGCTCCTCGCGGAATACGGTGCGCTCGACGGAATCGAAGTCGTTCCCGTGAGCAACGAATGGCATTTCTATCTCCGCTTCTCCCGGCCGGTGCCTATCCTCAGGTACCGGCATTTCATCACGAAGCTGAAGAAGATCGGCGATCTCATTCCGAGCGTCAAGTCCGTCTCCTACGAAACCCTGATGGAGGAATATCGGGAAGAGGACGTCATGGAGTATTTCGACTTCGTCCTGGACGAGATGATCGCCGCGGACGCCCGCGTCACACCGATTAAGGATTATCCGGCCGACATCGCCGGGAACACGCTGACCATCAAAGTCCCGCTCGGAGCCAAGACGGCGGTGATGTTCCGGAGCGACATCCAGTCCGAACTGGCGAAGAACGGCTTCAAAGTCGGCGTCATCATCGACGTCGACGAGGAAAAAAAGCCGATCCGCGATGAAATCGTCAAAGCCGAACAGGTGTTCGTCCGCAAGAGCGAAGCCGAGGTGACCGTCAGCCGGACGACCCTCGTACCGCTCTATTCCGACAAGCCGATCGGTTCCGAATTCATCAAGATTTCCTCGATTCCGATCGACGAAATCGCGCTCGAAGAATACAAGAACAAACACGGACGCGCCAACTTCGCCATCACCGGATCGATCGTTTCCGTCGAGATCCGCCCCGGCCGTTCCGGCGGGGAGGCGAACGTGATCGTCAACGACGGTACCGATTCGCTGCTCGTCAAGAAGCGGCTTTCTTCCCCCGAAGACAACGCCTTCGTCGCCGATCTCCGACCGGGCGTCTCGCTCGCCGCGTCCGGCTTCGTCATGTATGACAAGTACTATGGCGAAACCGCCCTCACCGCCACCAATCTCGCGAAATCGTCCGACGTCGTTCCCAAGACCGACCGCATCGATCGGGCACCCGAGAAACGCGTCGAACTCCATCTGCATACGAAAATGTCGCCGCTTGACGGCGTCAACACCGTGGAGGAGTATTTCCATCGCGCGAAAGCCTGGGGCCATCGCGGCATCGCCGTTTCCGACCACGGCAGCGTGCAATCGTTCCCGGACCTGTTCCATCTCGTCAAGGATTCCGGTCTCAAGGCACTCTACGGTCTCGAACTGGTGTTCGCCGACGACGAATCGGTCCGCATCACGCGCGGCCGTTCGGAAGCGCTCCTGTCGGATGCGACCTACGTCGTCTTCGACATCGAATCGACCGGCCTTTCCGTCGTGTATGACACGATGATCGAAATCGCCGGCGTGAAACTCAAGAACGGCACCGTGATCGGGGAATACGCGACGTTCGTCGATCCCGAAAAGCCGATCAACGAATTCACCACGAGCCTGACCGGCATCACGAACACCGACGTCAGAGGCAAACCGAAGATCGGAGAAGCCCTCGCGGGATTCCTCGACTTCGCCAAGGATTCGATTCTCGTCGCCCACAACGCCGAATTCGACCTCGGACACGTGGTCGAGAATGCCCGCCGCGCCGGCATCGAAACGCTCGATCCGCCGACCATCGATACGCTCATGCTCGCCAAGGCGCTCTGGCCCGAGCGGCAGCGCTACTCGCTCGACAACCTCTGCAAGTTCCTCAAGGTCACGCTGAACGGGCACCATCGCGCCATCAACGACGCAAAGGCGACCGCGGAAATCTTCCTGCACATGCTGAAGGAGCTCAAGAACCGAAGCATCAACCGCTTCAGCCAGCTGGAACTGGCGATCGATCGCGCGAATGCCTACAGGTATCCCTATCCGCACCATGTGAATTTCATCGTCAAGAAGCAAGAGGGGCTGAAAAATCTCTACAAGATCCTCTCCGAAGCGTCCACGACCTATTTCGACCGCGACGCCAAGATCACCAAGTCCTACGTCGACAAGCATCGCAAGGGCCTGCTCGTCGGATCGGGCTGCCGCAACTCGGACTTCTTCGAAACCGCGATGACGAAGACGAAGAACGAGCTGCGCGCCGCCGCGGGATATTACGATTACCTCGAAGTGCAGCCGCCCTCGACGTTTTCTTACATGGCGAGACAGCTCACGAACTGGATCGGCGTGATCCAGGACGTCATCAAGCGGATCGTCGACGTCGGCCATGAACTGGGCATTCCCGTCTGCGCGACCGGCGACGTCCATCACCTCGACCCCGAAGACCGCATCTTCCGCGAAGTGATGATCGCGACGCCGCTCGTCGGCGGCGGCGGGTATCACAAACTCTACAACGAAACCGACAAGCCGAGCCAGCACTTCATGACGACGGAGGAGATGCTGCAGGAATTCCGGTTCCTCGGCGAGGCGACCGCGCAGGAGATCGTCGTCCAGAATCCGAACTTGATCCTCGATTCGGTCGACGAAATCGAAATCTTCCCGAAAGCCCTGTATGAACCCAAAGACGACTTCCTCGCCGATCATGGCGTTCCCTCGATCGCCAACAAGGTCGACCGGATGGTGAAGGAACGGACCGCCAAACTCTACGGCGACCCGCTTCCGGGAATCGTCAAGGCCCGTCTCGACAAGGAACTGAACAGCATCATCCAGAACAAATTCGCCACGATCTACTACATCTCACATCTGCTCGTCAAGAAATCGCTCGAGGACGGCTACCTCGTCGGCAGCCGCGGTTCGGTCGGCTCGAGTTTCGTGGCGACGATGATGGGGATCACCGAAGTCAATCCGCTCCCGCCCCACTACGTCTGCCCCAAGTGCCAGTTTTCCGCCTTCAAGAAGACGGACGAAGAAAAACTGCTGTTCGGAACGAACGATTTCGAACTGAAGAACCGTCGCGTCCTCGACCATGTCGACTGCGGCTGGGACCTTCCGACGATGTCGTGCCCGGCTTGCGGCAGCGAACTCGTCAAGGACGGCCATGACATCCCCTTCGAAACCTTCCTCGGCTTCAAGGGCGACAAGGTGCCGGACATCGATCTCAACTTCTCGGGCGACAACCAGGCCGAGATCCATCAGTACATCCGCAGACTGTTCGGCGAGAATTACGCGTTCCGCGCCGGCACGATCGGCACCTGCGCGGCGAAAACCGCCTACGCGATGGTGCGCGACTACTTCGAGAAGCAGAACGAGGAGCGTGCCGCACGGCAGGAACCTCCGCTGCGCGTCCGCCGCGCCGAAATGGAACGCCTCGCCAAAGGCATCGAAGGTTCGAAACGGACCTCGGGGCAGCATCCCGGCGGCATCGTCGTCGTCCCTTCCGACCGCGAGATCTACGACGTCACGCCGATCCAGTATCCCGGCGACTCCACCGATACGACCTGGAAGACGACGCATTTCGAATACCATTCCTTCGAATCCAACCTCTTCAAGCTCGACGTCCTCGGCCACGACGACCCGACCATGATCCGCTACCTGATGGATCTCGTCAAGAAGGAGCCGATGTCATTCCCGTTCGCGGACCCAAAAGACATTCCGGTCGACGATCCGCAGGTCTACAAGCTGCTTTCGGGAACCGAGGTCATCGGTCTCCAGCCGGAGGACATCATGTCCGACGTCGCGAGTTACGGCGTCCCCGAATTCGGCACGAACTTCGTCCGCGGAATGCTCCGCGAATCGCGTCCGCAGAACTTCGCACAGCTCGTCAAGATTTCCGGCCTGTCGCACGGCACCGACGTCTGGGCGTCGAACTCCCAGGATCTTCTGAACGGCCGTCGGAAGGATTTCGGGCGGATCGACTTCAAGGACCTGATCGGCTGCCGCGACGACATCATGATCGACCTCATCGGCTACGGCATGCAGCCGACGATGGCATTCGAGATCATGGAGTTCGTCCGCAAGGGAAAGGCTCCCGCCAATCCCGACAAGTGGGGAACCTACGCCGACCTGATGAAAAACGCCGGCGTCCCCGACTGGTACGTCTGGTCCTGCTCCAAGATCAAGTACATGTTCCCGAAGGCGCACGCCACCGCGTACGTCCTGATGGCGATGCGCATCGCCTGGTTCAAGCTGTACGCGCCGATCCATTTCTATTCGGCGTACTTCTCGAAACGCGCCGCGATCTTCGATGTCGACGCCTTCATGAACGGCGAATACGCGATCAAATCGCGCCTGCAGGCGATCAACGACGACGCGAACGCCTCCGAACGCGACAAGAACCTCACCGTCGTCCTCGAACTCGCGCTGGAGATGGTCAAGCGCGGGTTCCGCTTCGCCCCGATCGACATCCACAAGTCGGACGCGTCCGACTTCCTCATCGGTCCCGACCGGAAATCCCTCATCATGCCGTTCAACGTCGTCGACTCGCTCGGGACGAACGTCGCGACCTCGATCATCGAAGCCCGCAAGGAAAAGCCGTTCGTCTCGAAGCAGGACGTCAAGAACCGGACCAGGCTCTCGAAGACGCTCTTCGACCGCTTCGAGGACCTCGGCGTCTTCAAAGACATGGTCGAGGACGTCCAGATGTCGCTCTTCGATCTCTAGCCGCCGAAATCTCACGGTTCCATCACATCACCGCAACAATTCCGAGTATAATGAAGACTGGTCAAGAAAGGGGTCATCCATCATGCGGTTCTTCCGTTCGTCCAATCCGTTCTATCGTGCCGCCGGTCTCAATCGCTCGGCCGCGCATACCGAGGTGAGCGCGACGCCCGTCACCTATGCCGGCGTCGCGTCGAAAACCGTCCTCCTCGTCCTCATCGCCACTCTCGTCGGGACGCTCGGCGTCGTCTATCTCGGTTCCTATCCGTTCTGGTTTTTCTATGCGGCGATCCCGGTCGCATTCGTAAGTTCGCTCCTCGGGCTCTGGATTCCCAAGGCGGCGCCGGTCTTCTCGGTGCTGTATGCCGCAGCCGAAGGCCTCGTCCTCGGCCTCGTCTCGTTCTTGTTCGAGACGGAGTACCAGGGCATCGTCTTCACCGCCGTGTCGACCACGGTGATCACGCTCGCCGTGATGATGATCCTGTTTTCGATGAACATCATCCACATCGGCCAGGGATTCTCCTCCTTCATGGTCGTCGCGCTGATCGCGACCATCCTGATGTCGATCGTCCTCGCCTTCACCGGATCGCCCACCCTTTATTATTTCATCTGCATCCTCTCGGCCGTGCTCGCGACGCTGTTCCTCTTCATCGACTTCACGAACGTGCAGCGTTGCGTCAGCCTCGGCCTCGACAAGCGCGTCGGCTGGACCCTCGCCCTCGGACTGATGGTCTCCCTCGTCTGGCTCTACATCGAAATCCTGCGCCTGCTTGCGATTTTCGGCGGCCGTCGCCGATAAGGGTTGAATTTCCGACGAGATTTGATATAATGTAGGTAATCATAAAGCGTAGAGAAAGAAGCAGTAACCGGGTCCTGACGACCATCCAGAGAGGAACGCCGCGGCTGAAAGCGTTCCGGATCGTTTCCGGCGAATTCGTCTTTCGAGCGGGATCAATCATCCCCGTCCATCGGCGTTAACGATGCCAAGTGCCGGCCATTGCCGGAACGAAGGTGGTACCACGGTTATCCAAATCGTCCTTTGCGGGACGATTTTTTGTTTTTACAGGGAGGGTTTCGAATGGACATCCAGACACAGCTGCAGGCGCTCGCCGCCGAGGCGGAGGCGGCCCTCGCGGGCGTCGCCGGAACGAACGAACTCGCCGAACTGAAGGCGAAGTATCTTGGCAAGAAAGGCCCGTTCGCGGAATTCATGAACCAGATGAAGTCGCTTCCCAACGAGGAGAAGCCGCGTTTCGGCGCGCTCGTGAACGACGCCAAGAACGCTCTGACCGCCCGTTTCGAGGCGAAGCGGATCACGCTCGAGGAAGCGGCCGTGGCCGCCAAACTCGCCGGCGAAGCCGTCGACGTCACCTTGCCGGGACGCTCCGTGCCAAGCGGCGTCCGCCATCTGCTGACCCGCACGATCGAGGAGATCGAGGATCTCTTCGTCGGCATGGGCTATGCGGTGATGGAAGGGCCGGAGATCGAACAGGACCTCTACAACTTCGAAATGCTGAACCTGCCGAAGTCGCACCCCGCGCGCGACATGCAGGATTCGTTCTATATCAGCGAGGAACTCCTGCTCAGGACGCATACGTCGCCGGTGCAGGTGCGCACGTTGCTTGAAGCCGGCGGGAACAAGCCGGTCAAGATCATCTGTCCCGGCAAGGTCTATCGCCGCGATGACGACGACATGACGCACAGCCACCAGTTCATGCAGGTGGAGGCGCTCGTCGTCGACCACGACGTCACCTTGGCGGACCTCAAGGGAACGCTCCTCGTCCTTGCCCGCAAGATGTTCGGCGAAGACCGCCAGATCCGCCTGCGTCCATCGTTCTTCCCGTTCACGGAACCTTCCGTCGAGGTCGACGTCACCTGCCACAAGTGCAACGGCAAGGGGTGCCCGATGTGCAAGGGCAGCGGTTGGATCGAGATCCTCGGTGCCGGCATGGTGAACGATGCCGTCCTCGAAGCGACCGGATACGATCCGAAGACCTATCAGGGATTCGCCCTCGGCATGGGCGTCGAACGCATCGCGATCCTGCGTCACGGGATCGACGACATCCGCAATTTCTATACGAACGACCTGCGCTTCAACAGGCAGTTCCGGTAGGGGGGGAAGACCATGCGCGTATCGCTGAACTGGCTGAGGGAACTCGTCGACGTCCCTGTCGACGCCGTCTCCCTCGTCAAGAAATTCAATCTCATGAGCGCGGAAGTCGAAAGCCATGAACCCATGACGACCGCGACCGGACTTGCCGTCGGGCACGTTCTTTCCTGCGATCCCCATCCGGACTCAGACCACCTGCACGTCTGCATCGTCGACGTCGGCGGCGAACGGCTGCAGATCGTCTGCGGCGCGGACAACGTGGCTGCCGGACAAAAGGTCGTCGTCGCCCTCGACGGCGCCGTCCTGCCGGGCGACCTCCGGATCAAGCGGTCGAAAATCCGCGGCGTCGAATCCAACGGCATGATCTGCTCGCTCGACGAACTCGGCATCGACCGCAAGTACCATCAGGAGGACGGCATCCACGTGTTGCCGGCCACCGCCCAGCCCGGATCCGATCCGCTCAAGACGCTCTGCTTCGACGACGAGGTGATCGAACTCGACCTCACGCCGAACCGCGGCGACCTGCTCTCGATGATGGGCGTCGCCTGCGACGTCGCCGCCATGCTCGACGGCCGGACGACCTTTCTGCTTCCTTCCGTCCGCGAGGATCACGCCAGGAACGGCTTGACCGTCGCCTCGGAATCACCCGACTGCCGCTCGTATTATGCGCGCGTGATCAAAGGCGTCAGGATCGCCGAGAGTCCCGCCTGGATGAAAGCCCGCCTGATCGCCGGCGGCATCCGCCCGATCAACAACGTCGTCGACGTCACGAACTACGTGATGCTCGAAACGGGCCAGCCGCTGCATGCGTTCGACTACGACAAGATCGGTACCGGCCGGATCGTCGTCCGCGCCGCCGGTGCCGACGCCGTCTTCGTCACGCTCGACGGGAAGGAACGGACGCTCCTGTCCGACGATCTCGTCATCACCGACGGCATCCGTCCGATCGCCCTCGCCGGCGTGATGGGGGGCCGCGACACCGAGGTCGGGGAAACGACGACGAACATCCTGCTCGAGTCGGCCGTCTTCGACCCCATCCGCATCCGCAAGACCTCGAAACGCCTCGACCTTCGCAGCGAAGCTTCGATCCGTTTCGAACGCGGTCTCGACCCTGCCCGCACGAAACTCGCATGCGACCGGGCTGCCGCCCTGTTCGCCGAACTCGCCGGCGGCCGCGTCCTTGCAGGCGTCTCCGTCTATGAATCGCAGGACATCCGGTCGCACCCCGTCGCGCTGTCGATTGCGAAGCTGAACGCCGTCACCGGTCGCGTCTATGACGCCGCGGCCATCGCGGACGTGTGGAAACGTCTCGGGTTCGAAAGCGTCGAGAAGGACGGCGTCTTCACCGTGATGGTGCCGACGCGCCGCCCCGACATCCGCACCTATCAGGACCTGATCGAAGAAGCGGTCCGCATCAGCGGCTATCATCTGATTCCGACGTCGCTCCATGCGGCCGCGTTCAACGGATCGCTCACCGAACTCCAGCGCATGCGGCGCCGGATCCGCCAGACGCTCTGCGCCCTCGGACTCGACGAAGTCGTCACCTATTCGCTCGTTCCTCCCGCCGAAGCCGTGCTCTTCGACGCCGTCGCGGCCCCCGCCGTCCGGCTCCTCCATCCGATGACGGAAGAACGGAGCGACCTCCGGCATTCGCTCGTGCCGTCGCTGCTCGACGTGCTCGAATACAATCTCAAGCGCAAGGCGGAGAACGTCCGGCTCTTCGAACTCGGGAAGTCCTACAGTCTTTCCGGAGAAACGGAACTCGTAGCGGGCGTCCTGACAGGAAACTGCCAGGAATCGATCTGGCAAAGGCGGAGCGAACCCTATGATTTCTTCGCGGTGAAAGGTCTTCTCGAAGCCCTCTTCGCCACGCTGTCGGTCCCCGGCGTGCGTTACCTGAAACCGTCGGCCGGCCATGCCCTCCTGCACCCTGGCGTCTGTGCCGAACTCCGCGTCGGCGACCGTCCGCTCGGCATCGTCGGCAAGCTCCATCCGAACGCCGCCGCGGCACGGGACCTTCCCGACGCCTATGTCTTCGAACTCAGGCTCGGCGTCCTTTTCGAGGCCTCCAAACCCAACCTCACGATGCGCGAAATCGCCAGATTCCCGGCGGTGAAGCGGGACATCGCGGTCGTCGTCGACCGCGAGGTCGATGCGGCGACGCTGATCGCAGCCATCGCCAGAGCGGGCGGGAAGACGCTCGCTGACATTTCCGTTTTCGACGTCTATGAAGGCGCGGGAATCGATGCCGGGAAGAAATCGATCGCGTTGTCGCTCACCTTCCAGGAGTATTCCAAGACGCTCGAAACCGCGGAAATCGATCAGCTGGTCGCGCGGCTCGTGAAAGCGCTCGGCCAGGAAACCAACGCCGTCCTGCGCACCTGAACAGAACCGACATCATCAAGCGGCCATCCTTGAAGGGACGGCCGCGTTTTTATGCGGAACATCCGTTTTCATCCCCCGGCGCGCGTGATATAATGATTGAGACGAATTCATCGGGAGGAATTGTGAACAAAATCATCGAAGTCAGCGGGCTGACGAAAAACTACGGCCCCATCCAGGCGGTCAAAAACATCGATTTCTACGTCGAAGCCGGCAAGCTCTTCGCTTTCCTCGGTCCGAACGGGGCCGGCAAATCGACCACCATCAACATCATCTGCACGCTGCTCCAGAAGGATGCGGGCGGAGTCGTCGTCGACGGCTTCGAACTCGGGAAAGACGACCAGAAGATCCGCGAGCGGATCGGAATCGTCTTCCAGGAGTCCGTGCTCGACCAGTATCTGACGGTCGAGGAGAACCTCTTCACCCGCGGCAGCATTTACGGGCTCTCCCGCCACACGGTGGAGGAAAACACCGCGAAGGCGATGAAGGTGACGAACATCGCCGACCTCGCGAAACGCCGTTACGGAACGCTTTCCGGCGGACAGCGCCGGCGGACCGACATCGCGCGTGCGCTCATCAATCGTCCGAAGATCCTCTTTCTCGACGAGCCGACCACCGGCCTCGATCCGCAGACGCGCAAAAGCGTCTGGGACATGATCGAGGAACTCCGGCGCGACGAGGGCATGACGATCTTCCTCACGACGCATTACATGGAGGAAGCCGAAAAGGCCGATTTCGTGATCGTCATCGACGACGGCGTCATCGCCGCGAAGGGCACTCCGGCCGAACTGAAGGACAAGTATTCGAACGACTCGCTCCGGATCAAGCCGACCGATCGCGACGCGGCGATCCGCATCCTCAAGGAAGCGGGCGCCGCCTTCACGGAAACGGCGGACCTGATCGTCGTCCCGATCCGGGCGACGATCGATGCACTCCCGCTCCTCGGCAGACTCGAAGGCCTCATCGCCGGCTTCCAGGTGCTCAACGGCACGATGGACGATGCCTTCATCGGCATCACCGGAAAGGAGATCCGCGAATGATCCTGCAGCTCGTCCGGCGCAATCTGCGCGTCTATTTCCGCGACCGCGCCTCGGTGTTCTTCTCGATGCTCGGCGTGATCATCATCATCGGCCTCTATCTCCTCTTCCTCGGCAACCAGATCGCCGGTGCCGGCGAAGCCGCCGGGGAGAACGCCCGCTTCATGATGGATTCCTGGATCATGGGCGGCGTCGTCGCCGCGGCGTCGATCACGACCGCGATGGGCGCGTTCGGAACGATGGTCGACGACACCCAGAAGAAGATCATCCGCGACTTCGAGGTGTCCCCGGTGCGTCGCTGGCAGCTCGTGCTCGCCTACGTCCTCTCTTCGGTCTGCATCGGCATCCTGATGAGTTTCTTCACGTTCGGACTCGCCGAGGCGTACATCCTCATCAACGGCGGCATGCTCGTCTCGCTCTTCGCGTTCGTCGAGGTGATCGGCCTGACGGTGCTCTCGGTCTGCTCGTCGTGCGCGTTCGTCTTCTTCCTCACCTGTTTCATGCGGACGTCGAACGCCTTTTCGACGGCTTCGACGATTCTCGGCACGATCGTCGGCTTCCTGACGGGGGCGTACATCCCGATGGGGGTTCTTCCGGAAGCGGTCCAGACCGTGATCCGGATTTTCCCGGTGTCGCACGCCGCGGTCCTGTACCGCCGCATCATGATCGACGAGGCGGTCGCCCTCGAACTGCTTCCGGCGGACATCCGCCAGTTCCTCGGCATCGAGTTCCTGTTCGGCGATTTCGTGATGCCGGCCTGGGGACACGTGCTCATCCTCGTCGGCACCGCGGTCGTCTTCTACGCGCTGTCGATCGTCGTCGTCGCACGGCGGAAACATCAAAGCTGAAGCGCATGGATCGGTCGTCGCCGGACGGCCGATTTTGTTTCGTCCCATCGTCAAACCCTCAGGCGGCGTGATATAATGTTGATTGGAATTTCATGTCGGGACGACCGGGCGCTCCGTGCGCCCCGGAAAGATCCGGCCGGAAGGGAATGAGCCCCATGATCGACCTCTTCGGCTTCACTGTCGACGCCCTCGCGGAGCGCCTCGTCGAAGCCGGCTTCAAGAAATACAACGCCGTCCAGATCTACGAGTGGATGTATCAGAAGAAGGTTGCCGCCTTCGCCGAGATGAAGAACCTCGGCAAAGACCTGCGCCTTCATCTCGAACAGAACTATTCCCTCGAGCCCCTGACCTTGAGGAAGGAACAGACGGCCGCCGACGGCACCCGCAAGTTCCTCTTCGCGATGAAGGACGGACTTTCCGTCGAAACCGTCCTGATGATGCAGGACTACGGCATGAGCGTCTGCGTCTCGAGCCAGATCGGCTGCAGCATGGGATGTTCGTTCTGTGCCAGCGGGCTGAAGGCGAAAAGCCGCGACCTCGCCCCCGCCGAACTCGTCGGCCAGATCGTCGCGGTCGAGAAACTCGCCGGGATCGCCGTCACGCACGTCGTCGTGATGGGCACCGGCGAGCCGTTCGACAACTACGAGAACGTGATCGAGTTCATCCGCATCGTCAACCATCCGAAAGGCCTCGCGATCGGGCAACGCCACATCACCGTGTCGACCTGCGGCATCGTCCCGCGCATCCTCCAGTACGCCGAGGAGCCGATCCGCAGCAATCTCGCCATCAGCCTGCACGCCTCGAACGACACGCTCCGCACCCGCATCATGAAGATCAACCGCGCCTATCCCCTCAAGGACGTGGTGGAAGCCTGCAAAGTCTACTTCGAGAAGACGGGTCGCCGCGTCACCTTCGAATACATCCTCCTCAAGGGCGTGAACGACGCCCCCGAGCAGGCCGACGAGCTCTCCGACCTGATCCGCGGCCTCAACGCCTACGTGAATCTCATCCCCTACAACCACGTCAAGGAATTCCTCTACGAACGTACCGATATGGACCGCGCGATGAAGTTCTACGATCGTCTCGTCAAGCGCGGGATCAACGCCGTGCTCCGCAAGGAACAGGGAGGCGACATCGACGCCGCCTGCGGCCAGCTCCGTCTCAAGGCGGGCGGCTGACCGTCCCGCAACAGTTTCATTTGACTCCATTTCCGATGAGTGATAGACTATATTATAGTTTTAAAAAGGATGAATGACATGGAAAAACCCATCAAGAAAATCGCGCTTCTCACCGGTGGCGGCGACTGTTCCGGACTGAACGCCGTCATCCGTTCCGTCGTCCGCACCGCCATCCTCAAATACGGCTACGAGGTCATCGGCTTCATCGGCGGATACTACGGCCTCTATAACGACCAGTACATCGACATGGGCCTCAAGACCGTGTCCGGCATCTTCCACCAGGGCGGCACGATCCTGAAGAATTCGAACAAGGACAACCTGTTCGCCTACAAGGTGAAGGACGAGACCGGCAAGTACGTCAAGAAGGACGTGTCCGACGTGGCGATCGCCAATCTGCGGAAGCACGACGTCGACGCGCTCGTCATCATCGGCGGCGACGGCACGCTCACCTCCGCCCGCGACTTCGGCCGCAAGGGCGTCGCCGTCGTCGGCGTCCCCAAGACGATCGACAACGACGTGCCCGCGACCGACATCACGTTCGGCTACCGCACCGCCCTCGACCACATCACCGACGCCCTCGACGCGCTCCACACCACGGCCTTCTCGCATGACCGCGTGATGATCCTGGAAGTCATGGGCCGCAACGCCGGCTGGCTCGCCCTCGAAGGCGGAATCGCCGGGTCCGCGGACGTCATCCTCATTCCGGAAATCCCGTACGACATCAAGAAGGTCGCCGCGAAAGTCATCGAACGCTTCGACCGCGGGTCCCGGTTCTCGATCATCTGCATCTCCGAAGGCGCGCGTCCGGTCGACGGCGACGTCACCGTGAAGAAGATCGTCGAGGATTCGCCGGACGCGATCCGTTTCGGCGGCGCCGGCGAACAGCTCGCGCTCCTACTCGAGAAGTTCGTCTCGCCGATCACCGGACAGGAGGTCCGCTCGACCAACCTCGGCTACATCCAGCGCGGCGGCGTCACGAACGCCTTCGACCGCGTCCTTTCGACGCGTTACGGCTCCTTCGCCGTCGACATGGTCGCCAACGGCGACTTCGCGAAGATGGTCGCGATCCGCAACAACAAGATGGTGCCGGTGGAAATCACCGACGTCGTCGGTTCCGGCATGATGGGGGAGACCTCCCACGGCGGCGCCAAGGTCGTCAACCCCCGCGGCGACCTCGTCACCGCGGCGAAGTGCATCGGCATCAGTTTCGGGGACTGACCGGTTTCGGATTTCCGCTGGCGCGGCATTCGATTTCGTGATACAATCGAGACAGACCATAATGGAGGAGGAAACACCATGGAACTCAAAGGCAGCAAGACCGAAAGCAACCTGAAGACCGCATTCGCAGGCGAATCGCAGGCCCGCAACAAGTACACGTTCTACGCGTCCGTCGCGCAGAAGGAAGGCTTCAACCAGATCGGCGCGTTCTTCCTTGAAACCGCCGAAAACGAAAAGGCCCATGCCAAGATCTGGTTCAAGCTGCTCCACGGCGGCGAGATCCCGACGACGGCCGAGAACCTCGTCGACGGCGCCGCGGGCGAGCACTACGAATGGACCGACATGTACAAGGGTTTCGCTGCAACCGCGCGCGAAGAAGGCTTCACCAGAATCGCCTTCCTCTTCGAAGCGGTCGCGAAGATCGAAAAGGAACACGAGGAACGCTATCTCGCCCTCCTGAAGAGCGTCAAGGACGACCGCGTCTTCGAATCCGAAGCATCGGAACTCTGGATCTGCCGCGAATGCGGACACATCCACATCGGCAAGAAGGCTCCTGAAAAATGTCCCGTCTGCGACCATCCGAAAGCCTACTTCGAGCGCCGCGTGAAAGGGTACTGAACGAATGAGAAGACGCAAGTCTTCTTTTTTCATGCCTTTTGGGTTATAATGACGGTATGCTTCCCCTCGGGAGGAACCGATTTGAAACAAGGCAAGATCATCCGTCTCACGGGCGGTCTCTACAGCGTCGTCGACGACGCGGGCACGGTCGTCGACCTCCGCGCGGCCGGCATCTTCCGGCATCATGACGAATCGCCCAAGGTCGGCGACGAAGTCACCTTCGACGCAGGTGCGATCCGCACCCTCCTGCCGCGCCGGAACGACCTCGCCCGTCCGGCGATCGCGAACGTCGACCAGGCCCTGCTCGTGAACGCCTGCAAGGAGCCGGATTTCTCGTTTTTGCTCCTGGACCAGTTCCTGATCCTGATCGAAGCCGCCGGCGTCAAGCCGGTCATCGTCGTCTCGAAAATCGATCTCCTCGGCGAAATCCTGTTGACCGAACTGAAGCGGAAGCTCGCCTACTACGAATCGTTCTGTCCCGTCGTCTATGTCGACTCGCTTTCCGCCGACGGTGCCGAAGCCGTCAAGCCCTATCTCAAAGGCAAGACGAGCGTCCTCGCCGGCCAGACCGGCGCCGGCAAGTCGAGCCTCCTGAACGCCGTCGATCCGACCCTGAATCTGGCCACCGACGCCATCTCCATCGCCCTCGGCCGCGGCAAGCACACGACCCGCACGGTCGAACTGATTCCGTTCGGCGACGGCCTCGTCGCCGATACCCCCGGATTTTCGAAACTCGAGTTCGAAGGATTCGACCATCGGCGGGTCAAGGACTTCTATCCCGATTTCGTCCGGCTCCAGGACCGCTGCCGCTTCAACGGCTGCGGCCACGTGCACGAACCCGGCTGTGCCGTCAAGGCCGCCGTCGCGGACGGCACGATCCTCCCCGAGCGTTATGCCAACTACCTCAAGATCCGCGAAGAGATCAAGAACATCAAACCGAAATACTGAGCAGGTGAAACCATGATCGTCGCCCCTTCGTTCCTCACCGCCGACATGACCCGGCTGGAATCGGAAATCGCCTCCGTCGCGAGCGCGCCCTGGCTCCATTTCGACGTCATGGACGGAAAGTTCGTTCCCGCGGTCACGTACGACCACCGTCTCGTGAAGACGGTCCACGCCTACAGCGACCGCTTTTTCGACTGCCACCTGATGACCGCGAACCCGGAAGCGTCCTTCGCGGACTACGCCGCCGCCGGTGCTTCCGCGGTCACCTTCCACCTCGAAGCGGTCTTTGCGCCGGCGGAAGCGGTCGACGGGCTCAGGAAGCTCGGGCTGAAGGCGGGCATCGCGGTGAAGCCGGCCACTCCGGCGGAACTCCTCGCGCCCTGGCTCGACCGCGTCGACCTCGTCCTCGTGATGTCCGTCGAACCCGGAAAGGGCGGGCAGCCATTCCTTGCGTCGTCCCTCGACAAGATCGCCTGGCTCGCGGCCTTCCGGGCCGAACACGGCCTGTCCTACCTGATCCAGGTCGACGGCGGGATCAACGCCGAGACGATCGGACCCGTCCGCCGGGCGGGGGCCGACTGCGTCGTCGCCGGATCCTACGTCTTCCGACACTCCGATCGCGCCGCCGCGATCGCGGAGCTTGCCCATGGGTCTCAGGATTAAGGTCTTCGCCGGTCCAAAGGACTACGACATCGCCTCCCTCTACCGCCCCGACGACGGGGAATTGCTCGTCGGCGTCGACTCCGGCCTCGACCTGATGCTCGCGGCCGGCCTGCGGATCGACCTCGCCGTCGGCGACTTCGATTCGATCGCCCCGGAAAACGTCGGACGCGTCCGGAGCGAGGCGGGCGTGTGCCTCGAACTGCCGCCCGACAAGGATGTCACCGACCTCGCCTACTGCCTCGAGTACCTCTACAACCACTGCGTCTACGAGTCGATCACCGTGTTCGGCGGCCTCGGCGGCCGCGTCGACCATCTCGTCGCCAACCTCAACCTGATGAAGAAGTACGACCTCACGTTCGTCGACGACGTGCGCCGCGCCTATGTCCTGAAGAAGGGCGTCCACGCGATCGCGAACGTGCGCAAGTACATCTCGTTCTTCGCGGTCGAAGACGTCTACGGGCTCACGATCCGCGGATTCAAGTACGAACTGTCGAATCATTACCTCGGGACGAGCGATTCGCTCTGCGTTTCCAACGCCGGGTCCGGCGAAGTCGCGTTCACCAAGGGAAGGCTGCTCGTGATCGAGACGGACGAACCCGAAGTCCGCTGAAATCACATGAAAAAATCATGTGTTCTCCACACTGCCCGAGGGTGGTGCGTGCTATAATGGGTGCAATCATCCCGCGAGGTATACTGACATGAAAAAACTCTTGGCCCTTTCCGCCGTCATCGTGATGATCGTCGGCATCGCCGGCTGCTCGTTCGTGTTTCCGCTCACGACCACGGGCGCGGCGACGACGGTGTCCACGACGACGGCGCCGATCACCTACACGACGACGTCGACGTCGATCGACATCGACATGGTCCTGTCGGAAATCTACAACCGCATCTACGCCGAACTCTACGAGGAAATCCGCGCCGAAGTCGCCGCGAGCCTCTCGCAGGAGCGCTTCGACCAGATCTATGAAACTGTCGTCGGCGACATCCTGGACGAAATCGCGAACGGCACCCTCGAGGTGAATGCCCAGACGGTGATCGAGCTGATCTACGCCGTCGCGGCCGAGGAGGCCGAAGCCGTCATCGGCGTGACCGTCAACAATGGCACCGGGACGCCGCTCGCGGTCGGCTCCGGCGTCATCTACAAGCACGTCGGCGACCAGTATTACGTCGTCACGAACCAGCATGTCGTCGAAGGCGGCACCAGTTTCGAGATCGTCACGCCGGATGGCGCCGAACACGCCGGGATCCTCCGCGGCGTCGACGCGACGGTGGATGTCGCCGTCCTCTATTTCACGTCCTCGCAAACCTACACGGTCGCGGCATTCGGCGACTCCGACGCCGTCACGAAGGGCACGATCGTGCTCGCCGTCGGGAATCCGAGCGGCTTCGACTACTATGGGTCGATGACGATGGGCATCGTTTCCGGACTCGACCGCTATTTCGACATCGACGAGGACAACATCCGCGACATGTTCGTCAACTACATCCAGCACGATGCGTCGATCAACGCCGGGAATTCCGGCGGCGCGCTCTTCAATCTCGCGGGCGAAGTCATCGGGATCAACGTGATCAAGATCGCCGCCACCGAGATCGAGGGCATGGGCTTCGCGATCCCCTCGAACCTCGTCGCGGCCATCTGCGCGGACATCGAGGAGTATGGCGTCTCGAAGGTGAAGCCGGTCCTCGGCATCGTGTTCGTCGACATCGCCTCGAATCCCGATTATTTCGAGTATTACGGCATCGAACTGCCGGAAGGTTTCGAAAACGGGTTCTACATCCTGCAAGTCAACGAAGGAGCCACCCTCGACGGCATCGTCCTGCCGGGCGACATCGTCACCCGGATCGGCACGATCGAGATCACCGACACCGACGACTTCCTGATCCTGTTCCAGCAGTACCACGTCGGCGACGTCATCTCGATCACCGTCTACCGCAACGGCGGATACCTCACCTTCGACGACATCGAACTGTTGCCGAAGGCGGAGTGAAGGGAGATCGGCCATGAAGAAGATCATCGCATTCCTCAGCGTTTCCATCGTCGTCCTCTTCGTCTGGTTCGCCGCTTCGCCGATTTTTGGTGAAACCACCGTCGCGCCGACGACCACCGCCATCGTGACGACCGGAGCGGATGAAGTCCGCACCTACGTCTATTCCGACCTCGACGACCTGATCGACCAGATCTATCAGGACGTCTATGACCAGATCTATGCGGAAGTCTACGCCGAACTCGCCGGAACGATCGGCGAGGATCTCTACGAGGACATCTACGCCCAGGTCCTCGCCGACCTCGAAGACGTGATCGCTGCGGGCGAGGTGAGCGTGATCGTCAACGCCTTCCAGGACCGGATCGACGAAGTCGCGATCCTGTCGGACGCCTCCGTCGTCGGCGTCTCGACCTATCAGGGGAACGAAGGCCTCGCCCTCGGCTCCGGCGTCATCTACCGCTATGACGCGGTCCGCAACGAATATTACGTGATCACGAACGAACACGTCGTCGCAGGCGGAGACAGCTTCCGCATCGTCTTTTCCGACGGCACCTGGATTTCCGCGAGCCTGCTCGGCCTCGACGCGACCGTCGACATCGGGATCCTTCGCTTCTCCGGCGCGAATGCGCCGTACCCGCTTGCGGTGTCTTTGCTCGGAGTGTCCGCCGATGTCGTCAAGGGGACCGTGGTGCTCGCCTGCGGCCATCCGCGCGGCTACGATTTCTACGGTTCGCTCACGATGGGCGTGGTCGCCGGGACCGACCGTGACGTCGCCGGCGACGGCGTCGTCCTCTACATCCAGCACGATGCCTCGATCAACTCCGGCAACTCCGGCGGACCGCTCTACAACCTCGCCGGCGAGGTGATCGGGATCAACGTCTCGAAATACGCAACGACCGAGATCGAGGGCATGGGATTCGCGATTCCGATCGATACCGTGAAGACGGTCATCGAAACGATCGACTCGGGCTTCTGAACAAACAAAAACCGTTCCATTCCGGAACGGTTTTTCATCGGTTGGAAGAAAAAATGTCTCCAAGGAGACATAAGTTCTTCGGGATCAGGCTCTCGTGACTTTTCCGCTTTTCAGCGCGCGGGCAGAAACGTAAACGCGTTTGACGTTGCCATTCTCGTCGACGATCCGCACCTTCTGGAGATTGGCCTTCCACTGCTTGCGGGTGGCGACCATCGAGTGGGAACGCTGGTTGCCCGTCATGAAGCTCTTTCCGGTAATCGCACAGACTCTCGGCATGTTGATTCACTCCGTTTCTACTTGAATTCAGCAATCTATATTTTATCATAATATGATGGGAATGCAAGCAAAATCTGCTTAATTCGGCTGGATTGCGGCGGCAGAGCGTGAAAACACAAAGTAATTGCATTTTGAAAAGCGTTATGATATTATGTGAATGCCTTTTTCGCCTGAAACGCGGCCCGGCTTTTCCCCGCCGTTCACGGATAAACGGATCGAAACGACATTTGGAGGAATCTATGGACACATTTCTGATCGATGGCCGGCTGATGAAGCGGATGATCACGAACGGCGCGATCCAGCTTCGCAACAACATCGACCGCATCAACGAACTCAACGTTTTCCCGGTCCCCGACGGCGACACCGGATCGAACATGTCGGCGACGATGACCGCGGGTGCCAAAGCGATTTCGGCCTCCGACGATCCTTCCATCGGAAGCGTCGCCAAGGCGGTCGCTCGCGGCATGCTCATGGGTGCCCGCGGCAACTCCGGCGTCATCCTCTCCCAACTCTTCAGCGGCCTCGCCAACGGTCTCAAGGGCCTTTCCGAAGCCGATACCTGCACCTTCTCGAAAGCCCTCCGCATGGGCGTCGAGCAGGCCTACGCGGCCGTCATCAACCCCGTCGAGGGAACGATGCTCACGGTCGCCCGCGAGGGTGCCGACCGCGCCCTTTCGCTCTGCCCGACGACCAACCGCTTCGAGACCCTGTTCGAAGCCTACAAGGTCGAGCTCGACGCATCGCTCGAGCGCACCCCCGATCTGCTCCCAATCCTGAAGGAAGTCGGCGTCATCGACTCCGGCGGGGCCGGCTACATCGAAATCGTCCAAGGCATGATCGACGCGGTCAAGGGCAAAGTCCATCAGGATGCCGTTGACGCCGCGCAGAAGACCTCCTCCCCGGCGAATCCCGCCGCCGCCCCGCGGCCGGGCAACGTGCTCAACCACGACGCCTTCAAGGACCATGCGAACTTCGGCTACTGCACCGAATTCATCATGCAGATCCAGAAGGTCGACGAGTTCTCGCACAAGGATTTCGTCGAGATGATCAGTCCGCTCGGCGATTCGCTCGTCTGCGTCCAGGACGAGAACATCCTCAAGGTCCACATCCATACCCAGACCCCGGGCGACGTTCTCAACCTCGGACAGCGCTTCGGCTTCTTCATCAATCTCAAAATCGAGAACATGGAGGTCCAGCACACCGAAGTGGTCCTCCACGAACCGACGACCCAGGATGCGGGAGAACCGTGCGAGTGCGGCCATGAGCACACCGCGTCGGTCACGCCGCGCATCCGCAAGAAGTACGCCCTCATCGCCGTCGTCAACGGCGACGGCCTCAAGGAGACGTTCGTCGAGATGGGCTGCGACTTCATCATCGAAGGCGGCCAGACGATGAACCCCTCGATCGAGGATTTCGTCAACGCCTGCGGCGCCATCGAAGCCGAGGCGATGATCATCATCCCCAACAACAAGAACGTCCTCCTCTCCGCGGAAACCGCCGCGAAGATCATCGAGAACAAGAAAGTATTCGTCCTGCCGGCGAAGACGATCGCACAGGGTTACGCCTCGCTCACCATGTTCGACGCCACCCAGAGCGTCGAGAAGAACCTCGCCGACATGAAGAACCACATCAAGAACGTCCGCACCGGGGAAGTCACCTACGCGATCCGCGATTCCGTCAACAACGGCGTCCAGATCAAGAAGAACGATTTCATCGGCATCTACGACGGCGAGATCGTCTCCTGCGCGCAGGACCGCCTCGAAGTCGCCGTGAAGATGATGGAGTCGATGCTCGACGACAAGAGCGAGATCGTCACGATCATGTACGGCGGCGACGTCCAGGAGAAGGAAGTCGACCTCCTCGTCAAGGCGATCGAGGATCTCTCGGGCGCTGAAATCGAAACGATTTCCGGCGGCCAGGACATCTATTCTTACATCATCTCCGTCGAATGACACCCGGATTCCCGAAGAAAGACGCCGTCCAAGGCGTCTTTTTTTCGTCATCGCATCGCCCCGCGGCGCCTTCGTGATACAATAAGACTGAACGAAAAACGAGAGAGGGGGGATCGCGTGGAAGACATGACGAGAATCAAGGGCGTCGGCGCTGCAACCGCGGCGAAACTCGCGACGGCCGGAATCCGTACTCCCGCGGCGCTCGTGCGCACGTTTCCGGTCCGCTACGAACGGCACTTCCCCGTCTCCGCCCGCAGCGCGAAACCCGGTGAAACCATCGCGATCCGCGGCGTCGTCACGAAGGCCGCGACGGTCGCCTACATCCGCAGGCGGCTCACCCGGCTTGACGTCGAAGCCGTGGCGGACGGCATCACGGTCCGCATCATCGCCTTCAACCGCGAGTTCCTCCGCTCGGCCCTTGGCGAACGGGCCGAACTGGTCGCGACCGGACGATTCGAGGTGGACCGGAAACGATTCGTCGCGGTCGACATCGTCCTTGCCAAAAACTACCGCGAGGGAATCGTGCCCGTCTATGGCGTCGAAGGGCTTTCCGACAAACTCTTCGCCAAATACGTGACGGCGGCGAGGCCGCTTGCGCCGGAAGCGCTGCGCGAAACGCTTCCCGACGTCCTCGTCGCGAAGCGCGGACTCGTCACGATGGCCGCGCTCCTGGACGTCGTCCACACTCCCCGGACGGAAGACGACATCATCCGTGCTTCCACGCGCGTCAAATACGAGGAACTGCTCCGCTTCGGACTCGCCGTCAGATGTCAGAAACGGCGGAACGACGCGGTCGTCACGACGCCGAAACACTACGACATCTCCCGGGTGCGCGCCTTCATCCGCGCGCTTCCCTTTGAGCTGACGGACGATCAGAAGCAGGCGACCAACGACATCTTCGCCGACCTCAAGAAGCCGCGAAGGATGCTGCGGCTCCTTCAGGGCGATGTCGGCAGCGGGAAGACCGTGTGCGCCGCGATCGCCGCCTTCGCCGTCCACACCGGCGGCGAACAGACCGCCTTCATGGCTCCGACGGAACTCCTCGCCAGGCAGCATCGGGCGACCCTCGAGAAGTTCTTCGAACCGTTTTCGGTGAAGGTCGCCTTCCTGTCCGGCACCGTCCGCGGCAAGGAACGGGAAGCCGTGCTCGCTGGTCTCGCGGACGGCTCGGTCCACGTCGTCTGCGGCACCCACGCTCTCCTTCAGGAACCCGTCGGCTTTGCCCGGCTCGGCTTCGCCGTCATCGACGAGCAGCACCGCTTCGGCGTCTCCCAGCGCAGGGTCCTGCGCGAAAAGGGACTGGATCCCGACGTGCTCGTGATGTCGGCGACGCCGATTCCGCGCACGCTTGCGATTGCCGTTTTCGGCGACATGGATGTTTCGACAATCCGCGCGCTGCCGCACGGGCGCAAACCGATCCTGACCGACGTGGTCGATTTCTCCGCATTTTCTCATCTTGCGAACGCCGTCGCGGCGGAAATCGCCGCCGGCCGGCAGGTCTATGTGATCGCTCCGCTCATCGCCGCCGCCGCTTCCTCCGACGCCTATAGCGTCACCGAGGCGGCCGAGCTCGTGCGAAGGGAGATGAAGGGAGGAGTCACGATCGGCGTCCTTCACGGACGCATGAAGACCGCCGACAAGGAATCCGTCATCGCCTCCTTCCGCGACGGGACGACGGACGTTCTCGTCGCGACCACCGTCGTCGAGGTCGGCGTCGACGTCCCGAACGCGTCGGTGATGGTGATCCTGAACGCGGAGCGCTTCGGATTGTCCCAACTCCATCAGCTCCGCGGCCGCGTCGGCCGCGGCGCGGACCAATCGTACTGCCATCTCGTCACCGACATCGAACGCGCGGAGGATGACCGTCTCGGCATCGTCGCCTCCACCGCCGACGGCTTCCGGATCAGCGAGGAGGATCTCCTCCGGTGCGGTCCGGGAGAGGTCTTCGGCGAGGAGCAGACGGGTCTTCCGCGCTTCAAGGCGGCCAATGTCATCGCCGACCGTGACCTCCTCGAAATCGCGTTCGCGGACGCCGCGGCGCTCCTCGCCGCCCCCGATCCGCTCGCGAAGGCGCTGGTCCGCGAAGCGGAGGAGGGCATCGACGCGTATCATTTGGACTGAACTTATGATATACTACTCGAGAGGTGTTTATCCATGATCAGACTCGCGGTCGACGCGATGGGCGGCGACTACGCCCCGAAGGAACAAATCGAAGGCGTGATGCTGGCGATCCAGCGGATCCCCGACATCGAGATCAGACTGTACGGCGACGAAAACGAAATCGCCCGCCATCTGACGAACAAGGAACGCATCACCGTCGTCCCGACCGGATACGTGATCCCGATGGGGGAGCATAATCCGATCAAGGCGATCAAGGAACATCCGGAAGGCTCGATGGCGATGGCCCTCGCGAGCATCCGCCGGGGCGAAAGCGACGCCGTCGTTTCCTCGGGAGCGACCCAGGCGCTCATCGCCGGCGCGCACATCCTCGTGCGCCGCATGGCGGGATTCAAGCGCACGGCGATCGCGCCGATGATCCCGTCGATCGACGGCCGCGGCACGATTCTGCTCGACGCCGGCGGGAATCTCGAAATCCGCCCGGAGCACATGCTGCAGCAGGCGTATTTCGCCGTTGTCTACGCAAAGGAAGTCCTTCGGCGTCCCGATCCCGTGGTCGGCCTCATCAACATCGGCACGGAAGAGGGCAAGGGGCGCGAACTCGACCAGGAGGTCTTTCAATTGTTCAAGACGGCCGGTCTCTTCAAATTCCACGGAAACGTCGAACCGAAGGAAGTGCTCGATCCGCCCTGCGACATCCTGATCTCGGACGGGTTCACCGCCAATATCGTCATGAAGACGATGGAAGGCACCGCCAAGGGCATGGGGACGATTCTCAAGCGGGAACTGAAATCATCCTTTTTCGGGAAACTCGGCGCGCTGTTCGCCGGGAAGAACCTCAAGCGGTTCAAGAAGGCGATGTCCGCCGAAGAAGTCGGCGGCGCGATGATTTTCGGTCTCTATGCGCCTGTGATCAAGGCGCAGGGAGCCTCCAAGGCCTATGGCTTTTACAACGGCATCCGGCAGGCGGCCGACGTCGTCCGCTCCGAAGTGTACCCGAAAGTCGCCGCCTACGTGAAGGAAGCGGGGGCGAACCTCGGCAATGAAGACTAATCTGGCCGAACTGCAGGCCTTTTTCGGCCTTTCCTTCAAAGATGTCTCGCTGCTCGAGCAAGCCCTGACCCATTCTTCCTATGCCTACGAGAACGGCAAGCCGTCCAATCAGCGGCTCGAATTCGTCGGTGACGCCGTGATCGGCCTCGCCGTCGGCAGATACCTCTATGATCACATGCAGGACGATGAAGGCGTGCTCACGAAGAAACGGGCGCAGGAGGTCTGCGAGTCCAGCCTCGCCGGCTTCGCCCGCAGCTTCAATCTGGGCGACTACCTCTATCTCGGGAGAGGGGAAGAGAAGAACCTCGGCCGTGACCGCCAGGCGGTCCTCGCCGACGCGTTCGAAGCCTTTCTCGGCGCGATTTTCCTCGACAAAGGCCTGAAGGAAGTCTACAAGGTGCTCGACAAGGTCGTCTTCCCCGCCATCGAGAAAAACCTTGGTTCCGCCGACAACGATTACAAAAGCACCCTGCAGGAACTCGTCCAATCCGAAAAGCGGACGCTCGAATACGTGATCGAGGCGGAAACGGGTCCCGCTCATGCCCGTGAATTCGTCGCCTGCGTGCGTTTCATCGACGAGAACATCGTGCTCGGCCGCGGACGCGGACCGAAGAAGCAGATCGCCGAACAGAACGCCGCGAGGGCGGCGCTCGACCTGCTCGCCGCCGCCGACGAACCGGCGGGCGGCGAAGAAGAACGGTGAAGGAGGAAGCGCTCCCGATGGAACACATACTGATCATGAAACTGATCGAGGACGGCATCGTCGACATCGGCAAGCTCGTCCTCGCCAACTACAAGTCGATCGGCCTCAACGAGACCGCCGCCTTCATCGCGATCGAACTCTTCAACCGTCGCCGCAGGGGCGAGAAGCTGCTCAATCCCGAGAAGGTCTCGAATGATCTGGGCATCCCGATCGAGCAGGTGACCCAGGTCCTCGAAGATCTCATGCGCCAGGATCTTCTGCGGATCGAGATGGTCGCGGGTGCGAACGGACGGGAATCGGAGACCTACAACCTGAACAACGTCGTCCTCCGCATCCTCGTCGAATACGACAAGAAGTTCAAGACCGCCGCCGCGGGTCCCAAAAACCTTGCGACGACGGAAGAGGAAATCGTCGACATGCTCGAGACGGGGTTCCAGAAACAGCTGACTCCGATCGAAGTCGAAATCATCAAGAAATGGGTCGGCGAAGACGGATTCCAGTTGATCGACATCCGGCGCGCGGTGCTCGACGCCGTCAAGGCGAACAAGCACAACCTGTCTTATGTCGATTCGCTGCTCGTGAAACGCAAGGCGCGCACGAAGGACGAAAAGGCCGTCAAGTACGATTCCGGCCAGCCGGAAGCGCTCAAGAACTTCTTCGACTCATGGCCGAAAAAATGACCGGCAAGGCCGCTTTCATCGACGCCGAGATTGCGAAGCTGTTCCCCGACGCGGCCTGCGAACTCAGGTACGGGAGCCAGATCGATCTGCTCGTCGCGGTGATGCTTTCCGCACAGACGACCGACGTCGCGGTGAATGCGACGACGCCGGATCTCTTTTCCCGGTTCCGGGAAGCAAAGGACTACGCGGACGCCCCGGAAGGAGCGATCGAAGCATGCATCCGCCGGCTCGGTCTCTACCGGTCGAAGGCGAAGAACATCCGCGCCGCGATGAAGATCGTCGCCGCGACGGGGGGAACCATCCCGAACGACCAGGCGTTCCTCGAACGCCTTCCGGGCGTCGGCCGCAAGACCGCGAACGTTTTCCTCGCGGAATGGTATCACGTGCCGCGCATCGCCGTCGACACCCACGTCTCCCGGGTCGCCTTCCGTCTCGGTTTCGCCCCTGCGGGCGACACCCCCGAAAAGACGGAACGACGGCTGATGGAAGCTTTTCCGGAGGACAAGTGGATCACGCTCCACCATCGGTTCATCTTCTTCGGACGGTATTTCTGCACGGCCCGCAAGCCGGCATGCCAAACCTGCCCGCTCCTCGCCGTCTGCGTCGAACCGCAACGCGGATGATGTTCATGAAAACGCCCGACGGCAAATGCCGGCGGGCGTTTTCATGCCGTCACAAGGTGTCCATTTCGGGATCTTTCGGCGACCTTTCGAGTTTTATCAACAGAGTTCATGAAACCTCATTAATTTCTCAAAAAAAAGGTATTCACAAATGGATTTGATTACGATATAATGAATTCCGACTACAGACCGTTACCATGTGGATGGCCGTCCCGACGACCTTTCCAAGTTGCGCAAGAACGGCGTTCCGGTGGTCGGAGAGGATATCGTGAGGAACATGATCGAAAGGTTTCAGAAAGACGTCGCACGGCGACGCGCCGAAAAAATCCGCTTCTTCTTCCGGGCGGTGGGGATGCACATCCGCAAGCGGCGGAAGACCCTCAAATTGACCCAGGAGGAGCTTGCCCAGGGCATCTGTTCGAACACCTACGTGTCGAAGATGGAGACGAATTCGATCGCCGTCAACGAGGAGAGCCTGCACCTCGTGATGGAGCGCATGGACATGGAGTACTCGCTCGAGATGAACGTCGACGAGCAGATCCGTCTGTTCGACCGCGCCCTCGACTGCTATCTCAAAGGCGACTACGAAGGCATCGCGCGTGTGAATTACGAGGTCCGCAATGTCGAATTCGCGATCCTCACGGACCTCTGCCGGATGATCGGCGACATCGTCGACGGCGAACCGAACAACATCGAGCGCACGAGCGACAACCTGTCGCGCTATCTCGACTCCATGGACCACTACACGTTCGGCGTCTTCATGTTTTTCGCCGCCGCGGGGATGATCGCGGTCGGACGGCCCGCCGACGCGATCGAGATTCTCGAAGAACTCGAGACGACCGAATATGCCTATGCCAAGCTGACGCCGATGATCGAATATCTGAAAGCCGTCGGGTATGGCCGCACGGAACGCTACGGAAAGGCCTACGATGCCCTGCGCGTCGCCGAAGCGGCGTTCGCCCGCACCCAGAATTACCGACGCATCGCCGAACTCGGCGTGTATCGCCTCGAATTCGAAGTCGCCCAGGGGTGCGCAATCCCCGAGACGGAAAGCCAGGGACTCGCTTTGCTCCTCGATTCCGCCTTCGCGGACCGCTACCGGCTTCTGCGTGCCGTCGGCGGCATCGATCCGCTCGGCGAGACGGACAAGATCGCTCCGGACTCGCGGCTTTACGCGGCCGCGTGCTTCGTCCGCGGCCGGCACTTCCTCGCGCGGTCCGACCGCGATGGCTACCGGAAATGCCTTGAAACCCTCCGGCAAACGAAAACCCCGTCCGCCCGCCTCGATTTCGCCGGATGGCTCGAAGCGCTGGGCGACGGGGATGCCGTCGTGTATAAGGATTTTCTGATCGCCGAAGTTCTTCCCTATGCGGAGGAGACGACGAACCTGGCGCTGATGCGGCGCGCGACCGACACGATCGCGGCGGTGCTCATGAAGCGGAAGCGTTACAAGGATGCGCTGCAGTACAAGTACCGGCTGGACCGGTTCGTCCGCAAGATGTCGAAAACGACCGGAGAAGCGGTGCCCGAAACGGAACCGGAAGAAGAACCGGACCGGGATTCAGTCCCCGAATGAACGCATGAGTTTCTTCGCGATCGCGAGGTAGACGATGCCGTTGGGCTCCGTCTCGGCGAAGATCGAGTGGCGGGGCCCTTCAGGCTGCGCGATCGGGATCCGTCCGAGGAGCGGGATCGCAAGGTTCTCGGCGACGGTCTTTCCGCCGTCGCGTCCGAAGATGTGGTGTTCCTTTCCATCGATTTCATAATATGCCATGTTCTCGACGACGCCGATCAGTTCCTGACCGAGCTGCCTGGCGGCATAACCGGCCTTGATCGCGACCTGCGAGGCACTTTCGTGCGGCGTCGTCACGATCAGCATCCGCGCGTCGGGGGCGAAGTTCTTCACGTCCATCGCGACGTCGCCGGTTCCCGGCGGGAGGTCGATCAGGAGATAGTCCAGGTCGGGACTCCAGAGCGTGTCCTCGAAAAAGATCTTGAGTACTTTCGTGAGCATCGGGCCGCGCCACATGAGCGCCTTGCCCGGTTCCATCAGGAAGGCGGCCGAGACGACCTCGATGCCGTCTTTTTTGATCGGGTAGAGTTTTCCGTCTTCCGTGCCGGAGAGTGCGGAATCGCCGATTCCGAAGATGATCGGGAGGTTCGCGCCGTAGACGTCGGCGTCGATCACGCCGACCTTGCGCGAAAGCGACGTCAGCGCGTAGGCGAGGTTCGCCGTCAGCGTCGACTTCCCGACGCCGCCCTTGCCGGAGGCGATCCCGACGATGCGGAGATGTGCCGGGGCGCGCTCGGGCTTTTTCTCTTCGTATTCGATCACGAGCCGTTCATAACCGTGGTCGAGCTTGACGATCTTCGCCGCGGCGCGGGTGATTTTCTGGGTGAATTCGGGAGCCTTGACGCCGACTTCGATCAGCAGCTTGACCGTCTTCGTCTCCTCGTCGACGCCGCAGTGGCGGAGCGCGCCGGTCGCTTCGAGGGTTTTCCCGCGGCTCGGATCGACGATGGCGCCGAGTGCGGCTTTCATGAGATCGAGGGCAGTGGGCATGAGGAGGACCTTCCTTCCGTTTTCATGTCTATTATAACCGATTTCGCAAGGAAGGTGGGCGATTTTGTCCCGTGTCCCGACGCTATCTTTACATCGCCCCCGGAAACGGGTATAATGACGATGAAGATTTCCCCTGGGAGTGGATGCGGATGGGTTTCTCGATCCTCAAGTTCATGGCGCCGATTCCGAAGATTCCGGGACATCGGAACGCCGTTTTCGTCGGACCCCACCCGGACGACATCGAGGTCGGCGCGGGCGGAACCGCGCTTGCGCTCGGAGCGTCCGGCGCGAAGGTCACGTTCATCGTCTGCACCGACGGCGGCGGCGGAGCGTTCGAAGCCGGCGGCGATCCTCACGATCTCGTCACGACGCGACGGAACGAGGCGCGGGTCGCGGCGGAGTCGCTCGGCGCCGACGACGTCGTCTTCCTCGATTTTCCCGACGGCGGCCGCTACGACGCGTGGGATCTCGCGCTGAAGCTTGCGGAACACTTCGCCCGGATCGCGCCCGACATCGTCTTCGCACCCGATCCGACGCTGCCGTCCGAAATCCATCCGGACCACCTGAAGTGCGGCGAGGCCGTGAAGACGGCGGTCCTGTTCTCCGGCTTTCCGCTCCTGATGAAACGGAACGGAATCCCCTTCGACGAAACGGTGCCGCTCGAACCGCGCAAGACGCTCTGTTTCTACTATACCCACCGGCCGAACCGCTACGTGGGACTCACGAAGGCGGAACACGCCCGCAAACTCGCGGCGGTCCTGTGCCACGAAAGCCAGTTTCCCGCCGGCGCGAAGGACGAACGCCGGTTCCTGACGGCCTATCTCTCGCTCCGCGGGCGCCGTTTCGGGCGCCGGATCCTCCGCGCCTATGCGGAAGGGTTCCACGTCCTCGGGCCGCTGCATCAGCATGCATTCCCGGAAGTCCAGGATTATTGAGGAAGCCGCGGTCCGGCAGGGAACATTTCCTTGACACCGGACCCCGCATTTAGTATAATTTATATGCTGTGTCGAGGTGGCGTCATGAAATGGACGATTCCCGAGCTGAAAAAGCTCCGTACCACCGGCAACCGCTTCGCGTACGACGCCGATTTCGGGCGGTTCCTGAACGATGACGAAGATGTCGTCGGGATCTCCCCGGTCGCGATCTCCGGATCGTTCCGGGTCCTCCAGGACCCCGAGGAATTCGTCTTCGACGTGTCCGTGGCGTGCACGCTGGTGATGCCGTGCGCGATCACCCTCGCCGACGTCGAGGTGCCGATCGCGTTCACGACCACGCTCCGGTTCGCCGAGCGTCCGGAGGATGACGAAGCCCTCGCGATCGAGGGCATCACGATCGACCTCGATCCCTACGTCTGGGGCGAGATCCTGATCGAGAAGCCGATGCGCGTGGTCGCCGAAGGCGCCTACGAAGGCTATCGCGACGAGGTCGCGACCTTCGAGGACGACGACGTCCCGGATCCGGCGAATCCCTTCGCCCAGCTGAAGAAACCCGAATGAACCCGTGAGGAGGTGACAAAACGTGGCAATCCCTTTCAGAAGAACAAGCAAACTCGCGAAACGCAAGAGAAGAACGCATTTCAAGCTGAACGCCCCGACGATGGTCGTGTGCCCGAACTGCGGTGAACTGACCCTGTCGCACCAGGTCTGCAAGAAATGCGGTTATTACAAGGGCAAACTGGTCGTCGAACCGAAACCCGAGAAGACCGACAAGGACAAGAAGGAAAAGGAATGAGAACGCAAAAGAAGCGCTGACGCAGTCGGCGTTTTTCTTTTTCCGCCATCCGTGATATAATGTGATTTGCAGCGCGGAAGGAGGGACGACTTTGGACGCATATACCCATACGACGGTGCTTCTCGACGAAGCAATCGACCATCTCGCGGTCCGGCCGGACGGCATCTACGTCGACGCCACCCTCGGCGGCGGCGGTCATGCCGAGCAGATCCTGAAGCGTCTCACGACCGGCATGCTCTACGCATTCGACCAGGACGCCTATGCGATCGCGAAGGCATCATTCCGTCTTGGCGGACGCGCGAACGTCGTTTTCGTCAACGCCAACTTCGCCCTTCTCGAGGCCGAACTCGCACGCCGCGGCGTCAGTGCCGTCGACGGCGTGCTCTACGATCTCGGCGTCTCCTCCTTCCAGTTCGACATTCCCGCGCGTGGCTTTTCCTATCAGCACGACAGCCCGCTCGACATGCGGATGGACCAGTCGTCCGCCTTTTCCGCCTACGACCTCGTGAACGGCTGGAGCGAAGGCGACATCGCAGACGCGCTCTTCCGCTACGGCGAAGAGCCATTCGCAAGACAGATCGCGAGGGCGATCGTCCGCCGGCGGGCGGATCGGCCGATCGCGACCACCTTGGAACTCGTCGATGCCGTCAGGAGCGCCCTTTCCGACCGGATCCTGTCCAAGAAGGGGCATCCCGCCCGCCAGACGTTCCAGGCCATCCGCATCGCCGTCAACGCCGAACTCGACGTCCTCTCGTCCTCGCTCCGCCAGGCGGCGGCGCTCCTGAAGCCGGGCGGCCGCATCGTCGCGATCACGTTCCATTCCCTCGAAGACCGCATCGTCAAGCAGTATTTCCGTTCGCTGACGACGATTGACATTCCCCGCGGACTGCCCGTCCTCGTGACGGAAAAACCGCCGTTCCGGCTCGTCAACGCCCACGTCGTGACGCCGTCCGAAGCCGAGATCGGGGCCAATGCCCGCGCCAAGAGCGCGAAGCTCCGGGCCGCCGAGAAAAATATGCCGGGGACGGCTCATTTTCTTGACACCTCGGGGGCGGTGTGATAGAATATTTTTGCACTGCGCGCAGGTGTAGTTCAACGGCAGAACTTCAGCCTTCCAAGCTGACCACGAGGGTTCGATTCCCTTCACCTGCTCCAATTCGGACACCCGCCCTATGCGTTCATGGGGCTTTGTTTTCCGGACGATTGCGATTGCTTTCGTCGGAAATGATGATATAATATCTATGGTTTTGGAAGAGTATCGAAGTGGTTGTAACGAGCTGCACTCGAAATGCAGTTGTCCGCAAGGGCACGTGGGTTCGAATCCCACCTCTTCCGCCAGCTGCAGAATCGGGAGTATATCTCCGTTCCGGATAGAATCACCAGATGTCGAGATGTAGCGCAGTTTGGTAGCGCGCTTGGTTCGGGACCAAGAGGTCGTGGGTTCGAATCCCGTCATCTCGACCAGTTGATCACAAAAGGCATTTTCGGCCGCCGAAAATGCCTTTTTCCATGGTGCGGATGCGGATGGATCGCGTTCCTGCATTCACCCGTCGCGAGCGGCGCCATCGACATGAACGGGAACGTGGACGACGGGATCACGGACGATTTTCGCGATCCCGCTACGGTTTTCGGACGATTGGGATTATAATACGATCGTGGCGATGAATCCGATGAAATCTGTGGGGGCGATGGCATGAAATGGACAGAGCAGTTTAGGAAAGCAGTGACATTCAGCTATGACGACGGGGTCGTCCAGGATGAACGCCTGGTGCGCCTTTTCAACAAGTACGGCCTGAAAAGCACGTTCAACGTCAATTCGGGCCTTTGCGGAGAGGTCAACGCGAGGAACGAAAAAATCAGATTGAGGATGGATGAACTCGCCGCGGTCTATCGGGGACATGAAGTGGCGATCCACTCGAAAAGCCATCCGTCGCTGTCGAGACTGCCGATGATCGAGATCGAACGGGAAATCATCGAAGACCAATCCGCTCTCGAACGGGCATTGGCCTGTCGCGTCGACGGAATGGCCTATCCGTTCGGCGATTTCAGCGATGAAGTGGTTTCGATTTTAAAAAAGATTGGCATCCGGTATGCAAGAACCGTCCTGTCAAACCATCGATTCGACGTCCAGACCGATTTATTGCGATTCGAACCCACATGCCATCATTTCGACCGTCGGCTGCCGGAATTGATCGAGACGTTCCTGTCGTCGCAACAGGACTCGCCTCGAATCTTCTCCATCTGGGGGCACAGCTGGGAGTTTGACGATGAGGCGAAATGGAATCAGATGGAAACGGCATGCAAGGCGTTGGCCAACCATCAGGACGTCTTTTACGGGACCAACCGGGAAGTGCTCCTGAACGAGACCGACCGGATTCCGATCCATGGCGACCCGAGCGCAAAGTGAACGATCCGGAATCGTCAGAACGGATCCGCAAGGGTGGTTCGCGACCGCGAGACACGATGCATTCAAAACGATGCAAATGATTCCCATGCCGAATCATCGATGAATTAGGCGAATCCGCCTTGCATTATATCGCTTTGGGAGCATATAATAGGTTGTACGGCATCGGATGCGGGGATTCGCGTATCGCGGGCGATCTGCCGATCGCGACGGGAAATGGGTCGGGATGCGCGACGAACCAGGACAAGACCCGCATCAAGAGGAGCGTGATTCACGATGAAAAGGATGATCCTGACCTTGATCGTCATGGCGGCGGCACTGCTCCAGGGGTGCGCGGGATCGCCCGGCGTTCTTCCCGAATCGCCGGCCAATGCCTATCTCGCGATCATCGAAGACCTCTATGAAAAAGTGGATCCGCCGGAGGATTTGAGGTATGTCGCCTTTGACCTCTCCCTCCTCGATGCCGAAATGAAGGACACCGTCATCCGGCTTGCGAAGGCGTTCTGCAAGGCGCGGGGAAAGGTCTTCCTCGAAGGTACCCTCGACGAATTGGTCCGGAAGGGCTATGTCACGGGCTTCGTCTTCGAGAACGGCGAAATTCGCGCCCAGTTGTTTCCCGAAGGCATCCATGTCACCCTCGAACCGATCTCCGCGACGGACGCCGAGATCGTCTGCGATGCGACGAGCTGGCGGGGTGACCTGTCGGCCGAGGGAATGACCTACACGGCCGCGTTCGTCGACGGCTCCTGGCAGATCGGCACGTCGGACTACTGGATTTCCTGAAGGGGCGACAAGTGCCGACGACACCGTGCATCGAAGAGGGTCTCCGGAACGAGAACTACAGACCGACTCCGATGGCATCGATCCTCAATCTGCTCAACTGCTGTCTGATTCTCAGCGCGTTCGTGCGCGATGAAACCACACGCATCGCCGCTCTGTTCCTCCTTGCGGGAATCGCAACCCTGCTGCTGTCGTGGCCGTTCAGCACCCTCACCGGACGGGCTTGGGCCGGATTCGTCCCTCAAGCCCTCATCGGAATCGCCGGATTGGGGATCGCGATCCGCGGATTCTTCCTGCCGGCGCCCGGAGAAGACGCTTTCGGCGAGGCGCTGATCTTCTATGTCGGTCTGGCGATGCTCTGCCTTGCGATATTGACGTCCGCGTTCGAGACCGTCATCGAACAACAGGTCTATGCAAAAGGCGGATCGCCGCTGTTCCTCTTCGAATCCAAACATGTCGATCCGCTGCTCATCCTGCTGCTTCCTGCGTTACTGGCGACCACCTTTCTCGGATGGCGCGGACGGGCGGACGACATTCAGTACGCGGCAGTCATCGGATTCGCCGTCGCCTTTGCGGCCGTCTTCGCGCTGGTTGCGTTCCTCGTCTCGGCGCTGACCGGCGGATCGGTGCGATGCGCGGCGACGATCTCCGTCCTGTTCCTCATCACCGGCGTGATCTACGTCCACCTCGGAGCGGAAGCGGTCGGATTCCAGCTCGCGTTCTGGGGAACGACGCTGCTCCGTCTCGCAATCGCAACCCTGACGATGAAATCGGACCTCGCTTCGATGGCCCGGACAAACGATATCGGAGGAACATCGACATGAAAAGCCGTCTCAATCGCTTCATCGACTGGTTCGAAGCCAAGTTCAGCATCATCATCGACACCCTTGCCCTGCTCGGCGGGGCTTTCTGCATCTTCCTGGCGATCTTCGCGTTCTTCACCCTGCTGTTCGCGGACGCCGCGCTGCTCGACGCGGTGGGCGTGATCTTCATTCCCGGACTCCTCGGATTCTTCGGCATCCTCATCCTGTTCGCGCTGCGCATCACGAGAAGCATCACCCGGAAGTAACGAAACGGCCCGTATGCGGCCATCGAACGGGACCTTCTCGATCAACGAAGCTTCATCAACGGAAACCAGGTGATTCGCATGGAATGGTCAAACGTCTGGCTCGGCATGGCGCTCACGGTCCTTGCGGGACTGTCGACCGGATTCGGCGGACTTGTCGTCCTCCTGATGCGGAAGACGAGCGGGAAGGTCCTCTCGGTTTCGCTCGGGTTCTCCGCGGGCGTCATGATCTACATCTCGTTCGTCGAGCTGCTGATGGAATCGCGGATCCTGCTCATTGGCGAGATCGGCGAAATCGGCGGATCGCTGCTCACCGTGGCAGCCTTTTTCTGCGGTCTTCTTTTCGCCGGCCTGATCGACAAGATGGTCCCCTCGTACGAGAATCCGCACGAGTCCCGCCGTCTCGAGGAAATGGCCCCGAGCTACATGGCGCAGCACAAGATGAGGCTGCTCCGGACCGGTGCGCTGACCGCGCTCATCATCGCCATCCACAATTTTCCCGAGGGCATGGCGACGTTCGTCTCGACCGTCCAGAATCCCGCGCTCGGCGTCGCCGTGGCGGCCGCCATCGCGATCCACAACATCCCGGAGGGGATTTCGGTCGCGGTTCCGGTCTATTGTGCGACGAACTCCCGCAGGAAGGCATTCGGCTGGACCATTCTTTCGGGTCTGGGAGAGCCGCTCGGGGCGCTGCTTGCCTATCTGATCCTGATGCCGGTCCTGAACGACACGGTGTTCGGTGTCCTGTTCGCGGTGGTCGCCGGGATCATGGTCTACATCAGTTTCGACGAACTCCTCCCCGCCGCCAAGCAGTATGGCGAACACCATCTCGCGACCTACGGACTCGTCGCCGGGATGATCGTCATCGCCGTGAGCCTGATCTTCATCTGACCGGTGCACACGAAGGATTCCGGCTTTCTCGAACTACGTCCGACGAGAACGGCGAAGTCCGTTCTTTTTTCTTCGCAACCGCGGTCAAGAAAGTATTGTATAATGATGATATAATGCTTCCGAAAGGTGATGGAGATGGACGAACGGGAACAGGTCGAGGCCGTCTACCGCATGCAGGCGTACATCGCGAACCATCTCGATCGGCCGATCACGCTCGGCGATCTGGCGGGAGCGGCCGCGTATTCGCCGTGGCATGCGGCACGGATCTTCAAGGAGTATACCGGCAAGGCGCCGTTCGACTACATCCGCGCGCTCCGGCTGTCGCGGGCGGCAATCGTCCTCCGCGACCGGGACGCGAAGGTGGTCGACGTCGCGTTCGACTTCGTCTTCGGTTCGCACGAAGGCTTCACGAAGGCCTTTTCGCGCCAGTTCGGGATGCCGCCGAAACGTTATGCGGAGACGACTCCGGCGATCGGCCTCTTCCTGCCCTGGGACGTCCGTCCCTACCACCTTGACATCAAACGGGGAGGTTTCAACATGGATGAAAGGAAACGTTCCATCGTCTTCGTGCAGGTCGTCGACCGCCCGGAGCGAAAAGTGCTTCTGAAGCGCGGCATCGGGGCGGCCGACTATTTCGCCTACTGCGAGGAAGTCGGCTGCGACGTCTGGGGCGTTTTGACGAGCGTCCGGGAAGCCCTGTACGAACCGATCGGCATGTGGCTTCCCAAAACACTCGTGAAGCCCGGCACGTCGGTGTACGTCCAGGGCGTCGAACTGCCGCTTTCCTACGACAAGCCGGTTCCCGATGGCTTCGAACTCCTCACCCTGGCGCCCTGCAGGATGATGGTGTTCCAGGGCGAGCCGTACGACGACGCGGAGTTCATGCCGGAGGTCGGCGCGGTGATGGAAGCGATCGACCGGTACGATCCCGCGCCGTTCGGATACGCCTGGGCAGACGACGAGGCGCCGCGGTTCCAGCTCGAACCGCAGGGGTATCGCGGGTACATCGAGGCGCGGCCGGTGCGGCCGCTCGCGCGGGATTGAAGGCTCCCGCTTTTCTTTTTCAAACGCATCCGTGCGGATTGAAACAAGGAAACGATTGTGATATAATCTACCATAATGCCGGGACCGTCGTTCCGGTGAAAGGCGAGGCCACACATGGAAAAGATCCTGTTCAAAGATTTGGCGAACCATTTTGAGAAGACGATCGAAATCGCCGGTTTCGTGGATAAGGTCCGCGACCTGCAGTACGTCCAGTTCATCGTCGTGCGCGACTCCTCCGGGAAAGTCCAGATCACGATCGAGAAGAACGAGGGCAACAAGGCGATGAACGACGCCGTCTCCAGACTCACGAAGGAATCCACCGTCCGTGCCGTCGGCGTCCTTTACGACCGCCCGAACGTCAAGCTCCGCGGGATGGAGTTCATCCCGACGGAATTCGAAGTCACGAGCCTGTCCGCCGAAGAACTGCCGATCGACATCCTCGACTACACGAACGCGACCAACAAGGAACTGCGCCTCGACTATCGCTTCCTCGATCTGCGCACGGACCGCAACTACCTGATCTTCAAAGCCCAGACGATCGCCGAGGCGGCGATGCGCGAGTATTGGATCGCGCACAATTTCATCGAGATCCATTCGCCGAAGATCCTCGGGACCGCCTCCGAATCGGGGTCCGAAGTCTTCAAGATGGACTACTTCGGACGGACCGTCTATCTCGCGCAGTCGCCCCAGTTCTACAAGCAGATGGCGATGGCCGCGGGCTTCAACGCCGTCTTCGAAATCGCCCCCGCGTTCCGCGCCGAGAATTCGCACACCGCCTACCACGCCACCGAATTCACCTCGGTCGACGCCGAGATCAGCTGGATCAAGTCGCATCACGACGTGATGGACATGGAAGAGGCCGTGGTGAAAGCTTCCCTCCGGAAACTCAGGGAACTGCTCGGGAAGGAATATGCCGACCTGATGAAGAAGGAACTCGACATAAACGACGTCAAGTTCCCGCGCATCCCCTTCGCCGAAGCGAAGCAGATCATCCGGACGAACTACAAGTACGTCGGGGAAAAGGACACCGACTTCGACCGCCGCGAAGAGGAACTGATCGGACTGTACGCGAAGAAGACGTACGGCTGCGAATTCGTCTTCGTGATCGACTATCCGTTCGCCGCCCGTCCGTTCTACCACATGCTCGACGAGAACGGGCTGACGAAGAGCTTCGACCTCCTGTACAAGGGCATCGAGATCACCACCGGCGCGCAGCGCGAACATCGCATCGACATCCTCAAGAAGCAGGCGACGATGAAAGGCCTCGGCCACGAGGCGCTCGATTTCTACTTCAATTTCTTCAAGTACGGCGTGCCCCCGCACGGCGGCTATGGCTTCGGCCTCACCCGCTTCCTGATGCGGCTTTTCGACGCCGAGAGCATCCGCGACGTCACCTACCTCTACCGCGGTCCGAACCGCGTCAATCCGTAATCGGAACACCGTGCCGCGAGGCGCGGTTTTTTCTTCTTCGGCGTCCGCTTTTCCCGCCGCTATGGTAAAATTGAACTGAAAAGGACGTGATGACCATGATCACCGCCGTCATGATCGGCGCCGGAAACAGAGGCATCGGCGCCTACGGTTTCTACGCCGCCGCAAATCCCCAAGACCTCCGCTTCGTCGCGGTGGCCGACCCCGATCCGGTCCGCCGCGGCTATTTCGCCGCGATGCACAAGATCGGACCCGACCGCGCGTTCGCCGGGTACGAGGAGCTCCTCGCCGTCCCGAAGTGCGCCGACGCCTGCTTCGTCTGCACGCAGGACAACATGCACTTCATCCCGGCGACGAAGGCGATGAGCCTCGGCTACGACGTCTTCCTCGAGAAACCGATGGCCGTCGATCCAGTCGAATGCATCCGGCTCGGCAAGATCGCGAAGGAATGCGGCGTCGAACTGATGATCGGCCACGTGCTCCGCTACACGCCGTTCTTCGCGACGATCAAGAGCCTTCTCGAGGCCGGCAGGATCGGCAGGATCGTCTCGATCCAGCACAACGAAAACGTCAGCTACTGGCATCAGGCGCACAGCTACGTGCGCGGGAACTGGGCCAATACGGGGCGTTCGAGTCCGATGATCCTCGCCAAGTCCTGCCACGACATGGATCTGCTCTGCTGGTTCGCCGGCACCGATCCCGTGAAGGTCTCGTCGTTCGGCGGACTCTCCCACTTCCGGCGCGAAAACGCCCCCGAAGGGGCCCCCGGGCACTGTCTCGACGGCTGTCCCGCGGAAGCGACGTGTCCCTATCACGCGAAGAAGGTCTACCTCTCCGCCCCCGACTGGATGAAGCTGCCGGTGTCCAACGACATGACCGACGCCGGACTCCTGAAGGCGCTCGCGAAAGGTCCCTACGGACGCTGCGTCTATCGCGCCGACAACGACGTCGTCGACCATCAGGTCGTCGCCGTCGAATTCGCGGGCGGCACGACCGCGTCCTTCACGATGACCGCATTCACGCACGAGAACACCCGCACGATCAAGCTGATGGGCACGCGGGGCGAGATCCGCGGACACATGGATAAAAACGAAATTGAAGTCTACGTCTTCGGCACGAACGGCGACCAGCCCGAACGGATCGACACCGCCGGACCGGACGGGGGGCACGGCGGCGGCGACCAGGGCATCATGAAGGCGTTCGTCGAACTCGTCGAGAAAGGCCTTCACCGCGAGGTCGCCGACGTCACCCACGCCATCACCGCGCACCTGCTCGCGTTCGCCGCGGAGGCGTCGCGCCTCGAGGAAAAGACCGTCGACTATGCGGCGTTCGTCCGCTCCCTGGGGGTCTGACATGGAACTCAGAAGCTGCCGTCCCGCGGAACGCCTCGACGCGATCCGCCTCTCCCGCTCCGTGTTCAAGGACAACATGGCCGAGCAGTTCGCCGTCCTCTTCGGCGAACAGAACGTCGGCCGCATGTTCGTCGCCGTCGACGACGCCCGGGTCGTCGCGATGGTGAACTACCATTTCACGCCCGTCCTGATCGGTCCGTCGACGATCAACGTCGCTTCCGTCGGATCGGTCTGCACCGACCCGGCTTACCGCGGACGCGGACTCGCCTCGCGGCTGCTTCGCCTCGCCGAGGAGAAGATGATCGCGGAAGGCGTCCATGTCGTCGTCATCTCCGGGGAGGGCGGCATCTACGCCGCCTTCGGCTCCGGCTTTGCCGGCGACATGCGCGAGGCGTCGGTTCCGCTCGACCGCCTGCCACCGCGCGGGTCGGTCGCGACCGTTCCTTACGACGCATCGTACTTTCCCGCCGTCCGGCGGCTGTATGACGCCGACGCGGTCCGCTTCGTCCGGAAGGATGACGAGTTCAGGATGCTCGTCCGGGGTCAGACCTTCCCCGACACGTTCGTGGACTACGACTTCCGGGTGATCCTGAAGGACGGCGTCCCCGCCGCTTACGCCATCCTCGTCCTCCACAAGGAAAACGACGAGCTCGGCATCAAGGAGATGGCGGGCGACCGCGACGTCCTCCGCGACGCATTGCCGCTGCTCTGCGCCGGGTACGGGCGAAAGAGCGTCCACTTCGCCGCCGCCCCCGATGACCCGTTGTTCGGTTCCGTTCCGCCCGACTGCGTCAAGCCGATCCACCAGTTCGCGAGCTTCAAGATCATCGACTTTCCCGGGATGGCGGAACGGCTCCTGCCGCAATTCCGGATCAAAATAGGCGCGGACGCGGAGAAGCTGGCGTTTGACGCCGATCGTGGCGCCGCGACGATTTCCGGGTTCGGCACGACCCTGAGGATCGCCGACCCCCGCGAACTCGTGAAGATCGTCTTCGGATGCGCGGGAAGGATTCCCTCCGGAGCGTCCGGGTGCCTCGGCGAGGTGCTCGCGGAACTCTTCCCGGTGCCCTTCCCGTGGACGCACTCGGTCAATTACCAATGAGAACAACGAAAGGATGATGAGCATGTTCCTGATGAACGTTACCGACAACATGATGGCCTTCCTCGGCATCGCCTTCGTCACCGTGATGACGATCGCGGGCGCCGCGATGGTCTTCCTCTTCAAGAACGCCCTGTCCGACAAGATGAAGCCGATCTTCCTCGGCTTCGCGGCCGGCGTCATGATCGCCGCCTCGGTCTGGAGCCTTCTCAATCCCGCGATCGAAGAAGCCGAGAACCTCGGCATGACCGGCTGGGTCCCCGCCGCGACCGGATTCCTGGCCGGCGGCGTCTTTCTGCTCCTCGTCGACAATCTCCTCCCCCACCTCCACGTCGGGTCCGACAAGCCCGAAGGTCTCAAGTCGTCGTTCAAGCGGACGACGATGCTCGTCTTCGCCGTCACGCTCCACAACATCCCCGAGGGCCTCGCCGTCGGGCTCGCGTTCGGGTTCGCGCTCCATCACGGCGATCCCGGGATGATCGCCTCGGCGTTCGGCCTCGCCGTCGGGATGGGCCTGCAGAACTTCCCCGAAGGCGCGGCGATCTCGCTGCCGCTCCGCCAGGAAGGGATGAAGCCGGGAAAGGCATTCCTCTTCGGCGGGCTCTCCGGCATCGTCGAGCCGATATTCGCCGCCGTCGGGATCCTGCTCGCGTTCGAACTCGCGGTGATCATGCCGTGGTTCCTCGCGTTCGCCGCCGGCGCGATGATCTACGTCGTCGTCGAAGAACTGATCCCCGAAGCGCGGCTCGGCAGCCACTCGAACGTCGGCACGATCGCCGTCATGATCGGGTTCGCGCTGATGATGGTTCTCGACGTCGCACTCGGATGAGCGCGCACGGGAGCGATGCCCGATGATGCCGGCCATCCTGTATGAAGACAACCATCTGATCGTCTGCGTCAAGCCCGCCGGCGTCCTGTCGCAGCGGGACATCCGCGGCGGGGACGACATGCTCACCATCCTCAAGGACTACATCCGCGAAAAATACCGCAAGCCCGGCAACGTCTTTCTGGGACTCGTCCACCGCCTCGACCAGAACGTCGGCGGCGTGATGGTCTTCGCCCGCACGTCGAAGGCCGCCGCGCGGCTCTCGGCGGCGATCCGGGAACGCGATGTCACGAAACGCTATCGCGCCGTCGTGGAAGGCCTGCTTCCCGTCGGTGCGGCGGGGACGCTCTCCGACCGGCTCGCAAAGGACGAATCGACGCGCACGGCGGTCGTCTCCGACGCGGGGAAGGAAGCCCTCCTCGACTATGTCGTTCTCGCCGCGGGCGAGCGGGACGGCGTCCCCAGGACGCTCCTCGACATCACGATCCGCACCGGCCGCTTCCACCAGATCCGGGCCCAGTTCGCCCATGCCGGCCATCCCGTCGTCGGCGATGTCAAATACGGCGCGAAACCCGCTTCCGAAGGGCTCGCGCTCCATGCGGTCGAGCTTTCGTTCGACCACCCCGTCACCGGCCTTCCGCTTTCCTTCCGCGACATCCCGCGGGGCGGCGCGTTTTCCGGCTTCGACGTCTGAACATCATGAAAAAAATCCTTGTCCGTTCGTTCGGGCAAGGATTTTGTTTCGTTTCTACCAGCGGTCGAAGATGAGCGTCTTCGCGCCTCCGAACGGGAGCACCCCGTCGGTGAACGCCATCCGCGTCAGGTCCGCGATCGTCAGGGTCGACTCTGCGGTCTCGATTTCGCGCAGCCGGACGGCGCCGTCGGCGACGACCCACTCGAGCGAGAGGTCGTTCTGCGGGAAGAAGTCGTCGACGATGCGGACGCGCGCGCTGAACGCGACGTCTTCGCCGTACGGGTACGTTTCGAGGAAGCGCACGACGTCGACGATGCGGATCATCACGCTGCTTTCGTCGTCCGGTCCGCCCTCGAGGTCGACCGTCAGTCCGTCGAGCGCGGCGTAGGAGTCGACGCGGGTCTCGTCGGGAATGCTGAGTTCTTCGACGACGTCGCCGAAGCGGGAAAAATAACCGACCGGCTCGCCCTCCTCGAACAGGAGGACGATCTCGCCGCCGTCCGCCTTGACTTCCTCGAAGAAAGTCTGCCAGGCATCGAGTTTCCGTTCGGCGAAGACGTCATAGGAGGCGATGCGGGACCGGTAGATCGCATCGAGAAGCGGCAGATCGTCGATCGTGGCGACGCGGCTCGTCCCGCCACCGCCCGGAGTCGCGGCGACTTTCACGGTCTTCACGCGGCAGACGGTCTCGAAGCCGAACGGCCGGTAGAAGGATTCCCGGAACGGCGAGAGCGCGCAGAACGCGGTCTTGCGGTTGTAGAGTTCGGCGACGGCCTGGCGGATGACGGAGGTCATCAGTCCCTTGCCGCGTTCGCTCAGGCGTGTTGCGGCCGCGGCGACGAACGGCACGGGAAATTCGCGCCCACGGACCGCAACGGTCTTGCGGATGAAGTGGAGGGCGGACACGATGCGTCCGTCACCCTTGCGGAAGACGACGTTGTCGGAGCGGTATTTCCGGCGGAAGAAGAAGTCGACGTAACCGGGCGAGTCGGGGAAAGCTTCCGCGTAGAGCGATTTCAACTGGGCGATTTCGCCGATCGAGAGCGCGTCGCGGACCAGCGAGTATTTTTCCACGAATCCGATCGGATGATAGGACATCTTTGCCTTGCGGAGTTCGGGAATCCCGATATCCTCTTGGCGATTGATGACGGAGACGGAAGAAAAATGGGCGTTGGCGAACAGGTAGTTGATCGCAGCATAGACGCCGGGAAAGCCGGTGTCGGCCTTTTCGAACAGCACCAGGCCGGCCGCTCCGACATAGGTTCCGATCGCGAACGCAGCGAGCCGGTCGGCGACGAACAGGAGATCGGCGAAGCAGCCGAGTTCGGAAACGTGGTCGAGGACGTCGAGGATCGCTTCATGTTCGAACGCCTGCAATTTGCGGCGTTCCCAGCGGCAAAGCATCGTCTCGACCGTCTCGCGATCGGAAGCCGCGTAAGGGCGGAACAGGTGATCGCCGTTCTTGAGGAAGCGGTTCAGGAAGTTGCGCTTGGCGTGATATCTGTTTCCGGCGAGGGTGCACAGGGAGGAGGAATCATAAAGGTATTCGAACAGATTCCGTTCCTCGTCGATGCGGTACCTGCGCCCGGAACGGCCGGCGACGTCGGCGAGATGCGCGGTGAGACCGCGCACCAGAAACGGGACATTCGCGTCGACGGCGGACTTTTCAAGTCGCGCCAGCGCTGCGACGAACGCGTCTTCGGTGGCGGCAATCGGCGGGCAGAAGAACGGAATGCCGCCGCGTTCGCCGCGCGTGAGGACGATGCCGTCCTCGATCGTCGCGGTCTCGATCGCGTCGTAGAGGCGCCACGCATAAAGATTCTGGATATTCAGTTCGCTGCCGAGGTAGTCGCGGTAGAGGGGGCTTTTTGCGAGCGCGTCCTCGTAGGTCCGGCGGTCGGCGAGCGTGAGCGGATGGAATTTCATGTTATCACCAGTAACCATTATACCCGTTTTCCTTTCGATTCGGACGCGAAACGTCTCGAAACATCGTCTCGGCAATGCGTACATGCGGAAGGCGCGCGCGTTTTTAGGCGGAACGGCAGGAGGAAGAAAAAAGACCGCCGGGATTGCCGGCGGCCTTGCGGTGCTAGAGTTTGTAGACGAGGTACATCGCGAGATCGGCCGCGAGCACGACCAGGCTGGAGAGCCAGAGCGCCTGGTAGAGCCAAGGCCGGATCTGCTGCTTGTCGGCGATGTACTCGAGATACGTCTGGTCCATGCGCTTTCCGAAGACGCCCTTCCAGAACGATTTGACACCGTAGACGACCATGTCGAAGACGTTGTTGTTGGAGATGTAGAAAAACCAGCCGACGCTGAAAAGCAGGACTCCGGCGACGAGCGTGGCGTCGATCACGCCGACGAAGGTGAAGTTCTGGGAGTACAGCAACATGAGCCCGGTGAGGACGATGCCGATGGCGCCGTCGATGGCCAAAGCCCGTACGAATTTCAGTCGCGAATCTTCTTTCATGGGCATTCTCCGCCGGGGACCCTCTGGTCCCCGACCGCACACACGCGTTCTCTTATATTTATGTAGTATAGCATGTGTGCGCGTATTTGGGGAAATAATCGTCAATGTAAGAAATTAGAAAGCGTTTTCATCAAGTGCGTCAGCAAATAATCGCCGGTCGTGTTGACATCTATATTCAAATGTAGTAAAATCACGTTAATTCAAAATCTGAAAAAAGGGAGAGTAGCAAATGAAGAAGAAAATCTTGTTGATTGCAATCTCGCTCCTTCTCGCCATCGCTTTCGTCGCTTGCGGCGAAACGACGGTGCTGGACGAGACCGATCCTGTGCTCAGCGGATATTCGAACGTCGTCTACATCATCGGCGAAAGTTCGACTCCGAACTACACGCAGGGCGTCACGGCTTATGACAATCTGGACGGCAACATCACGTCCAAGATCACCGTCAACTCCACGGCCGTCAACCTCGCTGTACCGGGCACGTATACGGTAACGTACTCCGTCACAGACCTCTCGGGCAACAACGCCACCGCCTCCATCACCGTCACGGTCGTCGATACCGACGCCCCGACGATCTCCGGCATTCACGGCCTTGAGTTCGTCTTCGGCGATGAGGACCCGGACTACACCGCCGGTCTCACCGTCGACGATAACGTGGACGACCTGACCGTCGCAGACATCGTCGTTGACGATTCCGCCGTCGACCTCGAAGTCGCTGGCATCTACACCGTCTACTTCACCGTCGAAGACTCCTCGGGCAACGTTTCCGCGACCTACAGCACCTACATCCAGGTCAAGGAACATGCCGACGACGCCGACCTCATCCCGCCGGTCTTCAACGGCCAGACGAACAAGACGTACGTCATCGGTGTCACCGCCACTGCTCCGAACTATACCACTGGAGTCACCGCCACCGACAATGAAGACGGCGACGTGACCGCGGACATCACGATCAACTCCTCGGCCGTCAACCTCACCGTCCCCGGCGTCTACAACGTCGTCTACACCGTCGAAGACGCTTCCGGCAACGAAGCCACCATCACGATCACGGTCACGGTCTCGCTCGAAACCGTCGCCCCGGTCATCGGCGGCATCCGCATTCTCGAATACTACATCAACGAAGTCCCGAACTACACGCTCGGACTCACCGTCACCGACAACGTCGACACCGATCTCTCGGCCGATGACGTCGAAGTGGATGATTCCGAAGTCGACATGACGGTCGCAGGCCGCTATCCGGTCTACTACACCGTCACCGACGCCGCCGGCAACGTCGGCGAAGCCGAGACCGAAATCATCGTGGCCATCAACCCGGTCAACCTCGTTCCGGACCTCACCGCCGTCTACAGAACCTACACGAGCGGCACCGACAACCTGAACCCGTACTCCGAAACCCTCGCCACCGCCTCCGAACTCTACGGCTATGTCACCGACGGCCTGTATAAAGGCGACTACGACTGGGCCGCCGCCGAAGCGATCCTGCTCTCCGAAGGCGAAACCGTCACCGGCGACATGGATTTCGAAGACTGGTACGCCGCTGGCCACACCGCCGGCGAACTGCCGTACAACCGCTATCCGGCCATGGCCGCGAGCGAACCCGTCATGCTAGACGAGGAAGGCTTCGTTTGGGAGATCACTCTCCGCACCGACCTCGAATTCCAGGACGGCACCCCGATCAACGCCGAGACGTTCAGCTACTCCTGGTCGATGCTCCTTGACCCGAAACTCCTGAACGACCGCGCCTCCAACCTGTATGCGAACGAATATCTGCCGCTCGAGAACGCCGAAGCGTACTTCAAGCAGCTGAGCCTCCGTTCCGACAAGTTCGACTTCCCGATCTACATCGTGGATGGCAAGGAAGTCGCCCGCGAATACTCCTTCTCGCACATCGTCCCCGGCACGACTTGGGAACTCTACTTCGTCGCTGGCGTCCAATATGTCGGCATCCCGGATCTCTACACCGAATACTGGGGAACCGGCTACGGCGTTGACGGATGGGTGTTCGTCGACTATTACGACAACCCGTGGTATTTCGACGCTGAAGGCAACCTCGTCGCTCCTGGCGACGGCTATGTCGATGCCAATGGCGACCCGATTTCCGCTGAAGGCGCCGTCGACTATGCCGGCGGCTATCCCGCCTACTACGTCGACAACGGCGATACCACGTACTCCCGTGCTGCCGTCGATGAAGACGACATTCCGGTCGACGGCGTCGCCGCGACCAACGATCCGGTCGACTGGTCCGAAGTCGGATTCGAAGTCACCGGCGAATACACCTTCGTGATCACGCTCGCCGCCGCCAAGACCGCTTGGGACGTCAAGGGCAACCTCGAAGGCGGCATCATCGGCGTCGTTCACGAAGCCAGCTTCGAAGCCGGCATGAACGCCTCCCGGACGCAGACCACGTACGGCACCATCGACAACCCGCTCGTTTCCTACGGCCCGTACATCCTGTCCGTCTGGCAGACCGACGTGCTCTACATGTACACGATCAACCCGAACCACTACGATGCGGAAAACTATCGCATCAAGACCATCCGGTATGACGTGATCACCGACCAGAGCATCGCGGTTTCCGAATTCAAGGAAGGCCGTCTCGACCTCGTCGGCGCCGGCGGAGCCTACTACAAGGAATTCAAGTACAACAAGAACCTCAAGCTCACGCCCGCAACGACCTTCTTCCGCTTCGCGTTCAACATTCAAGGTTCCGATCAGTACGAACTGAACCCGATCCTCGTCATCCCCGAATTCAGACAGGCCTTCTACTTCGCGATCGACCGCGTGACCTTCTGCGCCGACGTCCGTGCCCCGTCGCTCCCGACCCACGGCTTCCTCGGCCCGGTCTACCTCTCGACCGAATACGGATTCGTCTCGTATCGTGGATCCGAAGCCGGCCAGAGCGTCCTCGCGGACCTCTCGCCCGAGACCAAGGGTTATGACCCCGTCGAAGCGAAACGTCTGTTCGACATCGCCTACGCCCAGGCCGTCGCCGATGGCGACATCGTCGAAGGCGAAATGGTCTCCGTCGAATACAAGTTCTACAACGTCGAGACCAACGTTCAGATCGCCAACTGGGTCAAGGCTACCGTCGAATCGATCTTCAATAACGGCGAAGCCACTCAGATTTTCCAACTGGTCCTCGCTCCTGTTTCCAGCGCAGCGCTGAATGACGCCTGGGACAACGGCGACTTCGAAATGACCTTCGGCGGCTGGCAGGGTCTCAACTTCGACGCCCCGTCGATGCTCGGTCAGGTCTACAACAGCGATCTCGCCTACATCCTCGAACAGGGCTTCGACACCGCCGGTGCGGAAGTCACCGTCGCGCTGCCGAACTCCAAGATTGCCCTTGCCGGCTGGATCGACGAATTCGAAACGACGTTCGCCGCATACATTCCGTTGAGAGCCGACGTCGACCTTTATGAAACCACGTTCGCCGATTTCTTCGAACTCACGGATCTCGTCGACGAATACGAAACGACCTATGCCAACTACATCGCCGATCCTCTGACCGGAGAACCCGTTCCGACCGCTGACGAAATCGACGAATATGACGGCTGGGTCGAAGCGCTTGCCCTCGAGGTTGGTCCGACTCCTGAGGAAATCACCGCATACGAAGCCGATCTGGCTGCGATCGATGCCCTTGAGGATGTTCCTTCGGAGACAGCTTACGCCCAGTATCTCTCCTGGGTCGATCTGTATGCCCTCTTCGACGGCGACGAAATCACCTGCACCTTCAACGAACTCTTCACCTACGCCTATGGCGAACTGTACAACGTCAAGGACATCAACTATGCCGGCAAGACGGACGACTTCGACAACATCACCGCAGCCCTTGAAGGCGTCTTGCTCGACCTGATGATCGCCATCCCGCTGTTCACCACCGTCGGCGCCACCGTCTACAACACCCGCATCGTCTTCGAAGCGAACGAGTATCACGCTTGGATGGGATGGGGCGGACTCAAGTACATGTACATCGGTAAAGCCGCTGAATAAGTAAGAACGTCACACCATCAAGTCATCATCAGAACACACAACCCTAATGGTGTCACAGCCATTAGGGTTGTTTATGTCGACTATAACGGGGTAATCTATGAAAAACTACGTATTGAAGCGCATTGCGCTCATCTTCATCACAGCGGCGATCATCATCTTCCTTGAATTCACGTTCATGAAAATGCTGCCCCAGTACCACCAGGCCGTCCTCGGCGTCGATCCGGAAACCTTCGACATGCTTTACGAACGCGAAGGATACGGTCGGCCGATCATCGAGCAGTTCTTCATCTGGATCCGCAACATGATCCAGGACGGAGGTCTCGGCCGATCCCTGAAACTGAAGCGCGACATCGTCCTCATCATGGCGGAACGCATCCCGGTCTCGATGCGTCTCAACATCTTTCCGTACGTGTTCTCGCTTCCGGTCGGCATCGCCCTCGGCATCTGGGCGGCGCTGAAGAAGAACAAGGTGATCGACCACGTCATCTCGATCGGCGTCATCATCTTCATCTCCGTGCCGTCCTTCGTCGTCGGCACGATGTTGCAGTACTACATGGTCTACATCTGGCGGATCTTCGATACGCCTTTTGTCCTTGCGGACGTCGACTTCGCGGCCGATTTCTGGAGAGGAATCACGTCGTATCTCATGCCGATGTTCGTCATGTTCCTGGGCGAAGTGTCCGGCCTGACGCGTGTCACCCGCGCCGAACTCACGGAAGTCCTCACGTCCGATTTCATGTTGCTGTGCCGCACCAAGGGCCTCACCAAGCGTCAGGCGACGCTGCGCCACGCGCTCCGCAACGGGCTCGTCCCGATCGCCCCGGCGATCATCGGCGGCTTCATCTCGATCCTGTCCGGCTCGCTCATCATCGAACAGGTGTTCCGCGTCCCCGGCATCGGCGGCGTCTATCTCGAAGCATTCAACAACTACGACTATCCGCTCATCATGGGTCTTCTGATGTTCTACACCGTCATCGGCTTGTTCGCGACGCTGATCATCGACCTCTCGTACGGCGTCATCGACCCGCGGATCAGAATGGGGGCAGGAAAACGATAATGGCTGAGCTCAATAAGGAAAAGTTTGTCCTCGTCCAGCAAGACACCATTCTCTATGACGAACGGATCAAGACCAAGTCGATCGGCTATTACAAGGACGCATGGCTGCGGTTCAAGAAGAACAAAGCCTCCGTCTTCGCGGCGATCATCCTCATCTTCCTCATCCTCATGTCGGTCATCGGTCCGTGGATCAACAGCGGATACGAACTCGCGGACAACACGTCCGGCATCAAATGGGCGACCCGTCTCAAAGACATGCCGCCGAAAGTCGAAGGACTCGACTGGCTACCGTTCTTCTCGGGAGACAAGGAACTGACGGGCTACCCCCAGAACTTCTCGAATCTCCCCGATAGCGTCAACGTCCGCATCAAGAGCGTCAACAACATCGGACAGCTCACCGTCGTCGTGGACTACTATGAATACACGAGAGTACGCTACAGCGCGCTGATCGACCCCGAAACGCAGCTCTTCGACCCCGAATGCTACACGACCCTCAGCATCGCCGAATATGAAGCCGTCAAGGCCGCGGAAGCCGAATACGGCGTCACCATCCTGCTCGAGGATGCTCCCCTGCTTGCCGGCTCCTATCGCGTTCGCGTCGATTATTACCTGTTCCTGCAATACGTCTATGATGTCGAAGAAGTCGTTTTCTGGTTCGGATCCGACGGTCAGGGTCGTGACTTGTTCACCATCCTGTGGGAAGGCGCCCGCATCTCCCTTATGATTGCCTTCAGCGTCGCTCTGATCAACATCATCATCGGCATCATCGTGGGCGCCATTTCGGGCTACTTCGGAGGCACGGTCGACCTCGTGATCGAGCGACTGAGCGAAGTCCTGTCCGGATTGCCGTTCCTGGCGATTCTGACCCTGCTGATCCTCCGTTTCGGAAACAGCATCTGGATCATCATCATGGCATTCACGATGACGGGCTGGCTCGGCATCTCCGCGCTCACCCGTACGCAGTTCTATCGCTACAAACGGCGCGAATACGTGCTCGCGGCGCGCACATTGGGGGCAAACGACATCCGCATCATGTCCCGCCACATCTTCCCGAACGCGGTCGGCACGCTCATCACGAGCCTCGTGCTCTACATCCCGCGGATCATCTTCTCGGAATCCACCTATTCGTTCCTCGGCATCATCAACTATGCCGAAGCCACCAGCGTCGGCATGCTCCTGTCCAACGGACAGGCGGTCATGAAGGAAAGTTTCTATCAGGTCCTGTTCCCGGCACTGTTCATTTCCTTCCTCATGCTTTCGTTCAATTTGTTCGGCAACGGTTTGCGCGACGCGTTCAACCCGTCGTTGAGAGGGGTTGAAGAATAATGGCCAACGAAATGGAAAAGATCCTAGAAGTCAAGGATCTGCAGATTTCCTTCCGCACCCAGCAGGGCATTCTGCACGCCGTTCGCGGCATCAACTTCGACCTCTACAAGGGCGAAACGCTCGCGATCGTCGGCGAGTCCGGATCCGGCAAGAGCGTCACCTCGCGTGCAATCATCGGCATTTCCGCCGGCAACTCGATCCACGACGGCGGCTCGATCTACTATTACAACAGCGGGCTCGCCAAGTTCGACCAGGTCGAAGGCGCAGACAACGTCGAAAAGGAAGACGTCATCGACCTCATGAAGATCGACGAAGAGCATTTCCACAAATTGCGCGGTTCGAAGATCTCGATGATCTTCCAAGACCCGATGTCCTCGCTCAACCCGATCATGAAGGTCGGCCGTCAAGTTTCCGAAGCGCTTTATCTCAAGATGGGCGTCACGAAAGAGGAAGCCAACAAGCGCGCGCTCGAACTGATGCACGAAGTCGGCATCCCCGAACCCGAAAAACGTTTCTACCAGTATCCCTTCCAGTATTCCGGCGGCATGATCCAGCGCATCGTGATTGCGATCGCGCTCGCCAACAACGCCGAGATCCTGATCTGCGACGAACCGACCACCGCGCTCGACGTGACGATCCAGGCGCAGATTCTCGAACTCATCAACCGCAAGAAGAAGGAACGGAACCTTTCCGTCATTTTCATCACGCATGACCTCGGCGTCGTCGCCAACATGGCCGACCGCGTCGCCGTCATGTATGCCGGCAAGATCGTCGAGATCGGCACCGCCGACGAAATCTTCTACGATCCGCGTCACCCGTATACGTGGGCGCTGCTCTCCGCGATTCCGGACCTCGATTCGAAGGATACCCTCTTCGCGATTCCCGGAACGCCCCCGGACCTGCATTTCCCGCCGCCCGGAGACGCGTTCGCGCCGCGCAACAAGTACGCGATGCAGATCGATTTTGAAGAACAGCCGCCGATGTTCCGGGTGAGCGACACGCATTTCGCCGCCACGTGGCTGCTTCACGAGAACGCCCCGAAGGTCGAGATGCCCGAAGGCCTCAAGCGACGGATCGCCCGCAACCGGGTGTCCGTCACGAGGGGAGAGTGATCCGCCATGGAAAAACTGCTTGAAGTCAAACACCTGAAACAGTACTTCAAAGCCGGATCCGGCGGGCGAAAGCTCTTCGTCAAGGCCGTCGACGACATCAGTTTCGACATCTACAAGGGCGAAGTCTTCGGCATGGTGGGCGAGTCCGGCTGCGGCAAGACCACGACCGGCCGTTCGATCATCAAACTCTACGACGCGACCGACGGCGAAGTCTATTTCAAAGGCAAGCGCATCGGCGGCGGCTCGAAATCGCTCGCCGCTGAGATTGCGAATGCCCGCGCGGAAGCCAAGCGCAGACTGCATCCGGAGCTGAATGAAATCGACGCCGCGAAGGCCGAGTCCGAACAAGCCCTCGCCGTCGCCGCCGAAGACAAGGAAGCCCAAACGAAGATCAAGGCTGACCGCGCCGCCAAGCTCGCGGCCATCCGTCAGGCCGTCAAGGACCATCCGGAACAGTATCGCCTTCCGGACGCCGAAGCCGACCGGGTGAAGGCCGATCTCAAAGCCTTTGTCGCATCGAAGAAGAGCGCAATCCGCAAACTCAAGGACGACAATGCCTTCCGCGGCGAAACGCTCGAACTGATGAAGAAGATCCAGATGATTTTCCAGGACCCGATATCATCCCTGAATCCGCGCATGACCGTGCGCGAGATCATCGCCGAAGGTCTCATCATCGGCGGCGAAAAGAACAAGGAACTGATCGACAAGAAGGTCTTCGACATCCTCAAGGTCGTCGGCCTCCTTCCCGAACACGCATTCCGTTATCCGCACGAGTTTTCGGGCGGCCAGCGCCAGCGCATCGGCATCGCCCGCGCCCTCATCGTCGAACCCGAACTGCTCATCGCCGACGAACCGATCAGCGCCCTCGACGTGTCGATCCGCGCGCAGGTCATCAATCTGCTCAAGGGTCTCCAGAAGAAACTCGACCTGACGATCATGTTCATCGCCCATGACCTCTCGGTCGTGAAGTACTTCAGCGACCGCATCGCCGTCATGTACTACGGGCACATGGTCGAACTGGCATCGTCGGACCAGCTGTTCAAGCATCCGCTCCACCAGTACACCAAGTCGCTGCTGTCGGCAATTCCGCTGCCCGACCCGCATTACGAGCGCAAACGCCAGCGTTTCACCTATGATCCGACCAAGCACGACTACGGCCCCGGCAACATGCCGTCGTTCGTGGAAATCGAACCCGGACATTTCATCCTGGCCTCGGCGACGGAACTGGAAGAATTCAAGAAAGAAATCGCCGCGAACTGAACGGCGAGTCCAAGGGGCGATTTATCGCCCCTTTTCTTGCCTGAAAGGAGGGCACCATGAACCAACTGCGTTCCAGGCAAAGGCGCCTGTTCATCGCCTTCCTCGTCATCGAAGCGGTCTTCATCGGCCTCGCGATCGGCGTGTTCTTCACGCCGTGGAGCTTCGACGGGAAAATGGCCGCGATCACCGGCGTGCTCTTCTGCGGGCTCCTTGCGGCGCTCTGGTTCCATCCGCGGCTCTTCTATTACGCCCAGATGTACGGATTCGCCCGGCTGCGGGCCGAGGCTGCGCCGGCCATCGCCACGTCGCGCGATCTCACGTCACCCGACTACGTCGCATTCCTCAAGTCGAAGGGGTTTTCCGTTTTCGTCGACACGCGCGATTTCACGCTCTTGCACCGCACCGCCAAAGATCCGACGAACCTGCTCCGCCGCGCCACGATGCTCGACATCATCGTCCTGATCCGTTCTTCGCGGACCGGGTACGACGATCCCGGCATTGCTGCTGCGATCAACAAACTGGAAAACGACTACGTCGCGAAAAAGACGCGCCTGCAGAACTACGCCATCATCGAAGTCAAGGCGGGGGGCGCCATCGACGCCGCGACGAAAGAGGCCGTCGACCAGGTCACGTTCGAGAAGCAGGGGAAGAACGGCATCGCGAACCTGAATGTCCATTACGACGCCGACAGCCGCTCCGCCTATTTCCTGCATTCCGATACGTACGCGCCGTCGGCATTCTTCCGATACGCCGTCGACATGTTCAAAAGCACGCTGTGACGCCTCAGGGCGTTCCGGGGTCTCGCGAGAGACCCCATTTTCGTCTATGAAAACCGCTCGCATTGTGGTATCATTATAGTGATATGCAGGAGGTGTTCCCGATCATGATCGAACGCAAGACGCTTCACGGATCCCCTCTCTTGGGCATCACCATGGCCGATGGTTCCTATGTCGAACTCTACGGCCGCGGCGCCACCGTCACGCGTTGGCGCCTTTCGGACGGAACCGACATCGTCGCCGGTTATGAGGATTACCGTCTCTACGGCAAAGGCGGAATGTATCTCGGCACGACCGTCGGCATGACGGCCGGCCGCATCAAAGATGCCCGTTGCGTCGTCGCCGGCGTGGAATACGCCCTCAAATCGCCGAAGAAACACTATCTGCACGGCGGCGGGAAGGGTCTCGACAACGTCGTCTTCGCGGTCGAAGAAGCCTTCGAGGAGCAAGGCGTCGCGCACGTCGTGTTCCGGACCTCGCACCGGCATCCGATCATCCCGGCGACGGCCGACGTCCGGATCTCCTATGATGTCGCTCCCTGCGACATCCGCCTCGCGTTCGCGGTGACGACCGACGCCCCCGTTCTGTGCAACCTCACGAATCATTCCTATTTCAATCTGTCGGGCGATTACGATCATCCCGTCGAAGACCATGAACTGCGGATTTCCGCCGACCGCATCGTCCTCGTCGACGACGAGGTGATCGCCACCGACATTCTGGCGGTCGCATCGACGCCCTTCGATTTCCGCGTGCAAAAACCGCTTTTGCCGGTCGTGCTCGAACCGGTTCTGCAAAGTCAGGGAGCGCGCGGCATCGACCACTATTTCCTTTTCGACGCCACCCCGGGTCCGCAACTCACGCTGGTGTCGAAACGGGGGAACCGGCGTCTCGACGTCACGACGACCTATCCCGGCACGACGGTCTACACCACCAACTACCCGACGAAGGACCCGGTCCAGACCGGACGGCCTTTCGTGCGGCATGCGGCGGTGGCGATCGAACCGCAGTACCAGTCGAACGGATGCAACGATCCGCGCTTCCATGATTTCACCCTTCTCCCCGGAGAGGAGTATCATCATGAAATCCATTACGAACTGAAGGAGGGCTCGCGATGAATCTGCTCGTGCCCGGCGGTGCCGGCTACATCGGCAGCCATTTCGTCAAGAAGGCCGTCGCCATCGGTCATCGCGTCATCGTCGTCGACAACCTCCAGACGGGTCATATCGCGTCCGTCGATGCCCGAGCGACGTTCCTGCGCGGCGACATCCGCAATCGCGCGTTCCTCGCGGAAACATTCGCGACCCAGGCGATCGACGCGGTCGTCCATTTCGCCGCGAATTCGCTCGTCGGCGCTTCGATGATCGATCCGGTCCAGTATTTCGACAACAACGTCCACGGCACGATCGCCCTGCTCGACGCGATGCAGCGGTTCGGCGTGAAACGCATCGTCTTTTCCTCTTCGGCGGCCGTCTACGGGTCGCACCGGACGATGCCGATCACCGAGGCGTACCGCACCGAACCGACCAATCCGTACGGCGAATCGAAGCTGATGATGGAAAAGATGATGAAATGGGCGGACGTCGCCTACGGGATGAAGTACGTCAGCCTGCGTTACTTCAACGTCGCCGGCGCCGCCGCCGATCACGCGATCGGGGAGGACCACCGTCCGGAAACGCATCTGATTCCGATCGTTCTCCAGGTTCCGCTCGGAAAGCGTCCCCACATCACGGTCTATGGCAACGACTACGCCACCCCCGACGGCACCTGCGTGCGCGATTACATCCACATCGACGACCTCGTCGGCGCCCATCTGTCCGCCCTCGACTACCTGTCGGGCGGAGGTGCGTCCGACGTCTTCAACCTCGGCTCGAACGCCGGCTATTCGAACCTCGACGTCATCGCCGCCGCCCGGCACGTGACCGGACATCCGATCCCGCTCGAGTTCGGCCCGCGCCGACCCGGCGACCCGGACATCCTCGTCGCTTCGAACGAGAAAGCCCTCGCCGTCCTCGGCTGGAAGCCGAGGCTGGGACTCGAGGACATGATCGGCACGGCATGGGACTATCATCGCCGTCATCCGGAGGGATATCCCGAATGAAGAGCCTGATGCGACTGCTGAACGAACTCGTCCGTTATGCCCAGGACGAGAACATCCTTGAACCCGATGATGTCGATTATGCCGTGAACGCGGCGATCCGCCTGTTCGGACTCGATTCCTTCGAAGCGGAGAGCGTCGAGCGCCCGGTCGATTTCTTCGCGACGATGGACGGATTGCTCGAACATGCGCTGAAGAAAGGCCTCATCGAGGCCGATGCCGAACCTTACCGGGACAATTTCGAAGCGAAACTGATGGATGCTTTCCTGCCGCGTCCGGCCGAGATCAACCGCAAGTTCCATGCGCTCGCGTGCATGGATGAGGATACCGAGGCGGCGACCCGGTGGTTCTACCGGCTGTCCAAGGCGACCAACTACATCAAGACCGCCCGGATCGCCCGTAACATCAACTACGTCTATGACGGGAAATACGGACCGCTCGACATCACCATCAACCTCTCCAAACCGGAGAAGGATCCCAAGCTGATCGCGCTCTCCAAGCAGCGCTCGGCGGAGGGTTATCCCAAGTGCGCCCTCTGCATGGAGAACGTCGGCTTCTACGGCGCCGTCGACAAGGCGCCCCGCTCGAACCACCGCGTCGTCTCGATCACCCTGAACGACGAGGTCGACGCCTGGGGCTTCCAGTATTCGCCCTACAGCTACTTCAACGAACACTGCATCGTCCTCCGCAAAGAGCACAGTCCGATGCGGGTCGACCGCACGACGTTCGTCGAACTCGTCGATTTCGTCGACAAGTTTCCGCACTACCTGATCGGGTCCAACGCCGGTCTTCCGATCGTCGGCGGGTCGATCCTCGCCCACTATCATTTTCAGGGCGGGAACTATGTTTTCCCGATCGAAGGGGCGCGAACGACCGTTTCGCTCAAGACCCGGGGCGTCAAACTCGAACTGCTCGACTGGCCGCTCTCCGTCGTCCGCGTGTCAGGCACGTCCGCGAAGAAGGTCGTCGACGCCGTCGACCGGCTGTTCGAGGCGTGGAAACGCTACGAGAATCCGGACATCGGCATTCTCGCGGAAACGGAAGGCGAACCGCACAACACGGTCACGCCGATCGTCCGCATCGAGGACGGCCGTTACGTCTTCTACGTCGTGCTCCGCAACAACCGCGCGACCGCGGAGCGTCCCTACGGACTGTTCCATCCGCGCGAAGAACTGTTCCACATCAAGAAGGAGAACATCGGCCTGATCGAAGTCATGGGTCTCGCGGTCCTGCCGGGACGGCTCAAATCCGAACTCGACGCGATCAGAGGCGTTCTCGTCGACGGTGCGGATCCTCTGCTTCATCCGGAACTCGAGAAGCATCTGCCCTGGATCGCGGAACTCCGACAGAAGACGATCGATCCCGAAGGCGCCGACGCCTTCCTGCAAGCCGAAGTCGGACGCATCTTCGAAGCCGTTCTCGAGGACTGCGGCGTCTTCAAGACGGATGCGCGCGATGCCTTCGCGGCGTTCGTCCGGCAAGCTTTTGCCCGCTAAATAAAAGAAAATCCCGCCTTTTCCGATCCAAAAGGCGGGATGTCCGTGATATAATGGTTGATTGAAAACACGAGGTGCAGCATATGGAGAACATGAAGGAAAAACTGGTGAAGTCGATCACCAGCCGCGACGAAGACTTCGCGCAATGGTACACCGACGTCTGCCGCAAGGCGGAGCTGATGGACTACACCGACGCCAAAGGGTTCATCATCTATCGTCCCTACGGATACGCGATCTGGGAAAACATCCAGAGACATCTGGACGCCGAATTCAAGCGCACGGGCCACGAAAACGTGTACATGCCGCTCGTGATCCCGGAATCACTGTTCATGAAGGAAGCCGAGCACGTCGCCGGCTTCGCCCCCGAAACCGCGATCATCACGATCGGCGGGAAAGAGGAGCTCGCGGAACGCCTGATCGTCCGCCCGACCTCCGAAGTGCTCTTCTGCGACCACTATGCCAAGATCGTCTCATCCTATCGCGATCTTCCCAAGAAATACAACCAGTGGTGCTCCGTCGTCCGCTGGGAGAAGACCACCCGGCCGTTCCTGCGCGGCTCGGAATTTCTCTGGCAGGAAGGGCACACGATCCATGCAACCGAAACGGAAGCCCGCGCCGAAGTGCTCGGCATGCTCGACATCTACCGCGATCTCGGCCGCGATCTGCTCGCGATTCCCTTCGTGACGGGCCGCAAGACCGACAAGGAGAAGTTCGCCGGCGCCGAGGAGACCTATTCCATCGAAGCCCTCATGCACGACGGCAAGGCGCTCCAGAGCGGGACGACGCATTATTTCGGCACCGGCTTCGCCAAGCATTTCAACATCACCTTCCAGGACCGCGACGGCGTCCTGAAACCCGTGTTCCAGACATCCTGGGGACTGTCGACCCGCCTCATCGGCGCCGTCATCATGGTGCACGGCGACGATTCGGGTCTCGTGCTCCCGCCTTACGTCGCGCCGACGCAGGTCGTCGTGATCCCGATCATGGGCCAGAAGCCTGACGTCGCGGCGGCCGCCGCCACGATCCGCGCCGCTCTGGAAACCGCGGGCATCCGCGTCAAGGTCGACGATTCCGACAAGTCGCCGGGATGGAAATTCAGCGAGTACGAAATGAAGGGCGTCCCCCTGCGCATCGAAGTCGGTCCGCGCGACCTCGCCGCGGGCGAATGCGTCGTCGTCAAACGCATGGACGGCGCGAAACTCCGCGTAAAACTCGCCGATGTCGCAGCCACGGTCCTGTCGCTCATGGCCACGATCCATCGGGACATGTACGAGAAAGCCGCGAACAACGTCGCCGCAAACACCCGCGTCGCGGTCACGTACGATGAATTGAAACGTCTGATCGCGGACGAACCCGGCTACGTCAAGACGATGTGGTGCGGCGACGTCGCCTGCGAGAACAAGATCAAGGAAGACACCACCGCCACGTCGCGATGCATGCCCTTCGACCAGACCCCGGTCGGCACTACCTGTCCGGTCTGCGGCAGGAAGGCCGAGAAGGTCGTCCTGTTCGCGAAAGCTTATTGAATCAAGAAGCCCTGCAGAAACCTGCAGGGCTCTTTTTTTTAGTCGTCGAGATCGCCGAAGAGGTTGTTGCCTTGGGCGTCGTAGGCGACCACGGCGGGGAAGTCCTCGACTTCGAGGCGATAGACGGCCTCCGCGCCGAGTTCGGGATAGGCGATGGTTTCGGCGGACCGGACCCGTTTGGAGAGCAGCGCGCCGATGCCGCCGGTGACGACGAGATAGACCGCCTTCTCGCGGACGAGGGCGTCGCGGAATGCCTTCCCGCGCGGGCCTTTCCCGAGCATGATTTTCAGTCCCGCGGGCATCAGCGTGAGGCTGTAGGAGTCCATCCGGTAGGATGACGTCGGACCGCAGGCACCGATCGGCATACCCGGTTTGGCGGGCGACGGTCCGGTGTAGTAGATGAGAGAACCTTGGTAGGAAAACGGCGACGGTCCGTGTTCGAGGGCGGCCTCCGTCATCTGCTTGTGCGCGGCGTCGCGGCCGGTGTAGAGAAGTCCGGACAGCAGGACGCGGTCGCCCGCCCGAAGCGAAAGACGGGTCGTCTCGTCCATCGGAAGGAGAATGCGTTTCATTGCGGAGCACCTCCGAAAACGATGTCCTTGTGACGCGCGGCGTGGCACTGGATGTTCACCGCGACCGGCAGGGAGGCGATGTGGCACGGATAGGAATTGACTTTGACGGCGAGACACGTGACATCCCCTGAAAGTCCCATCGGTCCGACGCCGGTCGCGTTGACGGCGGCGTAGATGGCGCGCTCGAGTTCGCGGTCGCGCGGATCCGCCGCCTCGTCGTCGAGGTCGCGAAAGAGCGACTCCTTGGCGATCAGGGCGGCCTTTTCGAACGTGCCGCCGATGCCGATGCCGAGGACGATCGGCGGGCAGGGCTTGCCCCCGGCCTCCTTCACGGTGTCGACGACGAACCGGACGATGCCGTCGAAACCGTCGGCGGGCGTCAGCATGCGGATCTTGCTCATGTTCTCGCTGCCGGCGCCCTTGGGGGCGAAGCGGACACGCAGCGTCGATCCCATCACCGGACGCACGTGGACCACCGCCGGGGTGTTGTCCTTCGTATTGACGCGATCGAGCGGATGGCGCACGATCGATTTCCGCAGGTAACCTTCACGGTATGCTTTCGAAACCGCCTCGTTCAAAGCGGCTTCGAGATCGAAATCGAGATGGACGTCATTCCCGAGTTCGACGAAAAAAACGGCGACGCCGGTGTCCTGACAGATGGGAATGCGCTCGTTCCTGGCGATTTCCTGATTGAGGACGATTTCTTCGAGAATCCCGCGGGCGAGCGGATTGCGCTCTTTCAAGACCGATTTGCGCAGGCAGGCGACGGCTTTGGGATCGAGATCGACGTTCGCTTCGACGACGATCCGGGCGACATCGGCGACCAGCCGGTCGCGGGGAATGATGGTCATGACGATCACCTCTAGATTGTATTATACCATTTGAAGGACGGTTTTGAAAGCACGGAAAACGGTTCGTCGATGAGGGCAAATCCGTAAAATGTCGGCCCTTCCTTTACATTGTACGCCGTTTTCTATATAATGTTTCATAGTAGGAGAATTGATAAAATGGCTCAGTTCAAAATCGTATCCGACAGTACCTGCGATCTATCGAGTGATCTGATCCGGAGATATGACATCGACATCGTTCCGCTGTACGTCAACTTCGGGGAAGATTCCTTCCGCGATGGCGTCGACCTGACGGTCCCCCAGATGTATGCCCAGGTCAAGGAACGGGGCTTCCTGCCGAAGACCGCCGCGGCGACGCCCGGCGACTTTCTGTCCGTCTTCCAGAACTACGTCGACCAGGGAATCGACATCCTCTATCTCGGCATCGGCGCGAAATTCTCCGCGACGCTCCAGAGCGCCACGCTCGCCAAGAACGAGTTGCCCGGCGGGCGGATTTTCCTGGTCGATTCCGCGAACCTGTCGTCCGGCTCGGGCTTGCTGCTCCTGAAGGCGGCGTCCTTTCGCAGCGCCGGCGATCCGATCGAAACGGTCGTCGACAAAATCAGGGACCTCGTTCCGAAGGTGCGCACCCAGTTCGTGATCAACACCATGGAATATCTCTACAAGGGCGGTCGTTGCACCGCGCTCGCGGCGATCATGGGCACCATTCTTAAAATCAAGCCGATCATCAAGGTCAAGGATGGGGCGATGCATGTCGGGAAAAAACCGCACGGCCGCATCCAGGCCGGGCTGGACGTCCTTGTGGACGAGGTCCTCGAACTGAAAGACCAACTCGATCCCGAGCACCTCATGGTCACGCATTCGCTCGCGCACGAATCATCCCGCTATATCGTCGAACGGCTCAAGGGCGTTCTTCCCGTCGAGAACATCCATGTGACCGATGCCGGATGCGTGATTTCGTCGCACTGCGGCGAAGGGTGCATCGGCATCCTCTACATCCTGAAATGAAAACCGCCAATCTGGCGGTTTTTTTCACTTTTGCGATCATCATGTCACAGCATCGTTGACAATGCAACTAAATTGTCATATACTGGAAATCGTGAAAGAAGGTGGCGTCATGCTGAATGAATACGATCATCTGCTCAACAAATACCGCAACCGCTTCTTCGAGGAACGTCTCGGATCGATCGGTCTTTCCGGTCCGCCCGGTTTCTATCTGAGGAAGATCGCGATGACGGCTCCCGTCAAGATGAACGTCATCGTCGACGAGGCGCCTTTTCACAAGTCGCATGCGACGCGGGCGATCATGCGCCTGAGCGAAGGCGGTTTCGTCGAAAAGGACATCGATCCGGATGACCAGCGCTGCTTCATCCTCAAAGTGACGCGAACCGGGTCCGATGCCGCCGAAAAGATCGACAAAGTGCTCTATGACTGGGACGAACTGCTCTCGTCGGCGCTCGACGAAGGCGAACGCCTCCAGCTCGTCGAACTCACGAAGAAGATGTACCTTCGCGTCAAGAGCTACTTCAACGAGGAGACCGAACGATGAAAAAACTGTTCAGATATCTTTCGCCTTACTGGTTCGGCATCGTCATGATGGTCGTCCTCGTCGCCGCCCAGACGGTCGGCGCGTTGCTGCTTCCGAATTACACGAGCGAAATCATCAGCCGCGGCATCACCTCCGCGGGAGTGGATTATGCCATCATCTTCCGTTATGGCGCGCTCATGCTCGCCGTCACGCTCGTTTCCGTCGCCGCGACGATCGGAACGTCGTATTTCTCCAGCACCGTCTCGACAAAGTTCGGCCGCGACCTGCGCCGCGCCATCTTCAAGAAAGTGAACGAATACTCGCTCGCCGAAGCCGACAAATTCGGCACCTCCACGCTCATCACGCGCTCGACGAACGACGTCCAGCAGGTGCAGATGCATACGATCATGAGTTTCCGGATGATCCTGACGATTCCGATCATGATGATCGGTGGCATCATCCTGTCGATCCGCAAGAGTCCGTCGCTGTCGATGGTGCTCATCGCCGGCATCCCCGCGCTCGTGATCCTCGTCATCGTGACCTTCATCCTGGTCCTGCCCCATTTCAAGATCATGCAGAAGAAAATCGACCGCGCGACGCTCGTCGCCCGCGAAGGCATGAGCGGCATCCGCGTCATCCGCGCGTTCGGACAGGGCAAGAAGGAAGTCGGTCGCTTCCGCGTCGCCAACTCCGATCTCACCGACACCTCGCTGAAGGCAGGACGGATCATGTCGTTCCTGAATCCGACGATCAACCTCATCTTCAACCTCGTCGTCTTCGGCGTCGTCATCCTCGCCTATACGGTGATTTCCGCTTCCGGTGCGACGCCCACCGCGGACTTCACCGAACTCGGAAATCTCTACGCCGTCATCCAGTACGTCACGATGATCATGATGAGCATCATCATGCTCACGATCACGTTCATCAACTATCCGCGTGCCGAAGTCTCCGGCAAGCGCATCAGCGAGGTTCTCGACACGCCGGTGACGGTCGCGGACGCTTCCGAGACGACGTATGACGACTATGAATTTCGCGGTGAAGTGACATTCGACGACGTCTCTTTCAAATACGCCGATGCCGAGAAGAATGTCCTCGACGGCATCCGATTCACCGCCAAACCCGGTGAAACGGTCGCCATCATCGGGTCGACCGGTTCGGGCAAGTCGACGGTGATCAATCTCATCCCCCGCCTCTTCGACACGACGTCAGGCACCGTCAGAATCGACGGCATCGACGTCAGGAAGATCCGCTTCAGGAAACTCCGGTCGCTCATCGGATTCGTTCCGCAGACGGCGACGCTGTTCACCGGAACGCTCGGAGAAAACATCGCCTACGGCAAGACGGATGCGAACGAAGAAGACATCTCCGAGGCCGCGCGGATCGCCCAGGCAAGCGAATTCATCTCATCTTTCGAAGACGGGTTCGATCATCCCGTCGAACAGGGCGGAGTCAACTATTCGGGAGGACAGAAGCAGCGCATCTCGATCGCCCGCGCGATTGTCCGCCGCCCCGCCATCTACATCTTCGACGACAGTTTCTCGGCACTCGACTTCAAGACCGACGCGAAACTGCGTTCCGAACTCAAGGCGGTCACGAAGAACGCGACGGTGCTCATCGTCGCCCAGCGCATCGGCACGATCATGGACGCCGACCATATCGTCGTCCTTCAGGACGGACGCGTCGTCGGCGACGGCAGGCACCGGGAACTCATGAAAGAGTGCTCGGTGTATCGCGAAATCGCGCTGTCGCAGCTGTCGGAGGAGGAACTCCAATGAAGAACGAGAAACCGGCATCGATGAGTCCGAAGACCGCCGTGCCTCCGATTCCGTCCGATCCGGAAAAAACGGTTTCCGGCACAAAGAAATACAATCGCGGTCGCCGCGGCAACCAGGATGAAGGCGGAGCCCGCATGGGTCCCGGACCGATCGGCCATCCCGCCGAAAAGCCGAAAGACTTCAGGAAGACGTCGATCCGCCTGATCAGGTACCTTCGTCCCCATCTCGCGAAGATCGTCGTCATGGTGATCCTGTCGGTGCTCGCGACCGTCATCATCGTGATCGCTCCCGAGTATCAGCGTCTCATCATCAACACTCTCCAGACGATCATCACCGGCAGCGCCGAACCGACGTCGGCGGAAACGATCCGCACCTGGGCGATCCTGCTCATCGTCCTCTATGTCGTCCGCTTCCTCTTCGACCTCGTCTCATCGCTTCTCGGCAACCATGTCTCCAACGTGGTAGGCCGCACGATGCGCGAAGAACTGCGCGACAAGATGGAACGGCTGCCGATCAAGTTCTTCGACGGTCAGCAGACCGGCAACATCCTGTCGATTTTCTCGAATGACGTCGAAACCGTCGCCGGGGCGCTCCAGCAGAGCCTCATCTACATCATCAGCAGCTTCATCGTGATCGTCGGCAGCATCGTGATGATGATCCGCATTTCCTGGGTGCTCACCCTGATCGCGCTCGTGGCGCTTCCCCTCTACATTCTGGCGACGACCTCGATCGCGAAGAAATCGCAGAAGAAGTTCATCGCCCAGCACAAGGAACTCGGCAACCTGAACGGCTACATCGAAGAGATGTTCACGGCCCAGAAGGTCGTCAAACTCTTCGGGAAAGAACAGGACTCCTACGCGGAATTCGAAACGATCAACGAATCGCTCGCCGCGAACTCGCAGGGGGCGCAGTTCGTTTCCGGCCTGATCCGGCCGATCATGGATTTCATCTCGAACCTCGTCTACGTCGCCGTCGTCGTGGTCGGCGGAGCCCTCACGGGCGCCGTGCCGCCGCTGTTCATCGGCGACCTCACGACCTTCGTCGCCTACCAGCAGCGCTTCGTGAACCCGATCCTGAACATCGCGGGACTCATGAACATGCTGCAGTCGACGATCGCCGGCGCCGAGCGCGTCTTCGAGTTTCTCGACGCGCCCGAGGAGACGCCGGACCGCGAGGAGGCCAAGATCGACGCCTCGACCATTGCAGGCGAGGTCGTCTTCAGCGACGTCGCGTTCTCCTATGCTCCCGACCGCGAACTGATCCGGGATCTCAATCTCCATGTCGAGCCGGGCAAGCAGATCGCGATCGTCGGCCCCACCGGAGCCGGAAAGACGACGATCGTGAACCTGATGATGCGTTTCTACGACATCCAGGGCGGACGCATCACGATCGACGGCACCGATTACCAGGACGTACCGCGCACCGACCTGCGTCGGCTGTTCGGAATGGTGCTCCAGGACACGTGGCTGTTTTCCGGATCGATCAAGGAAAACATCGCCTACGGCAAGGAGGGCGCAACCGACGAGGAGATCGCCGACGCCGCCCGCCAGGCGCACGTCGACCACTTCATTGAAACCATGCCCCGCGGATACGATACCGTCCTGGCCGAGGATGCATCGAACATCAGCCAAGGTCAGAAGCAGCTGCTCACGATCGCCCGCGCAATCCTCGCTGATCCGAAAATCCTGATCCTCGACGAGGCGACCTCGTCCGTCGACACGCGCACCGAAGCGTATATCCAGAACGCGATGAAGTTCATGATGCAGAACCGCACGAGCTTCGTCATCGCCCACCGCCTGTCGACGATCAAGAACGCCTCGACCATCCTCGTGATGGACAACGGCCGCATCGTCGAGCAGGGAACGCACAAGGAACTGCTCGCCAAACAGGGATTCTATGCCGAACTCTACAACGCGCAGTTCGCCAATCCCATCGCCTGAAGAGGATGTAAATCCTCTTTTTTCTTTGTGTTTGGCGGTCTGAAAAGGTATAATGGAAGAGAAGATGAAAGCGGGGATCGCACGATGGCGAAAGACGAAGTCCTGCTGTTCAAGCCGCAGTTCAAGGAACGCATCTGGGGCGGAAACGCGCTGAAGAACCTATATGGAGCCGCCGTTCCCGCCGGCGTTTTCGGCGAAGCCTGGCTTGTTTCCGCGGTGCCCGGCAGCGAATCGGTCGTGGCCGTCGGGACCTTCGCCGGCAGAACCCTGTCCGACCTGTATCGCCAGGAACGGACGTTGTTTCCGAACGCCGTCGGGGACTTCCCGCTCCTCACGAAGATCATCGACGCCGGGGACCGGCTTTCGGTCCAGGTCCATCCCGGCGACGACTACGCCCGCATGCACGAAAACCAGTCGGGCAAGTCGGAATGCTGGTATGTCATCGACGCCGCGCCGGATGCCGAACTCGTCGTCGGCCATGCCGCAAAGACCCGCGAGGAGTTCGCCATGGCGGCGCGTGACGGGACGCTCGAACGTCTCCTCACCCGCATCAAGGTCGCAAAGGGCGATTTCATCTACATTCCTTCCGGAACGCTCCACGCGATCGGAAGCGGCATCCTCCTGCTGGAGAACCAGCAGACAAGCGACGTCACGTACCGCCTGTACGATTACAACCGCCTCGACGCTGCCGGCAAGCCGCGACAGCTCCATCTCGACCAAGGCATCGCCGTCACCGACGTTCCCGCGAAACCGGCTTTCGTCCGACATCCGTCAGCCGCGGCCGGCGTCGAAACCCTCGTCGAGACGCCGTTCTTCACCGTCAGGCGCCATGTCGTCGACGGCGCGTTCCACGATCTCAATCGCGACTCCATCTGGTCCGTTGCGACCGTCGTCGCGGGTGAAGCGATCGTCAACGGACAATCCGTCAGGACGGGCGATGCGCTCGTCGTCCCCGCTTCCGTCGGAGCGATCGACATCCGCGGGCACTGCGAGATCATCACCGCCTTCTTCGATCACGGAGAGAAACCATGAAGGTCGGCGTCGTCTCCCTCGGCTGCGCCAAGAATCTCGTCGATTCGGAAATGATCATGGGGCTTCTTTCCGCAGCGGGAGTCGACATCGTCACCGACCCCGCCGAGAGCGATGCGATCATCATCAACACCTGCGGATTCATCGAGCCTGCGAAGGAAGAAGCCGTCAGGACAATCGAAGAAATGCATTCCTACGGAAAGAAACTCGTCGTGTGCGGATGCTACGCCGAACGCTATGCCGATCGGATCAGGACCGACATGCCGTTCGTCGACCGCATCGTCACGGTGCGCGAGTATCCGCAGATCGGCAAGATTCTCACCGACGTCTTCCATCGGGACCGCCTCTCGTTCGGCGCTCCCGACTTTCACAGACGCTATCTCGCGACGTCCCCGGTCACGCCCTACCTGAAGCTGTCCGACGGCTGCGACAACCGCTGCACGTACTGCGCGATCCCGCTCATCCGCGGCGGTTTCCGCAGCCGCCCGATCGATGATGTCGTCCGCGAAGCGGAGGAGCTCGTCGCGCGCGGTGCGAAAGAACTGACCCTCATCTCCCAGGACACGACCCGCTTCGGGACCGACCTGACCGCAGACGGCCGGGGACTGCTCCCCGACCTGCTCGGGCGCCTTTGCCGGATTGAGGGGATCGTGATCGTCCGCGCCCTCTACCTCTACCCCGACGAGATCACGGACCGTTTGCTCGGGGTGATGGCATCCGAACCGAAGGTCGCGCGATATTTCGACATTCCCGTCCAGCACGCGTCCGACGCCGTTCTCCGGCGGATGAACCGCCGCGGCGGAGAAGCGATCCTCTACGACCTGTTCGCGAAGATCCGGCGGATGATGCCCGACGCGACCCTGCGCACGACCGTGATCGTCGGGTTCCCCGGCGAGACGGACGCGGATTTCGCGACGCTCCTCCGTTTCGTCGAGACCGTCGGATTCGACCGTCTCGGCGCCTTCGCGTATTCGCGGGAGGAGGACACCCCGGCTTTCGCGATGGCCGATCAGGTGCCCGAAGACGTCAAGGCCGCGCGGCTCGACGCGCTCATGAAACTGCAGAAGAGGATCGTCCGCAAGCGGAACCGCGCGCAAATCGGCACGATCCACGAAACGATCGTGGAAGCCTACGATCCGACATCCCAATTCTACTACGGCCGCAGCCGGGCGTTCGCTCCCGACGACGTCGACGGCGCGATCGCGTTCCAGTCGAAACAGCGGCTGGCGCTCGGCGACGTCGCCAACGTCAAAGTGAGCGCCGTGTTCGGCTACGATCTCATCGGCGACGCCGTCTAGGCCGCCCGGAGGACCCATGTTCTTCATCCTGCTCGTCAAGGGTTTCATCATCGGATTCTCGTTCACGATCCCGGGTTGCAGCGGCGGCACGTTCGCCGTCTATCTCGGCGTGTTCGACAAGATGGTTCACGCCATCGGCAATCTCTTCAAGGATTTCCGGCGTCACTTTGCGTATCTTTTTCCGCTCGGCCTCGGCCTCATCCTCGGGATCATCCTCTTCGCAAAGCTGATGGGGTTGGCGCTCCGCTACAACTCGTTCATCACGATCCTGTTCTTCATCGGGATGACCCTCGGCGGCGTGCCAAGCCTGTTCCGGAACAACGTGAAGGGCAGAAGGATCGACGCATCCGGCCGCCTGTCGTTTGCCGGCGCGATCGTCCTCATCCTCGTGATGGCGGTCTTCCAGGTCCTGTCCGGACAGTCCGGCACCGGGTATTTCGCGACCGACACCTTGGCGACCTATCCGCTCCTGTTCGCGCTCGGTGCCATATCGGCGATGACGATGATCGTCCCGGGCGTCTCCGGCTCGGCGCTCCTGCTCATCCTCGGTTATTATTCGGCCATCGTCACGAACGTCGCGGGGAACCTGACCGATCTTTCCGCGCTGGGTTACAACCTGCTCGTGATGATTCCGTTCGCCGTCGGCGCGCTCTCCGGCGTGATCCTCATCTCGAAAGTCCTCGAATCGATTCTGAAGCGGTTCCCCGTCCAGAGTTATCTCGGCATCATCGGTTTCGTCATCGCTTCGGCGGCCTTCCTTCTCCTGTGGATCCGCGACCCGGATTCCGCCGACGCGTTCATCGAACAGACACCGGTCTACACGCATCTGTGGCAGTATGTTTCGGACCGCCCCTGGGACGTCCTCTTCGGCGCCCTGACCCTCGGAGCGGGACTGTTCGTCTCCCTGCAGATCATCCGACTGGGGAAGCGGAGCGGCGATGCCGTCGATCCGGCGGATTGAGGCGAAGCACTTCATGACGCCGACGCGGATCGGCGGCCACGACTTCACCTGCAATCCCTACGTGGGCTGTGCCCACGGATGCATCTACTGTTATGCGAAGTCCCTCGGGGACCAACCGGCAAGGCCGGAACCGTGGGGTTCCTACGTCGACGTCAAGCATTATCCCGATTTCGACATCCCGCGCAACACCGGTTCGAAATCGCTTTTCTTCTCTTCCGCGACGGATGCCTGGCAGCCCGTCGAGAAGACCGAGGAACTGACGCGACGGATCCTCGACGCGATCAAGGAAAGCGCGCTGCGCGTCTCCGTCCTCACGAAGTCGGCGCTCGTCGTCCGCGACCTCGACCTCTTCCGGCAGATGGCGTCCGTCGAGGTCGGATTCTCGATCTCGATGACCGACGAGGCCGCCGCCCTCGTCGAGCCCGGCGCGAGCAGGCCGTCCGCACGGATCGAAGCCCTGAAGACGCTGCATGCGGCCGGCATCCCGACCTACGTGTTCGTCTCCCCGATTCTGCCCGGCATCTCCGACCCGTTCACGACGATCGACGCCGTCGCGCCATACGCCGATACTCTGATGTTCGACACGCTCAATCTGAAAAACCCCGACAACAGGAGCGCCGTCTTCCGCCACGTGCAGCGATTCCGCCCCGATCTGATGCCTCTCTACAAGGACGTCTTCGAGGGCGGGAACCCCTCCTGGTACAACGAACTCCGCTACCGCATCATCGATCGCTGCCGCACTTTGGGCGTGCCGATCCGCTACCTCTACGACTGGAGATGAGCTCATGCCCACGATGCAGGATTTCAAACCGTACGAACCGTATCTGATCGAGACGCGCCGGTATCTCCACCGGCATCCGGAAACCGGCTTCGACGTCCGCGAAACGCACGATTTCGTCGCGCGTCAGCTCAGGGAAGCCGGGATCGACGTCGTCGAGCACGTCGGCAGAAACTCCCTCGTCGGGGTCCTCCGGAACGGGGAAGGCGACGTCGTCGGCCTGCGTGCCGACATGGATGCGCTTCCGCTCGCCGAGGAGAACGACGCGCTTCCCTACCGTTCGTGCGTTCCCGGCCGCATGCACGCGTGCGGTCACGATGCCCATACGGCGATGCTCCTGACGGTGGCGAGGTTTCTCTCCGATCACCGCGACCTCTGGGGCGGGACCGTCAAGTTCATCTTCCAGGAAGCGGAGGAAGGACCTTCCCCCGGAGGGGCTGAGGGAATCGTCGCTTCCGGCGTCGTCGACGACGTCGGATGCTTCTATGCGCTCCACGTGAGTCCCGCGTTCCCGTCGGGATCGATCGCGATCAAGACCGGCGAGGCGATGGCCGCCGCCGACACGATCCAGATCACGCTCCACGGCAAAGGCGCTCACGCGGCCTATCCGCATCTGTCGATCGACCCCGTCCTGATGCAGGCGGAAGTCGTCACCGCGCTCCAGGCCATCGTGTCGCGCGTTCTCGATCCGACGGAAAACGCCGTCCTCACCGTCACCCAGGTGCACGCCGGAACCACCCACAACATCATTCCCGCATCGGCGTTCCTGGAGGGGACCGTGCGTACCTTCAACGACGCCACGCGCGAACTCCTGAGACGGGGGATCGAAGACGTCGTCCGCGGCATCGCCGCGATGCGCGGCGGCACGTACGACTACAAGTTCATTCCCGGCTACGGTCCGACCGTCAACGCGGCCGAACCGGCCGATCGATTCCGCGCGGTGACCGAATGCCTGCTCGGCAAGGATCGCTTCATCGCAATCCCGAAGGCGTCGATGGGGGCCGAGGATTTCTCGAAATACATCCGGCATGCGACCGGATGCATCGCCTGGCTCGGCACGCATCGCGACGAGTCCGACGGCTACAGCCTGCATCATCCGCGCTTCAACGTCGACGAGGGCGCCCTGCTGTCCGGCGTTGTCGTCCTGTCCGCCGTCGTCATCCACGGGTCTCGACATCCAAAGGGGGAAAACTGACATGATCCTGATCAAGAATGCGCATCTCGTCAGCATGGCCGAACGCAACTACGTGTCATCCGACATCCTCATCCGCGACGGGAAGATCCTCGCCGTCGGCGACCCCGGCACGCTGTCGGCCGAAGGCGCGACGACGATCGACGCCGCCGGCCGCTACGTCACCCCCGGCATCGTCGACGCCCACTGTCACATCGGCATGTTCGAAGAGGCGATCGGCTTCGAGGGAGCGGACGGCAACGAGATGACCAATCCGATCTTTCCGGAACTGCGCGCCATCGACGCGGTGAAGCCGCAGGACGTCGCCTTCCGCGAAGCGCTCGAGGCGGGTGTCACGACGGTCTCGACCGGCCCCGGCAGCGGCAACGTCATCGGCGGCACGTTCTGCATCCTCAAGACCGTCGGCCAGACGATCGACGACATGATCGTCGTTCCCGAGTCGGCGATGAAGATGGCCCTCGGCGAAAATCCGAAGCGCGTCTACAACGCCAAGAACCAGACGCCGACGACCCGCATGGGATCGGCGGCGCTGATGCGCGACGCGCTCGTCAAGGCGCGCGACTACAAGGCGAAGCGGGACAAATACCTGAAGGACGTCGAAACCGACAAGAACGCCGCCAAGCCGGACTACAACATGAAATGGGACGCGCTCGCGCGCGTTTTCGAAGGCATGCCGGTGAAGATCCACGCCCACCAGCAGGACGACATCGTGACCGCGATCCGGATCATCGAGGAGTTCGGCCTCAAGGCGACGATCGAGCATGCGACCGAGGGACACCTGATCGCGGACTATCTGAAGAAGCACGACCAGAAGGTCATCATCGGCCCCACGCTCGGATCCAAATCGAAATACGAACTCCGGAACAAGACCTTCAAGGCCGCGAAGATCCTGAAGGACGCCGGCATCGGCTTCGCGATCATGACGGACCATCCGGTGATCCATCTCGCCAACGCCCTCACCCAGGTCGGCATCTTCGTCCGCGAGGGTCTCGACGAACTGTCCGCGCTCCGCGCGGTCACGATCGACGCCGCGAACATCGTCGGCGTCGGGGACCGCATCGGCTCGATCGAGCCCGGAAAGGACGCGGACGTGGTCGTCTGGGACGGGCATCCGCTCCACTATCTCACCAAAACCGCCTGCGTGATCGTCGGCGGGAACGTCGTCCACGAGAACGTCAATCCATAAGAAAAGCGCGCCTTCGGGCGCGCTTTCGTTCGTCAGTGACGTTTCTTCGCTTCGCGGTAGGCGACTTCGCAACGTTCGAGGAGGGCCACCGCCTTCTCGCGGTCGTAATAGTCCTTGACAACGACGTCGTGGCCGGGCAGCAGTTCCTTGTACGTCCGGAAGAAGAGCTTGATTTCCTTCAGCTGGAGTTCCTGGATGTCGCCGATGTCGCCGATGTGGTCGAAGCGGGGATCGGCGTCGACGACGGCGATGATCTTCTCGTCGTGGAGTCCGCCGTCCCACATGTCGAGATAGCCGACCACGCGGGCGTCGACGATGCATCCGGGAAAGGTGTGGGTCGTCGCGAGCACGAGGATGTCGAGCGGGTCGCCGTCCTCGGCGAGGGTTTCCTCGATGAAGCCGTATTCGGCCGGATAGGTCATCTTCGAATACATGACGCGATTCAGCTTGATGCGGTTGCGCTTCTTGTCGATCTCGTATTTGTTCTGCGTTCCCATCGGGATCTCGATGATGGCTTCGATGACGGTTTTCATGGTAATCCCTCGCTTTCCGAGCATGTTAACATTATAAACCATGCGCCCGCGTTTGGCAAGGGGGCGTTCAGGTGGGGGTGAATATTTATTCATCTTCTTCTTTCCACTTTTCCCGCATCCGTTTCTGTGATACAATGATATCGTAAGGAGCGTGAGCGGCGTGGCGAACATCATTCTTGACAACGTGGTCGGCGGCTTGTATTACCTGATCGGCGGGATCATTCTCCTCGCGGTCGGTCTCGGTGTTTTTTTCGCGATCCTGTTCGCGAAGAAGAAGACCGGACTGGACCCCTTTCCGGAGGCGAAGATCGAAGACCTCATCCTCCGTCTGGGCGGCGAGGAAAACGTCGTTTCCGCGACGTCCGAAGGCGGACGCGTTGCGTTCACCCTGAAAAACCTGAAACGGGCCGACCTCGAAGGCATCCGCGCGCTCGGCGCGACGGGCATCTTCGTCGCCGGATCGCGGATCAAGGCGCTCTTCCCGTTCGACGTGTCGGGACTTGCGGCGCGGTTCGACCGGCGGGGGTGAGGCGATGAAAGAGGCGACCTTCACCATCACCTATCCCTACGGCATGCACGCGCGACCGGCGACCCTCCTGGTCGCCAGGGCGAACTCCTTCAAGTGCCGGATTTCGCTCCACTACCGCGGGAACGCCGTGAACATGAAATCGATCATGGGCGTGATGTCGCAGGGGATCCCCGCGAAGACCCCCTTCAAAGTCGTCGCCGATGGCGTCGACGAAGATACTGCGATCGCCGCGCTCGCCAAGACGGTCGATGACATCAACACCACCCTGTAAGACGAAGAAGACCCGGGAAAAATCCCGGGTCTTTTCCTTCAGCGTTTGCGGCCGAGGCCGATCTTCTGCTTGCACTTCTCCAATTTGCGGAAGGCGGCCTTGCCGGCGACCTCGCGGCCGCGGTCGAGGATCGCGTCGAGACGTCCGGAGGCGATCACTTCGTCGTAGCGCGCCTGCAGCGCGCCGAGCGCATCGGCGACGAGCGTCGCGCAGGCATCCTTGAAGGACGCGTAGCCGCAATCCCCGAACCGCGCCGCGACGTCTTCGGGTGCGATGCCAGCGAGCGAAGCGTAGATCGTGATCAGATTGGCGAGCCCGGGCTGGTGCTCGGGATCGAAGCGCATCACGCCGAGCGAGTCGGTGACGGCGGAGCGGATCTTCCGCAGGATCGTCGCACGATCGTCGTAAAGGGTGATGCAGCCCTTGTCGGACTCCTCCGATTTCGACATCTTCTTCGTCGGATCCTGAAGGTCCATGATGCGCGCGCCGACCTTCGGGATCAGCGGTTCGGGAACGGTGAAGAAGTCGCCGTAGCGGTTGTTGAAGCGGGCGGCGATGTCGCGCGTGAGTTCGAGGTGCTGCTTCTGGTCGTCGCCGACGGGAACGTAATCGGCGTCGTAGAGCAGGATGTCGGCGGCCATCAGGGCGGGATAGGTGAAGAGTGCGGACGTGAGTCCGGTTTCGCCCTTCTTCGCCTTGTCCTTGAACTGCGTCATCCGTTCGAGTTCGCCGAGGTAGGTGAAGCACTGGAGGAGATATCCGAGTTCGGCGTGCTCCTTGATTTCCGACTGGACGAAGAGCACGGTCTTCTCAGGATCGAGTCCGGCGGCGAGATACATCGCCGCGACATCCCGCGTGCGCTTGCGCAAAAGCGCCGTCTCCTGCGGGACGGTGATGGCGTGAAGGTCGGCGACGAACAGGTAGAATTCATCGTCCGGCATCGAACGCTGGAGTTCAACGAACTTCGAAATCGCGCCGATGTAGTTTCCGAGGGTGAGCGTACCGCTCGGCTTGATGCCCGACAAGATTTTCTTCATGATGAAACCTCCCGATGAAAAATGAAAACGTCCCTCCCGTGAGAGAAGGACGTCGAAACGCGGTGCCACCTTGATTCCGGCGGATTTCGCCGGCGCTTGGGACCGATAACGCGGTCGGCGGACGGGATTGGCGTCGCTCCCCGGTCCATTCGCATCGATGTCGCGACCCGGTCGCACCGACCCCGGGCTCGCTTGCGCGACGAACGATGGTACTATTCCGGTTCAAGGCTTTCCTTATGGATGCATTATACCACCGTCAGGCCGCGAGTTCAAGGGCCAACTGGTCGACGAGTTCGGAAAGACGGTTCGAAACGGCGAGGAAGGCGTCTTTCTTCGTGAGGTCGACGCCGGCCTTCTTGAGCTGGTCGACGGGATATTCGCTGCCGCCCGACTTGAGCAGTCCGACATACTTTGTAAAAGCGCCCTTCCTGCCTTCCTTGACGTTCTCGTAGAGTTTCAGCGAGGCGGCGAAGGAGGTGGCGTACTGGTAGACGTAGAACGGTGTGTAGAAGAGGTGCGGGATATACGCCCAGACGAACGGCTTCAGGTTCTCCTTGGAGATGTCGATGTCGTAGAATTCTGCGTACAGGTCGGTCATGATCTTCGACAGCGTGTCGGACGTGATCGGCTCGCCGGCTTCGACCAGGCGATGGGTCTCGAGTTCGTAGATGGCGAAGAGGGTCTGGCGGTAGAAGGTCGAGAGGATGTCGTCGATCGCGCGCTGCAGGAGGGCGATCTTCTCGTTCCGGGACGCCTTCGATTCCTTGATGAAGTAGTCGAGGAGATTGTGCTCGTTGAACGTCGAGGCGACTTCGGCGACGAAGATCGTGTAATCCTGGAGCGTCGCCGGCTGGCCTTCGGCGGCATACATCGAATGGATCGAGTGGCCGGCTTCGTGGGCGACGGTGAAGACGTCGGAAATCGTCTTCGAATAGTTGAGCAGGATGAACGGATGGAGATCCGGCATCGAGGACGAATAGGCACCGGTGCGCTTGCCTTCCGCCTCGAGGACGTCGACGAAGCCGTCGCGGAGGACTTCATGGGCCTTCGCCTGGAAGTCGGCGGGGAATTTCTCGATCGATCGGAAGAAGAGGTCCTTCGCTTCGTCGTACGCGTATTCCTTGTCGGTCTTGACGAGGTCGAGGAAGCGGTCGTAGGTGTGGTAGACTTCGAGTCCGAGGGCCTGTTTGCGGAGCGCGATGTACTTCTTGATCGGCGCGACGGACGCGCGGGCGACGGCGGCGAGATTCATGTAGACGGAGGTCGGAATCGCGTCGTTGAAGAGCTTGCTCTCAAGCGAGGTCGCATATTTGCGGGCCTTGCGCCAGGCGTTGTCCGCCTCGAGCACGGTCTTGTAGATGTTCGCGTAGGTGTTTTTGTGGACGTCGTAGAAGGAATAGACGGACTCGAAGATGTCCTGGCGCTCCTTCGGCGAATCGCTCTTGGCGATGTAGGAGCGGTAATTGGAGTTCGTGATCGTGACGATTTCGCCGGAGTCGAGCATCACGTCGCCGTTCTCGATGTCGGCGACCGTGAGTGAACTGTAGAGTTCGCGGCCGGTCTGGGCGAGACGGGTGAAGTTGGCGAGGAGTTCTTCGCTCTTGTCGTCGAGGACGTGTTCCTGACGGCGGAACAGCTTCTCGAAGTTGAACTTGAACTCGGCGATCTCGGGATACTTGGCGACCGCCGCGAGGACCTTCTCCTTGCCGAGCGAGAGCAGTTCGGGTTCTTCGAAGGAGCAGTTCTCGGCGAGCTGGGCAAAGGCGATCTGCACTTTTTGGAGCTGCTTCGCGTTCTCGAGGTCCTTCTTGTTGAGGTCGCTCTTGAGCGAAGCGAACTGGTAAACGCGGAGACCGATCTGGTTCAGCCGCATCTGGAGCTTGAAATAATCGCGGAACTGGCTATCGTCGGACAGTTTTCCCTTGTAGGTTCCGAGACGCCTGATGATGTCGAGCGATTCCTGATAGCCGCGCTCGTAGTCGGCCTGGGTCGCAAAGAGGTAAGTCAGATCCCATTTCATGGCGGTGCTCTCCTGAAATTGTGACGTATTCGTTGAATACTATGGTTTAATTATAGCATTATTACGAAAAAAAGTTCCATCAAATGACACGCGCATGATATAATATATTCCACATACGGAAGCGAGGAATGCCCATGATCACGCTCTATACGAGTTCGAGTTGCTCGTCCTGCCGCAAAGCGAAAAAATGGCTGGACGAAAACAAAATCGCCTATAAAGAAAAGAACATCGTCGGCATCCGCCTGACGCGTGATGACATCATCAACATGCTCAAGTTCTCCGAGAACGGCTTCGAGGACATCATTTCGACGCGGTCGAAGATCTTCAAGGACACGAACATGGATACCGAGGAGATGCGGTTCGGCGAACTTGCCGATTTCATCATCGACAACCCGACGATCCTGAAGCGCCCGATCATCGTCAACGACAAGATCATGCAGACGGGATACAACGAAGACGAAATCCGCGCCTTCATCCCGGCGCGGCTGCGCCAGACGGTGTTCTGCGAGAATTGTTCGGAAAACTGCGAGTACAAGAACAGTTTGCGCGAATGCATGCATGAAGTCAAGAAGGCCGGCGCCCACTGAGCGCTCCGAAGACGGTGAAAACCGTCTTTTTATTGTGGAACGACCGATGGGCTGAAAGCGTTTTATACGGGTTGATGTGTTGTAAATTACCCGGAAACAATGTAAAATAGATACGATGATCAAACTTCATTCATCCACAGGAGGATACAAAATGTCAGTGAGAGTCGCAATCAACGGATTCGGAAGAATCGGACGCTTGGCGTTCCGCATCATGTTCGGGAACCCGGATTTCCAGATCGTCGCCATCAACGATTTGACCGATGCCGAGCAGTTGGCTTACCTTTTGAAGTATGACACCGCCCAGGGAAGATACGGCAAGCAGGTCTCCTTCGCCGGAACCGACCTCGTCGTCGAAGGCGTGAAGATTCCTGTTTTCGCCATCAAGGAACCCCAGCTGCTCCCGTGGGCGCAATACAACGTCGACGTCGTGCTCGAATGCACCGGCCTCTTCACCTCGCGCGACAAGGCGATCCTCCATCTCCAGGCCGGCGCCAAGAAGGTCGTCCTCTCCGCTCCCGCGAAGGAAAAAGACATTCCGACGATCGTTTACGGCGTCAATGAAAACACCCTCACCGGCAACGAGACGATTCTCTCCGCCGCCTCCTGCACGACGAACTGCCTCGCGCCGATCGCGAAGATCCTCGACGAACAGTTCGGCATCGTGAAGGGGTTCATGACCACCGTCCATGCCTACACGAACGACCAGATCACCCTCGACGGGCCGCACAAGGCGGGCATCGCCAGCCGCCGCGGACGTTCCGCCGCCGCCAACATCGTTCCCTCCACCACCGGTGCCGCCAAGGCCGTCTCGCTCGTCCTGCCGCAGCTCAAGGGGAAGATGGACGGCATCGCCCTGCGCGTTCCGGTCATCACCGGCTCAATCGTCGACCTCGTCGTCGAACTGAAGAAGAACGTCACCCCGGCCGAAATCAACGCCGCCGTCAAGGCCGCCGTCTCCGACACCGTCGGCTACACGGAAGATCCGATCGTCTCCTCCGACGTCATCGGCATCACGCAGGGCACGATGTTCGACGCCTCCTGCACCGCCGTCATGGAAGTCGAAGGCAAGCAGCTCGTCAAGGTCATGTCCTGGTATGACAACGAAATGTCCTATACCTCGCAGATGATCCGCACCCTCAAGCATTTCGCAGAGCTGATCTGAACCCAATCTGGGGCATCCCGCGGGATGCCCTTTCTCATCCTGTCGGAAAGGCGGTGACGCCGTGGACTACCTGTATCATCTCGTCGATCTCTATCATGCATTCCTCGACGCCAACGCCTGGATCGTCCCGCTTGCGGCATTCCTGCTCCCGATCGTCGAAGCGCTCGTGCCGACGCTCCCGCTCACGGCGCTCGTGACCGTCAACCTGACGGCGATGTCGGCTGCTTACGGACCCGCGGCGGGAACGATCCTGACGATCGTGCTCTCTGTCCTCGGCTCCTTTTCGGGCATGTTCGGCATTTTCCTCGTGATCCGCAAGACCTTTGGCGAACGCTATCTGGCGAAAATCGAGCAGAGCCCCTTCGGCCGGAAGTTCGCGAACGTCGCAGCGGCCGGCAACACGGGCCTGCTCCTCACGCTCCTCTGCAATCCGATCCTGCCGAGTTCGCTCATGAATTACGCGCTCTCCTTCACGAACATCCGCATTCCGCGTTACGTCCTGCTCACGGGCGTTTCGCGCATCGTGATCATCGTCCTGATTGTCTTCCTGGGCTCCGTCTTCAACGTCCAGGAGCACCCCCTGAACGTGCTTTGGATTCTCCTCGGTTACGGGATCCTCTTCCTGTTCGGGCTGCTCTACAAGAAATTCTCGGTCAGGAAATAGATCGCGTCGCCATGCAAGGACAAGCCGCATCGGCCGATGCGGTTTTATTTTTAAAAAAAGTGTAAAAAAGGTGTTGACAAATCATACTATGCATTGTATAGTATTATGCGTAAGGGGGTATTACATTGGATGCCCAGTTGAAAAAAGGCTTTCTCGAACTGCTGGTCCTCGCCTCGCTCAAAAGCGCCGCGTCGTACGGCTATAAAATCATCCAGGACGTCTCCGGGATCATCGACATCTCCGAATCGACGCTCTATCCGATCCTGAAGCGGCTCGAACAGCAGGAGTTCGTCGCGACCTACACGGAGGAATACAACTCCCGCCTCCGCCGCTATTACCGGATCACGCCCGCCGGCATCGCCAAACTCCGCGAATGCCGCACCGATTTCGAAGAAACGAAAAAGATTTACGATTACATCCTGTCCGAGGGGGGACGCTCATGAACAAGTACGAATTCATATACAAACTCGACAAGGCGCTCGACGGCTTTTCCGCGGCGGAACGGGCGGAAATCGTCCGCTACTACGAGGAACTGATCCAGGACGCCCGCGACTCGGGCGAACCCGAAAACGCCTTCATCGACCGTCTCGGCAGCATCGAGACGATCATCCGCACGATCAAGAAGGACGGCACCTTCCTCTCCAACGTCAAGGAGAAGAAGGACTTCCAGCTCCGCAAGGTCTTTGACGTCACCGTCAGGATCCTCGGCTACTCGCTTTTCGGGATTTTCGCGATCACCGTCGGTTCGATCGCCTTCTCGCTTTCCGTCACCGGCATCTCGACCGTCTTCGTGGCGGTCGGCGCGTATCTCAGGGACTCCGTCGCCGACCCCTCGACCGCCACCCTGATCATGTACGCCGGGGGCACCCTCCTCGGCGCCGGGCTCTTCCTCGGCGGCATCTGGGGGTTCAAATGGATCATCAAGATTTCACGCGTCATCATCGAAAAGAGCTTGGAATTCGCAGATAAAATCATCAAGAAGATAGGAGAACGGAACAAATGAAAACACTTGGCAAAATCGCCCTCGGCATCTTCCTCATCGGACTCGGACTGATCCTCGCGGGATTCATCGCCGGCGGATCCGGCGCCATCGGGCACCTCACCCCCGACGACTACACGCTCGTCGACGAAACCTACGACGTCGGCACGCTGACGATGATCGAACTCGTCTTCGCCAACAAGCGGATCGACATCGTCCCGGCAACGGACGACCAGATCCGCATCGTCTACTACGTCACCGAAGACAACCCCGTCGTCGTGACGCGGGACGACACCATCCTGACCTTCGAAGAAGAGGTCGAATGGGTCTTCCAGTGGTTCGACTTCGGCTGGTTCTGGGGCGTGTCGGAAGAGTATTTCGACTGCACGCTCTACCTGCCCGCAGAGGCCATCCTCGCCCTCGACCTCTCGACGTCCAACGGCCACATCGAATGCAGCGATCTCCCCAACCTCACCGCGATCGTCGGCTACACGTCCAACGGTGCGATTGCGCTCTCGAATCTCTCCGTCTCCGGCGGCATCTCGATCGTTTCGTCCAACGGCGCTTTCAACGTCGAGAACGTCACGGCCGGCGGTACCGTCACCCTGCGTTCTTCGAACGGACGCATCGACGTCAACGATCTCACGGCGGGCGGCGACGTCATCCTCAAGACGTCGAACGGCCCCGTCGACGTCGACGGCCTCAGCGCCGACAACCTCGAGGTCGACACCTCCAACGGCGCGATCGACGTTGCGATCGTCGGCGCGTATGAAGAGTTCAAGATCCTGATGGAGACGTCGAACGGCTCGATGTACATCGACGGCGAAGAACGGAACGACGGGCGTTACAACACCTCGCTCGCGGACACGATCGACCTCGACACCTCGAACGGCTCGATCCGGCTCAACTTCATCGACTGAAAAGCACAACGCGTTTGTGCTTTTTTTTTACGTTCGCGGCAGTCGACGTGATATAATGAAACTATCGAAAAAGAGGTGTGATCATGGACAATACCCTGTTTCAGCGCCATCGTGCGCGTGTCATCGAGCGCATGGCGGACCGCTCCGCGGCAATCTTCTTCGCCGGCGAGGCGCCCCACAAGACCGCGGACCAGTATTATCCCTACGAGACGAACCGCAACTTCTACTATCTGACCGGGCTCGAGAAGCCGAACATGAACCTCGTCCTCCTCAAGGACCAGGGCCGCGTGTTCGAGCATCTTTTCGTCGAGGAGACGAGCGACTACATCAACAAATGGCTCGGCCGGAGGATGACGAAGGAAGAAGCCGCCGCCGTGGCCGGAATCGACATCGCGAACGTGCGCTATCTGACCGAGTTCGCCGATTTCATCGCGAACGCGTTTTCCAACACGCGCCGCGCTCCCGTCCAGAAGCCCGCGCATCTCTATCTCGACCTGTTCCGTCCGAAGGCGGGCTTCGAACCCGTCGCCCTCGGCAGGGCGCGTTTCCTCGTCGACAACTTCCCCGAACTCGTCCTCCGCGACGCCAACGAGATCCTCGACCATCTGCGCATGGCGAAAGACCCCGAAGAGGTCGCGATGATGACAACGGCCGTCGCGCATTCGCAGTACGCGATCGAAGCCGTCCTGAAGCACGCCCGCCCCGGCATGAACGAACGGGAACTGGCGGGATACTACGAATTCATGCTCCGGCAGCACGGGTCCGCGGGCATGTCCTTCAATCCGATCGTCGCATCCGGCAAGAACGCCACCGTGCTCCATTACGAAGACAACGACAAGATCATCCCCGACGGCGCGCTCGTCCTGCTCGACCTCGGCGCGCTCGCCGGCCCCTACGCCTCCGACATCAGCCGCACCTTCCCCGCGAACGGGAAGTTCACCGCCCGCCAGAAGGAACTCTATCAGCTCGTCCTCGACGTGAACAAGGCCACGATCGAACATGTCCGCCCCGGGCTCATGATGCAGGAACTGAACCTTTTCGCGAAGGAACTCCTCGCTGCCGCGATGATGAAACTCGGTCTCATCGCAGCTCCCGACGAGGTCGGGAAATACTATTACCACAATGTGAGCCACTACATCGGTCTCGACGTCCACGACGTCGGCACCTATCTCGAGCCGCTCCGTTCCGGCATCGTCCTCACCGTCGAACCCGGCATTTACGTCGAGGAGGAAGGCATCGGCATCCGCATCGAAGACAACGTCCTCGTCACCGAGACCGGGCACGTCAATCTGTCCGCCGGCATTCTGAAGGAAATCAAGGACATCCAAACGTTCATGGCGAAGTGATTCGCCGTTCCCGAAAGGAAACGACCCATGGAACACGTCGAGGGCATTCTCAAACAGTACCTGTTTTTCAACGAGGAAAATTCCTATTCCGTCGTGAAGGTCGAACTCACCGACACGTCCGAAAAGAGCCTCGCGTACTATGAACCCACGATCGTCGTCTGTGGGTTTTTTCCTAAACTGGAGACGTCGGTCAAATACCGGTTTTACGGCGCCGTCAAGAGCCATCCGCGTTACGGCACGCAATACGCCGCGGAACGCTGCGAACGCATCGTCGACAACACCCGCGCCGGGCTCGTCGACTATCTCGCAAGCGGACTGATCCGAGGCGTCGGACCGAAAACGGCCGAACGCATCGTCGACGCCCTCGGCCTCACCGCGCTCGACGCAATCGCTCAGGACGTTTCCGCGCTCGACAAGGTCCCGAAACTGAACAAGGAGCTGAAGCGGGGCATCCGCGACGCGATCCTCGAGAATCGCCAGAAGGAAGCCGCGCTCGTCTGGCTCTACGGCTTCGACATCTCGCCGAAGATGGCGATGAAGATCTTCGGCAAATACGGCTACAAGGCGATCGACGTCGTCAAGACCGATCCCTATGTCCTGATCGACGACGTCGAGGGCATCGGCTTCCGCCGCGCCGACGAGATCGGCCTCAAGATCGGCTTCGGCTTCGACAATCCGAAGCGGATCCAGGCGGTCGTCCTCTTCCTGCTTTCGGAATACGCCGCCAAATACGGCGATACCTATCTCGCCAAGGAGCGCCTGCTCGAATACGCCGCGAAATATCTGTCCGCGGACGAGGCGTTCATCGAGGCGCTGCCGATCGAACAGGCGCTCGAAACGCTCGCGCTCGAAGAAAAGATCGTCGTCAGCGCCGACGCCTACAGTCTCGCGGTCCTCTACAAGGCCGAGAAAGCGGTCGCCCGCAGGCTCGCGGACGCCGCCGGACCGGACCCGTCCTTCACCCCCGGTCTCGTCGCCGGTTATGTCGCGGAATTCGAGAAGATGGATGCGATCCAGTATACCGACAACCAGAAGGAAGCGATCGAAACCGCCCTCCGCGAGCGGTTCACGATCGTCACCGGCGGACCCGGAACCGGCAAGACGACCGTCATCCGGGGCATCGTCGCGGTGTTTTCGGCGATGCACCAGGGAGATGCCGGGATCGCCCGGAAAATTCGCCTCTGCGCTCCCACCGGCAAAGCCGCCAAGCGCCTCCAGGAGGCGACCGGACACGAGGCGACGACGATCCACCGCCTCCTCGGATACGACTACGAAGGCCATTTCGCGTTTGACGAGCATACCCGCGTCGACGCGAAGCTGGTGGTCGTCGATGAAGCATCGATGATGGACGTCCAGCTCGCCGAGAAGTTTTTCCGCGCGATCCGCGACACGACCAAGATCGTCATCGTCGGCGACGACAACCAGCTTCCCTCGGTCGGTCCCGGACAGGTCCTCGCGGACCTCATGGAATCGGGACGATTCCCCGTCGTCCGCCTGCAGAAGATCCATCGCCAGGCGGCCGGATCGTCGATCATCGGCCTCGCCTACGACATCCTGAACCAGAACCTTTCCGAAGACGTCCTCGCCAGCCATCCCGACCGGACCTATTTCCGCGCGTCCGAAGAGCGTGTCCCCGACCTCGTCCTCCGCACCCTGCGGGAAGCGGCGGCGGCCGGATACGACCTCCTCGACGACGTCCAGGTGCTCGCACCGATGTACAAGGGTGCCTGCGGCATCGACAACCTCAACCGCCTGATCCAGGACGCCTTCAACAAGGAGCACGAAGTGCCGACGCTGTCCCGCGGCGAGAAATCCTTCCGCGTCCGCGACAAGGTCCTCCAGCTCGTCAACCAGCCCGAAGACGGCATCATGAACGGCGACCTCGGCGTCGTCACGGCGATCCTCGACGAACGCGAGATGCTCGTCGATTTCGGCGGCAACACCGTCAAATACGACGTCAAGGACTTCGACGGCCTGACGCTCGCCTACGCCGTGTCGATCCACAAGGCGCAGGGCAGCGAGTTCCGCCTCGTCGTCCTCCCGATCGTGCGGAGCCATGCGGTGATGCTCCGGCGGAAGCTGCTCTACACGGCCGTCACGCGGGCGAAGGAAAAACTCGTCATGATCGGCGAATACCCCGCCTTGCGGCGCGGGATCCTCGGACTCGAACCGCCCCGCAGGACGCTGTTGAAACGGTTCCTGCAGGAACCCGAGGAAGCCGAACCGGGGGACCGTCTCACGATTGAGGATTTCATGTGATTCGACGTTCCGCCGTTGCATTTTCGCGGGGCTTGGTGTATAATGTTTTCAAATCGATGCGAAAGCCAAGGGACGGAACCATGTCAAGCGAGTCCGGGGTCGGTGCGACCGGATCAGGGGTCTTTCCCATGCCACTTTCAAGAGGCGCCAATCCCGCCCGTCCGTCCGCGTTAAGGACTTCGAGAGCCGGCGCATGCCGGAACAAAGGTGGTACCGCGACACGTCGTCCTTTACATGAGAAAGGGCGACTTTATTTTTGAGGAGGGCAAGGACATGAAGAAACTCACAGGCAGTCAGGTCAGACGGATGTGGCTCGACTTTTTTCAGTCGAAGGGCCACGCCGTGGAAAAGGGTGCGTCGCTCATCCCCAACGACGACCCCACTTTGCTATGGATGAACGCCGGCGTCGCCGCGCTGAAAAAATACTTCGACGGTTCGATCGTGCCGAAGAATCCGCGCATCTGCAACGCGCAGAAGTGCATCCGCACGAACGACATCGAGAACGTCGGAAAGACCGCTCGTCACCACACGTTCTTCGAGATGCTCGGCAATTTCTCGATCGGCGACTATTTCCGCGACGAGGCGATCGCCTACGGCTTCGAGCTCCTGACGTCGCCGGACTGGTACGGCTTCGATCTCGACCGCCTCTACATGACGATCTATCCCGACGACGAGGCGACCAGGGCGAAATGGATTTCGCTCGGCGTCGCGCCGTCGCACATCATCCCGACCGACGACGACAACTTCTGGGAAATCGGCGAAGGCCCCTGCGGCCCGTGCACCGAAATCTATTTCGACCGCGGTCCGAACTTCGGCTCCGTCGGACCGGAAGCGATCCGCGACGGCGTCCAGAACGACCGTTTCATCGAAATCTGGAACATCGTCTTCTCGCAGTACAACGCGAAGGCCGGCCTGAAGCGGAGCGAGTATCCCGAACTCCCCAACAAGAACATCGACACCGGCTGCGGGCTGGAGCGGATCACCTGCGTCATCCAGGGCGTCCCGACCAACTTCGAGACCGACCTGTTCATGCCGATCATGAAGAAGATCGAAGCCATCGCCGCCGTCCCGTATACCGGCCAGATGGCCTTCAAGGTCATCGCCGACCACATCCGCACCGTCACCTTCGCCGTCGCGGACGGCGCCGTCCTGGCGAATGAAGGCAGGGGCTACGTCCTCCGCCGCCTGCTCCGCCGCGCGGTCAAGTACGGCAAGAAGATCGGCATCCAGCGCCCGTTCATGGACGAACTCGTCGACGTCGTCGCCGACGTCATGAAGGATTACTACCCCTATCTCCTCGACCAGTCCCCGATCGTCAAGAAGATCATTTCCGCCGAGGAGACGAAGTTTCTCGAAACGCTCGCCGCGGGCGAGAAGCGTTTCGAGGCGATCGTCGCCGGAATGACGGGCAAGCGCGTCGCCGGCCAGGACGCCTTCATTCTCTACGACACGTACGGCTTCCCGATCGAACTCACGGCCGAATACGCCGAGGAACGCGGCCTGACGGTCGACCTCTCCGGCTTCCGCGAGGAGATGGAGAAGCAGAAAGACCGCGCCCGCAGCGCCCGCAAGGACGTGCAGTCGATGAAGTCCCAGAACGAAGCCCACCTCTCCTTCGCCGGCAAGTCGAAGTTCGTCGGTTACGCGGACACGTCCGCGGAAACGAAAGTGATCAAGATCTTCCCCGAGGGCATCGTTCTCGAGGAAACGCCGTTCTACGCCACGTCGGGCGGACAGGTCGCCGATCGCGGCGTGATCACGAACGACAAGTACTTCGCCGAAGTCGACGACGTCACGAAACTGCCCAACGGCCAGTTTCTGCACGCCGTCACCGTCCTCTCCGGCCGGATCCGCGAAAACGACCGCGTCGTGGCCTCCGTCGACATCGAGAAACGCCGCATGACGGCGGCGAACCATTCCGCCACCCATCTGCTCTTCAAGGCGCTGCGCGACCTCCTCGGCGCGCACGTTTCCCAGCAGGGCAGCCAGGTCTCTCCGGACGCCCTCCGCTTCGACTTCAACCATTTCGAGTCCATTCCCGACGAAACCATCCTCGAACTGGAACGCCGCGTCCGCACGATGATCGGCGAGGACTGGCCCGTGGAAACGCGGCTGATGTCCGTCGACCAGGCCGTCGCCCGCGGCGCGGTCGCCGAATTCGGCGAGAAATACGGCGACGTCGTCCGCGTCGTCGACCTCCGGCATACGCTCGACCTTTGCGGCGGAACGCACGTCGCGAACCTGTCCGACATCAAGCGATTCGCGATTCGCGGGATCCAGTCGATCGGCTCGGGCATCTATCGCATCGAAGCCGTGACGAACGAGGCGGTCAAGACGGTCGCGGAATCGCTCACCGGCATCGTCGCGGAGATCGACAACCTGAACCGCAAGGCCTACGGCATCCTCCAGACGGCCGCCGTCGAACGGGTCGAACTCGTCTTCGACGCGCCCGCTTCGCCCCGTGCGGTCGGTTCCTACGCGGACGTCATCGCCAAGCGCCAGGAATTCGCCGACCTCCAGAAGGCCGTCAGGGATCTCGAGCGAGCCTATTCGCTGAAGCACGAAACCTCGGTCCTGAAGACGCTCGACGGCTATGACGCAGAGATCGAGAACGGCATCTTCGTCGGCCGCGTCGACGGCCTCGACATCAATACGCTGAAGCAGTTCGTCGACAACCTCGCCTCCAAGTCGGCGGGCGGCGTCATCTTCGTCGCCTCCGTGAAGGACGACAGGGTCGCCTTCGTCGCCAAGAGCAAGAGTTCCAAGTACAACTGCGGACAGCTCGTCAAGACGGCCGCGTCGATCTGCGGCGGAAACGGCGGCGGGCGCCCCGACTTCGCGCAGGCCGGCGGGAAGGACGTCAATCTGACCGATCAGGCCGTGGCGGCCGTGAAGAGGCTCGTCCGATGAAGATGCTCGGGCTCGACCTCGGTTCGAAGACGCTCGGCGTCGCCTGTTCGGACCCTTCCGGGATCCTCGCGACGGGCATCGAGACCTTCGTCTTTCCGGAAGAGAATTACGATGCCCCCCTTGACTATGTCAAGCGTTTTGTCGATAATAATAAAGTGGGTCTGGTCGTCCTCGGGCATCCGAAGAACATGGACGGGACGATCGGATTCCAAGGTCAGAAGATCGAACGGTTCCGCGACGAGCTGAAGACGCGGATCGCAGTCCCGATCGTCCTCTGGGACGAACGGCTGACCACCAGGTTCGTCACGCGGGCGATGATCGCGGGCGATCTCTCGCGCAAGGAACGCAAGGAACGCGTGGACAAATTGGCGGCGACGGTGATTCTCCAGAGTTACCTCGACTCCGGAAAGCAGGGTTGACATGGACAAAGAAGAAAAGGAATTTTTCATCGTCACGGATGAAAACGGCAAGGACATGAAGTGCGAGATCATCATGACGTTCGATTCCGACGAGTTCGAGAAGTCGTACGTCGTCTACCAGATCGCCGGCGACGAATCCGGCGAATGTTTCGCCGCCACCTACAATCCCGACGACGGCGAGGAAGGCAAGCTGATGGAAATCGAATCCGACGAGGAATGGGAATTCGTCGAAGAAGTCCTCGAGAATTTCCTCGAAGAGGAAGAAGAAGCGGAAGAACACGATCACGACCACGAACACGACGAAGAAGAACCGGAAGAAGAGTAAGTAATTTACTCTTTTCCCTTTTTTAAGGGGAAGTTTCCGGCCTGAACGGCACCGCGGACCGCGCTTCGACGCCGTCCGCCAAGAAAAGCGAGATGATTCCGTGAGACTCGTCACTCCGATCCGGAACGATGCCGAAATCGACGCCTTGAAAGCCGCCGGCGCGGACGTCCTCGTGGCCGCCGTCGCGGGCTTTTCGGCCGCGGCGGACGCGGTCCGTCCCGCTGCCGCGTTCGCCCCGCTCGTCCTTGCGGCGCAAGCGGCCGGGCTTGAGGTCTATGCCGCGTTCACCGCACCCGTCCACGAAGACATGCTCCGCGGTCTCGCGGAGGCGATGAAAACCGTCGCCGACGCGGGGGTCGCTGCGATCGTCGCGGCGGATTCCGCCTGCATCCGCGTCGCGCAGGACCTCGGGATCGCGGGGCGCCTGATCTATCAGCCCGGGACCTTCAATTCCAACCGCTACGATCCCGCGTTCTTCCGGAGCCGGGGGCTGAAGGGCGTCACGCTCTCCCGCGAAATCACGCTCGCCCAGATCGTCGCCATCGCCGAGAACAACCCGGGCATCGAGATCTCGCTCGTCGGCCACGGTCATCTGCCGATGTTCCATTCCCGCCGGAGATTCCTGTCGGATGACGCGGAGCACCGGGGGAACGGAGTCCGCCCCGCGGACGGATCCCGCTTCGCCCTCGAAGAAGAAAAGCGTCCCGGACGTCATTTTCCCGTCGTCGAGGACGAGTCGGGTACGACGCTCTTCCGCGACCGCATGCTCGTCTCCTTCGCCGAACTGCCGGTCCTCGCCGCCTGCCTCTCCGATTTCTTCCTGCTCCGCCGCTTCACGGACGATGCCGTCTTCTTCGCCGCCATCGCGGCGTATCGGGATCCGTCCCGCGCCGCCGCCTTTCTCGCTGCATACGGCACGCGGTGCGATTCCGGATTCTATCATCGGAAAACGACGCTTGCGAAGGAGGATCGGCGATGAAACCAGAACTCGTCGCTCCCGCGGGCGACCTTGAGCATCTCCGGATCGCTCTCCTGTTCGGTGCCGACGCCGTCTACGTTGGCGGCGCGGAGTTTTCGCTGCGCGCCCGCGCCTCGAACTTCACCCTTGACGACATCGCCGAAGGTGTCCGTTTCGCCCACGGACTCGGGAAGAAGGTCTACGCCGCCGTCAACGTGATTCCGACGGACGACGACGCGACGGGTCTCGACATGTACCTCGCCGGCCTCGCGAAAGCCGGCGTTGACGCCGTCATCGCCTCATCCCCGGTCGTGCTCGACCGCACCCTCGCGTTGACCGATCTGCCGGTCCACCTCTCCACGCAGCAGTCCGTCGCCTCTTCGGCGGCGGCGGAGTTCTGGCGGAGCGCCGGCGCTATGCGCATCGTCCTCGCCCGCGAACTTTCGCTCGCGGAACTCCGGGCGATCCGGAACAACACCTCCGTCGGTCTCGAGGTGTTCGTCCACGGGGGGATGTGCGCGTCCTATGCGGGACGATGCACGATCTCGAACTACCTTGCCGACCGCGACGCCAACCGCGGCGGATGCGCACACAGCTGCCGCTGGAAGTACCGCCTCCTGAGCGACGGAATTCCCGTCTCGGACCGTTTTGACTTTTCCCTCGCCGCGAAGGATCTGGAGGCTCTCGACTATGTTCCCGCGCTCGCCGATGCCGGCATCGACGCCCTCAAGATCGAAGGTCGGATGAAGTCGGCGAACTACGTCGCCGTCACCTCGCGCGTTTACCGCGCCGTGATCGACGATCATCGCAAAGGAACGCTGAAGCCTTGGGACACCTACCGCGACGAACTCGCGAAGGCCGAAAACCGTCCGGCCGCGGACGGATTCCTCGGCGGCATCACGTCCGCACGCCACCAGCTGTACGAAGGGATTCCGCCGCCGCGTCAGGATTTCCTCGGTCACGTCGCTTCCATCGACGGTTCCGGTCGGGCGCGGATCACGCTCAGGAACCCCGTCGCCTTGGGCGACACGATCGAAATGACGCCGCCGGGAGCGCCGAACTCCCGCTTCGCCGTCGAAGGCCTCTTCGACGGGACCGGCTTTCCGCTTTCCTCCGCCCGTCGCACGGGTGAGATCGTGATGATTCCCGTTCCGCAGGGAACGGTCCAGTATGCGATGCTGAGAAAGGTGAACTGACATGGGAAAACCCCTCGTGATCGCCGTCGCCGGCGGCTCCTCTTCCGGCAAGACCACCGTCGTGAACAAAATCACGAAGAACCTCGCCGAGTATCCCGTCGTCGTGATCAAGCACGACGACTATTACAAGGACCAGTCGGAGATGACGATGGAGGAACGCCGCGCCGTCAACTACGACCATCCGTTCTCGCTCGACAACGATCTGTTCATCCGGCAGCTGAAACAGCTGATCGCCGGCAATCCGATCGAAAAGCCCACTTACGATTTCGTCAACCACACGCGGGCGGCCAAGACGGAAATCGTCCATCCGGCGAAGATCATCATCCTCGAAGGCATCCTCGTGCTCGAGGACGCGCGCATCCGCAATCTCGTCGACGTCAAGATCTTCGTCGAGACGGACGACGATCTCCGCTTCATCCGCCGCCTCAAGCGCGACATCGAAGAGCGCGGGCGCACGATGGATTCGGTCATCAGCCAGTATCTGAAGACGGTCAAGCCGATGTATCACGAGTTCGTCAAGCCGACCAAGCGGTACGCCGACATCATCATCCCCAACGACTACAACCACGACGTCGCCGTCGACCTGATAAATGCGAAGCTGTTGTCTATTTTAAAATGAGCATTTGTGATATAATCTTATAGCGAAGCCACTGAAGGAGACAACTGATGGAAAACACATTCAAACTGACCGAAGTCGGCTATGAAAGCCTGAAAGCCGAACTGGAACAACTGAAGGAAGTCGACCGCAAGCGGAACCTCGAGGCGCTCAAGGAAGCCCGCGCCCAGGGCGACCTTTCCGAAAACGCCGATTACGACGCCGCCCGCGACGAGCAGGCCCGCATCGAAGCCCGCATCAAGGAGATCGACAACATCCTCAAGCATTCGGAAATCATCCGCGACTCGAATTCCAAGTTCGTCGCCATCGGCAAGACGGTCACGATCAAGTTCGGCGGAACGAACATGGTCCGTGAATTCGCGATCGTCGGCCATCTCGAAGCGAATCCGCTCCAGGGGAAGATTTCGAACGAATCGCCCATCGGCAAGGCCATCATCAACCAGAAGAAAGGCGCCAAGATCACCTACAAGGCCGAGACCGGCGTCGAAATGAAAGTCGAAATCCTGGATATCAAATAGCGGAACGCGCCCCGTTTCCGCTTTTTTTCTGAGGAGGTGCCGCCATGATCGGTATCATCGCCGCGATGGACAAGGAAATCGCCGGATGGCTCGAGCTCGTCGCCGTCCGCGAAATCGTCCGCCTCGCGGACAAGACGTTCTACCTTTCGGCTTTCGAAGGGAAGGAACTCGTGATCGCCCAGTCGGGCATCGGGAAAGTCAACGCGGCGATCACCGCCGCACTGCTGTTGTCGCACTACGATGTCGATTACGTCGTCAACACCGGCGTCGCGGGCGGCCTCCGCCCGGCGCGGACCGGCGACCTCGTCGTCGGGATCCGGATCCTCTACTCGGACGTCGACCTCCGTCTCATCGATCCGGAACTGCCGTTCGGCGAAATCCCCGGCGATCCGCTCTATGCCGTTTCCGATGCCGCGCTCGTCGCTCGCGCCGAAGCCGTGCTCGCGCGCCTCGGCTACCGCCACCTGTCCGGCGCGATCGCGTCCGCCGACCGCTTCACGACCGACCGGAGCGAACTGTCCGGCGTCCTTGCGCACACCCCCGACGTCGTCGCCTGCGACATGGAATCGATGGCCGTCGCGGTTGCGGCGCAGAAATTCGGGAAACCCTTCATCGTCATCCGCGGCATCTCGGACGTCATCGACGATGCCGACCAGATCGAGGAATACCGACATGTCGTCGAGGACGTCTGCCGCAGAACGGCGGCGTTCGTCCGCGCTTTTTTCGGAGACTGACATGCCGTTCGTCGCGGTCGGGAATGAAGTCGTCCCCTATCTTATTGTTCGTAAACAGAACAAAAACGCCTATCTGCGGCTGAAACCAGACGGTTCGATCGTCGTGACCGCTCCCTCTTCGTTCTCCCGCGAGCGGATCGAGACCTTCATCGCGAAGCACACCGCGGCCATTCTCAGAAGCCGGCAGAACGTCGCGAAGCGCATCGTCCCGCCCCCGGGCATGATCCGTCTCTGGGGAACGACCATCGCGGACATCGGCGGCTGGAACGAGGAGCGGTACAAGCAGGAAACCGTCCGCGCCGCCACCACGGCGCTCGTCCGGCTCGCAGCGACGCTTCCGCCCGAAGTCGCGGCCGCGGGCGTTACGCTCCGCGCCCGGCTGATGAAGACCCGGTTCGGCACGTGCGCGCCGCAGAAGAGGATCATCACCCTCAATTCGGTCCTTGCCCGTTACGACCGGAAATACCTCGAGGCGATCCTCGTCCACGAACTCGTCCACTTCGCCCATCCCGATCACGGGAAGGGCTTTTATGATACGCTCCTGAGCGCCGTCCCCGGCTACAGGACGATCCGCAGGGAACTCGGGGACCTGTTCGCCGTCACGGAGGTGTAGCCATGCCGTTCCTACCAATCACGAAAGCCGAAATGCACGCAGCGGGGATTTCGATCCCCGATTTCGTGTTCGTCACGGGCGACGCCTACTGCGATCATCCTTCGTTCGGCACGGCGATCGTCGCGCGCATGCTCGAGCGCCACGGCTACTCCGTCTGCATCCTGCCGCAGCCCGACGTCGAATCGAAGGACGCCTTCCTCGAATTCGGACGGCCGCGGCTCGGATGGCTCGTGAATGCCGGCGTCATCGACTCGATGGTGAACCACTACACGGTCTCGAAACGACGGCGCACGACGGATGTCTATACCCCCGGCGGTACGATTGGAAAACGTCCGGATCGGGCCGTCATCAGATATGCGAACGTCATCCGCGCGATCGATCCGTCCGCGGCGATCGTGATCGGCGGGATCGAAGCGTCGCTCCGTCGTCTCGCCCATTACGACTACTGGGACGACGCCGTCCGCAAGAGCATCCTGATCGACTCCCGAGCCGACCTCCTCGTCTACGGGATGGGCGAATCCGCCATCGTCGAAATCGCCGACTGCCTCGCTTCGGGGATGTCCGCCCAGGACCTCGTCTACCTGCGGGGAACCGTCTGGAAGACCCGCGACGCGTCGCTTCTGCCCGCGGATGCGATCCGCCTGCCCGACTACGAGCAGGTCGTCGCGTCGAAGAAGACGTACGCCGAATCGTTCATGATCCAGTACGAGAACACCGACGCCGTGACCGCAAGGCCGCTCGTCGAACGGTGCCGCGACGTGTACGTCGTCCAGAATCCGCCGCAGCCTCCCCTGTCGCGAGCGGAACTCGACCGCGTCTACGATCTGCCGTTCATGCGCGACGTGCACCCCGCCCTCGAGAAGCAGGGTCACGTCGCCGCGATGGATGAAATCAGCATGTCGATCGCGATCAACCGCGGCTGTTTCGGCGGCTGCTCGTTCTGCGCGCTCACGATGCATCAGGGACGCGTCGTCCAGGCACGATCGAAAGCGTCGGTCGTCGCCGAGGCGGAGGCGATCGTGAAGTCGCCCGCGTTCAAGGGATACATCCACGACGTCGGCGGGCCGACCGCCAACTTCAACTCCCCCTCCTGCGAACGGCAGAGCGAACACGGCGTCTGCGCCAAACGCCAGTGCCTCCATCCGACACCCTGCCCGAATCTCAAGGTCGACCATTCCGAATATCTCGACGTCCTGCGCACCCTGCGGGCGATGGACGGCGTCAAGAAGGTCTTCATCCGCAGCGGGATCCGCTACGACTATCTCCTGTACGACAAGGACGACACGTTCTTCCGCGAACTCGTCGAACATCACGTCTCGGGGCAGCTCAAGGTCGCGCCCGAGCATGTTTCGGACGCCGTCCTGAACGCCATGGGCAAGCCCCGCAAGGCGCTCTACGACCGCTTCGTCGAGAAGTTCGAGCGCCTCAGCCGCGCCGCCGGGAAGGAACAGTACCTCGTCCCGTATCTGATGAGTTCGCACCCCGGATGCACCCTGCGCGATGCGGTCCTGCTCGCGGAATACGTCCGCGACCTCGGCCACGATCCCGAACAGGTCCAGGATTTCTATCCGACCCCGGGCACGCTCTCGACGACGATGTTTCACACCGAACTCGACCCCCGCACGATGCAGCGGATCTTCGTTCCGAAATCGCCCCACGACAAGGCGATGCAGCGGGCGCTGATCCAGTTCCGCCAGCCCCGCAACCGCGACCTCGTGAAGGAAGCCCTCGAGAAGGCGGACCGGACCGACCTGATCGGATTCTCCCCGGACTGCCTGATCCGCCCGCTTCCGGGCGAAACGAAAGGCCGGCGCACGCATGCCTGAACGTCACCGCGAAAGGATCCCCGCCTATGCCGGACTCGCCGCGTTCCAGGCGCGCCTCACCGACGCCTCCGTGCACGACGACGAACGCGTCGGGCAGGGATACGACGAACTGAAGCGGCTCGGTTACTTCTGGGTCGCGGTGCGCGTCCGCGCCGCATTCCACCGTCTTCCGGACGGGGCCGCGATCGAGATCGAGACCTGGGCGAATCCACCCGGAACGGCCGCGATCGAACGCTGTTACCGCCTGTCCGACGCTCAGGGCGTCTTCGCCGTCGGACGCGCCCGTTGGGCGCTTGTCCGCCTCTCCGACGGCGGACCGGTTCGTCTCGCGAGCGTTCCCTGGCTCGTCGCGCCGCGCTCGTTCGAGGCGGAAAACCCGTTTCCGGACGGATACCTGTCCTTTCCCGCGCCCGCGACGGGACCGGTCTCCACGATCCGTGTCCCCGCCTCCGGCATCGACCGCAACGGCCACCTCAACAACGCCCGCTACTGGGACCTCGTCTTCGCCGCCGCAGCCGCCTGCGGCCTTCCCCACGGCGACGTCGCGGAGATCGAAATCGGCTATCACAAGGCGGTCTTCGCCGGCGATGCCGTCGCGGTCCGTCTGAGCGACGACGGCGACCGCATCGGGTTCTCCGGCCGGATCGACCGGGACGGTTCGACCGTCCTCGCCTTCTCCGGATTCTACCGGCCGCGGTGACGACGCGGCCGCTGCGCCGTCATAACATAAGCAGCATCTCGGTTTGACCCCGAGATGCTGCTTTTTTCGATCAGGCGGAGGGACGGACGAGCGCTTTCGTCTTCCAGCGCCCCGAACGCCAGCGGGCGTACAGGAACACCGAGCGGAGCACCTCGTCGAGGGCGATCGCGATCCAGATCCCGGCGAGGCCGAGACCGGCGACGAAGCAGAGCACGTACGCAACGGGAAGCATCGCCGCCCACTGCACGACGAGGGCGACGAAGAGCGGATAGCGCGTGTCGCCGGTCGCCTTCAGGCTGGTGCCCACGACCATGTTCATGGCGCGGGCGAGTTCGAGGAAGATGTCGATCGCCACGATCGTCCGCATCAGTCCGAGAATCGCGGGATTGTCGGTGAAAAGCCGTCCGAGCGGGACGATCGCAAAGATCAGGAGCGAAGAGACGACGAAGGTCGCGATCACGCCGATCTTCATGCTGTGGTGGACGATGCGGTCGCGGCCGACGTCATCGCCCTGTCCGGTCATGTGCCCGACCATGATCGTCGTGCCGCCGGCGATTGACGCGGCGGTCGCCCAGGTGAACATGGCGATCGTTTCATAATAGGATTTGGAGGTGACGGCCACCGCCCCGACGATCGCCACGAAGCTCGTGATGATGAGCTGCGAACCGGTATAGGAGAGGTTTTCGGCGATCGAGGGAACGCCGACCTTGAGGATGTCGCGGAGGATGTTCTTCGGAAAAGGCCGGAAAATCCGGAAGGAGACCTTGACGTCGACGCTTTTGAAGAGGAAGACGGCGAGGAGGGAGAAGTAGATGAGGCGGGCGACGAGTCCGCCGATCGCCGCTCCGGCGACGCCGAGTTCCGGAATCCCGAGTCCGGGGACGCCGAAGATGAGCATGTAGTTGACGCCGAGATTGACGACGTTGGCCACGAGCGACGCGTACATCCCGACCTTGGTGTAGCCGTGGCTGAAGATGATCTGCGACATCGCGAAGGCGATCGCCTGGATCACGAAGCCGCCCGCGGAAATCATCGCGAAGGTCTTGCCGTAGGCGAGGAAGGTGCCTTCGAGATTGAGCCAGACGAGGAAGGTCTCGCCGAAGAGGAACATCACGGCGGCCCCGACGACGCCGAGCAGGCCGGCGATGAAAATCGCCATGCCGCCGAGCTTTGCGGTCTTGTCGAAGAGGCGGGCGCCGACGTACTGAGCGGAGAGGATGCCGGTTCCGGTCGAAATGATCATGAAGACGAGGTGGAACATCGAGATGACCTGGTTCGCCACGCTGATCGATCCGGCTGCGTCGTCGGAGAAATTGGCGAGCAGGATGGTCGAGACGTTGCCGATGAGCATGACCAGGAGGGTTTCCACCATGAGCGGCCAGGAAAGCCGCAACAATTCCTTTTTTTGTTCTGGAAGAAGCTTTCCGGACATACCATCACCCCGCATTCCTCATCCATTATATCATGGTTTGACCCCCCTGCAAGCGCGTTCCGGCGAGAACTTGCGCGCGACCGCCCCGGACGAAAGAATTGGACATTGGCGGACTTTTTATGTATAATATGAGATAGCATTCGGAGGTTCACGATGGCACTGATTTTCTTCAAACGGGCGTATTTCCGGCCGGACGATTACCGCAAAACCGTAACCGACGTCGACTACGACCGCCTGAAAATCGCCGGCGTCGACGTCTTGTTCATCGATGTCGACAACACGCTCGTACCCTATGACGAGAGCGTCCCGGGGCCTGCGATCGCGTCGCTGCTCGCCGATCTCGGCCGCAAAGGATTCACCGTGATCCTGATTTCGAACAACCATGAACCGCGCGTCCGCGTCTTCGCCGAAGCCGTCGGCCTTCCTTACGTGCACGGGGCGAAAAAGCCGTTCGGATCCGGGTTCAGGAAAGCCGCGAGGCTGGCCGGGAATCCTGCGCGCGAACGCATCTGCGTCATCGGCGACCAGTTCATGACGGATGTCTACGGCGCCAAGCGCATGGGGTACCGGGTCGTCGTCGTCGATGCGATCAAGCGCAAGACGGAGAAATGGTTCACCCGCATCAACCGCAAGTTGGAACGCCTGGCGCTCGACGATCTGCGGCAGACGGATCCCGGATTTTTCGAAGGATTGCATCTCGGGGAGAAGAGGTAGACCATGATGGAAGAACTGTTCTGTTTGGGTTGCGGCGCGAAGATCCAGAGCGCCGACAAGAACCTGCCCGGCTTCATTTCCGACCGTGTCCTTGCGGAAACCGACCCGAAACGGCTGCTTTGCCAACGCTGTTTCCGCATCCGCAACTATTCCGACGTGATCACGCTGTCGCTCTCCAACGACGACTATCTCACCGTCATCAACAAGATCAGCCAGGAAAACGCGCTGATCGTCAAGATCGTCGACATCTTCGACTTTTCGGGGTCGTTCGTTCCCGCGATCAAACGTCTGACCGGAAACCACGACGTCATCCTCGTCGGCAACAAGATGGACCTCCTGCCGAAAAACGTGAAACAGGAAAAGATCCTCTCCTGGCTCAAGCAGATGCTCTCCATCGAGGGCTTCAGCGTTCTGGACAGCATCCTCATTTCGGCGAAATACGGCAACAACTTCGATGAACTGATGCAGATGATCTATCGTTACAAGGGAAACCGCAACGTCTATCTCGTCGGTTCCACGAATGTCGGCAAGTCCCGCATCATCAACCAGATCCTTCGCCGTTACATGGGCGCCGACGCGGACGTCCTCACCGTCTCCCCCAGCCCCGGCACGACGATCGGGCTGATCGGATTCCCGCTCGCCGACGGCACGATGATCTACGACACTCCCGGCGTCATCAACAAGCACCAGTACACCCACTACCTCACCCGTCCCTCCTATAAGATGACGGTGCCGAAAAAGGAAATCAAGCCGCTCGTCTTCCAACTCTCGGAAGGACAGACGCTCTTCTTCGGCGGGCTTGCCCGCATGGACGTCGTCTCCGGCGAGACCGGCGACCGCATCAACGTCGTCACGTATTTCGCCAACACCCTGAACGTTCATCGCACCAAGACCGAGCGTGCCGATGAAATCTACGAAACGAAACTCTACACGCTCCTCACCCCGCCTTTCAGCGAAGAGGAAAAACTGCCCAAGTGGGTTTTCCACGACTTCAAGATCCGCGACAACCTGAAATACGACATCGTCTTCTCCGGGCTCGGGTTCGTCACCCTGCGCGGACCGTTCAACGTGCGCGTCCACGCGCCGTTCGTGGTCGGCGTCTACGCCCGTCCGGCGATCATCTGATGAAGACGTACGAAGAACTGTACCCGATCGTGCGCGCCCGCTTCGAGAAGAGCGTGAAGCCGGACCGTTTCCGCCACGTCGAATCGGTCGTCGCGACCGCCGCGGAACTCGCGCGCCGGCACCACGCCGACGTCGACAAGGCGAAGCTCGCCGCGCTCCTGCACGACGCGGCGAAAAACGACGCTCCCGACGAGATGGAGCGACGCATCGTCCTCCGCTACGGACCGGACGAACCGAAACGCTGGCCGCCGCAGCTCTGGCACGGCCTCGCCGCCGTCCAGTACGCGGAAACCGAACTCGGCGTCGACGATCCCGACGTCCTCGCCGCGATCGAGAACCACAGCGCCGGCCGTCCCGGCATGTCTCCGCTCGAGAAGATCGTGTTCGTCGCCGATTTCGTCGAACCGGAACGGGAGTTCGACAACGCCGCCATCCGCGCGGCCGCCTTCGCCGACCTCGATCTCGGCGTCGCGCTCGTGCTCCGGGAAACCGACCGCATCCTCGCGAAAACCGGGTGGGCCCGCGCCGAGCGCGGGGACGCCGCATGGGCGGAATACCGCCACATACTGGAGGACTAGCATGACCGAACTGCTCGAACGCGTCGCGAAAGCGTTGTCCGGCCTGAAACTCCGCGACATCAGGATCTTCGATTTCCGCGGATTCTCGCCCCTGTACGATTTCATCGTCATCGCCACGGGCAACACCGAACGGCAAGTCGCGGCATCCGTCCGGCATCTCATGGACGCCATTCCCGAGATCGTCACCTGGAAGATCGAGGGCGAGGCGGAAGCCCGCTGGATCCTGATCGACCTCGGCGACGTCATCGTCAACGTGATGCAGAAGGACGAACGCGAATACTATCAGCTGGAGAAGCTGTTCGTCCAGCGGGAGGAAGTCATACTCGATGGTCTCAACGATCAGTTATGACCATCTGGCGACGTTCTACGACGCCTTCATCGACCAGGACGTGTACGACAACTATCTCGACCTGATGGACAAGTATACGGTGCGGGGCACGCTTCTCGACATCGGCTGCGGCACGGGAAACCTCTCCGTCGAACTCGCCGCTGCCGGTTACGACGTGACCGCGACCGACCTGTCGGAGGAGATGCTCGCCATCGTCGCCTACCGCGCCAAGGAACGCGGCGTCACGCTGCGGGCGTTCGTCTACGACATGCTCGATCCGATCGCGGAGCGTTTCGACACCGTGATCGCATCGATGGACGTCCTCAACCATCTCACCGATCTCGAAGACGTCCATTTCGGTTTCATGAACATCTTCGATGCCCTCCGTACGAACGGCGTCTTCATCTTCGACGTGCTCTCCGCGGAATACATCGACGCCCTCGACGGCTATTCCGAGGAGGACGACGAATTCCATTTCCACTGGAGCTGCCGCAAAGGCAAGACGCCCCACAGCATCGTCCACACCGTCACCCTGCACCTGGAGGGCGGCGACCAGGACGTGAACATCTTCGAGGAGACCCATCCGCTCGCGGAATATCTCCGCATCGCCGGATCCGTCGGCTTCACCGTCCTGGAACGGATCGAGATGCCGGAACGGACGATCGTCGTGCTTCAGAAAGCATGAGCAAACAAGCCCGCATCGCGTAATATGTTCGACGAGGTGATCCCATTGATCGCATTCGTCAAACGCTACGCGGGCTTTTTTTTATTGGTCCTTGCGCTCGGCGGACTCGTCGTCCTGAACCTGGGCGATCCGGTCGGCGCCGAAGCGGCCGTTTTTACCGCGACGACCGCGGCGGCGCAGACGACGACCCTTTCCGTGATGACCGTGGAACTGCGCGGACAGGTCGCTTCGCCGGGGAAATACGTGCTTTCGGCCGGCGCCACCGTCGCCGACGCGATCGCGCTCGCCGGGGGGGCCCTCGCCACCGCTGACCTCGCCGACCTCAACCTGACGAAGTCCGTCTATGACGGGATGGTCCTCTCCGTTCCCGCCCTCGTCTCGACGGATGCCGTCGTCTACGTTTTCGTCGACATCAAGGGGGCGGTCCGATATCCGGGGGTGTACCGGGTGGCGGACACGCTCCGGGTGTATGACGCGGTGATGCTCGCGGGGGGATTCCTCGCCGGCGCCGATGCCGGCACCGTCAATCTCGCCGCCCGCGTGTCCGACGCGATGATGATCGTCATTCCCTTCGAAGCGGCGGATGCAACGGAGGAAGACGAAACCGCGTCCGCGGACGACGACGGCCGCATCGACATCAACACCGCGACCCTCGAGGAACTCGACACGCTCTACGGAATCGGCTACATCCTCGCCCAGAGGATCATCGACTATCGCGCCGAATACGGCGCGTTCGAGTCGATTGAGGACATCATGAACGTCGACGGAATCAAGGAAAGCGTCTATGAGCGGATCAAAAACGACATTCGCGTCTGAGGCGGGACGGTATCTCCATCTCGGCGTGTTTGCCGTCCTCGCGCTTCTCTCCGTGAACCATCTCGCCGCGCTCCCCTTTCTGTTCGCGGAAGGAGTGCATCTCTGGAAAACCGCGCGCCGGATCTTCGCCGGCGCGCTTTTCTGCACCCTGGTCCTGCTCGCCCGGATGATCCTCGTCGCCGGGAGCGCGGAATTCGCCGACACGGAATTCTCCGGCGTCGTCACGGAGACCGCGACGGAACGCTTCACCGTCCGGACCGGCGGCCGGAAGGTGTACGTGTTCCATGACGGCTCGGCTGCGGTCGTTCCGGGGGACTGCGTGGACCTCGTCGTCGATGTCGACGACATCGAGCCGCGTTCCGTCGAGCACGGCTTTGACTACGGGAAGCACTTGCGCGCGAACGGCATCGCCGGGACCGTCCGTCTTCAAAGCGTCAGTGTCACCGGACGGACGTTCGTTCCGGGATCGATCGCGCATGCGCTCCGGGGATACGCGGAAGCGACGTTCGGCGGCGCCGCGCTCGCGATGGTCCGCCTGTTCGTCCTGGGCGATCCGGACGGACTTCCCGACGAACTCGAAGACGAGGGCAAAAGCCTTGGCATCACGCACCTCTTCGCGGTCTCGGGGATGCACGTCGGCGCGATTGCGCTCTTCCTCGAGAACCTCCTGAGGAGGCTCCACCTCCGGAAGGGGATCCAGGCCGGGGCGGTCTCCGCCGTCCTCGTCCTCTTCGCCGCCGCGGCCGGCTTCGCGGTCTCGATCGTGCGGGCGGTGGCGGCGTATCTGGTCGCCGCCCTGAACGGGGTGTTCCGGATGCCTTTCACCGGAACGGACGTCCTCGCGTTCGTCCTCGTCGCCGTGCTCTTCGCCAATCCGTTCGCGATCCACGCCGTCGGCTTCCAGCTGTCCTATCTCGTTTCGTTCGTGATACTCCTCTCCGGCGATGTCCTGCGGGGCGACGATCCTGTGAGAAAGACGCTTAAGATCGGCCTGGTCGCGAACGCGGCCTCGCTCCCGATCCTGCTCGAACTGAACGGATCGTTCAACCCGATGGGCATCGCGGCGAATCTCGTCTTCGTCCTCTTCGTCGACCGCCTGGCCGTTCCCCTCGCGTTTCTGGCGTTCTTCGTCCCGGCGTCGGAACCTCTCCTCGACGGCGTCGGGAACGCCTTCTTCCTTGCGATCGAGGCGGCCGGTTCCGTCGACCTCTCGATCGGCGTCAACTTCGCGTCCGACATCGCGAAAGCCCTGTACTGGCTGATCGCGGGCGTGACCCTTTACCGCCTGTCGACGGGAAAGAAAATCGTCTGGGGGCTCGCCCTCGCGAGCCTCCTCGCCTTTCTCTCGGCGCTGGCCCCGAGACTTCCCGGCGAATCCGTCGTGAAGGTGTTCGACGTCGGACAGGGGGATGCCCTTTACATCGCCGCCCCCGGCTGCCGGATGCTCGTCGACACCGGCCGGTCCGATCCGTACGACACGCTCCTCGGCTACTTCCGGAAGGAAAACGTCCGCGCTCTCGATGTCGTCGTCCTCACCCACGGCGACGATGACCACGCCGGGGAGATCGCGGACCTCGACGCCGGCCTCGCGATCGGCACGATCGTCGCCGGAGGAGTCCTCTGCCCCGGCTGCCGGGCACAGACGACAATCGTCTCGCGCGGGGACGAACTGGCGTGCGGTACGCTTTCGTTCGCGGTCCTGTCCGCCGGCGATCCGGCGGACAACGACGGCTCGGTCATTCTTTTCGGGACGATCGGAAGCGACCGTTGGCTCTTCACCGGAGATGCGTCCGCGGATGTCGAGGAACGCGTCGCGTTCCCCGATGCCGACGTGCTCAAGGCGGGACACCACGGCAGCGCGACGTCGACGTCGGCGTCACTCGTCGCGGCGACGACGCCGGAGATCGCCGTGATCTCGGTCGGAAGGACGAACGGATACGGCCATCCCGCGCGGGAAGTGCTCGACCGGCTGGAAGACGCGGGGGCGTTCGTGCTGCGCACCGACGAACGGGGGACGATCACGTTCCGGTATCCGCCCTGGGGCGGACGGATCGTGACGTCGCACTCCGAAGACCGCGTTTTCGAAAACGCCATGAGCGGCATCGTGCGGATCGGTCGGGTGTTCCTTTCATCGAGGCGGCGTGATATAATGGACACGGTGATAGGATGAACGGACCAGTGTATGTCTTCTACGGACCGGACCGCATGCCGGTGCAGGAACGAACCGACGAACTCTTCGCCGCGCAGGGGATTCCCCCGTCGGACGTGGAGTCTTTCGACATGGAGGAAGTCACGGTCGACGAGGCGGTCGCCGCGGCGATGACGATCCCGTTCCTTTCCGAACGCAAGGCCGTCGTGCTCCGGAACGCGTATTTCCTCGCGGCGGCAAAGCCGGCCAAAGAGCCCGACCACCATCTCGACCGGCTCCTCGACTATCTCGCGCATCCCAACCCGACGACCCTGTTCGTCGCGCAGGCGACCTGCGACAAACTCGATACGCGCAAGGCGCTCTACCGCGCCTTCGCCGAAAAGGCGACGATCTCCGAATGCGCTCCCGCCAAAAAGGAAGACGCCTATGCCGTCGCCAGGAAAGCGATCCAGGAGGCGGGTCTCACGATCGATGCGGACGCGCTCGAGGAATTCGTGATCCGCACGCGGGATTCCGAGGGCATCGCCCTTCACGAACTCGAGAAACTGCTCCTGTTCGCCCGGGGCAGGACCGCGATCGACGCGAAGACGGTCCGCGAGGTCGTGACGAAAAACGTCGAGGAGAACGTCTTCGACCTCGTCAATGCCTATCTCGCGAAAGACGCATGGACCGTCACGACGATTCTGCAGGACCTGTTCAAGGCGGGGGTCGACCCGACCAGCATGGCGCAATTGATGGCCACGAAATTCCAGGAAATCCTCTACGCCAAGGAACTGCTTCGCACGGGGGCCCGCTTCGACGACGTGATGAAGTACTTCAACGCCTCGAAGGGACGCACCTACTACATCATGAAGAACGCCAACGAGAATGACGACGCTTTCGTCCTCGACCGCCTCGGACGCCTCGAGACGCTCGATTTCCAGATGAAGAGCGGCACGATCGACAAACGCGTCGGGCTCGAGACGTTCCTGTACCAGTTCGAGTAGAAGCCGGAAGGCTTCTTTTCATGAGCAGAAACGAAAAAAAGCCGCCCTGACGGCGGCATTCTCAGCTTGGTTTAGCTCAGTTGAGGGAGTTGACTTTGTTCGACAGGCGAGATTTTTCGCGGGAAGCGAAATTGCGCTTGTGGATGTTCTTCGAGACCGATTTGTCGAGCTTCTTGAACGCGAGATTGAGGGCTTCGACGGAAGCGGCCTTGTCGCCCTTTTCGACGGCGAGTTCGACGTTCTTCATCGCGGTCTTGAGGGAAGTCTTGAACGAGGAGTTCGCGGTGCGGCGCTTTTCGCTGGTCAGAATGGTTTTTTTCGAAGATTTGATGTTTGCCATGGATGTCACCTCCATCGATATCAGCGCTATTATTGTATCAAATCCGCGCGTAAAATGCAAGAACGAGATTTCACTTTTTTTTCAGGTCCGGAAGGTGCTCGTTTTCCCCAAATTCCCCCTTTTTCTCGCCGAAACTATGATATAATTACTTGGGAGCGGCAACGATGTTCGCGCCGCGGGGGATTCCGTCATGCCGTCGAATTACAGGCATCATTTTCAGGAAATGTGCGACCGCCTGTCGTACAACTGCGTCGTCTTCCTCAGGGAAACCGGCGAAGTTTTGGCATTCCGGTCGATCCGCGCGGCGGCCGAACCGACCCCCCGCACCTGCAACGTCAACATCAACTACGACGCGGTTCCGGCGGACAATTCGCGCGTCTTCTACGGCCTCGACCTGACCTTCGACAACCGCATCCAGATCGTCAGCGGCTCGGTGAGCCTGATCGACGTCGACGGTGCGACCGTCGTCGTCGTCTTCTTCGAGCAGCGCGTATCGAGTTTCCGCGACAACCAGCTTCCCCGCATCTTCTGGAAAGACATCCAGGGCGTCTATCGCGGCCACAGCGATTACGTTCCGTACGAGAACGGACTCAAGTCGTCGATGATCGGGAAGACCGACAAGGAACTTTTTTCGCGGCAGTTCACGAGCGATTTCGAGTCGAGCGACCGCGCCATCCTGGAGAAGGAAGTCTGCTTCTGGAACATGATGGGGAAAATCAAGACGAACGTCTTCACGTCGCTCGTGAAGATGGAGAAGTTTCCCTATTATACGATGCAGAACGCCCTCGCCGGGATCCTGATGGTCTACTGGCCGATCAACCACGCGGACGGCGTCGTCGGCGTCCACGACGTCGACGACCGCCAGGAACTGCAGGCGCTCGTCAACCGGAGCCTCTCCGAGGCAAACGTCTACCTGCTCGTCTCCAATGTCGAAGGCGACACCCGCATCGAATACTACAGCGACAACCTGAACCGCCTCGGCTATGATTTCGAGCAGTTCATCGACGGCCGCCTGACCCTCAAGGACGTCGTCTATCCGGCCGACCTCGACCGCTATCTCACCGAAGTCCGCGACATCCTCTATTCCCGCAAGGAATCCTATTCCTCGACGATCCGGCTCGTGAATGCCGACCAAGAAATCGTCTGGGCCAAGATCAGCATGACCCCGCTCGTCGGCGAAGACAAGCGGATGCGCAAGATCGGCCTCGTGATCCAATTCCCCGAAGCCCTGCAGGACCTGGGGCAGAACTATCAGAAGCTGGTCGCCGTCGTCTCCCGCACGCATGTCGTCTATACCGTTCGCCGGACGAACGATCCCTGGCATCTCGAACTCGTGACCGAGAATGTGAACCAGTTCGGCTACGCAGCCGAAGAGTTCACCCGCGAGAAGAAGAGCTATCGCGAACTCCTCCATCCCGCCGATCTCGCGGATTACGAGACGGAGATCGACAACCTGATGACCGGACGGATCCGCCAGGTCGTCCTCGAATACCGCATCGCCAACCGCAGGAAACAGTACTATTGGGTCAAGGAAAGCATCTTCGTCGTGACCATCGACGGCATCGACTACCTCGAATCGGCGATTTCGAACATCACCTCCACGAAAAACGCCGCCGATGCGCTTCGCGACCTCGATGCCATGCCGGAGGGTGAAACGACGCCCGATTTCAGTTTTTCGACCGTCGTCCGTTACGCCGATCTCGACGGCGCCCTCGCCGAGTTCACCCGCCAGAGCGGCATCGGCGCCATCGCCTTCAACAATGCCGGGACGATCATGAACCAGGACCGCGACACCCACCTGACGTGGAAGATCATCCGCGACAGCCTCGAGGGGTTCTCCACCTTTGCGACCGCCCCGGAACCGAAGTCGTCCTATTCGGACCTGCGGCTCGCGGTCCATCCGATCGAGCGCCGCGGCGCCCGCATCGGGACGCTTCTCCTCTACGGACGCCTCGCGGGAGCGGCCTCCGGCAGCCGGCTCGTGAACGATCTCGGGCTGTTCCCGCCCCTCGTCCCGGGCCAGCTCGAAAGCGTATCGAAGTACGCCGGGATCATCGCCTCCAACCTCGCCTACATGATCGAGATCGCCTCGATGGCGACCCTCCAGATCCAGACTTCGTCCTCGTTCCGCGGGGACATCGACCGCCAGCGCCGCATCCGCGAGATCATGATCGACGTCATCGATCATGCGGCGGCGGCCGCCGACGTGAAGGACGCCTTCCGGCGGATCATGCCGCTGGTGGGCACCGCGATGGAGCTTTCGCGCATCTCGCTGTCCTCGTTCCGGGAACAGAAGGACGTCTTTGACGTCGTCGCGGAATGGTATGACGAAAGTTGCCGTCAACTCGAACGCCGGAAGGACGGCGTCGATCTCCGTCAGACCTATTACGCCGACTGGCATTACGACACCGAACCCGTCTTCGCGGTGAACGCCATCGACATCGTCTCCGATCCCGGCAGAACCCGCGATTTCGCGCATGCAGTGATCGGCGTCCGCCTCGCCGTCCAGGGCGCCCCCTGGGGCTTCCTCAGCTTCGTCGACAACCAGTCGCGCCGCCTCTGGTCCGCCGACGACACGGCCTTCTTGGAAAGCGTCGGCGCGATTCTGCACACCGTCCTCGACCGCTCCGCGCAGCAGGGGCGCGGGCGGACCAACCGGACCGACTACATCCGCATCCTCGACAGCCTGCCCAGCGCGGCCGCGATCGTCGGCGCCGAGACGGCGGCGATCCTGTACGCCAACGGCGTGTTCGCCGACCTGTTCCTGCGTCGCGAAACGATCCCCGCCGCGGGCGGAATCCGCGGCGAAGCGTATGTCAAATCGATCCTTTCGGTCGAGACGACTCCCCGTGCCGTCAAGGAAATCTACCTGAAGGAGATCGACCGCTGGTTCATCGTGAACCGCTCTCCGGCCGATTACGGCGAGGACGCCAACGCCGAACTCGTGATCCTGACCGACATCACCGCGAACAAGAAGACGCAGGAGACGATTTCCTCGCTCGCCTTCACCGACGTCCTGACCGGGTTGCCGAACCGGTCGAAGTTCGAACTCGACCTGAAGAAGAACTACGAGATGAACTCGGCGATGTATACGAACTCGTTCATCGGGATCGTCAACATCGACAACTTCAAGCTGATCAACAACATGTACAGCTACTCCTTCGGCGACGCGCTGTTGAAGGCGCTCGCGCTCCATCTCAACAAAATTCCCGAGATCCGCGACAAGATCTACCGCTTCGGGGGGGACGAGTTCTCCTTCCTGGTGAAGAACCTCTACGGCGAACAGGTGTACGAAGTCGCCCACAAGGTGATGCGGATCTTCGATTCCCCGTTCTACATCGAAGGTTACGAGACCGCGTGCACGGTCTCACTCGGCATCGCCTTCCTCACCGATACGAACAAGGACCCGGACGACCTCATCCGCAAGGCGAACCTGGCGCTCGCCGACGCCAAGGCCTCCGGCAAGAACAAGTTCGTCCTCTATGACGTCAGTCTCCAGAAATTCCAGGAAGACACCGTCAGCCTCGAACGCGCGCTCAAGACGGCCGTCGACGACGGCTGCGGCGAGTTCAAGGTCTACTTCCAGCCGATCATCGACGCCAGGACCGGAAAGATCACCGCCGCCGAGGCGCTCGTGCGCTGGTTCTCGGCCGAGTACGGGTTCGTGAGTCCGGTGAAGTTCATTCCCGTCGCCGAACAGACCGGCCTCATCATCCCGCTCGGGAAGTACATCTTGAACGCCGCCGTGAAAGAGGCGAAAAAGTGGCTCGACTACGGCCGCGACATTGCCGTTTCGGTCAACTTCTCGGTCATCCAGATCCTGCAGACCGATCTCGTGCAGACGCTCCTGAAGGCGCTCCAGACGTACAAGCTGCCCGCCAAAAACCTCATGTTCGAAATCACCGAGAGCCTCGCGGTGAACGACATCAACAAGATCATCGAAATCCTCACCGCGGTCCGCCAGATCGGCGTCAAGATCGCGATGGACGACTTCGGGACCGGCTATTCGTCGCTCAACCACCTGCGCAAGATGCCGCTCGACATCGTCAAGATCGACCGCAGTTTCATCTTCAACATCGAGTTCGATCCCTATACCGTCGCCTTCGTCGACACGATCGCCAAGTTCTGCCACATGAAGGGGACCCGGATCTGTTGCGAAGGAATCGAAAACGAAACGCAGAAAGGCCTTCTGAAAGGCGTCAACGTCGACTCCATGCAGGGTTACCTCTTCGGGAAACCCGCTCCCGGCGACGAGTTCTGGAAACGCCTCATCACCGATTGACCGCCGCCTGAAGACGGCATGCAAGAAAGGAGCGGATGCGGATGTATCTCATCGAAGCGGCCGGTTTCCAACCGGACGACATCGTCAAGAACGGCAACCAGTTCACCGTCGCGAACGGGCTTTTCGGTTACCGCGGCACGCTCGAGGAATACCGCGCCGACGACCTCGTCTCGCTGACGATGGGCGGCGTGTCTCATCGCCGCCGCGACGGCTTCGAGGAACCGGTGGCCTTCTTCAACCCGTTCTACACCTATCTGAAGATCTCCGGACAGGTGCTCCATCCACGGCGGGTTCTCCCCGAAAAGCATCTCCAGACCCTCGACATGGAAACGTCCCTCCACACCCGCAAGACCGTTTTCCAGGTCGACGGCGCCGACGTCGTCGTCGAAGCCGACCGCTTCCTGCCCGCCCAGGACCGGTCGCTGCTCGTCCTCCGGTACCAGTTCACCGTCTCCCGCGCGATGGAGATCGAGCTCTTCACCGGCATCGACACGAAGGTCGCCGACGGCCGCGGTCCGCACCTCGACTATCCGCGTTTCACCGAAACCGAAGGCGTCTTCACCGCGATGGCGCCGATTCTCGACGGCAAGGGCGCGATTGCCGTCAGCGAAACCGCGACGCTGTCCGCCAAATACGAGTATGACGCCGTCATGGTCGAGAGCCAGCCGCTCCGCCGTTACCGGTTCAAGGCCGTCGCCGATCAGCGGTACACCCTCGTCAAGTACGCGGCCGTC
>Ga0172374_1000028_pt1 | contig 124131 bp, 110 predicted proteins | sample LakKiv3m_FD_114536 | JGI IMG/M metagenome (GOLD analysis project Ga0172374, IMG submission 114536) | Freshwater microbial communities from Kabuno Bay, South-Kivu, Congo - kab_092012_10.3m | ecosystem: Environmental > Aquatic > Freshwater > Lake | place: Democratic Republic of the Congo... | reverse complement strand
TAGACTTGGATTGGGTCTTTGTCACCCTCACCCCGGCCCTCTCCCATGGGGAGAGGGAAGCCTGTGGAGCCATTTCCGATCCCCTCTCCCTCAGGGAGAGGGTTAGGGTGAGGGGGTAATCGTCCTACGGTCCCACTCTTTCGAGGACTTTTGAGACAGCCTCCTCAGACCCGCCCCTACTGGCAATCTCTGCCAACAGTAGGAGTGCTCAGTTGCGCGTGTCGGCGCGGGGATCTATATTGGACTTCGATTCCCACCAATCGCTCAGGAGGTTGGCATGCCTCTCTACGACGCAAGCCTGCCGATTCGGAAGGGGATGGCGATCTTCCCCGGAGATCCGCAATTCGCCATCGAACCTGTCTGCGAGGTGACAAAAGGCGACCGATTCAACCTTGCGGCAATGACGATAGGGACCCACCTAGGCACGCATGTGGATCCTCCTGCGCACTACTTGGAAGGGGCCGCGTCGGTCGATCAGCTGCCGCTCGATACACTCATCGGACCGGGTGTGGTGTTGGACATGACCGGTCGGCCCGCCGTGGACCGATTGGCCCTGGAAGCTTCCGCTATCGGCAATCATGTTCGGGTGCTGCTGAAGACCGACAATTCGGCGCGCCTGCCAGATTCAAAATTCCATGAGGATTATGTCTCCCTCACCGAAGATGGCGCCGCATATCTGGTCGACCGTGGGGTTCGCTTGGTGGGAATTGATTACCTTTCCATCGAGAAGTACGACAGCCCCGGCGCTCCGGTGCACCTGACGCTCTTACGGTCGGGAATTATTGTCGTGGAGGGTGTGTTCCTCCTGGAGGTCCCCACCGGCCCGTGCGAAATCTTCTGTCTACCGCTGCGGATCGAAGGCGCAGACGGTGCCCCCGCGCGAGTAGTTATTCGGCGATGATCAGGGGTGATCGGCGGGAGCGATACCTATCCGCTTTCAAGCAAGTGACATGTCCGAGATTGTCGCCTATTTGATTGCGCACTGGTATGAAAATGGTGCGGCGACCGGCAAGATGCCGGCACGCTACGAGTAACCATTCACTTACGGAGGACACCACTGCGGTAGCTGCCCCGAACGGGGCAAACCGTGAATAGTCACGCTGTAGCGTGATTCACCCTACGGAAACGAGCATTTAAGGTGAGTTCTTCGGACCCTGAAGGGGTCCTCCATGGAGGCATCGGACGACCCCTTCAGGGTCGTTCTTATTCGCTTGTGTGCCACATCCCATACGCTGAAGCGTATGGCTACTTTTGGTACGCCCTTCGGGCGAAGATTCTTCCCGGGATGGCAGATAAACAAGGCCTGTAGCTGTCCCGCACTTAAGTGAATGCATACCGCTACGATGCTATTTTCATGGTTCGTTGTGGCGATTTTGGCCATGGAAGTTGGTATGAGCCCTATGAGGGCAACCATATACCGGACGAGATACCCCGGACGATGCCGTGAGTTTGTCGGATTGCTGCGAGAACCTGACTCAATGCGACACGGCCTGCTCCTAGTGGGTGGCCCCGACGTTACACGTCGGGGCGCCGGAGGCGTACGAGGTCTTGCTTGCTCGCGCTGAAACGATGATTATCGATAAACCCGCATGGAAAAGAACCTCTTGTTGCTTCGCAACCCCGACGTGTAACGTCGGGGCTACCCGTCACCGGAAACAACCGGCTTCTCGACATCGAAAGCCGCCCCGCTTCCTGGCTTAAGTAATCGAAAAGTCTACCTCGAGATCCTCTTGGCTTCGATCACTTCTTTGATCGTTTCAAGCAAGTTCGGAATATTGATAGGTTTCTGAATGACCTGATCTATGCCGCTTTGAGCGATCTTTTCCGCGTGAACTTCCTGCCCGCCCCAGCCGGTGAGAATGATAAATGACGGCCTGGGAACGCCACGCTGTGCGGAGATCTTCTTTACGGCCTTGCCGACCTCCCATCCGTTCATACCGGGCATGCCGAGGTCACAGACGATCAAGTCTACCGGACTCTCCTGGAAGAGCTTGACCGCTTGCTCTCCCGAGAGCGCGGTGAGTACGGACTGCCCTGCCTTTTTCAGCCCGGTTTCAAGTTGTCGGACAACAGGCTCCATGTCGTCTACGACCAGAATCTTGAGTTGAAAGGAAACCGGCGAATCAACCGAAGAAACCGCGTCTGACTCGGCCTCCCCGGCAAGAGGGAGTCTCACGGTGAAGAGTGCCCCGAGGCCGGGTTGGCTCTCAACCTGAATGTCGCCTCCATGACGCGTAACGATGCCGTAGCTGCTGGCAAGTCCCATGCCCGTGCCCCGATAGCCTTTGGTTGTCCAAAAAGGCTCGAAGACCTTGCCCAAGTGCTCGCTCGAGATACCCACGCCGTTGTCTTGAATCTGCGCCACGCACCAGTCTTCGTCCCTGAATGCCCTCACTCTCATCTCGCCGCCCGTGGGCAGCGCTTCGATGGAATTCTTGAGCAGGTTCAGGATCACCTCGAAGATCTCGCTTTCCCGGCCCTTCACCATGCACTTTCGCGAGAGTTTCCGATGAAGCGAAATCTTGATACCTTCCCGCTCCGGATTGGTTTTCCACCAGGGCTTGCTCATCTCCACAGCCTGCTCGACCGTTCGGGCAACGTCGAAAACCTTTCCGCGTGAAAGCGAGCGATCCGGACGCGCCCGTGCGAACTCTTGGAGGCGTTTGACCGTTTCCGCTCCGAGGCGGCAGCTCTCCAAAACCTCCTGCAGATTGTTTCTGACGTCGGAGGTGCTTCCCTTCTCCAATCCCATGAGGGCAAGCTGTACGCCGCCCAGCACGATCTGAAGCATGTTGTTGAAGTTGTGCGCGACTCCTGTAGACAATTCGGCCACGGCCTTGAGCCGTTCCGAACGGATGAGCAGGTCTCGGGCTCGATGGCGCTCGGTCCTGTCGCGGCCGAGGCTGAGCATGTACTTGCGGCCTCGGATTTCCACCAAGCCTGCGCTCAGCTCCATCGGAATGACGGCGCCGTCCTTCTTGTAGTGATAGTGCTCCTCGTGAATCCATTCGCCCTTGAGCAGGTGTTTCCAACGATCCATTTTCTTTGTCGGCACCTCGGGAACATCAAGGTCTGCCATGTCGAGCCCGACAATTTCCTCCACCGTGTATCCATGCATTTCGGCGGCCCTGGAGTTGGCGGACACGATGCGACCCGGCTTATCGTCGCCGGCGTCGACTATGAGAATGCCGTCGCCAGCCCGTTCAAACAGTGTGCGGTATTGCTCCTCGCTTTCCCGCAGCTCCTTCTCAGCTTGCTTTTCGCGGGTGACGTCACGCACCACCGTTTGACTGATTTTCCCCCACGCCGAGTCTTCTACGACCACTGAATCGACGAGCGCATCGACAATCGAGCCGTCCTTCTTGAGGAACTGATATGGCTGGTCGGCAACAGATCCGCGCACCCAGAACGCCGGGAGCCTTTCACGCAGAATATCCTGTGATGCCGCGGTCAAGAACGTTTCGAGTCTCCCGCCGATCACCTCGTCTTTCTCGTAGCCCATGGTGGTAAGCCACTTTTTGTTCACATTGCGGAAGAAGCCGTGCGAGTCGATGGAATGCATCATTACCGGAGAAATCTCGAAGGTGCGACGGAAGCGGGATTCGCTGGCTTTCAGAGCCGACTCGGCTTCTTTGATCTTGGCGACGTCCTTTGTCTGGATGACAACATGAGTGATTTTTCCAGAGGGATCCTTCACCGGAAACAGGGTAACTTCGACGGGCTTAACGCTGGGCCGCGAGCACTCTATGGGCCGGGCTCGACCGACGTCATAATCCAGGGTCGCCGAGACGGACTCACCGTGTTGAAAGACCCTCTTGATGATATAAAGCAATCCATGATTGTTGAGTTCTTTGTCCTTGAAGATGTTGTATTTCCCTAAGATCTCCTCGTCCGAAACCTCGAACAGTTCCCGGCACGCCTGATTGTGCCGTATCGCCGTGCCCGTCTCGTCGAGGATCGCCATGCTGATGGGGCTCTGTTCGATGATACTACTCAGGAATATCTCTGATTTCTTGAGCGCGGCTTCAGCGCGCTTGCGTTCGGTGATGTCCCGCACCACGACTTGGGCACACTTCTCTCCACGAAACATGAAGGGTGTCGCGGCAATTTCTACGTCTATGAACGAACCATCTTTGCGGATGAGTTTTCTCTCGAGGAAGGAGATTGCCTCGCCGCCGCCATATACTATGCCCATGCGAGCTTTAAAGCTCTCGTGGTAATCCGGGTGCACCATATCCAGGATGCACCTGCCAATGAGCTCCTCAGGGCTTTCCGCTCCCAAGATGCGCGCCAGAGCCTGGTTCGCCAATTCGATGATGCCTGAGACCTTGTCCACGTAGATTCCGTCCGGTAACAAGTCTACAAGCTTCCGGTACTTCTCCTCGCTTTCCCGGAGACGTGTTTCGATCTGATGTTTGTAAAGAGCTGTCTCGATGGTTCCGCGAAGTTCCTGCATCCCAACGGGTTTAGTCAGATACCCGAAGGGCTCCGTTGCCTTGATCCTGTCGAGAGAATAATCCTGTGGATACGCGGTGAGAAAGACGACCGGGATATTGAACCGGGCTCGAATCTCTTGCGCAGCTTCAATCCCATCCACTTTGCCCTTGAGCATGATATCCATAAGCACGAGGTCCGGGCGGTCTTCCGAGGCGTGAAGGATTGCCTCTTCTCCCGTAGCCACCGTCGCAGCCACGACGTACCCCATGTCCGTCAGGCAGCCTTCCAGATCCATTGCGACGATGCCTTCGTCCTCCACGATGAGGATGCTCGTTGGCGTCATTCGTTTCTCCCCGAATTCCACTTTGCCACCGTCCGGGTGCTTGTTTACGGCTGCTTTTCGGAGCTGGTTCGGCCTGCCGGTCCAACAGCGCACTCCGGCCAGGCCCGCCACAGAATGCGCATGGATGCTCGTACAGAGAACATTTGGTCGAATGCCGACATTGACCAGAACCCAAATCTATGCGAAGTAGAGGGCGTTGTAAAGGGTTCGGCTGTTGTCTCTCGATTCTTAAAGAGATGACCAGGGCCGGCTCTTCTGATTATCCGAGAAACACTATAGTGGTTGCCAAAAAGACGTCCCTTTGTTCTGAAGGCAGGTAACCCCAGAAAGAGCGCGTCGTTCCCGCGAAGGCGGGAACCCAGAAAGGCAGCTGGATTCCTGCCTTCGCAGGAATGACGGAAGATTGCCATCCGAATTGGACAAGAATTTTTGCAATCGGTATAAGCGATGATCGTCACAGCGCTTTTGAAATTAAGCACCAAGTAGAGAGGAGCCTCACGTGCAACCCCCACAGAGCTCGGAAGTCACTCTGAGCCTGCGCGCGGACCCCGCGTTTCTGCAGCTGGCTACGTCATTCGTCGAACGGGCGGCTATGATGTTCGGGTTGGGTCGCGATGAGGCGCTCGCGCTTACGCTTGCGACCGAGGAAATCTTCACATACCTGTGCGAAGGCATCGGTTCCGATTCCCCCCTTGTCATGACCTGTGCGAGCGGCGGTTATTACGTGACGGAAGAATTCCATTTCGCCGCGAAGCATTTTGACATGCGTGCGTTCAATCTGACCGCGCGTGCTTCATTCGAGGACGAGACCGCCGTCAGGGAGACGGGGCTGCTCATCGCTTCACGGATGGTGGACCGTTTTCATTTCGCTGGCAACGACACCGGACTGAGGCTGACACTGGTCAAGGAGAAGGCCTACCCGTTTGCGCCCGATGTGGAGGCGCCGATTGCCAAGCCGCTCAAGGAGTATTCGGTTCGGGAGCCTCATCCGGAAGAGCTGAAGCTTTTCGTATCACTTGTAAACGCTCACTACCGCGCGGACTTGACACCCCCGGGGTTCGCATTTCCCGGCAAGATTGTGGACATGGTTTCGTGCGGGGAGTACGCGCCGGAAATCGCGGTGGACGACTCCGGTCGCATCGGCGGCGGGATTGTCCGGCGATGGGACGGAACCAGGCTGGTCGAGTTCTTTGGCCCCTACGTGTTCAACCAACCTCCCGGATCTTCGATCGCGAGGGATCTCGTAGACGCGTGCATCAACGCGATCGCTCGATCTCCTGCGGTCGGACTCATTACTCGGTATCCGACTCCCGAACTCCCGCAAGAGTACTTCGAGGCGCTGGGAACCCTGTTCTTTCCCGGCGTTGGCGGGGTCACCGAATTGACTGCGTTCTATCGTCACCTCGAAGAGGATACGGGCGCGACCGTGTGGTCTCACCCATCTATCGAGGGCTTTCTAAAGGACGAATACCGGCGACTCGCGTTTGCACGGGAATTGCTGCCGGTGCGCGAAGACGGCGAACTTCCGTCGCCGTTCTCGGTCCTATCCGCGGAATTCAACCGCGCCGGACGCGGAGTGACGCTTCGGCCGGTATGGTGGGGTAGCGATGCAACAGAGCTGGTGGCTGCTCATGTGGACATCCTGACCAGGGAAGACATCAGCGGTCTCCTCTTCGAGATGGATCTCGGCAAGCCCTGGCAGTGCCACTTTTCGCCCGCGCTCCTGGAATGCGGCTTTGAGCCGCGCCTTGTGCTGCCGTATGCGGGTAAAGGCGACCTGGTAGTATTCCAGCGCCGGATGGGAGAGCCCCTGCGATGACTCTCTGGTCGGTGGAGCGGCTACTCCCCGAGTATATCAAACGATTCGAGGCCTACGTCCCGAGCAAGCCCGATCCGGAGCTAATGAAGCTCTTCGGGTGCTCGCACCTTTATCGTCTCAATAACAACGAAAACGCACTGGGGCCGCCGCCTGAATCCCAGGAAGTGCTGCGGAGATTCGAACAGCCGAGGATAGCGGTATATCCGAGCGGCGATTGTTATTATCTGCGGCAGACGCTCGCTGCCAGATTCGGCAGGCACCCGGATCAATTCCTGGTGGGCAATGGAGCAAACGAAGTAATCACCTTCGTCATTAAGGCGCTCTGCGAGCAGGGGGACAATATCGTCACCGCAGACAAAACCTTTGCGGTGTACGAATGGGTGGCGGAGTTCTCCGGCTTCGAGGCGCGCCTTGTGCCGCTAAAGGACTTTGCCTTCGATGACGAGGCAATGCTCGCGCGCATCGACGAGCGGACCAAAGTGCTATTCCTGTGCAATCCCAATAACCCGACCGGAACGTACTGGAATGTTGAGAAACTTCGCCGTTTTCTCGACGCGATCGACAACCGCGCGGTGTTAGTAGTAGACGAAGCATACTGCGAGTTCGTGGAAGCGGAAGACTATCCCAACGGCATGCAGCTCATCGAAGAGTACCCCAACCTGATCGTCTTCCGGACTTTTTCCAAGATGTACGCCCTTGCAGGACTTCGGATCGGCTACATGGCGGGGAGCTTGGGTGTCGTGGACGCCGTACGACGCACTTGCATCGTGTACTCGGTGAATACGCTGGCTCAGGAAGCCGCGTTGGCCGCGGTAAACGCGGACGACCACGTGTTGCGTACGCGCAAGATGGTCTCGGACGGCAAGGAATTCCTCCGGAAGGAACTTCGGCGGCTCAATCTCAATTTCGTGACGGGTGAAGGGAACTACGTCATGATCAGACTCCCCATCAGCGATACCCTAGCGTATCGCAAGCTCATGGCTGAGGGAGTCATGGTCCGCACGATGACCGCGTTCCGATTCCCGAATTATATCCGGATAACCGTGTCGACTATCGACGTTATGGAAGCCTTTGTGACTGCTCTTCGAAAAGTGCTGCGATAATGGCGCGGGCTGTCAGCAGATCAATAGGTTTTTTCGTGGGAACCTTTCTAACGAGTTGCGGAGATCACATGGGTTGAACGATACGAAATGCCCAGTAGGGGCGGGTCTCAGACCCGCCCCTACCCAAGGCCGCCGCCAGTTAGGACAAAAACGCATTTCTGAATCGATGTGCATGTGGCCATTCCATGAAGCAATCCGAACAAAAACCTGATTCGATGCTCGCTTCACACGGACCGAAGGACACGCGGCTGTCGATAGGCACGTCCGCACCTCGAGCAGACGCCTACGCCAAGGTGACCGGCACTGAACGTTTCGCCGCGGATTATTACGGATTCGATCTGCTTTGGGCCGGAGTGAAGCGTGCCGGTGTGCCGCACGCGCGGCTCAAAAGCATTGACACCTCTCATGCGGAACAGGCGCCGGGCGTGGTTTGCGTGCTCACGCACCGCCACATAAACGGCGCGAATCGTCAGGGCGTGATCAGAAAAGATCAACCGGTGCTGGTAGACAACAAGGTGCGCCACTGCGGAGACGCGGTCGCCTTGGTAGTCGCGGAAGACAAGAAGTCGCTCGCACAGGCGTTGGAGTTGATCACATTCGATCTGGAGCCACTCCCGGCGGTGACCGACCCGGAAGCCGCTCTTGTTGCAGGTTCAGTACTTGTCCACGAAGACCACCCCGGCGGCAACGTGCTCCTCGCGGGAGACCAGTCCACAGGGATCGGCGAAGCGGCCGCGGACGAGTGCGATGTGCTCGTCGAAGGCTGTTTCCGCACTCCGCGACAGGAGCACGCTTACCTGGAGACCGAAGCCGGCTGGGCTCAGGTGCAAGAGGACGGCAAACTCGCAATTGTCTGCTCGACGCAGACCCCGTTCCGAGACCGTGCGGAGGTCGCTGAAGCGCTCGGTCTGGATCTGTCCGGCGTCCGAATCATCGCGCCGTACGCGGGCGGCGCATTTGGCGGTAAAGACGGTGTCACGGTACAGACGCTGCTGGGGTTGGCTGCGCTCCACGCGGACGGCAGGCCGGTGAAAATGTGGTGGAGCCGCGAGGAGTCATTCCTTGCCGGGACCAAACGTCACCCCGCGACCATGTTTTATCGTCTCGGAGCGAAATCGGACGGCACCCTCCACTTCATCAGTGTTCGGCTCTACCTCGATACGGGCCCGTATGACCATCTCGGAGGTGTGGTCCTGGCGCTCGCGCTCGAACACGCGGGCGGCCCGTACCGCATTCCCAACGCTGTGCTCAAAGGCTGGTGTGTGTACACCAACAATCCCATCGGCGGCGCGTTCCGAGGATTCGGCGTCACCCAAGTCACCGCGGCCATCGAACAGATGATGGACATGCTGGCACAGCGCCTTGACATGGACCCCCTTGAATTGAGGCTCAAAAACGCGGTCCGTCAGGGCGACCGGAACTGCGTGGGCAAAACGCTCGTAACGTCGACCGGCATCGTGGAGTGCCTGGAAGGACTCAAACGGCATCCGGTGTGGACCGAGCGAGATGCGTGGAAGTCCGCGAGCGGCCCGTTCAAGCGCCGCGGAGTGGGAATTGCAGCTCTCATGCACGCGTCGGGATACGGTCCGGTGGTTCCGGACTTTGCAAACGCGAAGGTAGATCTCACACGGGAGGGCACATTCCGCGTTTATTGCGGTGTCGTCGACATGGGACAAGGCAACGCGGCCACCAATGCGCAGATCGTGGGGGCGATCCTCGGCCAAGAGGCTGGTCGGATCGAACTGGTGCTCCCGGACACTGACTTGACTCTGCCCAGCGGTTCCGCGTCCGCGAGCCGCTGCACGTACACCTTCGGGAACGCGCTAGCGGGCGCCACCCGAATTTTGCGCGCGCGGATTCTGCAACGTGCTGCTGACCTACTCATGGTACGAAACACGGAGGAGGTCGCGCTCATCCCTGGAGCGGTGCGGTGTCTTCGCACCGGACGCGAGATCCCACTGCAGCGGTTGGCAGAGTTCTTCGGTGACGTCGAACGGGTTGCGACGGACCACTTTCGGGCGCCAGTTGCCGCTGAGGCCGAGACGTTGAATCCCGACGTAAACCTGCGTTTACACGGGCTTCCGCACACACTTTTCTCCTATGGGGCGCACGCAGCCTGGATAGAAGTGGACGAACTCACGGGCGGGATCGAAGTGAAGAGATACGTCGCTCTGAGTGACTGTGGCACCGTGTTGAACTCGCAGATCTACGAGCAGCAAATACAGGGCGGAATCGCGCAAGGGCTCGGGCTGGCGCTCACGGAGGAATTCCTCGTGAACGAGGGACGCATTACTACACCCGACTTCTTCACATACATCCTGCCTACCGCAACGGACGTTCCGGAAATCGAGTCGATCCCCGTCGAGATCCATGAAGCCACCGGGCCGTTCGGCCTGAAAGGAGTAGGAGAAATCGCCGTGAACGGACCGCTGCCGGTTGTGGCCAATGGGGTGGCCGATGCATGCGGGGTGCGAATCTTTTCTGCGCCTCTCACTCCCGAACGGGTGCGAAGCGCAGTCGCCGCACGCGCGCGCGAGGAAACGCTGTGACGATTACCTTTACCCTCAATGGGCAACCTGTTGAAGTTGACACCGCGGCTGACCGCCGCGTGGTGGACCTGCTCCGCGAAGACTTGGGACTCACCGGCGCCAAGGAAGGCTGCGGGTCGGGCGATTGCGGCGCTTGTACCATCCTTGTGGACGGCGAGAGCCGCCTGTCGTGCCTGATGCTTGCGGCGCAGCTCGAGGGCCGCACAATCACCACTATCGAAGGTGTTGCCTCAGAGAACTTGCACACGATCCAGGCCGCATTCGTCGAGCATGGAGCGGTCCAATGCGGATTCTGCACACCCGGCATGGTGCTGGCTGCAATGGACCTGCTCCACCGGAATCCACACCCCACATCCCACGAGATCCGCCAGGCCCTGAGCGGCAACCTGTGCCGGTGCACGGGATATCAGAAGATCGTGGACGCGGTCCATGCCGCGGCCCGATCTTGCGATTTGCGTGAGGGCAAATGAAAGACGTCGTTTTGCCCGCCTCGCTCAACGAGCTCCTCGAAATCCTCGCTGGCGATCCCGACGCGACCGTGTACGCGGGCGGCACGGATCTGCTCGTCAAAATGCGGCAAGGCCTCGTGGACCCGGCGCTCCTCGTGTGCATTGAACGGGTCGCCGAACTGCGGGGCGTGATCGACGAAGGCGACAAGCTGTGGATAGGGCCGGCCATGACACATGCCTCACTCCTGGAGCATCCCCTGATCCAGCGTCATCTGCCGCTGCTTGTCTCGGCTGTCGAAAAGCTCGCGTCGCCGCCCATACGGCACATGGGCACAATTGGCGGGAACATCGTCACTGCGTCGCCGGCCGGCGACACGTTGCCTCCGCTGTACCTTACGGATGCCGAGGTGGAAATCCGTTCCAACGGTTCATCGCGCACGGTTCCCATATTCAACTTTGTCCTCGGGCCGGGAGTGGTTGACTTGCAACCGGGCGAAATCATCAGCGGTATCCGCGTCGCCAAGCCCCCAGCGTATATCGTCCACCATTTCGAGAAGGTCGGGCGCCGCACTTCCCAGGCGTGTACCGTGGTGAGCCTAGCCGCACTGATGAGCGTCTCGCGGGACGGCCTGATCGAACGGGCTCGCATCGCGTGGGGCGGTGTGGGGCCGACGGTGGTGACTTCCAAGGAAGTGGACGAGGCGCTCCAGGGCAAACCTCTGTCGATTGCCACGCTTGCGAGCGTCGGGCCGCTCGTGGAAGCCGCGGTATCGCCCATCGACGACGTCCGCGCCGGGGCCGAGTACCGTCGCGCGGTGGCTGCCGCGCTCGTGCTGCGACTTGTGCAACACGGCGATCGGTGAAGCGGTGAGAAACGTCCAGAGGCCGGGAAAAGGTTCGCAAGCGAAGAACATATATGGATTTAACTGGAGACGTTGGGTAAGCTTCACGTTTTAAAGAAATCTATCACGTGGGAGGAAAGACATAATGCGGCTCACCGATATTCCCGAAATTGCCCGGCTCAGTACGCCGGAAAAGATCCTTCTGGTAGAAGATCTGTGGGATAGCATCGCCGGCGATGAATCCAGTCTGGCTGTTCCCCAAAGCCATAAAGAGGAATTGCAGAGAAGGCTCGATGCCTACGAATCGCATCCGGGCAGTCTTCTCTCTCTTGACGAACTGCAAGCTCGAATAGAGAAGAGGAAATGAGCTACGACATACGCTTTCTTCCAGACGTGGAAGATGACGTCGTTGCAGGATATAGATGGTATGAATGGAAGGCTCCCGGACTAGGTGACGAGTTCTTACGCATGTTCTATGCCAGTCTGGAAGGAATCAAGCGAAATCCACGCACTTCATCCAAAGTATATTACGAAATTCGGCGAGGCCTTCTTCGGCGATTCCCGTATGCTGTTTACTTTAGGGTACAAGGAAACGAAGTGATAGTGTTCGGGTTATTTCATTGCGCGCGGGACCCCCGACGGATCGAGTCAACCCTCCAGGAACGAGATCATCCTGACAGCTAATCGGCATGTTTCCCGCATGAATAAATCATCTGTTTCCGATAGTCTGGTCACGAGAGAGTTCTTCGCTCTCAACACGGTGATGTTCCTCACATACTGCAATATTGCCGTGTTCTTCCAGTTCCAGGACTATCTCAGCACACTGTCTCTCGATCCAAAGGATTTCGGTCTTCTGATCGGCCTGTTTTCCCTCGTCGTCTTGGTACTCCGGCCGATCATCAGCCCGTTCCTCACGGCCGCCAACGCCAAGCGGTGGATCGCGGTCAGTTGCGCTCTCGTCATCGGCACTCTCGTTCTGTACAACTTCGCGAAAGATTTCTGGATCATGGCATTGGTACGCGTGGCTCACGGAGCAGCGTACGTGGTGTTAGCCGTCGCAGTGCTCGCCAAGCTGGTAGCCGCGATCCCCCGAGAAAAGAGCGGTCGAGCCTTCGGGATCGTCTCCGTGATCACTGTTCTGCCGTACGCGGTGGTCCCGCCTGTTTTACCTTGGTTGAGCAGATGGGCCGGCGGATTCGATGGAGTGCTCAATTTATCCGCAGCGGCTATGCTCTTGTCTTTCCCGTTGCTCAAATGGGTCGACGGTCCTCATCCGTCAGCGGAACGTTCAGCCGGTCCAGTCGATTGGAAGGATATTGCGCTTAATCTGAAGGATCGCAGCATCCTGGTGTTGATGTTGTTGGCGCTGGTAGTGTGGAGCACCTTCACTCCGGTCTTTTTTTTCGGCAAAGAGCACGGAGAATTGCTCAAGGTTCCCAACCCCGGCTGGTTTTTCACGCTGTCCACCGTGATGGAGGTCTCGGTGCGGCTCGTCGCTGGGTCGCTTTTCGATCGGTTCGACAAGAGGAAGATTCTCGCGGTTTCGCTGGCGTGGCTCGCGGTGGGATACGTGGGCATGGCCCTGGTGGCGGGACCGGGCGGCTTCTACGCACTCGGACTGTTCCTCGGCCTCGGTTGGGGCGTGGTGATGCCGATTTTGACCGCGCTCACCTTCGACGTGTCGGAGCCCCGTTTTCGTGCCCTCAATACCAATCTGGCCCTGGAAATGTTTCAGGCCGGTTTCTTCGTTGGTCCCGTGGCCGGCGGCGCTCTCTTGTTGCACGGAGGCTATCCGGCGCTGTACTATGCGTGCGCCGGGATCATGATTGTGGGGCTTTGCGCCGCCCCGCTGCTGCATGGAACGACTTCAGGCCGAGGCTCTGAAAACGTGGAGGGCGCAGGCTTGTAACGGCGTGCCGCGACTAAGCACGCCATTTCACACCTATGGCAACGCACTCTCGGTTGGGGATAATGAGAAAAAGGTAAAGTCACCGGTTGGTGGAACGGGCATCTTGCCTGTCCGAAATAGAATGACAGGCATCTTGCCTGTCCCACCAATACTATCCGCAATACGTCACCGTATTCATGAGATGAAGCACTAAACAAGAACAGGACAGCCATATGAGTGATGATGTTCAGGTCGATTTATTCTGTCGCGAAGACGCGGAAGGAATATCGCGCCTCTTCCGTTCCGTCTACGGCGAGGGCTACCCGGTCAGGATCTTCTATGACCCCGCTTCCTTGACGGACGCGAATGAAACGGGTCGCTACCACTCTATCGTCGCTCGCACCAAGACTGGAGAGATAGTCGGGGTGCAGCATCTCTTCCGCTCCGCGCCGTACGAGCGACTGTACGAACTGGGCGCAGGCTTGGTCCTTGCGGACTATCGTCAGCTAGGGATCAACAAACGCTTGCTGCGGTTTATCTGGGAGGAGTGGGTTCCGCAAAGAGGAGAGATCGAGGAGACCTTTGGCGAGGCGGTATGCAACCACGTGGTCATGCAGCGAACTGTGGCTGAGTTCAAACACGTGGCGACAGGGCTCGAAGTCGCGCTGATGCCTGCCGAAACGTACGACAAGGAACGAAGCGCGACCGGGCGAGTGGCAGCTTTATTGGCGTTCCGCTGCTACAAGCCAAAGCCGCAACGCATATTCTTGCCCGCGACGTACGAACATCAACTCCGATCCATCTACCGCAGACTCGACGACGCCAGAGACTTGTCCCTGTCCGACGAGGCGATCCCAGCGGGAACCGAGACACACGCGGAGATGAGTATTTTCGATTTCGCGCAAGTTGCCCGTATCGCGTTCCACACGGTAGGTGCGGATTTCGAAGCCCGTCTCGCGGACTTGGAAGCCCGAGCTGAGCAAAAGAATTGCGTTGTGTTTCAGGCTTGGGTAAAGCTCACAACGCCGTGGGTGGGCGCCGCAGTGGACGTGCTCAGACGGCACGGCTTCGTTTTCGGCGGACCGTTGCCCCGGTGGTTTGATGACGACGGTCTGCTCATGCAGAAGATCATGTGCGATCCGAACTGGGATGGCATCAAGATTCACTCGGACGATGGCCGCGAGCTGCTGGCAATGGTCCGGGAAGACTTCGAGCGAGGCAGACTCTGACGCAATGCGACTACATTATTAATGAAATGGAGCGCTTAGTGGAGATCAATACCACCAAAACAAACGACTGGACCGTCGTAGCGGTCTCAGGCAGACTTGACACTACCTCCGCGGCGGAGTTCGACAGCAAGCTTCAGGAAGTCATGGCTGCCGGGGACAATCGACTCATCCTGGATTTGAGCCGGCTGGAGTACGTGAGCAGCGCGGGACTGCGTTCGGTAATCGCAGCCGCGAAGGCCGCGGCCTCACGCGGGGGACGGCTCTCCTGTTGCGGACTCTCGGGCGTGGTGAAGAAGGTTTTCGACGTATCCGGGTTCACGACGCTTCTGCCCGTTTTCGAGTCGCTGGACGATGCTCTCGCAAAGTAATCCCGATATGTGCGCGATGAAATGTGGCCGGCGGCATCTCGCCTCCGCTACGGACGGCAGGCCTCACTGCGCTTCGGAGCCATACCTCCGGCCATAGGGAAACCTGCCTTTAAATGAACAAGTTGGCGTAACAAAAGGGTAAACTCTCCGATGGAATGCCTGCTCAAACTGCCTGCCGACACCGGGAATCTGCCCGCGTTCCTTGAGCTCGTGCGACAGTGCGCCCAACAGGTCGCTCTGGATGCGGCCCGCGTTGCCGAGTTGGAACTTGCCGTGGAAGAAGCTGTGGCGAATGTCTGTGCGCACGGGTACCCTCAGGGTGGAGGCGACGTTGAGATCCGCTGCTTCACGGAATCTGACGGCACTCGCCTCTGTGTGGAAATTGCGGATTCGGGTGAGCCCTTCGACGTGAGCGCCGCGTCCGATCCGAACCTCACGGGCGGACTGGACGAACGGCCTGTAGGCGGGCTTGGGATCCATCTCATTCGGCAACTTGCAGACGACATTCAGTACGAGCGCTCAGACGACCGCAATATTCTTCGCATCATGATCGACGCTGGACCACGTCATGAAGGTTAAAGGTTTCAAGTACCTGGCCGTCGAAGTGACTCTGCTTGTGATGGTCTCGACGACGCTGGTCTTTGCTGTATTGCTCGCCTACAGTTATGTACAGTCCCGAAGACTTGTGCTCAACGACGCGGAGCAGGCAGCCCAAAACCTTGCGGTATCGGTTGCCCAGCGTATGGACCTGGAACTGAAGTCCGTCGCGGGGATCATCGAAAACCGCGCGGTGGTTCTCGAAACGACCGAGTTCGATGAGAAGTCGCTCCTGCGCCTCGTCCGAAGCACGGTGGAAAAGGAACGGGCGATATTCGGGTCTACTGCGGCGTTCGAGCCGTACCAATTTGATGCCAATATTAGATTGTTCGCTCCTTACTATTGCCGAGACGGAGACACTCTTCGTTACGTGCAGCTCGGCGCCGGCAATTACGATTACTTGACGAAGGATTGGTACACCAAACCTCAAGAGCTGAACGCGCCGCTGTGGACCCAACCGTATTTCGACGAGGGCGGCGGCAATGTGATCATGACCACGTATTCCCACCCTCTTTATCGGGTGAATCCACACATCCAGACGAAAAGTTTCTTAGGGGTGCTTACCGCGGACGTCTCCGTGGAGTGGTTGACTCGGGAACTATCGAGAGTCCAAGTCGAGCGCACGGGGTACTGCTTTCTCGTTTCAGATGAAGGCATCATCCTGGCCCATCCGCAGTCCGAACTCATCATGAAGGACTCCGTTTTCAGCCTCGCACAGCGCCGCGGCGACGAACGGCTCGAAGAAGCCGGCCGCATGATGCTCAAACAGAAATCGGGCTTTGTGCCGGTGGGTGGAGCGCTGGCTGGACAGGAGAGTTTCCTCGCGTTTGCCCGACTGTCCCTCAACGGTTGGGTTCTCGGCGCTGTGTTTCCTCGAAGCGAACTGTTGGCGGAACTTTCGGCACTCCACCGGAGCATCGCGCTGCTGGCGGTCGCTGCGCTGATCTTGTTACTTGCGGCCAGTCTCTTTGTAGCGCGATCGATCTCTCTTCCGCTCCGGCGTATGGCGAGCGCTACCGCGAAAGTGGCGGAAGGCGACCTCGACGTGGACCTCTCCGGTATCCGGCGCAGTGACGAAGTCGGGCAGTTGGCAGCGGCATTCACCCGGATGACGGTGGACCTGAAACGGCACATCGAGGAACTTACCCGCACCACTGCCGCCAAGGAACGGATCGAGAGCGAACTCGCCGTGGCCGCGGAAATTCAGCGCAGCATGCTGCCATCGGTGTTTCCGCCGTATCCGGACCGCCCGGAATTCGACATCTATGCGGTGATGCATCCTGCCAAAGAGGTTGGTGGCGATTTCTACCAGTTTTTCCTGGCGGATGATCAACATCTCTGTATCGCGATCGGCGACGTGGCCGGCAAGGGCGTTCCTGCAGCATTGTTCATGGCTGTTACGAGCGCTCTCATCCAGAGCGACGCGGCTGAAGGATTTGCTGCTGACGAGATTCTCCGGCGCCTGAACCGCCAGCTGTGCAAAGGAAACGACTCATGCCTATTTGTGACGGTTTTCTGCGGGATTCTTGATGTGAGAACCGGAGAGCTGGTTTACACCAACGCAGGCCATAACCCTCCGATCCGAATAACCGCGGATGGCCGCGTGGAACCGCTGCCCCGACCGGGCGGGCCTGTGGCCGGCCTGATCGAGGAAGCTTCGTTCCGACTCGACAGGTTGACCCTCGGTGTGGGCGACACGATTCTTGCCTACACGGACGGCGTGACAGAGGCGTTTAGCGCTGCTGGTGAACTCTACTCCGACGAACGTTTGCTGCGGCAACTCCGGAGCCTGGTGGGCAAAGGACCGGAAGAATTGATCCGCGGAGTTTCAGAGTCGGTCACAGCATTCACGGGCGGCCACGCTCTCGACGATGACCTCACCATGATTGCGGTGAGGTTCAATGGCAAATAGCGGCCAAAACTCAATTGGCACTCCGTCTTCCTATTAAAGAGCTGTGCCCTTGGCAGGTATATACAAACGGGACATATCAGCGCCTTCATGTTCAAGTAGTCGCATTTTTGTATGAATACCGCCCGCATAACCTGTCAGGCTGCCGTTCGTCCCTACAACTCGGTGACAGGGAATTATGATAGCTATAGGGTTATGCCCAACAGCTCCACCCACTGCTTGGCTGGACATGCGCCTTTTGTTCATTTTTACGGCCATTTCTTGTGCAATGTCGCCATAGGTGGTGACCGCGCCGTATGGAATTTCACACAAAATGCTCCATACCCCTTGACGAAATTCACCACCAATGGGAGCCAATGCCAATTCGGAAACGGTAGGTTTCTCACCGGCAAAATACCTGTGCAGCCATTCTTTTGCAGCGTGAAATATCGGTATATCGCTTTTTGCTACCATTTCTTCGGGTATAGTATTCCCGTAATATTTTTGCCCTTCTATCCATAAACCCACAAGATTGCCGCTGTCACACGCAAGCGTAATTGTGCCTATGGGCGACGGATAAGCTGTTGAATAATACATTTGGTCCTCCTCATTTTGTCTAGTCTTTAAAGCGTGTTCCAAAGGTTGATTGTAGCGTAACTGCGCCACGGTCGCCACGCTTCTGCCATGTTCAACAGTTCTTTTGATGTGTAAGGTTCAAGTGCCTTTTTTACGCCGACATCTGTTTCAAGGAAAGCGTCCGGCCATTCCATTGCACGCATAGCAATATACTGTGCAGTCCAGCTTCCAATGCCGCGAATTGTCATCAATTTTGCTATTTCTTCTTCCGGTCGGGCGCAACGGTCAAAATGGATTGCTCCGTTTACTAATGCTCGTGCCAACTCAAGAATAGTTTTTGATCGCGCCGCAGTGACACCTAACGGACCAAAGTGGTTTTCAATAGGCCCGTCCAAAGCTAGTATATCTTCGGGTGAGGGGAAAACATGGGTTAAACCCTCAATCTCTGTTTGAATAGCCGTGCCATAGGTATCAGCAATTCGTGAGGCCAATGTGCTTGCGGCTTTCACAGTGATTTGCTGTCCAAGTACTGCCCGTACTGCCATTTCAAAGGCATTGAAGCTACCGGGCAAGCGGGTTCCCAAAACAGAAAGACCGGGGCGTATGTCGTTCATTGATGAAAGCGTTCCATACACCGCGGCCGGGTCGCAATACAGATCGAATAGATGTCGAATCCGTCCTAATACTTGTGGCAATACGAATGATAAGGTATCGCTAACCGTGACGATCAAGGCGTTCCTTTTGGGTCTATGGCCTACCCGCACCCAGCCGTATACATGCTTTTCTTTTGCAGTTACTAAATGCACGGTACGCAAATATTCTCCATTCTTTACTACCTCAACCCCAGGGATTGCACGGCCGGCGAAGAAGTCCAATATCTCTTGCCAGCAGTAAGGCGGACGGTAGCCCAATGCTAAGGTTATGTCATTATGATGCCTTTTGTCGTCCGCAGTCCGCCTCCGTAAAGCTGTGGGCGAAAGACGATATTGCTTTTTAAAAACGTCGTTGAAGCGGCGCAAACTGCCAAAACCAGCAGTCATTGCAACTTCGAGTACCGACAAGTCTGTGTCGGTAAGCAAATTTTTGGCAAGGAGCAATCTGCATGTTTGCAGGTATTGAACCGGCGATACATTATATTCAGCTGTAAATACGCGCCGTAAATGTCGGCTAGTGCAACCAAGCCGTTCGGAAAGTTCATCTAAGCTTTGTCCATTCCCGCAGTTTTCCTCCAACATTCTCGCTGCTCGATAAGCCAAGTTAGCGGTAGCGTCAGTTTTTGAATTGCCGGGAGCAAGCTCCGGTCTGCACAAAAGACATGGACGATATCCGGCTTGTTCGGCTTCCGCCGCGGTGCGATAAAAAGTACAGTTTTCGGGTTTGGGTAGCTTTGCCCGGCACACAGGGCGACAATATATTCCTGTGGACGATACACCGACAAAGAAACGCCCATCAAAGCGTGCGTCCTTCGCTTTCAATGCTGCGTATAAGCCGCTATGGTTTTTTAACATTATTCGTCGTCTCCCTATTAGACCTCGGCTTAATAATATAGCGTTTTCCGAAAATGTCTGGCTATTTTCGGACATGTCTTTTATTTAGTCTCCCATTCCGCTCCGTCAGGCGCCCCTGACGAGCAATTTTTCAGAGTGGGGTCTGCGGACCGACGTTAAGCAGCCTCATGTTAGAGCTTATGGGATTGGCTCCGGCGTTACTCGTCGGGGTTGCAAGCAACAAGAGGTTTTTCCCCTCTCTTCTCAAGGAAGATTTCGACGTGAGTTGTGAAGACCTCTTGCGGCAAATGCTATTGTGGGGCAGGTTTTCCAGCCTACCAACCCATGGCGCCTCGCAACGGCAGGCTGGATAGCCTGCCCCACAAAAATGAAGGCTCATAGGCTACCCGCGGAAAGGCTTGACAGCGAGCGCTCCAGTTCTTTAGACTTGGCCCAGGCAGGGTAAGATACAAATTCTTCTTCAATTCAACGTTTGTCTTTGTCGTTCGTGCAGGGAGGAAGGACCATGTCGCGGAAATCTCTCTTCATGGCTGCCCTATTGCTTCTCGCGCTGATCGGGTCAGCTTCGGCCGCGGAAGAAATCAAGCTCGGCGTGCTCTATCCGTTGACCGGAGGTGCCGCTGCGGAAGGCCGGGAACTCCGCGACGGCGCAGAGCTGGCGACGGAGATTATCAACAACGCCAAACCGGACCTCGACATGGTTATGGCGAAGAACGCGGGTATCAAATCTCTGGGCGGCGCCAAGATCAAGCTTATCATCCAGGACCATCAGGGTAACCCGCAGCTGGCTGCGGACCTGGCCAAGAAATTGATCCAGGATGATAAGGTTGTCGGTCTCATGGGCTGCTACCATTCCGCTGTGACCAAGACCGTTGCGGCAGTCGCCGAACGCTACGGCGTGCCGATGATCAACGAGTCCTCGACGAGCCCGGCGCTCACCAAGGAAGGACTCAAGTGGTTCTGGAGGACCACACCGCACGACACCACCTTCACCAACGACCTGTTCGTTTTTATCGAAGGGCTCATTCAGGGCAAGGCGCGCGGTGTGAAGCCCGTGAAAAAGGAAGAGCTCCTACCGATCGTGTCTGCATGCGAGAAGACGGAGTGGGGCTCGAACGTCGATCAGGCCATCGTGGATATCGGCAAGGCGAAAGGCTTCGACGTAAAGGTGCACCTGCTTTACGCCGCCAAAGCGCCGGATCTGTCCTCGGAAGTGCAGAGCCTGCTGGCTCCCAAACCGGGGACCATGCTCTTCGCTGGGTACGGAGCTGATGCGATACTTATGATCAAGACCCTGAAGTCCATGAAGGCGACCCCGAAGTTGATCTGGGGCCAGAACGCGGGTTTTGAGAGCCCTGAATTCGTTTCCACGCTCGGCGACGATGTGGTGGGCATCCTTACGAGAACCGTGTTCAGCCCGCGCGTCGGGGAAGTCAAGAAGGTTGCCGGCCAAGTGAATGCACTCTATAAGTCCAAGACAGGTCGCGACTTCAGCGGCGCGTCAGCGCGTTCCTTCACCGCGACGCAGGCATGGGCATATATCCTCGATAAGGCCGGTTCCACCAAGCCTGAAGCAATCCAGAAAGCCGCCAACGAGATCAGCATCCCGGCCGAGGAACTTATTGTGCCGTGGAAGGGGATCAAATTCGCGACTACCGGCGCAGACATCGGCCAAAACGAGCTGGGTACGGGCATGATCGGCCAGTACCAGAAAGGAAAAGACGGTAAGATCGCCCTCGAAATCGTCTACCCGTTTGAACTGGCTACCGCGGACATGATCTATCCATTCAAGGGATGGTGAGGCATCCCGTGTCGTGACGACGACTGGCGAGACACTAATGTCAACGCGCAGTCGAGGCCGTGAGGCGGCCGGATGCCTCCTCCGCTTCGGACGGCAGGCCTGACTTCGCTTCGGAGGCAAACCGGCCGCTCGGCAAGGTCATCTTCTTGAAAACGCATCGGTCTAAGACCCGATTTACAGAGCGGTCACCCTTGCACCAGTCCGCAGGCTCCTTGAACGAAATGTGCTCGCGGCGCAGGTGATGGCCGCCAAGGCGGTTACTGGCGCCACGTTGGGACGAAGTTACTTGCAAGCGCCCCATGCTGCATCGCAAGCATGCAGCATGGATGTCGCGCGCGCTGGAACAGAGTGTCATGGAAGGCTTGTATGTGACCGTAACAAAGGCTGTGGTATCGGGGCTCATGATGGGGCTCGTATTCGGGCTCGTGGCCCTGGGCCTCACGATCATCTTCGGCGTGATGGACATCGTCAACTTCGCGCACGGCGAGTTCCTCATGATCGGGATGTATTGCGGCCTGCTCACCGCTGTCGGGTTAAAAGTCGATCCGTTGTTTGGCCTGCCAATATCGGCAGTGGTCGGGTTCTTGCTCGGACTGGTGTGCTACTACGGTCTCGTACGGTATCTCCTGCGCGGGCCGATCGTCGCGCAGCTCTTCGGAACGTTCGGTTTGATGCTCTTTCTGCGAAACCTCGCGCTCATGATCATGGGCGCAGACCCGCGAACCGTGCATCAAGGCATTCTTGTCGGCAAATCGTTCGTACTCGGGCCGGGGATCGTCATCGAAGTGACGAAGCTCGCGACCGCAGTGCTCTCGTTGGCTGCGTTCGTCGCGACGTGGTGGCTCATGAACAGGACCAAGGTCGGCCGAGCGCTTACCGCAACTGCCCTTGACGGCCAGGCCGCGCGATACATGGGCATACCTACTGATAGGATGAATGCGTTCGCCTGGGGGCTCGGCGGAGCGACGGTAGGAGTCGCGGGTGCATTGTTGGTGAATTTCTGGCCGGTGGATCCGAATGTGGGGTTGCTGTTCACCATGATCGCTTTCACCACTGTGGCGCTCGGAGGTTTTGGGTCGGTCCCCGGCGCTGCCCTGGCAGGGCTGATCGTCGGGCTCATGATCAACATTGCACCAATCTGGGACGCTCTCAACGCGGTGATGGGTTTGAGTTTCCTGAGAGGAGGAGAGCTTCACCAGTTCAAGTATTCTTTCGTGTATCTCGCGTTTTTCCTCATCATGGTTCTGAGGCCGAGGGGGCTCTTCGGGTGGAAGCATTAAGGAGCGCCTTTGACTTTTCGGACTTCCCGCGGACCGACCTTTGCGTGGCCGGAACCGTGGCGGTGTTTCTTCTGATCTTTCCGCTGCTGCCGCATTCAAGCTTTGCTATGGCCACGATGATCCAGTTCCTCATGTTTTCCGTGTACGGCATGGGATGGAACACCATCGGCGGGTACGGCGGGCAAGTGGACCTCGGCAAGGCCCAGTACGTCGGTATCGGCGCCTACACGAGCGCGGTGATGATGATCCGCTGGGACGTGCCTTTTTGGGTGTCGCTCCCGGTCGGCATGGCGTTGGCAGTGGCCTGGAGCTTCATAATCGGCTATCCGCTCTTCCGGCTGACGGGCCACTATTTCGCGATTGCCACCATCGCCACATCGCTGATCCTCAAGGACCTGTTCGAGTCGTGGTCGTTCGTCGGAGCAGCCAGAGGACTCAAGATACCGATCAAGGGCGAAATGCCCAACTTCCTGTACTTGCAGTTCCGTCAGGATGCATACTACTATTATGTTATCCTCGGCTTCTTCTTTGTCGGATTATTCTACCTGAACTGGTTTCGCAAGAGCCGTATTGGGTATCAGCTCCGATGCATCAAGGACAATGAAGAGATGGCTCGTAGTCTCGGGATCGATTCACACTGGGCAAAGATCAAGGCGTACGCTGTTGCGACAGCGTTCGTTGCCGCGGTGGGGTCGTTCCATGCATGTTACAACTTCAACATCGAGCCTGAAGACACTATGAGTCTCGATCTGTCGGTGTTGATCGCGCTCATGGCAATGCTCGGCGGCGCAGGGAGCCTGTGGGGTCCCATCATCGGCGCGGCTGTCCTGGTTCCCATGAAGAACTACCTTGGCGCGTTCTTCGGAGCGAAGGCAGGATTGGTCGGACTGGACCTCATCATCTACGCGTCAATTATCATGGTCATCGCGGCGTTTGAGCCGCGCGGTATTTGGGGGCTGATCACCCGCTTGAGACAGGGCCGGGGTTCCTGATGGCACTGCTGGAAGTCAAAGGCCTCGGGATGCGGTTCGGCGGCCTCCATGCCAACAGGGATATTTCGTTCGCTGTGGAGCAGGGCGAGCTCGTCGGGCTCATCGGACCGAACGGGTCGGGAAAATCGACGCTATTCAACTGCATCGCGGGCCTTTATACACCCACATCAGGCAGTGTCTTCTTTCTCGGGAAGGACGTAACCGGTCGCAAGTCCTATGAAATGGCGCGCCTTGGATTGGGGCGCACCTTTCAGGTGTACGTGGCCAGAGGCGACCTTAATGTCTTGGAAAACGTAATGGTAGGCTGCTTCCTGAAGACATCGTCTCCCTCGAAGGCGAAAGCCCAGGCCGAAGCGCTTCTCGCACAGATGAACCTCACGGAACTGGCTCGCGATCGTGTCGCCAATCTTCCGGTCGCGGCCCAGAAGAGGGTGGTGATGGCGTCCGCTCTCGCCACCAAGCCTGATCTGCTCCTGCTCGACGAGGTTGCCGCAGGGCTCAATCTCACGGAAATCGACGAGATGATGAACCTGATCAGGTGGGTCCACCGCGACCTGAAGATCACGGTCATGCTCATCGAGCATGTGATGGAACTCGTAATGAGCTTGTCCCACCGTGTGCTCGTCTTGGAGAGCGGAAAACTCATTGCAGAAGGCGATCCCGCAAGCATCGTCTGCAAACCGGAGGTGATCAAGGCGTATCTCGGTGAGCGTTATGTGCAGGAGCACGGCGCCGAAGTCCTCGAAGCCGCGGCCTGCGCCCCGCCGGGCAATGGAGAGAATTGACGTGAACGCTTCAAGTGGCACCATTCTTGCCCTGGAAGACGTGCACGTCCGGTACGGGACCGCGCCCGTGGTGCACGGAATCAACCTGAAGCTCCATGCAGGCGAGACCGTGTCGGTCGTGGGCGCGAACGGCGCGGGCAAGTCCACGATCCTCAAAACCATCATGGGTGCTCAACCTGCTTACTCGGGACGTATTCTCTTTGGAGGACGCGAGATACAGACGCTCCGTACCGAGATGATTGTACGGATGGGGATAGTGTACGTGCCGGAAGATCGCAAACTCTTCCGGCCGCTCTCTGTCGAAGAGAACCTGTTTCTCGGCGCCTACACGTTGGACGATGAACACAAAAAGCAAGCCAATCTGGATTTTGTGTACACGTTGTTTCCTGTTCTGAAGCAGCGCCGCGATCAGGCTGTCGCCACCATGTCCGGCGGGGAACAGCAGATGGTGGCCATCGGCAGAGGATTGATGTGCAGTCCAACGGTTCTCATGCTTGATGAGCCGTCGCTCGGGCTCGCTCCACTCCTGGTTGACGAAGTGCTCGACACGGTTCGGAAACTCAGGGAGCAAGGCCTCACGATCCTCCTTGTGGAACAGAATGTGCGAGAAGCGCTTGAGATTTCCGACCGAGGGTATATTCTCCAGACTGGACGGATCACATCGAGCGGGACTTCCGCTGAACTGCTGCGATCGGATGAGATCCGAAAAGCGTTCCTTGGGATGTAATGGTGGTGCTGCGTATCGACCTCAACTGCGACATGGGTGAAAGCTTCGGTACGTACCGGAAAGGGCTTGACGAAGAGGCCATCAAGTTCGTCTCCTCTGCCAATATTGCGTGCGGATGGCACGCAGGCGACCCGCACGTCATGAACCGCACCGTGCAGATGGCCGCGGAGCATGGAGTCGGCGTGGGCGCGCATCCGGGTTATCCCGATCTGGAAGGGTTCGGTCGTCGGGCACTCGATTGCACCAGGCACGAAATTCGCAACTACGTGATCTACCAGATCGGAGCGCTTCAGGCCTTCTGCGCAGCACACCGGGTGAAGATGCGTCATGTGAAACCTCACGGAAGTCTGTACAATACGGCTTGCGAAGATCCCGCGGTGGCCGAAGCGATTGCAGAAGGCATCGTGAGTGCGAACCCCGATCTGATCTTTGTCGGGCTCGCCGGCCCGAAGGGGACTCACGTTACAGCCATCGGAGCGCAACTCGGGCTGAAAGTCGCGCTGGAAGCCTTTGCCGACAGGGCGTACGCGCCCGACGGCAACCTTGTCTCGCGAAAGCTCCCCGGAGCGGTGATCACCGATCCGGCCCTCGTGGCGGACCGTGCGGTCAGAATGGCCAAAGAGCGCAAGGTTGTCGCTGTCGATGGCACGGTCATCGACCTGAACGCCCAGACCATCTGCGTTCACGGCGATACTCCTGGCGCGGTTGAGATGGTCAGACGTATTCGAGGTATACTCGATCAAGAGGGTGTTGTCGTCCAGCCCATGGAACCGGCACCAAAGGAGTGATAATGTCGGCGCCTCTTTTCGAAAACCCCAAACGGCGGCTCGTCGGCGATACCGGTGTGATAGTGGAATTCGGCGACGAAATCGCGCCGGAGATCAACCGCAAAGTGCGCACCATGACCTTTGCGCTGGACCGGGAGCGGCCCACAGGCGTGCGGGAAGTGATCCCTACGTACCGGTCGCTCATGATCGTGTACGATCCGCTTGAAGTGGATCTGGATCGGCTGATGGGGTTGCTTACCGATCTGGAGCAACGGCTCGACGAGACGGAAATGCCGCCTGCGCGCCGGGTGGAAATCCCGGTGTGTTACGGTGGAGAGTACGGCCCGGACATCGAGTTCGTCGCAAACTCTCACGGGCTCACCGTGGAGGACGTCATCCGCATCCATTCGGGGACCGAATATCAGATTTACATGATGGGCTTTTCGCCCGGCTTTGCGTACTTAGGCGGTCTGCCGGAGGAGTTGCACACGCCGAGGCTCGAGACGCCTCGCGCCGTGATTCCGGCCGGCTCCGTCGGAATCGCCAACGAGCAGACCGGAATGTATCCGCTGGAAAGCCCGGCCGGGTGGAGAATTATTGGTCGCACTCCTTTGAAGCTCTTTGATCCCGCGCGGAGCAACCCGTTCCTGTATGATGCCGGGGACATGATCCGATTCGTAACGATCTCCGCCGAGGATTTCCGGCGGATGGCCGAAGAAGAGAGGCAGTAATGGATATGTTCAGAGTGTTGAGGCCCGGTTCCTTGACGACCGTGCAGGACCTGGGCCGGTACGGCTTCCAGAGGTACGGGATTCCAGTGTCGGGCGCTCTGGACAGGTTCGCATTCTCAGTGGCCAACCTCTTGGTCGGAAATCCGGAAAACGCTGCCGCTCTGGAGGTGACCTTCACGGGCCCGAAGTTTGAGGTGCTCTCGGAAGGACTCATTGCGGTCACCGGCGCGGACGTTCCGGTGGCGGTGAACGGCGAGCCTCAGCGCCTTTGGGAGAGCTTCCCCGTCAAGAAGGGAGACGTGATCAGCGTCAGAACCGCGCGCGCAGGGGTTCGAGCCTACATCGCGGTCGGTGGAGGTATCGACGTGCCTCAGGTCATGGGCAGTCGATCGACGTGCTTGAGAGGCGGCTTCGGGGGAACGCTCGGCCGCGCACTGGTACGAGGAGATCTTGTACGGAGATGCCCTCAAGTCAAGCCCGGCGTGGTTCGGTCGCTTCCGACGAGTTTCAAACCGACGTTCCACAAGGATAGGATTCTCCGGGTGGTGCCGGGTCCGCAAGATGACTGGTTCGACAAAGGAATCGACCTTTTCTACAAGACAGCGTTCACGGTGACGCCGGAAGCGGACCGGACGGGGTACCGCCTGAACGGCCCGATGGTCCCGTTCGCCACTGGAGTGCCAACGAGCATCATCTCAGAACCGAGCCTCGCCGGCTCGGTGCAAGTCCCTCCCGACGGAAAGCCGATCATCCTCCTGGTAGAGCTGACCGTCGGTGGATATGCGAAGATTGCGACCGTGATCACACCGGACCTCGACCTCGTGGCCCAGGCTCGCCCCGGCGATACTCTCCGGTTCTCCCGCATCAGCATGGATGAAGCGTTTCTCGCGCACCTCGAATACCGCGACACGCTTCAGACGATGCGCCTCATGCTGACGTAAAGCCTCGTGCCATCGTTGATGGTTCTTCCCGCACGAGGCGAAATTGAATCAGGGTCAGACATTGATGTTGTGTTTTCTCAGTAAGTCTTCCAGGGTTCTGACGATCTCATCCAACGACTTCGCTGCTGCCGGCGGCTCTCCGAATCTCCCCCCATGGGCAAGTCGATTACGTTCGTTGACCACCTCTCTCAAATCTTCCCTCAATCCCTGGGGAATTGGTGCGTTGAGAAGTTGCTGCGCATCAGCCAGTCTCATTTTTTCCTTGTCCTGCAAGAATTTCTCCGCCGCAAGAGGAAAGGGTCTTGCTCCCCCCGGATATTTCGTCTTCAAGATTTGTCCTGCTTCGCCAAGGGCGTTGTCGATTCGCTGGAACACAATACGTTCAAAAGTTGTGACAACATCCAGGAAACACAATTAATCAAGCTTCTTTGTCAGCTCGCTAAAGAATTTGTTGACTGCATCCCTAGTATCAGCCCCTTTGCGACCCACAAGCGCTATTCCATCGCCTTGGACGAATCTGTTCGGATCCTTTTCCGCAACACGGTGCGCCTTCTCGCAGATTATCCTTAGCACGTCGTAGCGGTCCAAAGCCTTTTGAAGTTCGTTAGGTTTAGGCATGTGGCGGCCTCGCTGCAAATCGCATCACAACCAGCTTTCCAAAAGTTCTTCGAAAACTGTTTTGGTGAAGTCCTTCCTGTAGCCACGATCCTTGCGTTGTCGAAGTTCCCAAACAACCTTGCCGTCAACGCGTTCCACATGTATCAGGAATAACGCGTCGTCCCTGTAACCACGTGGAAACACATCAATTCGGCCACGAGCGCCTATGACAAGTCTTGCCACAGGTTCCAGGCTTACGATGGTCTCACCTATGACTATTTCCAGCATGTCGATATCATACTCGCCCAGATACTCTTCCTGAAGGCGTATAGGGGTGCGGACGACCTTCATGTAATCCTTTTGTAAGTACTCCCCAAACCAATCTTCGATATCGTGGTAGAGCTTATCCACAGCCGCAATCCATTCTGCCTTCACTACTTCCCAATCGGCCGTTTCCTTTTCCGGTCGCTCGGCTATTTGTCTGAGTTTTTCTTCCAGACTCATGAGAGCACCTCCAGGTAAACTCGTTCAACCATTTGCCGCTCGCAACAGCTCGAACGGAAGTTGATTTAGCCTGTCATGAAGAGCCTACAGCGAGCACACCGAATCTGTCAATCGCAAGAGTGCAGGATGCGCTCTTGCAGAAACCTTTTGCGGTCCAAGGCTCTCGCATAAAGACCGCCCCTGAAGGGAAGTCTCCACGCTCAACCGAGTGAAATAGTGGAGCCGTACAACAGGTGTTGGATGCAAAAAAGCTTGACAGGACATGCTCACTATAGTAGACATGCCTAACGCAATATTCTCGAAGCGTCGGCCAGTAGGATTCTGATTTTCGCACGCAAGGAGGTGATGGATTGAAGGCGCAAAAGCGAATATGGGACGTACAGTCATTCACCGTGTGCAAAGTGGTGGGCATGGCCCTCTCTCTGAAAGATCTTCGAAAGATCGCACGCAAATTCCGCTTCTCTCCCGATCAAGACGTCATGAACGAGGAATCCTCTCTTCATAGCAAAGTCGTGCAATTTTGCCGGTCGGAAAATCCGGTGGCGCGGCACACGGAAAAGCTCATTGAGGATCGATTCGGCGTCCACGCGAAACGGCTCGCAGGACGAGACCCCGAGGACGTAATACGTTGCGTGACGGAGGCGCCGCAAGAACTCGGCGTGCCGTTGTGGGCAATCCTCTGGAACATTGCCACCCGCACATCGGCCGAGCTGGGCCGCCTTGAGACCGTGGTCTTCGGAGTAATCCATCTGCTGGAGCATCAATTGGTCAAAGATCACTGGGAATCTCTGATCGCTGAGGCCGGCGCCGAGGAATCGCAGGTCAACCAAGCGTCACAAATTATGCCACTGAAGAAGTCGTTACTCGAAATCCAACGGGAGAAAACCCGTCTTGAAAAAGCCAATGAGGATTTGACCCGGAAGCTCTACGCAATCGAAGCACAGCACGTGGCGGCGAAAATCGAGGCGCCGCATGCTCACAATGATCGGGCCGGTTGCCGCTGCTGCGCGGCTCGTAAGATCGAGCGATTCAAATCGGCGTTGGAGGAAACGAGGTCCCGGAATCGGGAACTGGAAGCGGAAGTCAGCGAACTTAGAAGAGAAATCACCGAGCTGGTCGCAGAATTGTCCGACCGAGCCTCTGCCTCTTCCGAGATTGATCTCACGCCGGCGGAGAACCCCCCTCAGTTGAATATCGCGCTCGAAGGCAAGTCAGTAGCCCTTGTCGGCGGAATCGACAGCCTTGAATGCCATTACAAGAGTCTGATCGAGTCTATGGGCGGCTGCTTCTGGCGTCATAACGGAAATTGCTGTGGCGGTGACAAGCCGTTGCTGGACTGCATCGCGAGCGCGGACCTCGTGGTATGCCCCATCGAAGTCAACAGCCACATGGCGGCCAAGTCAGTCAAGCGTCTCTGCAAAGCGCGGGGTATTCCGTGCTGTTTTCCGAGGTCCGCGAGTCTCTCGGGTCTCAAACGCGCCGTTGAAGAGCATTATTCCAGTGCCAACGTGGCGTGACCGGCAAGGCGACTTGTTTGCGCGGTGACACATCGTTTGGCGAACTGGAGGAAGAATGGCAGAATATCTCATTGTGGCGGCCGCGGTCGTCGCTGCTCTCGCATTCATAGTACGACAGGTTTATCGGGCTTCGGCAAAGGACGAACCTGGTTGCTGCACAAGCAAAGGCTCGTCCTGCCCGAGCTGCGGGAGTCGGAACTCGGCTCCTAAAGGCTCACGACTCGAGCCGCGAAGCCCACGCACTTCGTAGATATCCAGCCTTGTGGGGCAAGCTATCCAGCCTGCCGATTTTTCAGGCAAATGAGACGCAGGCTGGAAAGCCTGCGCCACGTCTAATCCCCTTGAGTCACCGGCATTGGGTGGAGATCCTGTCCGACAAACAAATCCATTGATACTTCGGCCTCTCCAGATCTCCCCCAGCATTTGAACAGCGTTCGCCTCGCGGCAACCGCGACGGCCAGAATCTCATTCGGTTCTCTTTTGTTCTTGACAACTATTCTGACCACGGCTACGGTTACCCTTGGAGGGGCCTTAGACCTCCGACCTCAGCCAATTCTCTCTTCTACGAAATATATTCCGGGCGTTTCTTCGCCCGCCTCCGAACAGTGACGTCCCGATCGAATCGGGCAGGCTGCAAACACCCGTGCAACGGTCGTTGCGGCGCGGGTCTTTTCAAACGCGGGCACGGAGGTTGAGAGAAAAGAATGAATATAACGCTGACTCCGGTTCGGTTTCTCGAGAGAGCGCGAACACTATTCGGGGCCCGCACCGCGGTGGTGTGCGAAGGGCGGCGATACACCTACGCGGCTTTCGCCGAACGGGTCAACCGCCTTTCGAACGCCCTCATGAAGTGGGGCGTAAGGCCTGGCGACAAGGTGGCCTTCCTGGGCTACAACTCCCACCAGTTGCTCGAATGCTATTACGGAATCGTGCAGATTGGCGCGGTCCTGCTCCCACTGAATATCCGGCTCATCTCGCAGGACTTCGAGTACATTTGCAGCGACGCGGCGCCGACAATTCTGCTTCTCGACCCGGATTTCGTCCCCAAAATCGACCCGATCGTCGACAAGATCCCGTCGGTCAAAGAGTACTATCTTCTGGAACCTACGGATTCGCCTCCTCCGTGGGTGACGGGTCTGTACGAGGATCTGCTTCAGAGCGGCTCGCCCGAGACCCCCTTCTCATCTCTCGACTATCCGTTTCATGAGGACGACACAGCGGAGTTGTTCTACACGAGCGGCACCACAGGTCCGCCCAAAGGGGTCATGCTCTCGCATCGCAACCTGTATCTGCACGCTCTGGCCGAAATGGCGACCATGCCCGTTTCTGAAACGGACGTACAGCTTCACCTCATACCTCTTTTTCACGTCAACGGGTGGGGGACTCCGCATTACTTGACGGCCAAGGGCGGCGCACACGTGATGGTAAAGAAATTCGACGCCGCCACGGTGTTCAGGCTCATCCAACAAGAGCATGTGTCAAGATTTTTCATCGTTCCCACAATGGTCACGGCCCTGCTCGAACACCCGGATCTGGCGTCGTACGACCTGTCAAGCGTCAAGGACGTGCTCATCGGCGGAGCACCGCCTCCGACCGGCATGTGCGCGCGGTTGTCGGAAGTCTTCGAATGCGTGGTGCACGGGGGGTTCGGGATGAGTGAAACCTGCCCGGTGATCGCGCTGCCGGAATTGGCGCCTGATCTGGACAGGGAGGTGTTCCTTCATCGGGCGCATGAGACGTGGGGCTTCCCGTTGGTGGGGGTCGAATTCAAAGTGATCGACACCGAAGGAAACGAGTTGCCATGGGACGGAAACGCGGTCGGTGAACTGCTTGTCCGCGGGGACATGGTGATGACAGGGTACTTGAACAAGCCGGAATCCACGGAACGAGCACTGAAAGACGGTTGGTATCACACCGGGGACCTGGTTTCGATCGGCCCTGACGGATCGCTGTTCATCCGTGACAGGATGAAAGACATCATCATTAGCGGGGGTGAGAACATCTCATCGCTGGAAATCGAGCAGGTGCTGTACTCCAACTCCGAGATCCTCGAATGCGCGGTCATCGCAAAGAAGGACCCGAAATGGGGGGAAATTCCGAAAGCGATAGTTGTGCTGCAATCAGGATCGGCGCTCACGGGCGAGGACATCGTCAAGTTCACCAAAGAGCGGATGGCGCACTTCAAGACGCTTCGGGAGGCGGAAATCGTCGACGCGTTGCCGAAGGGCGGCACCGGCAAGATCCTGAAGTCCGAACTGCGTAAGATGTACGGGTGAAGGATGTGAAAGCCTGAATCCATAAGTATGATTGTGGAGTTGTGTAGGATGCGGTGAGCTAAGGGAACCGCATCTGTCGAGAATAGACCCCGAACGATGCGGTTCCCTTTAGTCACGGCATCCTACCGCGCTTCATAGTGGGGCCGGCCTCTGTGCCGGTCCTGGACTGGTGGCCGGCAGAGACGCCGGCCCCACTAATCACGTTGGGGATCATGAGTTGAAGCGCTCGCCCGAATTTCGGAAATGGACACTTTGCCTGCCATTCGCAAGATTACGGGATGCATTTCGGACAGAACTGGTGGGACAGGCATCTTACCTGTCTATTGGAGAATGTTCCAAGAAATTCGTGACAGGCAAGATGCCTGTCCCACCATCAAGAATAGCTTGGTAGCGCCGGCCTCTCGCCGGTGTGTCAGCGTACAGGCATGAGCATTGGACCGGCAAGATGCCGGCCCCACTATGAAGAGCGGCGCAATAAGGCACAGATGCAGCCAGTGAGCGGCAATAACGGCGAATCCGTTCATGCACTCGGAGAGGGGTCCGGCCCAAACACCAGATGGCGGATTCTGTCCGCTGCTGAAGAGATCATGGGAGAAAAAGGTCTTGCCGGTTCGTCCATTTCCGAGATCGCCCGGAAAGCGGGCGTGACCGATTCCGTCATCTATCAGTACTACAAAGGCAAACAGGATCTCCTCTTTTCCATTCCCGCGGAGCGAATGAAGGAGGTACTAACTCTGCTTCAGGAGCAGCTCAGCGGGATACAGGATGTTCAGAGCCGCCTGCGTAAGTTGGTGTGGTTTCATCTCCGATACAATGACACCCATCGGGGATACGCTCGATTGCTGCTTCTGGAATGCCGTTCGTCAAAGGCGTTCTACTCCACGTCTGCGTACAAACTTGTCCGCCAATATGCAGGTATACTCCTGTCGATTCTGGAACAAGGGGTCAAAGAAGGGGTCTTCCGCTCGGACGTCAACGTGCGCCTCATACGGGACATCGTGCTCGGCGCGCTCGACATGGAGACCATCGGTGCGATGGCCAGCAGGGAGATCGAGCGAAGCGAGACCGACTTTGAAGACCTCATGAAGCTGGTGGATTCGATGATCGTTGTCAAGAGCCCTTCAGAAGAGGCTAGGATCAATCGGGCCGATGCGATCATGAATGCAGCGGAAAAAGTCTTCGCAGAGAAGGATTTCACGACGGCCACGGTGGCTCAAATCGCCAAGCTGGCGGGGGTGGCCGACGGGACAATATACGAGTATTTCGGCAGCAAAGAAGACATTCTGTTTTCGTTGGCCGCGAAGCGATTCGATACGTTCCTCGCGGACGCGGGTGAGGCCTTCGAGATCAAAAATCCTTCTCGCAAGCTACGTCGGCTGATCAAGTTCCACTTCTCCAGTTTCCTCAGTGAGCGACAGTTTCTGAAAGTATTTCTTTTGCAGCTCCAGCTCAGTCTGCGGTTCTACGGCTCGACGGCCTTTGGCAAGTTTCGAATGTATTTCCAGCTCGTTGAAGAAGTCATCGAGGAAGGCAAAGGGATCGGGGTTTTTCATCGTGAAGCGAACGCCCGGATCTTCAGGAACATGTTCCTCGGCGCCTTCAGCCACATGGCTCTTCGGTGGCTTATTCTGCACGAATCCACGGACACGGACAGGATGGAAGAAATCAACCAAGTTACCCATCTGCTCTCCGCGGCAGTGTCGGTCGAAGCTGCACAGGACCCGGCGAGCTGACGCCGGTTGGCTTTCCAACGTGTCAGAGTGCGAGGTCGCAACCTTCGCACAACGGTCATTGCCCTCGGGGCATTCAAAAAGAGGGACCCATGAAACTGAAGGACAAAGTGGCGATCGTAACCGGGGCAAGCAAAGGAATCGGAAAGGGAATCGCCGTCCGCTATGCGGAAGAGGGTGCATCTGTCGTGCTTGCGAGTCGCTCGGTGGATCTCCTGACCGCCATTGCGGAAGAGATACGCGGAGCGGGTGGCAGCGCCCTGGCTCTAGCACTGGACGTCAGGAGCTCCGACAGCGTGGAGTCGGTGGTGCGCCGAACGGTCGATGAATACGGCAAGCTGGATATCATGGTCAACAATGCCGGCATATCCATGGCCCGCGCGTCCGAAGAGCTGGACCCGGCTGACTGGGAGAGGGCGCTTCAGACCGATCTTTCGGGAATCTTCTACGGGTGTCGATCCGCGGCCAGGCAGATGATTGCCCAGGGTACCGGAGGCTCCATCATCAACGTGACATCGGTGTACGGCATTGTGGCCGCGCCGATGCGGGCCGCGTACTGCGCGAGTAAAGCGGGCGCGAACATGCTCACCAAAGTTCTCGCAAGCGAATGGGCGAGCAAGAACATACGAGTAAATGCTCTCGCTCCGGGGTATATCCGGACGGATCTGGTGCAAAGCCTGATCGACAAGGGAATGCTTCCGGTTGGCGCTATCGAGAAAAGAACACCTCAGGGGCGCATCGGAGAAGTCTCGGACCTCCTGGCGGTTGCGGTGCTCCTTGCGGGAGACGAGGCGCCGTTCATGACCGGTTCCATCGTCACCGTGGACGGTGGCTGGAGCGCCTACGGATATCTGTAAGGAGCTTACGCCTGCAAAGGGGCAATCGTCTCTTGCCATGAAAAGAGGTGGACTGTTCGAGCGATCGTTTGAACGCGCATTTGTGTGAAAACGCCCTGAGAAAGACCGGCAGGATGCCGGCGCTACCGGCGTTCTCATGGTTCGTTGTGGCTGGACGGTACCGGGCTGTCCGTCGATGAAAGTACACGGCTCTCATTACCGGTGAGTGGGGCAGCGGTGAATTGAGATGCTCAACAAAAGGAGGGACTGTCTTTCTAGGTGTTTTGGGGGCGGTTGGGTCTCGATCGAGGCTCGCAGGCGATAACGCGGGATGAACTGGGGGCCGACGCGCGATCGAAAGAGGTCGCGCATTGATGAACTCCAAGGATAGTCGCCGCGCTCACTGTTCCGGTAAAGGAGGGACGGGAAATGGCAGAAATGGGTCTTGCGCAACGTTTCGCACAATCGGTCGAAAAATACGTGCCGGACGCGATCACTTCGGCAGTCTTCATGGTGATCATCTTATTCGCTTTTACGATCTCGATCGGTGTTCCGATTACTCAGACGGTCGATGCGTACTACAAAGGGCTGTGGATGCTTCTCGCGTTCACTATGCAGATGACCTTGATCATCACCTTGAGTGCGGTGTTCGGGAGTTCACCGATTTTCAGGCGCTGCATCAGGGCCTTGGCCGCGATCCCCAAAACCCAGTTCCAGGTCATCGCCTTGGCCGCACTCCTGACTGCGGTCTTGGCCTACATTTACTGGGGTTTGGCCGTTACACTGGGCCCGGTCATCACCATCTATTTCTGTGGTGAAGCTGAACGCAAGGGCATTAAAGTCGATTTCATGCTTTGCCTCGCGACCGTTTTCGCTGCTCATTCCGTTTGGCAGTACGGGCTTTCTTCGAGCGCCCCGCTGCTGGCAGCCACACCGGGTCACTTCCTGGAAAAGACCACCGGAGTCATGCCTTTATCGTCTACGTTGTGGAGCCCTGCCGCCATAGCCTACGTGCTGGCGTTCACTGCAGCTTTGCTTGTGGTCGCTCGCATTCTCATCCCCACGGTACCGAAGACGATTTCTGAATTTCCGGGCGCCTACAAGTTGATTACGATGGATGAATCCGAGACCGCGAAAGCGGAAGAAGATGAGAGCGCCTCGTTCTCACAACGAATGGAAAATAGCTGGATCATAGGGATATTGATTGTCGTCGGGCTCGCTGTGTGGTTGTACCATCATTTTGTCGCAAAGAATGCAGGGTTGGATTTCAACTCGTTGAATGTCATCTTTCTCTTGCTCTGCTTCCTGCTCCACAAGAACGTGCACAATTTCACGCGGGCGCTGCAAGAGGGGATCAAGTCTTCCTGGTCGGTGGTAGTGATCTACCATTTGTACGCGACCGCAGCGGGAATACTGCAATTCACACCGGCTGGAAAGACCATCGCAGAATTCTTGGCCGCAATTTCCACAACCTATACTTTTCCTCTGTTGATCGCCCTTTCCGGAGCAATCGTGGCAATCTTCGTTCCGTCCAGCGGCGGTCAATGGGCTATCCAAGGTCTTGTAACGAGCAAGGCCGCAGAGCTCGTGGGAGTTTCTTTCCAGAGAGGACTTCTTTCGCTCGGAGTCGGAGACCAGATGGGCAATCTTTGTTCACCCTTCTGGTACGTGGTCGTCGCCGGCATCGCGCGCGTCGACTTCAGGAAGTTCTTCGGCTACGGCTTACTCTTTTCCCTGGTTTGGTTTATCATCGGCGTCCTGTGCTTCACCTTCTTGCAGTGCTAGAACGCCTTCCATATGCGCTGGAATGTCCGACAGGTGCCGGGCGACCTGCCTCTGAAGCGACGTCAGGACAGGCGTCCGATGTGGTAAAGGTTGGTCGCCCGCGCATCACAATTCGGAGCCTTCCCGCGCCGGTTCCATAAAACGCACGAAAGGTTTGCATAATGGCGAAATTCGTTAGTGAACGAAATCTCAAATTCCTCTTGCACGAAGTGCTCGACTGCACATCACTCACTCAGTATCCCTATTTCCAGGAGCACAGCCGGGAGAACTTCGACCTGATCTTCCAAACCGCGCTGAAGATCGGCCGCGACGTGCTGCAACCCCACCTGAGAGAGATGGACCAGAAGCAGCCTGAACTGGTCGAAGGGCAAGTCAAAGTCCATCCGATGGTCAAGACGTACATGGCCGAAGCAGGCGAAGGAGGATGGATCGCGGCGAACGCCCCCTTTGAACTGGGAGGCCAACAGCTGCCCTCGATCATTTCGAACGCGTGCATGTTCGTTTTCGGAGCGGCCAATTATTCCGCCAGCGTTTACCCTATGCTGACTGCCGGTGCCGCGCACCTCATCGAATCCTTCGGGTCGCACGCGCTTGCGGATACCTTTATCCCAAAGATGTTTGCAGGTGAGTGGCAGGGGACAATGGCTCTGACGGAGCCGCAGGCCGGTAGTTCGCTTGCGGACGTCATCACCCAGGCTGAACCTACCGATCACGGGTACTACAAGATCCGCGGCCAAAAGATCTTCATTTCCGCTGGCGACCACGACGGTGTAGAAAACGTCATTCACCTCATGCTGGCTCGGATTAAGGGGGCTCCGCCGGGAGTCAAGGGCATCTCCTTGTTTGTGGTGCCCAAGCTGCGGCCGGAAGAAGACGGCACGTTGGTCCCCAACGACGTCACCGTCGCAACCGTCTATCATAAGCTGGGCTATCGCGGGGCACCGATCACCCAGCTGAGTCTGGGCGAACGCGACGATTGCAGAGGCTACCTCGTGGGAGAGCCACACAAGGGCCTGTCTTTCATGTTTCAGATGATGAACGAGGCTCGGCTCGAGGTCGGCATCGGCGCTGCGGCGATCGCTTCCGCGGCCTATTACACCGCTCTGCAATATGCCAAAGAGAGGCCGCAGGGGCGCCGAGTGTCGGAAAAGGACCCGACGCGGCCGCCTGTGCTCATTATCGAACACGCGGACGTGAAGCGCATGTTGTTATTCCAGCGCGCCGTAGTGGAGGGCTCGTTGTCTTTGCTGCTCCAGTGCTCGATGTACGCGGACTTCGCAAAGGTTACCGAAGGGGAAGAACGCGAACGATATCTGTTGCTCTTGGACGTGCTGACGCCAGTTGCCAAGTCCTACCCTTCGGAAATGGGGATTCTCTCGGTCAGCCAAGCCCTTCAATGTCTCGGCGGATACGGCTATTGCGACGAGTTCCCGGTCGAGCAGTTTTACCGAGACGCGCGCATTCACCCTATCCATGAGGGAACAACGGGTATTCAAGGCATGGATCTCCTTGGCCGGAAGGTCCCCATGAAGGGCGGCGCAGGGATGTCTCTCTTGGCGGAGGAGATGAACCGGCTCATCGGCCTAGCAACGGAGCACCCCGAGCTGAAGCCGTACGCGGATCGATTGCGGGATGCGCTGGCCGAACTCCAGCAGGTCACGATGTTCCTCGTGGGCATCGCAGCGAAGGGAAATGCGGAGCTATTCCTCGCGGACGCAACGCTCTATCTGGAAATGTTCTCCATCGTCGTCGTAGCGTGGCAATGGCTTCTCCAGGGCCTGACGGCCGCGCAGCGCTCAGCTGGTGGCCTCTCGGAGTCGGATGCAGCTTTCTATCAAGGCAAGCTCGCCACGATGAAATACTTTTTCCATTACGAATTGCCTAAGATCCAAGGTCTTCGCTCACGTCTCATGGAAGCGGATGGATTGACTGTGTCGGTGAGCGATCGGCTGTTTGTTGACTGATAGATTGTTTCGTAGATACCTTGCAACGTGGTCTCTGGCAAGGTAAGTCGTTGAATGCGCGCATATGTTTTGTAGGGGCGGGTCTGAGACCCGCCCCTACCCAGGACCGTCGCTAACTGAAACTTAAGCGCATTTCTGCTACTAATGCGCTTTCTAACAAATAACATAGAAAGGGCCGGCAGGGACGCCGGCCCCCACCATCTCTTATGGTGGCGGCGGGCCTTCGTGCCCGCCATTTCCACTTATATGAAAGCTCATTGTATGAGTCGATCTGCCAGATAGTTCACGGAGAAGCCAATGATCGGAAAGACCATCGACCGGCTTGCAGTGGGGGATTCCGCCGAGTTTGCCAAAACCATATCGGAATCGGATATCTACCTCTATGCCGGTATCACGGGCGACTTCAACCCGGCGCATGTCAACGAAGCATATGCTCAAAAGACCTTCTTCAAGACCAGGATCGCCCACGGCATGCTCACCGCAGGCCTGATTTCCGCGGTCATGGCCGGCCAACTCCCGGGGCCGGGCGCGATATATCTCCGACAGGAACTTGATTTTCGTGCCCCTGTCTTCATCGGAGACACCATAACCGCCCGCGCGGAGGTGATTGAAATCATCAAGGACAGGAACCGGGTCAGGCTGAGGACTTGGTGCACGAATCAGAATGGGACCGTGGTGCTGGACGGCGAGGCTCTCGTAAGCCCACCGAAAGCAATAAGAGAGAGTCAGAGATGAACGGGCTGATACCGATGCGCTTTCAAAGAGGTGATATTGGCGGGCGGCCGGTATGGCTCCGAAGCGAAGTCAGGCCTGCCGTCCGAAGCGGCGGAGACATACGGCCGTCTCACAAGTTCGATTGCGCATTGGTATGAAATGGTCGGCTACCGACAAGAAAGTGGCGAGGCGTGCATTTGAAGTGGCTTATCAGAAGGAATGCGCTGCGGTGCTCGACAAACTGAAAGAAATAGCTGCCGCAGCGTCGAACCCTGATGACTTGTGGGAAATCCGCGACTTTCTCACCGATGTGCTGAAAGAGATCAACGACAAGTACGATTACAGATATTCAGTCCTCATCTTTGTGTTCGCGAGGCTTGTCCGGGAGGGTTGGCTTTCAGTTGCCGACCTGGACGGCCTGGGCGAAGACAAGATGACTTCGATCAATCACATGCTCAGTTTGTAGCCACCGGCCGCCACGGACACCCAACTCTATCCAAGACCCAATTCTTTTCGAAGCTGTTTCACATATTCCGGTCCGTCAGGGCCTAACGGCCTCGGAACCCATGGCATCTCCTTCAATACCTGGAGGATAGACGTCAACTGGTCAAACGGGATAGAGACGAAGTGAAGGCCTTCAGGAAACAGCTTTCTTCGTTTCATACCGCTTCCGAGCCCGGTAGCCACGAAATTTATCTCGCCGCTCAGATAAGGATAGACGAACAGCCACGAGCATCCGATTGCCGCGGAATAACGGCTGGACCACATCCTGCCGTCTCTATAGCTCATCGCCCTGAGCAAGATTTCCATCTGACTGATGTTGCCAAGGACGATCAGGACATCAGGATCGAAGGAAAGCTTATCCAATCGGGAAAAGGCGACGTATTTAACTACTCCTTTGGTTATCTTGGGGACGTAATGGTACAACCTGCTTGCCGCTCGGGTGTCGCTGAAGACCTGGAGTCTGGCCCCGTATTCTCCGCTCACGAACGATTCTTCAACGTCCTTGTAACCTAGTACATATGGTCCTGCCTCGCAGGTGTGGCTGTCGGCGTCAGCGTAAAAAGGATCTCCCTGCTGCGCGCGCTTGAGCATTTCACACAGCGCCATCTTCTGATCAAGTCTGGTCACTCCCACAGGAGGCCTGACGAGGTACTTTATGCCTACGGGTTGAATAGCAAACTGAAATTCAGCCAATATTGCGTAGTCTTCTTCCGTGAGAGCCATCGCTGCAACCTCCGGTTTTGCACACGAAAAAATGTCAAATCAATCATCTTTGAGCATCTTTTGATCAGAATATCTGACCAAATTTGCCAAGTCAAGCCGAAAGATCCTGAGGATGTGAACGCTCACTTACGTGCGGAAAAGGCTCAGAAGTTTGCTAATCCGCACTCGCGGGGAGCGACTTTGCCCGAAGGGCGTGACGTGAATAGGCGTGTGGCTTCAGCCCACGGAAACCGGTCCATCCCCTCCGCGACCCTGAACGGGTCGGCCAATGACGGTGTGCAAGGCCGACCCCTTCAGGGTCCAAAGAGTTCCTTTTGAGCCTTCGCCCCCGTAGTCTGAAGAGGTTGTCTCGAAACTCGTACAGAGGGCGCCATCGTAGCACGACAACCCCTCACCCTATCCCTCTCCCTGAGGGAGAGGGGACCGAAAATCCGCTCCACACGCCTCCCTCTCCCACTGGGAGAGGGCCGGGGTGAGGGTTGCAGAAGCGTGTTTCAGCCCTATTCGTGGCACGATATTGTTCTCTCCGCGACTATTGAGACAGTCTCTGAAGACTACGGCTATTCACAGTTTGCCCCGTTCGGGGCCGCTATCGCAGTGGTGCCCCTCGTAAGTGATTGGCTGCGTGCAGAGGAAAGAAAGAACTTGACACGACTTCTCATCATAGGTATATCCGAGAGTATACTTTAAAATATACAGAGCTCCATACGCAGATCACGCCGAACGGTACGATTGACGCTTTCATCAGCCCTTTTCGACCGCAAACACATGAAAGGAAGGTTGTCATGAAGCTTTCACGGATTCTTGGCCTGTCTTTGGGAATGATCCTGATGAGCGCCTGGTTCATGTCTTCGAATGTGTTCGCTCAGGATAAGCCCATAACCTTGCGCTATTCGACAATGTTCCCGGTGACGCATAAACATGCAGTGCTTTCCGAGCAGTGGTGCAAAGAGGTTGAAAAGAGAACAAATGGCAAGGTGAAGGCCCAGCACTTTGCGGGAGGAACCCTCACATCCGCGGCGACGACCTATGAGAGCATAGTTAAAGGCGTTGTTGACATTGGACTCTGTGTCCTGGGTTACACAATGGGGAAGTTCCCGCTCTCCGACGTGGCAGCCTATCCGCTCGGCATTCCGAGTGGCTACGCGGCAACGAAGCTTGCCAACGAATATTTCGCCGAATTCAAGCCCGCGGAATTCAATGATGTGAAAGTGCTCTACCTTCAGGCCAATGGGCCGGGCATTATGCATACGACAAAGCCTGTAGCAACGCTTGAGGATATGAAGGGCTTGAAAATTCGGACCTTCGGCCCTGTTACTGCATTCATCTCCAATCTGGGAGCTGCGCCTGTTGCGATGCCCATGGTCGATTCCTATGACGCTATCTCAAGAGGAGTGGTAGAAGGCATATATGCTCCCTACGAGGCTCTGCTCGGCTACAAACTGGGAGAGGTCGTGAAATATTCCATTGAAAATTATGGCTCCTCTTACAGTGGCGTTCAGATGGTCGCAATGAACAAAGCGAAGTGGAGCAGCCTGCCTCCCGAGATTCAGAAAACAATTGAAAGCATCAACGCGGAATGGATTGAGAAACAAGGCAAAATGTGGGATGAGATCGATGAAGCAGGCAAGGACTTTGCTGCAAAAAGAGGAAATAAGATTGTGATACTCTCGCCGGAGGAAGACAAGAAGTGGGCCGCCAAAGCCCAGCCCATGATTGATGAGTATATAAAGAAGATGAAAGAAAAGGGACTCCCAGGTGAGGAAGTTGTCAAGTTCTATCGCGAAAGAATCAAGGCCTACCCAAAATGAGCCTGTGGTAGCGCCGGGAAGGTGGATGAACCTCTTTCACCTCCCGGCCCACGGAGCGCGAGGACATGGATGCGGACAGTAGCTCAAAGGGGTGGCCTCAGATACATTAAGCAATAGAGGAGCTACTGATGGCTCGTGAGTCAGGGGAGACTGCGCTGCGTTTTGCAGCATACAAGGCAATCAAGGACCGTATCCTGTATCTGGACTTGAAGCCTGGGGAAAAGATCGTCGAGAACGAAATAGCAGCGGAACTTGGCGTCAGCCGGACACCTGTTAGAGAGGCCTTGTTGATGCTCCAGAATGAGAAGCTCGTTGAATGCAATGACCGCACGGGATTCATAGTGCGACGATTTCCGGCTGCTGATATTGCGGAGTATTTCGCGGTACGGGCTGTCATTGAGGAGTTCGTGATGTCCTTGGTGCTCCGGCGGATTACAGAAAGCGAGCTTGAAGCCCTTAGGGAGAACATCAGACAGGCTGAGCGATATGTTGATGCGGGTGACATCCGCAATATAATCAGGACATCATCAGAATTCCATGAAATCCTCTACAAGTCTGCCAAATCAGAGGTCCTCCTGGAAACCATTTCGTCGCTTGTGGATAAATTTCAGTGGTTGAGGTCAATCGCTCTGAGCGCATCGCGTGGGGCCAAGCAGTCGGTTTCACAGCATAAGAAGATTCTGGGAGCGATAGAGAAGCGCGATTCCAAGAGGCTGAAAGTTCTCCTCCGCGCTCACTTCCTGGGCGCGCAGAAAAGGCTGGCGGGCACTCAAAGGCTGCTCTTCTGAGCGCTTGAATACTGGACCCATCCGCGCTGGTGGCAGTCGTCACCGTTTTGGCACGAACCAAATCGAATGTCGTGGCCGCGAGATGCATCGATTGCGATTTCGGAGGTCCCATGAAGACTCTTTTGGCAACGCTAGACAGAGCGGCCACCTGGATGAACATATTCGGGGGGACCGTTCTTGTGCTCATGATGCTCCTTACCGCGGCCGACGTGCTGTTACGTCTCTTCGGAAGACCTATTACGGGCACCTATGAGCTGATCGCCCTTGGAGGCGCCCTCGTCGTGGCCTTTGCCATGCCTCAGACCACGAGGGACAACGCTAACGTTGCCGTGGAGTTTCTTATCGAAGGTCGATCGAAGCAAATACGGAACGTTATGTTCACTTTCACGAAATTTCTGGGGATAGTCCTATTTTTGCTACTTGGATGGTTTCTTTATGAAAAGGCCAATGTTCTCTACGCGGATGGTTTTGTGACCAGTACCCTGAAATTCCCGTTTTACCCGGTCGCTTATGGACTGTCTTTTTGCTGCTTTGTCGAGTCGTTGACGCTGCTTGGACAGATAGTACGGACACTGAGCCGGGAGGTCGAAGATGAGTGAAGTTGCCGTAGGAATTATTGCCGTCGTAGCACTTCTGGCTCTGTTCTTGACCGGGATCGAACTAGCGTTCGCTATGGCAATCGTGGGTGCCGCAGGATATGCGTATGTGGTCTCTCCGACCGCGGCTATGAGCCTCTTGGCCAATGATTTCTACGATGCCCTCGAATCATATGGATTGACGGTGATTCCCCTTTTTGTCCTCATGGGCCAGATTGCTTGGCACGCGGGTATTGCGACCAGACTTTACGATAGCGCCAACAGGTTCCTTGGTCACATTCGTGGAGGTCTGGCTGTGGCCACAGTTGCGGGCGCCATGATGTTCAAGGCAATATGCGGATCAAGTGTGGCCACGGTGGCCACCTTTTCGAGTGTTGCTATTCCCGAAATGGATCGATTCAAATATGACAAAAAGCTCTCCACCGGCATTGTAGCGATAGTCGGAACACTCGGTTTTCTTATCCCTCCGAGCGTGACCCTGATCGTCCTGGGCCTTATCACGGAGCAGTCCATAGGAAAGCTCTTCCTGGCCGGAATGATTCCTGGACTGATCCTCGCCGCGCTCTGTATGGGCATCATCTTCGGATGGTGCATGATCAACCCGTCCATCGGACCTCGGAGCGAGAGAGCTTCATGGAACGACCGCTTCAAGACCTTGCCGGCAGTCATCTGGCCTATGGTGATCTTTGTCATAATTATAGGCGGGTTGCTGAACGGATTTTTCACACCAACGGAGGCCGGTAGTATCGGCGCCCTTGCCGTGCTGATTCTTTGCCTGGCAAAGAAGGAAATCGGCTTTTCCGGCGTCATGCAGTCCATCCGAGAGGCGTTGCGAACTTCCTGCATGGTTCTGCTCATTATCGCCCTTTCAACAGTTCTGAGTCACTTCATTGCGGTTACCGGCATTCCGAGCAGTATCGGCGGTTGGGTGCAAGAACTGCCTGTACATCGCCACGTTGTCGTAATCATGATATTTTTCGTTTACCTTATCGGCGGTTCCTTCATCGACGACCTGGCGTTCATGATTATGGCGACCCCGATCTTCTTTCCTGTTATCACAAAGTTAGGTTACGATCCTATCTGGGCGAACATTATGCTGTCGCTGGTCCTCTGCATCGGGAGCGTCATTCCGCCTGTCGCAATTTGTGTCTTTGTGGTAAAGAATATCACAAGCGTGCCGATCAACGTGATTTACAAGGGCGTATACCCCTTCCTCATCGCCCTTTTGGCTGTAGTCGTACTCCTTTTCATATTTCCCGAGCTCTGCCTGTACCTGCCCTCTGTGCTGATGAGATGAACATAGCTATTTGCGTGGCAGAGTCTCGACGAACAGCTTCGCTTTCCGGAGCCATTTGTCCAATTTGTCACCTGTGAAGCCGCTCTTCTCCACCATAACCCACCCTTTCATCGGTCGCCCGGTAATGTCAAACGGCCGAACAAAAGGTGTTTGCAGCGCTGCGGCGGCCTCTTCTTCACCCAAACGGAGGATCAAGTAATCCTTGTACACCCCGCAGAACATGTTGCCGTTCAACAGATAACAAATACCGCCAAACATCTTCTTGCGAGTGATGTCTTTCCACTCGGAAGCTATTTCCGATATCCTGTTGTCGAGACTTTCATCGTAACTCATGAGGGATCTCCCGGAAAAGCCCCCGTTCGCGTCCGATGTGGCTCTTTACGATGGAACGTTGATCTCGACGATCGCCGTATCTCTTTCCCCGTCACTCCTTCGGGCAGGTTTCGATGTATTTCTTCTTGTGCTCAGCCAGCACCTTCATGAACTTCTCGTTTCCCGCCACGCTTCCCTGCAGCTCCACGGCCGAGTAGGTGTCCCAAGCAAGGCCGTCGTAGATGTTCAAGAGCTTCGATGCTCGATGAGTTCTGGAGTAATCCTGAAGACTGTTGTTCAGCTTCTGAAAAGCTTTCTTCATACCTGCTTGAGCCGCGTCGGCATTACTCGACCGCATAACGGTCTCGGCCTCCGAGAAGAATTTTCCCACAGCTCGGCAGATGATTTTCGTTAACTCAGCTTCATCCACAGGTGGTTCCGGTTTTGCCGGCTTCTCTTGTTTGGGCCGGGCTTTTTCCGGCTCCTGGCGGCCGGAAGCCGCGGCAGACTGGAGCAATGCTTTTCTCAGCTCAAGCACGGTGGTCCGCAACTGGCTGATCTGATCCTTGAGGTCGGACATGTCCGACTTGACCTTTTCCACATCGCGGAAAAGGTCTTGCGCTTGGACATTCCCGGCGAAAGCGAGAAGAACGAGCGCCAATAGCCATGAAATGCTCAAATTCATTACAGGTCTCATCATGTTTCAGGTCCCCCGATTCTGTTGGTACTTGCGGTGCGTGGTAAAAGGCCGTTTCGAAATCAACGCGGAAAATGAAAGGGTCTCAACTCTGCTGTTCCGCGTTGTCCGATTGTACATATTTCCTCAATCGCTGACCAGCATTTCGATGATCTCTCGAAAACCGGGATGCATGTGCGTCACTCGGTTTTCACCGCGGTTTCCATCTTAATGCCGTACTTGTCTATCTTGGCCAAAAGGGTAGGCCGCGAAAGACCAAGGATGCGCGCCGCTTGAGAGCGGTTGCCGCCGGTGAAGTTCAGTGCCTCGGTGATCAGGAGTTCGGAGAAGCGATCGACCATATCCACGAAGATGCGATCGCCTCCGCCGGATGAAAGTGCTCGCGTCACCCACTGACGTACCGATTCGTCCTCCCGGTAGCGGCTGGCATCCTGTACGACGGTTTCTCCGCGAAACGCCTGGGACACTTCTTCACCGGTGATAGGGCCTCCACGACTGAAGATGAGCGCTTTCTGAATCGTGTTACCAAGCTCCCGCACGTTCCCCGGCCAGGAGTAGTTCTCCAGAATGGTCTTAGCTTCGTCGGCGATTCCGGGGCAATCGACATTCATGTCCTGGGCGAACTTCTTGAGAAACCGGGTTGCCAAGAGCCGGATGTCGCCGGCTCGCTTCCGAAGAGGGGGAAGCGTGATGGTGACCACTTTGAGTCGATAATAGAGGTCTTCACGAAATCGGCCTTCTGTGAGTCCGGTTTCCAGGTCGCGATTAGTGGCCGCAATCACACGGACATCGACGGCAATGGGCGCACGTCCGCCGAGGCGTTCGATACTCTTCTCCTGAAGCAGACGAAGTATTTTCGCCTGGATGCTGAAGGGCATGTCGCCGATCTCGTCGAGGAAGACCGTTCCCCGATTGGCTTGCTCGATCTTGCCGATCTTCCGTGTGCCCGCGCCTGTGAACGCACCCTTCTCGTAACCGAAAAGCTCGCTTTCCAAAAGCGTCTCAGGAATGGCAACGCAATTGATGACCACGAAAGGCTTGTCCGCGCGGAGGCTGTGCTGATAGATGGCTCGAGCCACCAGTTCTTTGCCTGTGCCGGATTCCCCGCGGATGAGCACGGTCGCGTCGGTGGACGCGACCCGGCCGATCATCTTGTACACCTCCTGCATCGCCTTACTTTGACCGAAGATCGCGTCAGCGGAATCGTCCAATGCGTCCGGAGCCATCTTGACCGGGGCACGCATGAACCGGCCCGCTTCGAGCGCCTTATCGATGAGCGTAAGCATCTCGGGGATTTCGAACGGCTTGAGCACATAGTCGAATGCGCCGAACTTGGTGGCCTCGATGGCCGTGTCGGTCGTGCCATAGGCGGTAATGACGATAACGGGCAGCTTGGGTTCGATCTCGTGGATACGCTGAAAGGTCTTGAGGCCGTCCATTCCCGGAAGCCGGACGTCTGTGATAACAAGGTCGAAATTGTTCTGTTGGACGAGGTCCACGCCGATTTCGCCGGTGGGCGCGGTGCGAACCTCGTGGCCTTCTCCCAAGAGGAGCTTCTCGAAGCTGTTGCGGAGCTGCGCGTCGTCGTCAATGATCAGAATTGAGCCCAAGGTTACGCCTCCCTCACAGGCAACGATATGATGAATGTGGCGCCCTCGCCCTGTTTTGACTTCAGGTCGATCCACCCGCCGTGTTCCTCGACGATGCGGGTGGCGATGCTCAAGCCCAGGCCGGTTCCCTCTTCTTTGGTGCTGAAGAAAGGCTGAAACATTTTGCTTTGAATGGACTCAGAGACCCCCGGACCGTTATCGGTTAACTTGATTACCACGGCCGGGCTTAGCGCGCCGGACTCGCCGAGCCCTTCGTCGATCCAGATGGATCCCCCGTGGACCATGGCCTCACACGAGTTAACCATGAGGTTGACGAGCACCTCTTTGAGCTGATCCGGGTCGAGGGGGACTTGAGGAAGCCGTTCCCCGCGGCGCACTTCCACGGTAACGTTGTATGATTCGAGACGGTGTCGAAGCAGCGTGACCGCGGTGTCAACCACATCCGAAGGACTGCAACTCTGGATCTTGAGCTTGGGAGGCCGTGCGAATTCGAGAAAGTTGTTTACAATGCCGTCAATGTGCCGAATCTCTTCGGAAATCACCTCGAAATCCTCTCGTTGTCCGCTGGCGAGTGCGAGGTTCCGTTCGAGGGAAAACAATCGCATCTTGACCGATGTGAGCGGATTTCGGACGCTGTGAGCAACGCTCGCGGCCAATTTTCCTATGAGTGCCCATTTGTCCGCCTGTTGAAGATGTTCGCGGCTCCACTCGAGCTTGCTCTTGGTCTGATCGAAATCGCTCATGAGCTTGTGGAAACGCTGGCCGAGGGCCTTCACTTCGTCTTGAACCGCTCCGGGCGCGCGCGCCTCGCCAGGCCCGACCGCCAGCTGCCGAATCGGCTCCAGAACGTTTCGGAGCAGCGTGTACGCGAGCACCGCTCCGATGACTACCACGACGGCAAGTGCTGCCAGCGCAAGTCTGTTCACCGTCATCGCCTGACGGCGTGCTGTGAGCCGCGCGTTCTCGATGCGTACGTACGCAAGCTCCCTGAAGCGGTCGCACAAATTTTGGATGGCGAAAAAGCGCTCGCGCGCCTTCTTCTGCAGCGACAACGCTTCGTCTCGCTTGTCCTCCTGGAAAAGCCGAATCACTTCATCTCGACTTGCGTTGTACCGGACGTAGCTAGACTCGATCTCGTTGAGGACTTCTCGCTCGTCTTCAGCAAGGATGGACTGGCGAGCTGTTCGCAGTGCCGCTTCGAACGCTCGCACATGCGTACCAAGCTCATTGAGCCACATGGTGTCGCTATCCTGAAGATAGTACGTGACGTAACCCTTTTGTGTAACCAATTCCGACTTGAGGTCGCGTGCAGCGCGCAACGCGGGGAGGTCGGTGTCGAGTACCCGGCTAATAAGACGTTCCATCACGTACGTGTGCCAGATGGAGACGAGCCCACCCAATACAGTGATCGAAACAAGCGCGCAGAGCATAATAAGGATACGGCTCCTCAGACTCAACGGCTTCCACATGCGCGGTTTTCTCCTGTATACGCGTCTTTCACTGAAGAATCGTCGATAAGCGTATCGCCGATCCTCAACGAGGTCAATGTTGCGTCGATGGTTTTTGGGGCAAGTTCTCGCAAGTGAATCGCTTGGACTTCAATCCCAATCCTGCTTTTACATACTGTAAAAAATGCTGACATGATAATGCCGAGCGCATCGGCACAGTAACGAGGGCTCCTGATAACGCCATTTCACAAATACGAAGACGAACCGGATTTGTTGGTTGTCAGATGATTAGCGGGGCCGGCGTCTCCGCCCGGCCATTAGCCGAGGACGGGCACGGAGAAGTTGTCTCAAAAGCCGGGTGAAGTCCAAAATCGTGCCACGAATAGGGCTGGAACACGCTTCTGCAACCCTCACCCCGGCCCTCTCCCAGTGGGAGAGGGAGGCGTGTGGAGCGGATTTCCGGCCCCCTCTCCCTGGGGGAGAGGGTTAGGGTGAGGGCTTGTCGTGCTACGACAGCGCCCGTTGCAGGGGTTTTGATACCAGTTCGCTTTCAAACATATGACAGTGGCAGTATCCAAAATCCCCCCTGTCCCCCCTTTACGAAAGGGGGGGACTCTTATTCCCCCCTTAATAAAGGGGGGTTAGAGGGGATTTTCACGTACGGAATCCCATGTGGGCGAGTGGTGCCAATGTTGCTTATTTGATGGCGCATTAGTATGAGACAGCCTCTGGAGGCGGCCCGCTCTATTCCTTTCAGCAACACGGAGGGAATCCGCTGTGGCACGAAAAATGCTAATCTTGATTCCAGTAGACGCTTTGCGGCATCGGCGGAGCGTCCAAGGCCTCCATGTGGTAACATAAACGATGGAGGAGATGCGGAGCGCACAAACTCTGTCCGTCGAATCGTAGAGTTCGTCACGGAGTGGTCGCAGGAGGAATCCGAGATGAAAGAGAAAGCGATTTTTGTCAATCCATTCCGAATGTTGAGTCCCAAGCTCGATCAAGAGGCCCTGAAGCTTGAAACCCTTCATGAGCAGCCTGTCTCGCCGGCGGTCACGCTGGAGGAAGGGCTGCTCATCATGATCAGCAAGCTCATCGAGATGACGAGACTCCTGTCAAAGGGCCTGGTCTCCGGATCCGAGCCGTTGATGAGCCGGTGCCAGGAACTCGCGCAGGAGATCGATCGGCAGGAGAAGTTGCTCACGACTGAGCTGGTTTCGTCGAAAATGAGAGGAGATTTGCTCAAGGGGCTGATTCGGTTTCCGTACCGGCTCGAGCGTATCGGCGACATGCTTGAGAGCATCCTTCGGTGCTGTCGTCTCAAAACTGTCGATGGGATCGGTTTCAGTGATAAGGCCCATGAAGAACTTGATCAGCTTTTCAGCGTTCTCACAGATATGATGGTCAACCTTCGAGACGCGTTTGGCACGCCCAACCGCGTAATCCTTGAATACGTGGTCAACGAGGGCAGGAAGCTGAGTGTTCTCGTCGAAGACGCAAAGATGGCGCATTGGGAGCGTCTCGAACACGGATTTTGCGCGGTGGAGGCATCTTCCATGTACCGAGACATCCTTGATTCAATTAAGGCTTCGGGCGAATATTTGATGCTCATGAGTTCAACATTGCTCGAGATGGCCTCTAGCTCCCCCGTCGAAGCTGAGGCCCGCCCCAGAGGATAACAATGCGACGCGGTTCAAATCGTTGCTGTGACGAGCGAATCGACTTCGCTTCGGACCTATTCGACTTCCGAGGTCCTTTTGACGGCATGGGGACGTCCTATCCGTACTACTATGAGAGCAAGGCGTTCACACGAAACGGCAAGCTCATCACCATCCGCCCTATCAAGCGTGATGACGCAGGTCGATTGCTGGATTTCTTCGACACACTTTCGCGGGAGACAATCTTCTTTCGGTTCCTGACCAATCTCAGATCGCTCCCGCTCGACTGGGTGAGGCGTTTCACGGAAATAGACTACCGAAAAGATGTAGCCATGGTAGCCTTGGAACGGTCGGATGATGACGAACGGATCGTCGGAGTCTGCCGCATCATGCGCCGCCCAGGGACAGACAATGGAGAAATAGCGGTAGTTGTCGGCGACCCCTGGCATGACCAGGGAATCGGGACGATCCTTCTGAGGCGCACCCTGCAGATCGCCCGCGAGCTTGGCTTCAGAAAACTGTGGGGATTGGTGTCATCCCGAAACGAGAAGGTCGCGAAAATGGCCGAGAAACTCGGTTTCGTAAAGAGAACCGAAACGCATGAGGACCTATTCGAGGTAGAAATCGACTTGGATGAGATCCAGTAGCCTTCGGAATCGGAAGGGTGCTGGCGCCACCAAGAGACATCGAGGCGGATATCGACCCGGACCGGACGTCATAAAACGGTCTCAAGACTCGGAGGGAGCAGAAAGTCGTAGCACGATTGGGTTTGGAATGCTTCTTTGTAACCCTCACCCCGGCCCTCTCCCATGGGGAGAGGGAGCCCGCGGAGCGGTTTTCCGGTCCCCTCTCCCTGAGGGAGAGGGTTAGGGTGAGGGGGTGATCGTGGTATGACGGCAGCGTTTGAAAGGATTTTGAGACACTCTCAGTAGCGCAAAGTTCGGTGAAAGAGGACGCGAAGGATGCTCGTCAAGTACTGGATGCGAAAATCATTCATTACGGTCGACGTAAATGATTCCATGCAGGAAGCTCTGAGCTGGATGAAAGAGTACGGTACTTCGCTGATCCCTGTACTTCAGGCAGGACGGCTCGTCGGCGTGGTAACGGATCGAGACATCAAGGCTGCATCCGCATCGGACACCGAGTCCCTCGAGTCGCACGAGCTCGATTACTTAATTGCTAAGATAAAAGTGAGAGACATAATGACGACAAACCCTGTTACCGTGGCTCCCGATCTCACTCTGGAAGAAACAGCCGAATTGCTTCTCCAAAACGAGATCTCGGGAGCGCCGGTGGTCGATGCCGCCGGCAATTTGCTCGGAACCATATCTCAGTGGGAGATTTTCCGAGCACTGATTTCATTGAGCGGTTTGGGGAAAAGGGGTGTACACTTCGCATTCCAGCTGAAGGATCACCCAGGCTCGATCAAAGAAGTCACCGACATCATCCGCAAATATGGCGGACGGCTCGTGAGCATTCTCTCGTCGTTCCAGCGCGCACCATCCGGATACAGGCACGTGTACATCAGGGCACATGACGTTGAACGCAGCACATTGCCGGACCTCATAGCCGACCTGCGGCAAACGGCGATGCTGCTCTATATGGTAGATCATCGCAAAGGCAAGCGTGTAGAATACATTGCATCGAACCGGGTCGATTGACCGCTCGGCCGCGCGGGGCGCGGCTGCAGCGCGCTGAATTACCACCCGAGAGAGGAGACTTCACATGACGGTCAAAAAAATCCTATTCTGCACGGATTTCTCTGAGAATTCCGCGCCGGCACGAGACCTCGCGATCGAATTCGCGAAAGCGTTCGATGCACAACTATTCATCGTGCATGTAGTGTACTCGCGTTACCTCGGGTATCCCTCGTTCGAGGCGATGATTCCGGTGGACATGACCGTCGTGGAACAAAGCATCAGGGAAGGTGCTCAGCAGCAACTCGATACCGCGGCCGAAGAATGCCGCCGCGATGTGGCGCAGGTCGACACTCGGCTCCTCACGGGTTTGCCTGCCGAGCAAGTGGTCGAATTCGCCGATGAGCACGCGATCGACCTCATCGTGATGGGGACGCACGGTTGGACCGGATTCAAGCACCTCATCCTCGGGAGCACGGCGGAAAACGTGCTGAGAACCGCGACGTGCCCGGTGCTCACCGTGCGGGGACCCGCGGAGTCGTAAGGCTCGATCGGACTCATGGTGGTGACGACGGAGCATTGAGTCCGAATATGAGGATGGCCCTGTAGGGGCGATCCCGCGGATCCCGGGATTGCCCTTCCTCCGTAGACAGGCGGTCTCTCCTATAGAGGGACCATCCAAGCAAAGTATGTCCGAATCCAAGCTTGTTGGGGATGCCGGAATCAATCAAGTTTTTTGGCATACGCTACAACTGTGCCCGGTACGCCCCGGAGCTTGGGGCCTCCACCAGAAAGGGAGGTCATCCGACTGAACGTGAATTCGTGCAAAACGTCAAAACAAAGGGCCGGCGTGAACGTGCAAGCGCATGCTCGTCCATGTATAGCGGTTGCCAAAAATAATGTCGTTTACTCGGGAGACGGGTGATCCAAAAAGAGCGCGTCGTTTCCGCGAAGGCGGGAACCCAGAAAGGAATCTGTCCCGCGCGGAACGCGGAACTGCTTTCGCAGGAATGACGGGCTTTCGCCGTGGGAATCGGACAAGAATTTTGGCAACCCGTATAACCGGATTTCCCTCATCTCGACTTCTATGACCAGGAGGATAGCATCATGGAAGACAAAGTGCTCAGGGCGGCAAGGTCGGGAGATCTTTCCGAATTGAGAGGCCTTCTCAGCTCCGGCGCCCCTGCCGACGTGAGAGACTCCCTGGGCTGGACCCCCCTCATGTGGGCCGCATCGATGGGCTTCGCAGACGTAATCAAACAGCTTCTGCAAAACGGCGCTGATTGCGAAGCCAGGGATCAGTACGGGGCTACGGCCCTCATGAAGGCATGCAGACGAGGCTTTCCGAACGTGGCCGAGGAGTTGATCGCGCACGGCGCGGAAGTGGATTCGGAGGACGAGTTCGGTTGGACCGCGCTGATGAGGGCAGCCAGCCGTGGTCACGCGGATAACGTGAAGTTATTGCTCGAACATGGCGCGAACAAGGAAGCCGCCGATCAATACGGCGCAACAGCGCTCATCATGGCGTCTGCCGAGGGTCATCTCGAAGTGGTCCGCGCATTGCTCATGAAAGGAGCCAATGTCAAAGCCGAAGACCGCAACGGTTGGACCGCGCTCATGTGGGCGGTCTCGGCCAGGCACAAAGATGTGGCCGAACTGCTCAAACTTCATGGGGCCAAGTAGTTCGAGGAGGTCGAAGAGCCCAAAGCGGAGGAGTTTTCAAACAAGTGACATAGAAAGGGCCGGCAGGGACGCCGGCCCCCACTATGTTTGGTGGTGGCCGGCGTCCCTGCCGGCCATCTTGATGTTACTTCCTAAAAGGCGAATCAGTCTCGGCCCTGCCCCTACTTAGACCCCATGCTATCTACGAAAGAAGACTGATTCTGAAATCCCTCTCCTAGCTCCCTCCATAGAAGGACTCCTTAAGCGCGTAAAGTACAACCACCGCCAATCCGATCGCAAGGGCCGCGTGTGGAGTCACGCGGATCGCGCCCGACAGCGGGCTTTCATGGCTGGCCCTCCCGAGCCTGAACATTATGAAGAGGCTCCACACCAGCCCGAGTCCCACAAGTATCTGCTGGCACAAGTGCGTGATCTCTGGACGTACGGTGATAATGAGTTGCTTGAACAGGGCGAGATCGAAGTTCTGGCTTACCAGTATGGGCAGTTGGACGCCGAGGTTGATCAGGTAGTACACGTGATACGCCAGGAATGACGTGAGAGTCAGCGGCAAGAGCGCCATGCCGAATCGTGCATAATTCTCTTGAAATGCGTCGCCGGACAGGCGGTGGGACGCTGCGGCGGCTATTGCAAAGACGATATTGACCCCCGCGACCACCACGAGAAACTCGCCGCTGAATCGACTCCATTCCGGAAGCGGAACGCCTGCGGTGAGCAGTTCGTACACGGGCATCTTCCGCACAAGCTCGCTGATCAGCCCACCGAGCATGCTAATTACGAGGAATGCGGTGCCGGTGTTGGTCCGCTGCATGGCGAGCAATTCCAGGCCGGGAATGCGGAGGTTCAGAGTAATTGCGCCGTGCGGGCAATTCTTCACGCAATTCCCGCACAGCTTACAGTCCAGGTTGCTTTGGAGCGTGGGAGCGACTTGCCCCAGCGGACATCCTTCCCGCTTCTCGTTTCCGAAGTAGCACTCCGGAGATTTGCACTGTGACGCACAGATATTTTGATTCGCCCGCAGTTCAACCGCGGACGCTCGCGCCATGACGCCGGTCATACCGCCCAAGGGGCACAGATACCGGCACCAGGACTGCCGCTCGAATACAACGCTCACGAAGACGGAGCACAAGGTGACGACCAGCAGCAGCAAGCCGACGTTAAACGGCGAGTTCCTCATATCCGTGGCTGTCTCGATCCAGATAATAAAGAGCACCGCTCCTACCACAAGCAGGTCACTCCGACTCTTGAGGAATGCGGGGAACGGCTTTTCGAGCGCAATAAGCTTCTTCGCAAGGTGGCCCAGGGTTCCCATGGGGCACAGTGAACACCAGAAACGCGCCCACAGGAATGCGCCTCCCACGAGCGCCGGCCAGCCCAATGCCCAGCTGAACAGCGATGCAGGATTCTTGAGCGGGTCCGGCGGCCCGAGAAAGAGCAGTCCCAGTAATATGAAGAAGAAGGGCGTCACCGCACTTTGAAGAACAGCTGGAAAGAGCGGACTCAGCATCGCCCGTCGCACGGGCCGGAACTTCAACAGGTCTATTCTGCCCCGGTCTTCGACTCTCGTGAGCCTGAAATAGACATCGTTGGGGCGCAGCACCGTGTCGTTCGCGGTGAGCAGAGCGCGCTTGAGCGTCGCGGAGAGTTCGAGGTCGTTGCCCGGCCAGGAATAGCCCAACAGGGTCTTCAGCGTCTCCCTGGGAACGGTGGGCACTTCCTTGTGAAGCTCTTTGCAGTGCCGCGCCAGATATTGGTTGACCAGCGTTGGTATTTCCCTGCGCCGTTTCCGCAACGGAGGGATTCTCAGAGCATGGCCGCAAAGTCCGTCTATCAGCGGGTGCCGCTCGGGAGATATCTCCGACAGGTCCAGCTCAGAAGTCGCAAGCAGTCGGAACGAACACTTGCGCACGCGGTCGTCTCCGGGGCGATGATATGTCCCCGTGGTTGCGGCATCGAGAAGCGCTTGCTGTGTCTCGGGAGTGAGGTGCTCCACTCCACGCACCAGCAGCGTCCCATCCTCGGTGAGTTCTACGTACCCCGGTGAGACTTCGAGCGAGCCGTCGGGCTGAACTACCCTCTGCCCAAAGAACAGGCGCATCTGGTCTTCGGTTGGGTCTTGCTTATGGTGGGGCGAGTCCGGGCGCAGCGCGTCAAATGGGTTCTCGGGTCCGGCGCTCAGGAGGTCGATGAGGAGGAAGACTTCCTTGTACATGACGCTCATGCGGAAGATCGCGTGTGCGAGCACCTCCTTGCCGACACCGGCTTCGCCGGCGATGAGAACCGGCTCCTCCGATGCCGCAAGCTGTTCCATGGCCGCGGAGACATGCCGGCGCACATAATCGCCGATCACGTAATCGGGAAAGATATGCTGCTCACGGCTGATGAGTGACTTAAGAGCTCGCTTCTTTTGCTTGCTGGAGAAAACGCTCCGTTCGAGTCGCGCGACCTTGCGGGCGAGATTCCGCATGAGGATGTGGGATAGGGCGGGGCTGTCTGTAAGGATTGCGTCGAATACGTCGCCGGGGACTTCCAGGACGCGGCAGTGCTCTTCAGCCACGAGTTCCGAGTTGCGCGGCGCTGCCTGGCCTGTCAGAAAGCTGATCTCGCCATAGACATCGCCGGGCCCGAGAGCGTCAACGGAGATACCGCTGAAGCCGTCCTCGCGCAGGTACACTCCGGCCTTCCCGGCCAGGATCAGCCGAACGTGGTTTCCAGGGTCGCCGGGGGCCATCATCTGATCGCCCGGTTCGAACTCGACGAGCGTTCCCTTCTCCTGGAAAAGCAGACGCGCCTGTTCGGGCAGACCATTCCACAAATCGGCGCCGCGACCCGCGGCTATGCGATTCGCTTTTACCTCCATCGACCGGGAGAGCTTGACCGGGGGCTCATATAATCGTGCGCGTTTCGGGTAATGACCTCGAGGGGAACGGGACGACGTCTCCACGACGAAGTCGAGACTGCCTCTTGCCGTAAGGGAATCATGGTCCGGACGTTGCTTGGTGTGGCATACACTTCATAATAAGCACTGGAGTTGGCGCGCGGAAGTCACGGCTGCACTTAGGGTCTGTCGCAAAATAAACCCGTCACCCCGACGAAAGTCGGGGTCCAGAAAATCCTGGATTCCGGCGTTCGCCGGAATGACGTCTATTACTTTTGTCATGAGCCAAGATGTAAGGGTTATTAGGTGACAAGCCCTTAGTTGAGAGCGATAGTTACAGCGCCTCCAGAATCTCCCGCTTATTCTCCTTGAAATCCACCAGGTAAAGGATTTTTCCGTTCTTCCGCAGTTCTTCCATGACTTTCGGAATGGCCTGCCGGTCGAGGTTGAAGACTCTCAGATAGACACACCTATGACCAGCGGGAGCCTTCTCGAAGGAGCTGAGAATGCTGACGATTCGGCCGCCGTGCGCACGCACCACATCGGCCGCTTCTTTGATGGACCCGGGTCGGTCCTCCAGCACGACGCCAAACTCGACACCTCTGCCCGATAGTCCGCTCACCGCCACCATCGCCCTGAAAAGGTCATTCTTGGTGATGACCCCGATGAGGTTACCGGTCTTGTCGACGACAGGGCAGCCGGAGATCTTGTTCTTCAGCATGACTTCCGCCGCCTCTTCCACGGTGAATTCAGGCGGCAAGGTGATAGGATCACGACTCATGATCGCGCGCATCTCAACGCGTGTTAGGTGATAGAGTATCTGCCGAACGTCCAGGAGCGTAACATCCGAGGGAGAGGCCGCCCTGAGGTCACGGTCCGTTACGATACCCACCAGTCGGCCGTTCTCTAGGACCGGCAACATGCTGATTTGGTGATCCATCATCAGTTCTGTAGCTTTCTGCAGCGTATCCTGAACCCCTATGGTGACCACCTTTTCGGTCATCCAATCCTTGACCAACATGTTCGAACCTCCCTGGAGCCCTTTAGGTCTCCAAATCAACCGACGCAAAGCCTGCACGGGCGTGCTGGGACGGTGAAGGCAAGCGGGGAGCGGTCCCGTGAGCACTTCACGATATCAGGTTTTGCGATCTTTTCAAGGGTTGCCCGCCGCCGGGAAGACGAGCCTTGTCGTTTTTGGTGGCGGACTCAGCCGGCGGGTCTATTCCATCTCCGTAGTGCGCATGGCCGCGCACTTCTCTATATCTGCCATGCACAGCCGTTTCCTGTAAGCGTCTTGAAGCTTGTACAGCAGTTCGTCGATGTCCATGGGTTTCATAAGGTAGTCGAAGGCCCCCAGTTCCATGCCTTGCATAGCCACTTCCATATTCGCGTGTCCCGTGAGCATTATCACTTCGACCGACGGCTGTATCCGCTTAATTTCCTTCAATGTGCTGATTCCATCCATGTCAGGCATTCTCACGTCGAGCACGACGACGTCGAAAGCGGTCTTCTTCATCAATTCGATTGCCTCTCGACCGCCGTTCACGGCAGCGACAGAAAGCTTGCGCTTTTCCAGCCGCTTAACGAGTGTTTCCACGAACTCCTTTTCATCATCGACCAGCAGGACACGGAACGTGGTCATGCTCTTCGCCTCCCTTCGTACGCCTCCCTTATCACCCGTACGAGCTCGTCCAACTCACACGGCTTCATAAGCCAGTCGAAAGCGCCGAAAGCAATTCCGTCTCGCGCGGCCTGCTCAGAGCCGTGCCCTGTCAGCATGATGACAGCCATCCGGGGACACATCTTTTTGAACACCTTCAGCACCTCGATTCCGTTCATATCTTCCATCTTCAGGTCGAGGACTGCAACATCAAAATCCGTGTCGCGCAAAGTCCGAATCCCTTCCGATCCGCTGAGCGCGGACACTACCTCAAAATTCCTCCACGCGAGTCGCTTGGCGAGCACGCCGACATAGCCTTCCTCATCGTCTACGAGCAAGACTCTAATACGATCGATAATGCTGGATTCAGCGGGTTTCATCGGTTCCCGTCATATCCCTTGCGAAAGAGTGATCTCCTTCATGCGCGCCTCGAGGATCTTTTCCTCTTGGCTGGCCTTTTTCGCCTCGGCCTCTGCAAGTTTGGCCATGAGTTGCCCCATATCGCAGGGTTTCATGAGAAAGTCGAACGCCCCCAGCTTCATTCCTTCTATAGCACTCTCGACTGTGGCATGGCCCGTGAGCATGATCACCTCCACGAGCGGATGGAGCCGTTTGATCTCACGAAGGGTTTGAATACCGTCCATGCCAGGCATCTTCACATCCAGAACCACGATATCGATGTCGCGATCTCCGGCCAGCTTTTGCAGGGCTTCTTCGCCGCCGTGGGCCGTCACAACGGTGAGGTCGCGCTTTGCCAGACGCTTGCTCATCGTCTCGACAAAAGGTGCCTCGTCGTCTACAAGCATCACTTTGACCACGGACATCTTCGGTCTCCTTTCGTATCTGCTACTTACTAACAGAACAATTTCCGCTTTCGTTACCCGAGCGGGCGCGGGCTTCCCGATTCGTCTTTTCGCGGAATCGGGATCTTCACATGGAAAGTGGTCCCGAGGCCGACCGCACTATTCACTGTTATGACGCCACCCATCTTCTTGACGATTCCGTAGCAGATGGAGAGCCCCAAGCCCGTTCCCTTGCCCACCGGTTTCGTCGTGAAGAAGGGGTCGAAAATCCGCGCCAGATTCGCCGGCGGAATGCCCGGCCCTTCGTCGGCCACGTCTACTACAAGCAATCCGTCTTCGACTCTCGTCACGATCTCGATGGCGCCGCCGGTCCCGTCCATCGCGTCAAGACTGTTGTTCATGAGGTTCAGGATGACTTGCTGAACCTCGGATGGCGATACCGCCACCTCAGGGAGCCCCGGCTGCAATTTCGTGACGATTTTCACGTTCGCGTATTTCGCCCGTTGTTCCGACAGCGCGACCACATCCTCAACAAGATCGTTCATCTGGATCGCCTTTACCGTCGGGTCAGTCTTCCGAGCGAAGCTGAGCAGCTTGTGAGTAATCTCTTTGCACCGACGCCCCTGAGTTCTGATTTGATCCAAAGATCGCTGGAATTCTGCGAGATTCGCGCATTGATTGAGATCTTCCTCCCCGAGAAGATCTTCGATCCACCCGGCCTCTTCCACCATGATCGCAACGGGGTTGTTGATCTCGTGGGCAATCCCCGCGGCAAGTTCGCCCAGTGACGCAAGCTTCCCGGCCTCGATCACTTGCTCGTTCATCATCTCTTTCTGGAGGTTGGCCTCCGCGATGCGCTTCACCATCCGTCGCGAAAGCACCACCGCCATCATCACGATACCCAGCAGGCCGAGGACAAAGATCAGTCCGGCCAGCCGCCAGACGTGTCGGATTACCGAGTACGCGTCTTCGGCGCTCTGCTGATAGCCAAGGAGCCAATCTCCGCTCTTCAGGCGGGACATGACATGGATGACTTCTTTGCCCGACCCATTAACGCCGCGAACGAGCACAACTTCATCGGAGAGCGCATCCGGTGACTTCAAATGGTCAAGGTAGATCTGCAAAGAGGAGAGCGCGTCATGCCTCGCCCGTGTCTGGAATTCACCTTTGCTATTCAGGATAAATGCAAATCCTGTAGCCCCCACTCGTATCCGTTCCACCATCGAGTTGAATGCCTCGAAGTCCACGGTGGCTCTCAAAATCCATTTCGCGCCGTCCCGGTCCTGTCGCACCGCGACGATAAAGTGCGGATGGCCTCTCAAGCCGTGGAACACATCGCTGATGTAATAGTCCCTGGACAGGGCCTCTTTGAACCACTCCGCCTTGGCATAGTCGGCATGGCTCAGTCGATAGGGGCCGGCGTAGGCAATCTGAACTCCCTGGTCATTGATCACCCCCAGATCCACGAACGCAGGACCGTACTCTTCACGCAACATCCGGAGCTTTTCCTCGAGGAACTCCTCGTTTGTGAGCTGCTCGAATCGGCACGATCGGGCAAGGGTGCGAATGTTGGCGAGCTTCTCCTCCAGAAAGGTATCAACGGTTCTGCGATGCTTCTTGACGAGCACCTGGAGATGATCCAGAGCCTTTTCACGATATGACACGTCAAAGTAGTAGAGTATCGTTCCTGAAATCACCAGGAGCGGGGCGACCGAAACCAAGATCATGACCGCGATCATCTTGCGGGTCAGCGATCGATAGTATCCATCGCCGGTTGTGCTGGTGTTGGATCTGTGGGTCATTGCAATCCTGGATCCCCTTACAGCCCGCTCTCTTCCCGAGCCTCACCCGCTGCCCGGGGCACGCAATCTGTAGTGGGCAAGGGTGACGGTGCTTCCGGGTCTTTCAGCGCTGCGGGCATGCATCCGCCGCGGGAAACACCCTCTTGAGATATCTCGCAGAGGTCCGACCGGTGTGCCTCTCCGTTCCGGGGGGAGAGCCCTGAGTCCGAGCTGTGCGGAGGATCTGCCGAGCTACTTTCCTGTACAGCGGCGAGAAGGTCAACAACTTCATGCCGCTCCTCTTCGCCGGCCCAATCAAAGGCGGTGCGTCCCTTGCAGTCCACAGCATGCACATCCGCGCCACGCTCCACAAGGGTCTTCACAACTTCGGTATTGCCCCAGAACGCGGCCTCCATGAGCGCCGTCAGACCATGCCCGTTGCGAGCTTCAATGTCAGAGCCCTTGTCCAAGAGACGATTCACCACTGCACTTGAGCCCTGAACCGCGGCAAGAATCAAGGGGGTGTCGCCGTCGGCGCTGCGGGCGTGGACGGAAGCGCCTAGTTCGAGCAGGATATCCACGAAGCCGATCCGGCCGAGAAGGCATGCCTCGAGTAACGCGAACCCGACACGCTCACTGTTGTTTCCGTTTGAGCGAGATCGGTCGCTCGTGAAGTCATTCTTCGCTCCGGAAGTCTCTCTATCGCTCGTGAATCGGCTCATGCCTCGTGCTCCAATTGAGTATTGTATCAGACAATTATGCGTCGAAGGCACCACTCTCATCCCGCTGTACAGCTGATCCGGGCCGATGTGTCGAGGACGGATTGCGGGAGGGGACGACTGGCCTCGCCCGCGAGGGCTGCAATTTTGATGCCACCACCGATGGCCTTTCGCGCATTGCGACTGTGGCATGCATTGTTCAACTCTGACTAACGCTGTCTCTAGATTTCCATATGAGATTGCCCTGACAAAACCCTCGGAAGGCTGGGCCGCCGATGAGGAGTGATTGGAGGAATTGGTGGGAGGAGACCTACGTGTATCCCCGTTTATGTCAATGCGCTGTCATATAGGTGACATTGACATCTGTCGCTGACACCGGAGTTCGTACGAAAAAATCCCCCCTACCCCCCCTTTAATAAAGGGGGGAATACGGGTCCCCCCCTTTCGTAAAGGGGGGACAGGGGGGATTTTGGATGCAGCCGATGTCACTTGTTTGAACGCGAACCGGTAGCAAGGGCGCACACGCGGAACCTGCCCCGGACTCGATCCGGAAGACGCCGGCCTCCATTATTGGGAACTAGTAGATCGTTTCACAAATACCTTGGCAGATCAGCCTCGGCATGATGAGGCCGTGAACTACGCGATATGCTTTGTAGGGGCGGGTCTGAGACCCGTCCCTACCCAAGGCGGTCGCTGACGACCACGTAAACGTATTTCTGAATCGCTCTACTAGTGGGGCGGGCCTCCGTGCCCGCCATTCCACTTCTCTGAACGCAAGTCCTATGAAAGTCGTCGCCATGGGCACCCACCATCGGAGGTGCGTATGGGGAGGCGTGGAGGGGAGATGGAGTCTCCCCTCCACAGGATGGCGCAACGTGCGCTCTTGCTACTCATCTCCGAGGCGGAGCCACGGAGTGTTGACCGAAGCCGAGGACTTTCATGATTCGTTGTGCCCGAAAACCGGCGCATGGAAGTTGGTATCACACGATGGTACGGCTTTTGCTACCCAAAGGACTCTTGGTTGGCAGTGGTTGTGTTTCAACCTCCATACCTCAATTGAGAACACCATTCACCATGGTGGAAGGAGAGCGACCATGAAGTGGGGTAGAGAGATGTATCGGATGTTTATGAAGGCATCGGAAGCCCACGCGCGGTGGGATTACGAGACCTCCATGAGCATTCTCAAGGACAAGAAGAAGATTCTTCTCCTCTGTTTGATGACGATGCCGATCCTCCTGGTGACGGCTGCGTTCGCCGCAGACCTGCCCGGCGTGCTCGGTGGGTTCAAGGCGTACACACCCGCGTACTATTCGACATCGATCTTCATCGTCTCGATCGTGATCGGGTTGTGCGCGGGCCTCATCACGGGGTGCATAGGCGCCGGAGGAGGATTCATCATAACACCCGCTCTTATGAGCGCCGGTGTGAAGGGCATCCTGGCAGTGGGAACCGACCTGTTCCACATCTTTGCCAAAGCCATCATGGGGACGGCTGTCCACAAGAAACTCGGTAACGTGTCGGTGGGATTGGCGATCGCATTCCTTGTAGGCTCCGGCATCGGGGTTTTCGGGGGCGGCAGTATCAACCGAGCCCTCTATGAGGCCAATCCCGTCCTGAGCGATACCTTCATCAGCATCGTATACGTGGTGCTGCTCGGCTTTCTGGGGTTCTATTCGCTGATTGATTTCTTGAAGCTTCGCAAGGCAGGCGGTGACGTGGGCGCCCATGCCGGCGAAAGCGCTCACGGATCTGAGGCAGCGACTGGGAAAGTCGGTCTTCCCCACAAGCTTCAGAATGCGAAGATCCCTCCGGTGATCACCTTTGATGAGGACCTCGTGCCGGGCGGCAAAAAGATACCTGCTCTTTTCGTGGCGATCTGCGGTGCAATCGTCGGGTTTGCCGCAGCGATCATGGGAGTCGGTGGCGGGTTCCTGACCTTCCCGATGTTTGTGTACATTCTTGGTGTCTCATCATTCACCACGGTTGGGACAGACATTCTGCAGATCATTTTTACGGCGGGCCTCGCGTCGATCGCTCAGTACGCGATCTACGGGTTTATCTTCTACACGCTGGCTATGGGAATGCTGTTGGGGAGCCTCATCGGCATCCAAGTCGGCGCCCTCACCACCAAGGTAGTTAAAGGCATATACATACGTGGATTCTATGCGGTGGCTATTCTCGCGGGTTTTGTGAACCGCTTCTTTGCTTTGCCGGAAAAGCTCAAGCAGATGGAGATCCTCGACATCTCCGACGCGGTGGCAAAAACTCTCACCCAGGCGGGGACGTGGATTTTCTTCATCGTCATTGGGATCTTCGCTGTGTGGGTGATCGGGACATTCTTTACCAGCACCGGCAAGCTGAGAGGGGAGGTTTGATCCGATGCTCATCAGAGAAAAGGGAATCTTTATCAGAGGAATGCTGTTGCTGGTAACGTTCTTGGTAGTGCTCGTGGCGATGTTCCTGCCGTTGTTCGGCGGTAAGAACGCACTCGAGGCGTCCGACGATCTCTTCAACTCGATCTCCAAAGGCTCCACGTACTTCATTCCTGAGCTCATGAAGAAGAGTGAGGCGTTTAAAGCCACGACCATCGATGTGGCCCTCAAGTTCAAGGGCAAGGATGAAGCCGACAAGGCGGTGAAAATTCTCACGACCGCGGGCATGCAAGCGAGCGCCGAAGGCGCCCAAGTCAAGACGAAGGGTGACTTTGGGCAGATGTTGGGCGCCACGCTCAAGGACTCTGACGCAATGTTCAAGAACCAGGACGCGGAGCTATCATCGCGTTATGGTATGTCTTCCAAAGAAGCCACGTATACTTGGTGGCTCATCTCCAAAGAGATGGACAAGGACCTGAAGCGTCAGAAGCTTTTCAAGGAGGCCGCTTTCCTGAGCGACGTGGTAAGAAAGGGCGTGGAAGTGGGCTACAATTTCCACAATATCTCGCCGCAGACTGCTTCTACAAAAGTCGGGGTGCTGACGTTTTCTCTTATTTTTTACGTGATTTATACCCTGTGGTGGGGTATCGCAGTCCTGTGGCTCTTCGAAGGCTTTGGCCTGGAGATGAAAGCCGGCGCCAAGAAGGAAATGTAGCACCTGCATACGCGGAAACGGGGAGCCGGGCATCATGTTCGTGGTTCCCCGTTTCATTCTGAGTGCAATGTGCTCCCGAATTTGTGAACGGGGCTGCTTGAGGAGCGCGCTGCAAGCGCGCTACGAGCCTCCGTACGAACCTGACGACGCACCGGAGTGTCAAAAAACCTGACAGAGTGTAAAGAAAACGGACTGGGCCGATCGGTTGCCCCGGGCGACACCGGCCTTCTCAATGGAGACTAAGCGAATTCATGGGCGGGTTGACAAGCTTCCTCAGGCGATTCCTTCCCGGCCGCCGTGACACGGAACATTCACCGTCCGATCTGGAAGAACTCCGTGCCACGTTCCGACATCGGTACGAGAACTTCCGGATGTTGCTCACCTGCAACGGTCGTGCACTGGAGATCATGGCCGAAATAGAACAGGCGCTGGCCGGCAGCCGTCCCTTTGGAATGACGTTCGTTCGGTCGAAGTGCACGGCTGTCTCGGTAAACGTTTACCGCATCATCAAACACCTGGACGAACTCGCCCCCGGTAAGTACGCCGAACTGCACAAGAGCTTCAAAGCAATCGAGGAGCGCATCAATGAAGCGCTCGCTTCGAGACGGGCGTCGGCGGGTGGCCCGCTTGTGCTGGCAATTTCCGCTTTGGATAGGCACATGGTGGATCAAGTGGGCGGGAAAATGGCCAGCGTGGCGGAGCTCAGGAACGAACTCGGGTTGCGGGTGCCGCCGGGTTTTGTAATCACTGCGGAGGCATTTCAACAATTTCTCAGGCACAACGACCTCCAGACCGAAATCGAACGCCGCATCCAGGCCAGCCCGAAGGAAGGACTGGACCATCTGTACAGCCTCTGTGCGGACATCCATCAGCTCATCGTTGGATCTCCCTTGCCCACCGAAGTGGAACAGGCCGTCATGGAGCAGTATCGGGAGCTGGAGAAGGAAGCCGGTTCCGGGGTGCGTGTCTCGCTTCGCAGCAGCGCAGTCGGCGAGGACGTCGCGGGTCGAGCGTTCGCGGGCCAGTTCAAGTCTGAACTGAACGTGAGTCCTGACAACCTCCTGCATGCATACAAAGAAGTCGTCGCGGCAAAGTACGGCCTACCCGCGGTCACCTATCGTTTGAATCGCGGAATCCCCGACGAAGACATCGCCATGTGCGTGGGATGTATGGCGATGGTTGACGCCTCGGCCGGCGGAGTCATGTATTCCCGCGACCCATTGAATATTCGCAATCGAGCAGTCCTGATCAACTCGGTATGGGGTTTGCCGAAGGCTGTGGTGGACGGTACCGTCGAGCCGGACGTGTTCGAGGTCTCCCGCGACGAAGGTCTGGAGATCACGCGAAAAGAGATTCGCCTCAAGGAGCGCGAATTTGTCTGCTATCCCGACGAGGGCGTCTGCCGAATGGACCTCACGGGTGAAAAGAGCAATGCCGCGTCGCTGACCGACGAGCAGGTCCTCGAATTGGCCGGCATGGCAGTAAGACTCGAGGAGCACTACGGTTCGCCCCAGGACATCGAGTGGGCTGTTGGGAAAGACGGGTCGATCTATCTGCTTCAATGCAGGGCGCTTGTCCAATGGGAAGCCACAGCTGTGCCACAGAGCGCGGAACGCCGCCGCACGGTCGAGGCCTCAGAGCTGGCGTCGGGTGGGACCACCGCTTCTCCTGGAGTTGGCGCCGGCCCTGTGTTCGTGGTTCGGAGCGATGTCGATAGGCTCCGGTTTCCGGAAGGCGCTGTGCTCGTCACTGCGCAGGCGCTCCCGCGGTGGGCGCCGCTCCTGAACCGCGCATCAGCGGTGGTCACGGAGGTCGGCGGTCCGGTGGGTCATCTGGCCAACGTGGCCCGAGAATTTCGCGTACCGGCGCTTTTCGGTCTTTCAGGGGCGACAGAGCTGCTTCGAGACGGGCAGATAATCACGGTGGACGCGGATGGACTCTCCGTGTACGAAGGCCGCGTAGAGGCCTTGCTGGCAGCGGTCGATACCAGACGCAACCTGATGGAAGGGAGCCCGGTGTTGGCGACTCTGGAACGAGCCGCGGCTCACATCGTGCCGCTGAATCTCCTGGACCCGGACGCGCCCGAGTTCCACCCCCGCAAGTGTGAAACTCTGCACGACATCACTCGCTTTTCGCATGAGAAATCCGTCAAGGAGATGTTCGATTTCGGCAAGGAACATCGGTTTTCGGAACGCTCCAGCAAGCAGTTGGTCTACCGGGTTCCGATGCAGTGGTGGGTAATCAACTTGGATGACGGCTTTTCCAGAGATGTGCAAGAACGATTCGTAAACTTGGAGGACATCGTATCGATTCCAATGCGTGCGCTCTGGGAGGGTGTCTTCGCGATCCCCTGGGCCGGTCCGCCGCCGGTCGACGCACGAGGGTTCATGTCAGTGCTCGTGCAGGCCACTGCTAATCCGGCGCTCGATCCCGCGATGAACTCGCCGTACGCCCAGCGGAATTACATTATGGTCTCGCGGAATTTCTGCGCGCTGTCGTCCCGATTCGGATTTCACTTCTCTACCGTGGAAGCGCTCGTAAGCGAGCGGGCCATGGAGAACTATGTCAGCTTTTGCTTCAAAGGGGGCGCGGCGGACCTTCGGAGGCGAGTGCTGAGGGCCGCCTTGGTTGGAGGGATCCTCGACGAACACGGTTTTCGGGTGGAGATCAAGGGAGATAGCGTCCTCGCCCGACTGGATGGCGGCGACCGGGAATTCATGGAGTCCCGTCTGGTGGTGCTGGGCTATCTGATTATGCATACCCGCCAGGTAGATATGGTCATGGCCAACGACGGCGCGCTCCATCAGTTCAGGACGAAGATGATGGAGGATATTTCGGGCATTCTGGTCCGGAGGGGCGCTGCTGACACGAGCTCCAACGGCTAGGAAGCCACAACGAACCACGAGATGGAATGAAATCCTGTCCGTTGTCTGGCTTCGGAGACACTGCCGTCAGTGGAGAAACCGATTAGGTGTAGGGGCGACCGGCCGGTCGCCCGAGTGAACCCGTCGGGACGCCTATGCGGGCGACCAGCCGGTCGCCCCTACAGCCCCCCACCGGGATTCCGAATCCTCACTCAGGTGGGCGGGCGATGCAAAGCCTTCGGCGATGGACGCAGTAACGCAGCTTCAATTCGGATGTTTCAAAAGGAGCGCATAGGGGTGATGCGGGGAAAGGCGGAACTTGTGGAACAGCTTTTGCACACGTTATGGGAGAGCACCTTCTCCTCTGAGAGGGATTGACCATGCCACCCAGTAAGCAGCTCCTCATCGTTGACGAAGACAAGGCTTTCGTTGAGGGAATTGGGGATCGATTCCGCATTCGTCTCTTCAAGGTCTTTACGGCGCATACCGCTCAAGAAGCGCTCATCCGCGTGTATGAGCACCCCGATATCGAAGTGGTGCTTCTCAACGTGAAGCTGCCCGGAGTCGACGGCATCGACGCTCTCCGGGAAATCAAGAAGGTCTACCCGCTCGTAGAAGTTATCATGCTGGCGAACCAAACAGGGATCGGACTGGCGGTCGAGGGCATGCGCCTTGGCGCATTCGATTACGTTCTGAAGCCTCCGGACTTCGCGGAAGTACTCGCCAAGGTGGATGAAGCCACGAGCAGGGGTCGTAAACACAGGGATAAGATCAGAGCCGCGGAAGAACAGCAGGAAAGAACGGCAGGATCTTTGAGGGCGGGAGGCACCGGGACGGACCGGAGTCCGGCGGTCTGATACCAGTGCGCCATCATACAGGTAACATTGGCGCCACTCGTCGACATGGGGCGCCATACGGTAAAATCCCCCCTGTCCCCCCTTTACGAAAGGGGGGGACCCGTATTCCCCCCTTTGATAAAGGGGGGGTGAGGGGGGATTTTGGACATTCCATATGTCACTTGTTTGAACGAACATTTCCATGATAAACGCCGGTAGCGCCGGCATCTTGCCGGTATTCTTTACGGCGTTTCATGCTTCGTTGTGGCGACTTTTCGCCATGGAAGGTGGTATTATATCGACTCTCGAAAATAATCACGGATTGACTGCTGGGTGCCACTGCTGGCTTGTCCAGCAGTGTGATCCCATTCCGCGAAAACTTTCGAGAATCCCTATAGACGCGACTTCAAGCCGAAACCGATCAGTTCTGCTTTAGAAGACGCCTTCGGGCGTGTCCAAGTATCTTGACCGGGCCTTTCAATAGTGAGCGAGGACGCTTTACCACGCGGGAGAGCGCACGTCCGTGCCGCCTCCACGAGGTCCTGGCCCAGGTATTTGCGAGTCGGTCTGAAAGCTTAACGCGAGTCAAGTCCTGATCAGAATTAACGATTACGACATCGCGTTCTTGTCGAACTTGGCGTATGAGCGGGCGGCAACGTTTCGCCACGTCACGGTGTACGAGGACACGGCCGGGGTTCGCGGCTAGCGCCACTCCTTCGGAAAAGAGTTCCATGAATCTGGCGTGCTCCACATGACAGAAGTCGCTCCTGGGAATCTCGTACGAGCCAAGATGGCCCCAATTGATGGATCGCTTGTCGAGCAAACCGTTCTCCGTGAACTCCTTGTAGAAGCTGCTCCCTGGCATGGGCGTGAAGCCGAGGCAGGCTTTGGCGTTGCACTGCAGGCTCCGTACAAAGTCGAGGGTTGCCCTGATATCCTCTTCAGTCTCGTCAGGCATACCCATCATGTACGACACGAGCAGGTCCAGTCCCGCCTCCTTGACGCGAGAGCATCCTTGCCGGTTGATTTCGACGGTTGAGTTCTTCTTCAGAGCCTCGAGCATCCGATCCGAACCGCTTTCGACGCCGATTCCCACTTGAATGCAACCAGCTCGCTTCATGAGTCGAAGCACGTCCGGTCGTGCTTCTTCAGCCCTGAGCAACCCCCTCCACCTCATTCGACCCTTCGGCTGGAACAGGCCAGAATGAATGAATCCTTCACACAACTCAGAAAGCCGGCGTGTATTTAGCGCGAGCGTGTCGTCACAGAAATCAAGCATGTCCACGTTCAACCCGTTGATGAACCTCGCAAGCTCCACCACATAGTCCACCGAATGGTACCGGACCGGTCTGTTCCACTCGGAAGCGCAGAAGCGGCAAGAGTGAGGGCAACCTCGCGATGCCATAACGGTAACACTGCGGTTCAGCCACTGAAACCAGATTGAGTAATCGGTATAGAAGGAATGATTTACAAGACGGAAATTCGGGAAGGGCAGCGCGTCGAGATCATCTTCGATTCTTCTGCGAGTAAAACGATCCTCCGATCCCCGTACCATGAGGCCGGGGATACGATCCGGTGCGATGCCGTCCATAATTTTGCGGCACACATCTTCGCCCGGTCCTACGCATACTGCGTCGAGCCATGGGATCTGTTCGAGGGTAAGCTCCGGTTCTACCGAAGGATGCGGACCACCTGCAATGAGGAGGCCCGCGGGATGCTGCTCTTTGATTGAGCGAGCCAATTTGCGCGCCTGTCCGAATGCGGCGGTGACAATGCTAAGGCCTGTAAGGAGAGGCCGACGACACTCGACTGCCCGAGCGATCAAAGTCTCCACATGGGCTGTGTGAAACTGAAACGCAAGATCATAGCAGTCGAGCAATTCGGCCCGAAACCCCTTGTCATGGAGGAAGCTGATGATGGAGATGAGACCGAGCGGCGGCACTCTTGGAAAGGCCCATTGCGGAACGCTCCATATCTGCCCGGCCCTTACGCTCCACGTTGGGGCGACAAAAAGTGCTGTCGGACGCATGCTCCCCCCTCAAGTGAATTTCAACCCTGACGAAGTCAGGGTGCACAATTTGCGGACGCTTCGCATTCGAGCAATTGCGAAAACATCATCCCGAAGACGCTGCGGCCTTCGTGCGCAAGACCAGTCCCGCGGGGGTCAGAATCCCCCGAGAAGCTGTCCAGGCCTTCCAGCGACATTCTGCAAGGTTTCAAATAAACCGATAGACTCTCCCCTTTCGGGGAAGCATCGATCGAGATCCAGGTGGGAACAAACCGCCACCACGGTGGCGCCGATGAGTTGCCGGCGGTTTCGAAGTCCGCGGGAAGCCCCCAATACTCGAGGACTGGGGTCAGGACAGGTATCAGGGAGTTGAATGCACCCCATTCCCACTCGGAAGCAGAAAAAGACACCTTCAGATCGCAATAATCGCTCTCGGGCGCGAACCCGACGCCGAGGAGCACCGGCGGACAGACCGCCGAGTCCGGCGCAGCTTGCGCCACAAGAGCGACAAGTTCGTCAAGCGGAGCCTTGCGAAGTCCAGGGAGATCGGTGGCGAGAGCGCGTACGGTATCCATCGGAGAGGAGCCGGCCCACACGTACAACTTGACGCGAGCCAGTCCTTGATGATTGAAGTCGTACGCAACGCCCTGAATCCGCTCCTGCCCAAGGAACGAGGATCGAAACCGTCGAAACCCTTCGTTTTCGAGCAGTTCCGAAAGAATCCAATACACATTCCAGAATGATGTCCACCAGGTCTTGAAATAGAGCCTCCCTGCACGAGGCTTTCCTGGAGCGAATCTGGCCCCGAAACCGACGTATGAACGGCTAAAGTCCGGCACCTCCGCCAAGTGACGGTCCACAAGCAGCTCAGTCAGTCCGGAAGATGACTCGCTCCGCGGGACCACTAGACCGGCATGACGTCGTATGGTCGCTTGTGCTTTGGCCCTGTCTTGAGGCCCCGCCTGCGAATCGACGATGAACCTTACCGACCCCGTACCCGCGGGATCCACTACGCACGAAAATTCAACGGGTACACCGTCGGTGGTGAGATCGGAATCCCACCGTGCAGCGCTGTCACAGCCCGAGAGGCATTCCGCAGTCAGCATACCGAAGAGTTCCAGCAGCTCTTTCTGTTCAGGACCCGAAAGCAAGGGAGCGGTCCAGTGTTTCAGAAAACCGCTCAATCGCATGCCGATCGTGTCGTCGTCGGGCCGTTCCATCGTGGTCATGGCAAAGCCTTTGAAAGCACAAGCCGGCGGGGACCGCCTACGGATACATCCTGCAAGAGCTTCTGTTCGAGTATGGGCAGCGACGTCGGTTCAAAGCCGAGCTCGCGATAGAGCTCGTGAGCGGCGCTGTTGCCGCGTTCAACAATGACGTTCACCCTGCCGGCGCCTCTGTGGCCGGCTTCTTGGATCGCTGTCCGAACAAGCCCTCGTGCGATTCCCATTCCGCGGTACCGCACTCTTACGATCAGGTCAAAGAGCCACCAATCGGGGTACAGCTCTTCGTTCCAAGGGAATCGCCGTAGGACCACCGCGCCGGCAGGCTTGTTCCACAGAGTCGCGACAACATGGCATTGATCCGGCTCAAGACGTCTCAATTGCTGAATTATAGACGCCTCATTCCCGGAATCAGCGCAGTAATCATCCCACCGATAAATGGCCGCCAGAGACGGGACATCTTCCTGCTCTGCTACACGAATGCGTATTCGATTATCGGCAAGAAACGCGGCTATGCGACGATATCCTCGGAAGCGCTGCAATTTCGGTAGAGCTCGCGCGGCAACATGTCGCGGCACACGAGAAGGGGCGGCGAGCACCAATCCACCAAGTCTGGATCTTACTCTCAGCATGCCTGCCCAAGAGAGCCGGCCACGGTCAAGCCAACGCCTTTTGCCTCCGCGTTCCATCGCGATGACCTGCCCGAGAACGCTGCCGACTTCGACCCACTCGTCAGATCCCGCCGCGTCAGGACGTACGATAACCACGCTCGGTTCGCCGCGGGTTTCCGGGCCTACCTGAACGATCCTATGCGCGATGGGGTCGCCCCACGGGCTGCGATAGAGCACGATCATGCCGACTTTCAGCGCTGAGTTGCCCACAGGGGCGACAATGATCGCATCGCCGGGCAGAAGCATAGGACTCATGCTCCATCCGTGCGCGACAAAACGGAGCGTCCCTTGCGCTGACAGGACTTCGGTCGCGAGGTCAGCGAGTTCTTGACCGGTTAAGACTACACGCTGCATCGCACGAAATCCACTATGCTCTTGTGGGGAACGAACGCCAGATCGCAGCACGGGACGGCAGCGGTCAACCGAGCGAGAAAACCGAGAGTAAAGGCCATTCCGTCGGGGTCCCAGAGCGGCGGAAACAACCGGGTCAGGAGCTTGGTAGATGCCTGTAGTCTACCCACCGGAACAAGCGTGTGATCGCCGCTGCGGCCGAGAAAGAAGATACCCGCTAGCGGCACAGCCTCTGGTGATACGGCTGCGACATCTCCGTGCCATGGTGTGGCATACATCCAGAATTGACCGTCCTTTTCACGCACCACAATTCTGTCGTCGTTGAGGATGCGTGCCTCTTCATTCCACAATCGGGCCATAGTCGATTTCCCGTGACCGGAATTTCCCGCGAAAAGATACCCTCGGCCATGGTCATCAATTCCGCACGCATGGACCATCACTCCACGACTTCGCGCAAGCAGACAGACCATGAGCACTTGCCCAAGCGGATAATCAAGGGGATTGGGCAGCGTCACCGGAGAATCAGCGCTGAATGGGCCTCGAATGAAGATTTCACCGTGCGTGAAATCCCGATCAAAAATCATGAGTCGATCGGCAAGGGAAGAAGAGGCGGAATGCCGCTGCACAAGAACGTTTTGGCCATCCATGCGGTAGAATGCCCAGCGATCTCTCACGTCGAACACGAGGCTTTCGGCGGTGAGAAAGAGCGCAGGCATTGGCGACGACAGAACCCGCGCCTTTACAGTCGGTGGGCTGGCATTGAAGAACGCCTCGAAGGCGCCGCCCATTTGAATCCGGTCCATGTGCCGATCCGCCTCGACGGAGAGGCATATTTCGGCGATGTCCAGTACGATGCGATTTCGGTCACTCATAGTCGGCCGGTCCTGGACTGCGCACGCCTAGGAAAGGTACTCCTGGCATCTGACGGTGTAACCGTAGACGCTTGATTGGCACCTGCTATTGTAACTGTCGGGGCCGCTACTGATGGTGGATAGCTTGCAGTTCTGGAACACAGCCTCGTTGGTGACGAGTTCTACCAAGGTGATGGACGGTTTGGTGTAGGTTCTTCTTGTTGACACAGAGTCGGCAGTGTCTGTCATCCACTCACTCCTGAACCAAGTATGAAGTCCCGCGAACCTGTTTTTACAGGCGTCCGCGCGACTGAACGCGATCCCCTTGTCGATCCGCCACAATGGCGAGGTGTACGTCGGCGATGTCCAACACGGTGCGCTTTCGGTCACTCATGGTCGTCCGGGTCCGGGTAGCGTATGCGTCAGGACAGGTATTCCTGGCAAGGGGCCGGAATACCGTAGACGGTAGTTCGACACCTATTGCTGTGATCGTCCGGACCGGAACTACGTGTGTCCAGCTTGCAATTTTGAAAAACGGCCTCGTTGGTGACGAATTCCACCAAAGCAATCGTTGGTTTGGCGTAAGGTCTTCTCGCTGGCGCAAAGCCGCTTGTGTCTACCATTTCAGCACTCCAAGCTAAATATACGATCCCGAAAACCAGTTCCCGCAGGTGTCCGATACTCCACGCCAGACGGGGCCGGCGTCACGACTGCCACTGTTCACATGGCTGGTGTCCCCATCTTCAAGGCCGTTGTCTCGGCTCGTTGCCCGCGGACTGCAGCTTGCAACCGGCGAATACAGTCTCATGAGCGACGAGGCCCGCTAAGTGCTCTACGGCCTAAATACGGTCACGTATTCCGGACAGTATTGGTGGGACAGGCAAGATGCCTGTCTCACCAATCAGTGATTTGACCCCTTTTCTCATTATCCTCGGCCGAAGGCGCGCTGCCGTAGTTGTGAAACGGAGCACTAAGGTGAGGGTCGGTCTACTGTAAGGTTTCCTAGCGCGCGTCGAGTCGACCGCATCTCTCATTAGTTCGCCCTTTGGCCGGATTGCCCGATTCTGAGGGCTTCGCCCCTCAGGCGCGCGGTGCGGCAAAGAAAGTCGACAGGACGCTCCGGGTCTCTCCATTCGAGTAGGCCCCAGCCGGGGCATTGATCGCACAATGAACTGACATCGCAAGACTGGCAAGGAGTTGTGCGTTGTCGCTTTCGAGTCATCACCATTGGGATTGCGCGACTCCACCCTTCCTCGAAAGTCCCTTTCCGGAGTTCATATTCCGGTTCACGCGACATGATACAAACGCTCAGACGTCCGTAAGCATCGATGTGGAAGCGCCCGATCCCGGCTCCGCACCTGTAGAGGTTTTCCGGGATTCTCGGGGGGCCGCCGAAATGCTCAAGAAATTTGCGCATCTCTGCCATCCGGCGATCGTCCATCATATCAAACTCAACTATTTCCTCGGGCGAAAGCCGAAAACGAGCGGGCGCGGAATCGCCTTCGAGTCTAAAATTCAGACTGGCGTCGTACCGGAAGTCCATCCCCAGCCCGGCGGCGAAGTCCTTCATAAGGCCCAATTCATGCTTGTTCACCGTCATGAGCATTGTCTTGAGGCTGAGCGGCACTCCGCGATCGACGAGCAGTTCAATGCCCCGAATACACCGCTTGTACGAGCCTGGTACGCGCGTTACCGCTTCGTACGTTTTCTCTGATGCTCCGTAAAGCGTGATTTCCATGCTCCGCGGCGGGTACTCGGCCAAAAAGTCCGCGATCTCGCGAGTGATCATCGTGCCGTTGGTAAAGAGGGTGACCAGAAATCCCCTCCTTTTGGAGTACAAGTAGATGTCTGAGAAATCGGGTCGTATCAGCGGCTCTCCACCTGTAAGGAGAAGGGTGAGACATCCTTCGTCGGCTGCTTCGTCCATGATGCGGCTCAATTCAGCCGTGGTCAGCTCCTTTTCCTTCACCGTCGGGTCATTCAAGTCACGCGCGATGTAGCAGTGGACGCACCTTAAGTTACATCTTTCCGTTACTTCAATGCTGCCGGACCACGGAATACGCCGGTGCTCGGTCGCTTCGTACAAACGTTTGCCGAACTCTCCGTACGTTATGCGCGGAATATGGGGACACTCCATCTAGATTTCCTTGACTGCCTCGACCTTCAGCAGTTGCATGAGGAACTCCGCGAGATCTCGTTCGGCGTCCTTCGGGGTCACCTCGAACTCCTCCAAGATGCACGACTGGATCTGTTCCACTGTCCTCTCGCCGTCAATGAGTTCCCAGATCCGTGCCGCTACCTCGTTCAAGGTGTACACGCCGTTCACCTCGGCGGCAGTCTTTCGGATAGGCACAAGAATGACCTCGCCCGCGATGGAGCGCGAGACAATTGAGTCGCTCTTGACAAATCGCTTATTAACGAATTCGGACACATCTACCACTTTCGCACTCTCCCCCTAAGCAACACCAGTGAGTTCGCCAGCACCCCGCAAGAGTCCAAGCTTTCTCCGGTATTCTTCAGCCTAACACAATCGCTCGTTCGCGTCAAAACCCCGTTCTTTCGGCTGGTTGTCGAACGTTCAGTAGGGATGTGATACATTACGCCGACCGGCCTCGACGCCGGTTCGCAATTCCGGCGCGTTTGAGACGCCGGCGCAGGCGGTCCTCCGAACAGCATGAGACAAAGTGCGTCTCCACATTTACGCAACAGAACTCCGGCAGGCGCCACGGCGGAACTCGAAGCCGAAATCCGGCGCGCAGTTGTGGACTCAGTTCACGATATTCCACCGTCGCATGCTGCGTACTCAGGATGGACGGCCAGGCACTTAGAGGTCGTGCGATCGCACGGTCTGGGACCGTGGCTGCATCAATGGTTGGCGCGGCATCCGGATGTCGGCGCCCCGCCGGAAATCGTCGCAGCCCTCAGGGAAGATTACCGGTCTTCGGCATTGCAGAGCCTCGTTCGGGAGGCTTCGCTGTTTACCCTTCTCGGCGAGTTCGAGACGGTCGAGTTGCCCGTGATCCTGCTCAAAGGGAGCTACCTCGCCCGCCACGTGTATCGAGATCCCGCACTCCGGCCTATGGACGACGTGGATATACTCATACACGAAGAGGATTTGGAGCAGGCGAGAAGCGTCCTTTCCAACATAGGATATCGATCCGCGGTCAAGTCCTTATCGCCGTATCACAAGGTTTTCAAGCCCGCGCTGCCGTTCTTTCGTTCGAGTCCGACGCCGGGGCACGTGGATCTCCACTGGGCCTTGCAGTCGATGGATTATTACCGATTTCCCTCAGAAGCTTTGTGGGAGCATGCTGTCGAAGTGAGGCTAGGCGGCCATCGTGCGCTCTTTTTGTCTCCGGAAGCGAATTACATCCATATCGGGCTTCACACCCTCAACCATGCGGACGCCATGCGCAACTGGCTCGATCTCGCCCTCGCGGCAAAAGAGCCAGGCGTGGATTGGGATCGAATTGTTTCCATGGCCGCTCGGCTTGGCGCACTCAGAGCGATGCATTGGGTCTTTCAGGAGCTCGCACGCAACTGGAGCATAGAGCCGCCGCCCCATATCGTGAAACAGGTGGAGGCATACAGGCCGAGGTGGATCGAAGATAGGGTCATTTGTTACCGTGCGCGAAGGTACTGGAGGTTTTACGCACGGCTCGAGCGTCTCCCGGGGTGGGGAAGCAAACTGGGTTATGTGTCTTGGCTTGCTTTGGGTAGGATCGTTCGTCGCTAGAGCTTATACCAATGCGCGATCATGCAGGTAGTATTGGTGTGTCTCGCCGACCCTGGATTCCCCAAGAGAAAATCCCCCCTAACCCCCCTTTAATAAAGGGGGGACAGGGGGGATTTTGGATGCTGCCAATATCACTTGTCTGAAAACACATTTGTGTTATCTACGATATCTACATCTCCAGTAGCCTGCTTCCGTGCTCGCTGCACGTGCGCAAACAGTTGCGCCGGCACTCTTGCGCCTGCCATCCGGCTATGTCCTCGGCCTTCGAGTCACATGCGCTGATGCACTTCTGGCAGCGATCGTAGTCCGGGAACTCACGAAAGGACTCCATGGTTTCCCTGTCAAGCTCGCCTCTGATGAGGCGGTCTCGCATCTCTCTCACCGCTGATGGTGGCATCGCCAAGGCAGGAGCCTGACCGGGAGATCTCGCCAAAGGGCTCCCCTTGGGCGGAGCCTTGGGAACCATTATCGATTGCCAAGGCTTGTCGCCTCGACGGTCCAGCTCGTCCACGATGTGCAACGCGAGGAAGACTGTTGCCAGTCCGACGACAACAAGAGCAATAGAGACCGGCAACCGCTTCAGCAGGCGAATAATGCGGCCGTCACGTTCGTACGCCAGTCGGTCGAAAACCAAGTACTGCTCGCCAAGTTCATCGGGCGTCAGCGGCGAACCATTCCGCTTCTGAGGTTGCGGATTCGCTGGATTCGAGGATGTTGAGCGCTTGTGAAAGTTCCTTTTTGACAATCGAAATGCATCCATGAATTCGCAGTGTCACCTCTACACGGCATAAGCGTTAAGATAAGAGGCGGTGCAGCCCCGAGGACGTGTCTCTTCTGCGCCGTGCAAATTTTTGCCATCAACCGTCCCCCCTCACTCCCCCCGTCAACGGGGGGAGTGCGTTCTCTCTCCGTTGACAAGGGACAGGGAGGGGCATGGTCTTGGAATCTTGCTTATCTTTACGCCTATGCCCCCTACGGCGTCACGCCTACACCGTACTCCCGGCCGGTCTGGAGCTGTGGTATCGCCTACTGTGGTAATAGCGATTGTAATAGCGGCCGTACTTGCCTGAGTAATAATGGCTGTACCCGTCCACGCGCGGGTCGGACATGTTGAGGACGATTCCGAGAAGACGGTTGTCTCCGCGTGAAACCGCTTCTCGAGCCTGGACGAGCATGTCGATGGGTGTGTGGCCCGCGCGGGTCACAAGGATCAGGCCGTCCGCATACCCGCACAGAATCCGTGCATCGACTACGCCCAAGACCGGTGGCGAATCGAGGATCACACAGTCGAATTCTCTCTTGACTGTCTCAAGGAGGGCTTGCATGCGTGGAGCCTTGATAAGTGCCACCGGGTTGTCCGGCGTCGGTCCCGACGGCATGTAATACAGACCCGGAAGGCCGGACTCTCTGATAGCGTTTCTCAATTCGGAGCTCTTGCCGCTGATGACATCGCTGAGCCCGGAACCGTGTTCGTGTGTCTTGAATACTTCGTGTATTCTCCCTTTACGCATGTCGCCATCGATAACAAGAACCCGCTTGCCTTCCGAAGCAATTACCGATCCCAGCGACACGGCCAGGAATGTCTTACCTTCCATGGGGATGGCGCTGGAGATGCACAGAATGCACCCCATCTCCGCTTGTAGGACGGATGACGCGCCGTTCTCGACTATTCGCACCGCATCGGTAAATGGGGACAACGGGAACTTGCTCGCCTGAAATTCAGGCGGGGTGCCGTTGGTACCCATGCCCTCGTGTCCGCCGGACAAGCGGTCGATCTTCGGCAGCGCGCCGAGAATAGGCACATTTACCCGACGCCGAATCTCCTGCGTCGTCCGAGCTGTGTCATCAAAGAATTCCAGGCACAGAGCCACTCCGATTCCAGCCATCATCCCAAAGAGCGCCCCTAAGAGAAGAATCTTGCTCGTGCGCGGGTATACCGGACTCGTCGGAAGAGAGGCGGGGTTCACGACTTCGACGGTATAGCCCATGACGCCCTGGTCGAGTTCGGCCTGTTTCGATTTCTGGAGCAGCATCATGTAGACTTGGAAGTCCGACTCCACCGACTTCTTGAGGATTTCGTACTGGACCGTCAGGGAATTGCTCTTCACCGCGTCCAGTTTCGTCTTCTCGTAAACCTGTTCGGAAATCTCCTCCTTTTTTTTCGCGGCTTCCAGCTCGCTGCCCAGGTTACGTTTCTCAATGTCGCCGATAGTCTCTTCGATCTTCTTAATCTTGTTGCGCAAGAGCGTCATCTTGAAATAGTTCGGCGAATAGATCGCCTTCATGTCCGCATACTGCGATTGCAGGCTCTTGAGCTGATTCCGGAGATTATCCACGTACGCGCCGCTCATTTCCTCGGGCAGGTTGCCGCTCTTCGCGAGCGTGGCGGCTTCAAGATTCACTCGATCGCTCTTTGATCGCAGGAAGGTTTCGCTTGCTCTCTCGTGGAACGCCACCGCGTCACTGCCTCGTTTGTCGAAGAAGACGATGCCGTGCTGGCCGGTGAAATCGAGCAAATCCTGTTGAGATTTCGCCAGCTGCTTTTGAGCTTCGGTCAGTTCGTTCTTCAACCAGGTCCGCACTTTCGTGGTGAGTTCCACGCGTTTGCGTTGGCTCTGCTCGACGAACGTGTTGAGGTATGTGGTGAGTATCTGTTTCGCGACCAGTGGGTCGTTTGCCCTCATATCCACTTCGATGAGTTGGGTTCGGGGTACCGCGTTTACGCGGACCCGGGCCAAAACTCCGTCGATGAGTCCGATCTTGTGCTGTTCGTCCGCCAGTTGTGCGTCGGGCGATGCATCTCCAGCGGGAGACTTGGATTCTTGGGCGGTCCCTCCGCTTGCAGGGATCGGCGATGCCAACCCAACCCAACTCAAGACATTAGTGCCCCAGGATTTGATCTGCGCGACCATACCAGGGGGATTGGGACGCTCAACCTCTTTCGGCGCCGAAGCCGTTGACTCGGCGCCTCGCGGACCGCTATTGCCGCTGCTGGACGTTCCCCGGTCACCGGGCCACTGATTCGTCCGCTTGAGAAAGGTCTCGGCCAAACCGCGACTCTTGAGAGTCTCGATTTGAGTCTGGAAGAATATGTCGAACTGTCCGAAAGCTGACATCAAGTCGTCCATGTTCCGAGACATCGGACCGGCTTTCTCGATCTCGACAGTGGCAGTCGAGACGTAGACCGGTACCGCCGTGTACGCCCGGAGACCGGCGAGCGCCACGCCCGCCAGGAACACAGCCGCAACCGTCCACTTGCGGCTGGTCACGTTGCGCATGTAGTCGAATAGGCTCTTCTGGTTGTCGGAGTGGAACGTGAACTGAGTCGGAAGGGGTCTGAATTCCCGCGCAAAATCCGCCAGCGTCACGGGATGCTCATGCGCATTTGCGGTATTGTTCGGGTTTGTGGGGGACTGTGAATCGCTCCGGGGAGTCGCCATAGTGCATTCCTGTCATATATCCGACCGTTGTGCGCGTTACGGGGATTCGAGGCCGGACCGTGACTCCAAAATCGCGTGACGTTTGTTGGAAACTATACGTACCCAACAATAAATATTAACATTAACATCTTCTTTTTTCAATCGAGTTTGAATTCGAGTTATCTGACACGGTTACGAACGTTTTCGCTTGCTTTGACTCCTGCGGCGATCGGCGTTTCGTCAGAAACATGCGTTCGCGGTTATCTTTCGGCGACGCGAGCAGGGTTTCCTGTGACTGTTCGACCGGGCGGGACATCGTCTATCAAGACCGATCCAGCGCCCACTACGGCGCGTGCACCGATTGTGACTCCGGGAACCACGGTGGAACCGGCTCCAACGAGCACGCCCGCACCGACAGACACGTTTCCGCACAGGTGGCAGCCCGGCGCGATGTGCGCTCCGTCGCCGATCACGCAGTCGTGATCGATTGTGGCGCCGGTGTTGACAATTACCAATCGTCCGATAGTCGCATCCGCGTTGATCACCGCGCCGGCCATGACCACCGTTCCGGAACCGATCGAAGCGCCGCGGGCGACTTGCGCCGAAGGATGGACCGCAGTAACCAGCGTCAGACGGGCAAGCTCAAGGTCGCGGGCCGCTGCCATACGATCAGCATTTACTCCGATAGCGACAAGGCCTTTCTTGATTTGTGAAGCCGCAGTTTTGTCAAAGAGGATCTCGCGTCCGCCCGAGATTCGGTATCCGTAGAAGTCCGTGCCGGTGAGTAGGGGATCGTCATCCACTACCAGAGCTATTCGGTACAACCCTTGCGCCTCGATGATCGACGCAACCACCTTGGCGTGGCCGCCGGCGCCGAAGAGAAAGATGTCTTCCAGATGCCCCTGCATCACGTTCACGTTCCGATACCCACGTTGTCGCCGGTCCCGGAGTTACCGAGAAACTCGTCAACCGTGCTCTTCCCTTCTTGCGTCACTCCTCTTCCGGAAAAGACCCTTACAACCGTGAGAAGGATGATCTTCAAGTCCAACTTGAGGGACCAATTGTCCACGTACCAGACGTCGAGAGCGAACTTCTCGTCCCAGGTGATGGCATTGCGACCGTTCACCTGTGCCCACCCGGTTATACCGGGTTTCACTTCGTGGCGGCGCATCTGGAAGGGGCTGTACCGCTGCAGGTAGCGCATGAGCAGCGGCCGCGGGCCGACGAGGCTCAGGTCGCCTTTCAGGACATTCCACAGCTGTGGCAGTTCGTCCAAGCTCGTTCGGCGCAAAAACCTCCCCAGACGGGTGAGACGGTCGGCATCGGGCAACAGGTCACCGGACGGAGATCGCGTGTCGGCCATGGTTCGGAACTTCACCAGGGTGAAAGGCACACCAAGGAGCCCCGGTCTTTCTTGCATGAAATAGATCGGTGAACCCATCAGGCAGCGGATCGCCAGCGCAGCGACGCCAATCAAAGGTGACAGGATCACCAAACCTATTGCCGCGGCCGCCACATCGACGGCTCGTTTGACCGCGAACGAGGCGGGCCGTTTATGAGGAATTGTTTTGTGCAACGACAAAGAACCCTCTTTTCATAGGGATTATCTCCCAACTCGCGAAACCGGCGCCCGTATACAGCTTCTCAAGCTGATCTCTCGTATAGTCATGGATCGGGCAATGCTTGATCCAACGATAGCGCACCTTCCTTTGCAGGCTCCATAACGGCGAATACCGTGGAAAAGATGCCAGGAAGCGGCCCGCGGTGATACCGGCTATCTTCCGGAGCACCAGGGCTGGGGCGTCCACATAATCGAACAGACCCACTGCGATTACGATGTTGAATGTGCCGCTGAATTCGTGCGAGAGGAAATCCGCGCGGACGAATTGGCAAATCCCGTCCAGCTCCGCCTCTTGCGCCCTACATCTGGAGTACTCAACCATTGACGGCGCGAAATCGATTCCGATCACTTCCGCGGCGCCATGGCGAGCCAATTCCAGACAGTACTGCCCGGTCCCGCAGCCGATGTCCAGCACACGAGCCCCGCCAATCTCTCCGCAATGAGCGAGCGTGAGATGTCTGCGCTGGAAGAGCGCCTTCCGAAAAAACCTGTCCGCGAGACGCGAGAATCGGCCCTGGGTGGTGTAAAGCGCGTCCCATTCCTCAGGTATGCGATCGAAATAGTCTCGTGCGCCGTTAGGCTGGCAGCGCATCCCGCAAGGCCTCCTTCATGGACGTGAACCGATACGATTCAAGCAAGTGCGCCAGCTTACGCCGCACGCTCGACTTGAGCAGGTTGGACGTGAACCCGACCTTCCTCGCCGCCCATGGGTCAAACGGTCGTGGAAAACCTCTGCTCGTAAGGCGGCCGGAGCCGAATTCGTACGAATGGAGATAGAGCACGAACGGCCGTCCCTCTTCTCGTACCCGGTCCACAGCCCGCCAAGTGGCGCCGTACGGGAGGAGCCGGAAATAGCCGCCTCCTGCAACAGGGAGGTTCCGCCCCAAGAGGCGCACCACGCTTGGCGGCACCTCCACGATTGAGCCTTCATCGAGATCGATTCGGACCGGACCCACCGGGAATTGGGGCACTCCGTAGCGCGGTCCCGCAAACGGGAATATGCTGCTGTCATACGCGATACCGCAATCTGCCAGAATTTCAAGCGCCCACATCGTTTGCGAGACGATACTGAACTCCGGTGCTCGAAAGCCAAACACCGGTTTTCCGATAATGCCCGTTATCATGTCGATTGATCGGCGCACGTCATCGCGGAATTCGTCCCGCGTGAGCCGAACAATCGGTATGTGCGTGTGCCCATGCACCGCGACTTCATGGCCCTGCTCGTCGATACGACGCACCATGTCAGGGAAAGCCTCAGCGAGCCTGCCTACCACAAAAAAGGTCCCGCGAGCGTCTTTTGCGGCGAACAACTCCAAGAGGCGATCCACGGCAGCCGGCACTTCTTTGGAATGCTGAATCAACTGGCCGGTGAGTTTGCGGCAGATGATCCAATCCCAGCACTCCACGTCTATGGACAGTATGTTTACCGACGCATCGACCGCAACGGGATGAGTTCTCACGCTCCATTCCGTGGATGAATCACATGCAGCCCTGTCAGTCACCAGGGACCACCTCGGGCTGGGACTGCACGAGACCTTTGGCTTTCAGCAGGTGATGGTATTCCTCGAGCACCGCGTCCCAAATGGGCTCAGGTCGGAACGATCGGAGCACCCGCTCCCGCGCTGCTGCGCCGTGCCGGTTTCGGAGTTCCGGATCGTCCAAATATCGCACCATCGCTGCTAGGAGTGCATCCGCGTCCCGCGGCGGAACGAGTGCGCCGGTGACTTGGTCCTCGACCGCATCCACGCAGCCTGTGACCCGCGTTGCCACCACGGGGAGCGCCATGGCCGCGGCTTCGAGGAGCACGTTGGGAAAGCCTTCAGAGTATGTCGGCAGCACGATAAGGTCTACCATCCGGTAAAACTCCGGCATTTCCTCATTGTTCACATAATCGATCATAACCGCCCGTTCGTCGCGGGCCAACGTCTCGAGTACGTGTTTCGGCACCGGATCCTGATTTTCCGCAGGACCCGCGGTTACAAGATATGCGTTGTCGTAGCGCGCTCGGATATTCCTCCAGGCAGCATAGAGTTCAACGATGCCTTTGCCCATGACAAGACGCCCCACGAACCCAATCACCAGTGCACCTACCGGGATGCCCCACCGCGCCCGGAGCCGCCGTCGCGCGTCTGAGGCTACAGCCTCCGGGTTGAAGCGCCTTGTAGCCTCCACCCCGTTACTGCTTCCGGATCCCGGCACCGTTATTGTACACGCCGAGCAGAGGCCCTCGTTGACCATGAACTCCGCAACAGACCGGCTTACGCCGAGCACGCGGTCAGCGCACTTGCAGGTGATCAGCTCCAATGTGCGAAGAATTCTCTTTGCGGCGCCCGTGCGACGGTCAATCATGATACCGCGCAAAGAATACACCTTAATCGGTACGCGAGCCAGCATCGCTGCGAGCATTGCGAGAGGTCCCGCCTTGCCCGTCGATGAATGAACAATGGTCGGCCTTAGCCGCACGAAGAGTCTCCACAGCCGCAGCAACGTCACAAGATCCGCCATGGGTGTGATACCGCGTGTCATCGGCACCGCATGGACTTCGATTCCATCCCGCCTGGCGACTCTTTGGAGGGCTTCACCGGGCGAAGAAATCGCAATGACCTCGAACCCGTTGTCCACAAGGTGACGGATCTGCCCTCGCAGAAAGAACTCGAGCGTCATAGGCACGGTCGTGACGTGTACGAGCTTTACGGGCATGGCAAACAATCGCCCTTCTCTGACAAATGCGCTATGGGAGAGGCAATGATCTCAGACCAATGCGCCATCCAGCAAATAACTTGAATAGGGCCGGCAGGGACGCCGGCCCCCACCATAATTTGGTGGCGGCGGGCCTCCGTGCCCGCCATTTTACTTGTTTGAAAGCGCATTGATATCAGACGGCTCTTGGAGGGGCGGGCGTCTCGCCAGCCCAAAAGTGACAGGCAAGATGCCTGTCCCACCAAGTATCCATTCCGCTGCGTCGGGCAAAAGAGCCTTCCGAAGCCTCGGGCTGGGTGGAGTTCGCTGCAAGTGCCCCGAATGGGGCACACTGTGAATAGCCGTGGCCTTCAGACCACGGAAACGAGGGTCCTGACAGGGTTCTTGGTATCCTGAAGTTGCCCGGCTCGTGATCGGACGACCCCGTCCCGGTGATTCTTGATCGCTTGTTGCGCCGTATTCCGTGCGCTGAAGCACACGGCTATTCATGGCACGCCCTTCGGGCGAAGACCTCAAGGAGCTTCCCAGGCTACGAGGCTTTGCAGCTAAATGTTTTCTACCTACCAAGTAAGATTTCACCTTTACAGCAGCGCATGGGCATCACATCTGAGGATACTGATCCCTGCACAGACTGATGACCGATCGGAACTTTCCGTTCGGTCCTCGGGGAATCTGTCGAACGCGCTCGACCTCTAAAGCGACGGTGTATCCGACTTTTCGGCGCAGGCTTGCGACAAGAGCGTGTTCGGCACTTGCGTCGAAATTCGGAGCGGGCACAACTCTCACGCGGATGAGGTCCAGCGACTCCTGCGCTATCTGGGCCTCGTAGATGCCAGTCAGCCCTTTGAAGATAGGATCGAAGCGGCCCAGCCACCCGCGGTCGGGTACGTAAAGCGTATCGTCCACCCGACCGGTGATCGTCGCGACGCGAGGCATCCTCCTGCCGCACGCGCACGGTGTCGAGGGTCCTGCCACAGCGAGGTCTCCGATTCGGTAACGGATGAAAACCTGCTCCGTATTGCAGAATGAAGTAGCCACAATTTCGCCTTCTTCCCCCTCCCGCGCAGGCCTACCGCCAGCGGTCAGGATTTCGCACACCCCGAATTCGGGGTTGATGTGGAGGGAGCCGTGTTCGCAACTGCAAACAAACGCAGCGGTGTCACTCGACGCGTACTGGTCGAACACCGCGCAGGCAAAAGCCTTCTCGATATCGGTGCGGTCCTCGGGGTGAAGGGTTTCCGCGCTGGTGATGATTGCACGGGGCCGCGGCAACGCGAGTCCGAGTGACTTCGCGATTCGGGCGACGATAACAAGCGCGGACGGATATCCGTCGATGAGTTCGGGGTCAAACGAGCGCATCGCTGCGACATACGCGGGAACGGTCTCCTGAGAAAGGTGGCTTGTGGACATGAGGAGGGCATTCCCGGGCACATTGCGGCGCCAGAAAACGCCGTTCGAGCGAGCCTGAGGGTCGGGGACTATATCTCGACCGGTGAACTGCACCCGCCTCGGAAAGATCGGCTCGGAAAGCCCCGCCCACGATCGCAACCGAAAAACGAAGCTCCAAATCCGGGTGAAACTATCCCGAGAACTGTACAAGTCCAATGGGGAGCCTGTCGTTCCGCTGGTGAAAAGCCTGTTCCACGAATTGTGGACTTGGCCGCCATCGAGAAAACTCGTCGGCCGGTCCCGAATGACTGCCTTTTCCAGCACGGGCAATCGCGAGAGGTCGTCGACGGTGGTTATACTTTTCGGATCGATCCCGTGTTCACGAAACAGTTCAGCGTAGTACGGCACCCTCACCGCGGCGTGGCGAATAAGCTCGCTGAGGCGCCGATTCTGTTCCTCCAAGAATCGGTTTTCGTCCCACCACTGGCTCTCCAGCAATTCGGTAAGCAATCGCCGGCCGAGATTCACATCCCAGCGTCTGCGGTTGTGCATGAAGCCTTGCGTGGAGACCATAAAGTCTTGAGCCCATCGGGGCGCGTGCGCGTACAAGGTCTTGGCCAGGCTCACTCCGACGCCTCCTTAGTCCGACTGGAGCCGAAAAGCTTTCGCAACAGTCGTCGGTACTCGTCCAGGTGGCGGCGTTCGAGAGACGCGAGCAGTTTCAGAGGATTTCTGTGACGTCGAAGGAAGTGAAGCGGCCGCGTGAGTGCAAGGTCGTGGGTGATGGCCCTTGTCCAGCACTTAGCGTACTTGTCGTCAGGAGCGTTAAGCTGGGTGTTCAGCCGACGGTGCATGCGGGCTCCGCGATCTTTGTTGTCCGCTGTCACGAGCCCGTCTCTCGAGATGAAATACCTCACGCGTACGTCGACGATCCGACGCTCCTGGAAATCGCACGTTAGTGCTGCAGCAGGTCGAGTGAACCTCGGCCATGGGTAGATGTCGCCGGCGATGAGGTTGCCAAGGCTGTAGAATATCCAGCCGTTGCCGTAACGCTCAAATCCCTGCAATCGGTGAGGATGGTATCCGACGACCGCGGCAGCGCCGGCGTCAATAACTCGGCGTGCAAGCCGTCTTTGTTTGGGAGAGGGCAGGGGGAGGAAATCCCAGCCCCAGTGAAAATGCACCAAAACGAGCCCGTTGTCCGCAGCCCAATGCGCGACTTCCTCTACTACCCGGTCCGGCTCGAGGTGGTTGAGCAACGATTCAGTTTCCAGTGGAGCTCGGGGATTCGTTTCTTCGTCCACATACGCGAGAAGAACGATCTTTGTGCCCTGCAATTCGTAGATGAGCGGCCGCGTCGCCTCGTCGGCCGAGGTGCCGGCTCCGACCGTGTCCCGGCCTTCCGAACGCAGAAACGTTATCGTCTGACCCAATCCGGATGCTTTGCAGTCTAAAGCGTGGTTGTTGGCGAGGAGGGCTGTGGTAAGCCCGAGCTTGCCGACCTTTGCAGCCGTGGCCTCGTCGGTGTGGAGCGCAATCCTCTTCGCGTGCGTAACACCTTCGCTGCCGAGCAGAGGCGCCTCCCAGTTCCCGATCCGGAGATCCGCCGGTTCCAGTTCTCGAGCCAGGAACGCGACGCTCGATTCCAGGCGGTCATGGTGCGCGGGATTTCGGAGCGAACCCGTGAGGGCAATGTCCCCCAACCATTGTACGGTTATGCAGATGGACATGGGGAATGCGCTTCACTCGACCTGGTACGCGTGTCCCAGCACCTGTTGCTGAAACGCGAACCTCTGGCGGATAGTCTCTCGGATGAAAATGGGTACTATTGCAAGCGTGAGCAACCCTGGAATCATCTGGACCCGTTGCCGAACAACGAGCCCTTCGTTGGGAAAGTACGACAAGAGGATGCACAACCAGATCACCGCGAGGATTGAGGCCCTGACAGCCGGAAGTTGCAGAGCGAGCCTGCCGTACGGGGAACCGTACTTCACCCACACGGTCAGGAGGATAAGCGTCATGGCCCACGTTTCCACGCAGCTCACCAGGATGCGCAGGCTCCCTACAGTCCACGGAAACGGCCGGAGGAACGCAGACACGAACCCGGACACGAAAAAGATCGGCTTCCCGCCATAATTGTCGATGTGCGATCCCTGGTGCCCGATCCGGGAGAGGTTCTCGTACTGTGTCTCCATGAGGTCCATAGCGGATTCAGTGGAAAGCCCTACGCCTGTCTGATACCTCATGCTGAAAAAGAGGAGCGGCAGGACGAACAGAATCAGTGCGGCCCAACCGCGGCGCCCACCCTGGAGGATCGCCGCTCCCGTCACCGCAATTGCCCACCCCATCATGACGTGCGGTCGCAACAGCGCTCCCACAGCCAAAGCGATCAGAACGAGCGGGCTCTTGAGAAAGAACGTCTCATTCGGATCGCGAAACGCGGCTGAGAGCACCACGCAAATCGACCAGTACATGAATCCTTCTTTGAGATTCATGGTGCCCCAAAAAACCACTGACGGAAAGAATACCGTAAAGAGCAGCCAGAATCGGTTGCTCTGCCAATGCGGGCACACCGCCGTGAAGCTCTGAGCCAGAATCAGCCCGCCCCAGAAGCACAGGACCGCATTAATCATCGTTGCTGTGTAAACCGACGCGCCGATCCACATGAGGAGCGCCACCCAGCACTGGTATGCGTGGTTGCCGATCCGGAAGTGCTCCCAAACAGCGTTCCAGTTGTCGGCTGCCATGTCTCGGACGACGATGGCGGCCCATGCTTCATGGCCGAGAGCGTCATACATCTCGACGCCGAGGGCGTCTTTCGAAAAGTCCCCGGCAAAGAAGGAAAATAATAGCCACAGTAGTCCGCCCACTACCATTTGGAGCTGAGCATCGGCCCCGACGAACTCGCGCTTTATGTACGTCCGCACCAGAACCGGCACGAGAAAAATGAGCACCGCAAGCACGCTGACGTCTACAATGGTGAGCTTGCTCATGGTCGGCGCTCCCGCGCGGCATTCACCCACGTTATGTAGAATTGTTCCAACACCTTGAGTTGGGCCTCCGCGCTGTAATGCTCTTCCACGAAACGCCTTCCTTCTTCGGAGAGTCGCACCCTCTCGTCGGAATTTGTCAAGATTGCGGTGATGCTCTCCGCTGCCTGGCGCAGATCCTCGTGGGAGAAAAGGTGGTGATGCAGCGCAGGCGCCAGGGCTTCGCGGTGCGGGTCGATAGCAGAGGCTACGACAGGCACGCCCGCGGCTTGGGCCTCTAGAAGCACCGTGGGTAACCCTTCGGCCTCCGAACACGAGAGGAAGACTGTCGCTGACCGGAGGATTTCCGGAACGTCACGCCTGGGACCCAGGAATTCGACCGATCCCGTCAGGCCCAATTCTGTTGCTAGGTCGTCCAACTGTGCCGCGTCGGTTCCACCGCCCACAACAAGGAACTTCGCGCCAGGCACTGCGGATCGAACGAGCCGAAAAATGTGGAGCGCCAGATCCACGCGCTTCACGGGTCGCAGGGAGCCCACCCACACGACCGTTGGTGGATGGTACCCTTGGCTGCCGTTGTCAGCATACGGTGAAAACCTCCGTGTGTCCACACCTCCCGTCCACAGCGTAAACCTCGGTCCGCTATCCCGGTTGGTAAGCCTGCGATTTTCCGCGACGGCGCGCGATACGGCCAACAAATGAGTTGCGTACCGGCGCAGCCAATACCGACCCCAGTGTGATACCACTCTTCGCGCAGCCCTCACCACGAGCGGGTCGCTCTCTTCAGCGGGCCACGGCCGTATCCCGTGAAACTGAGCAACGCGTACAGGCACACCCGCATGAAAGGCGCCTCGGAGAATCGCGCCGCTCCACGCCTCGAAGTGCGAATGAACAACTGAATACCCACGAACGCCGATCAATCGCGCGAAACGTCGGGAAAAGGAGCAAAGGTCTGGGGATTTGCGGCAGCAAAGGATCTCCGCGCCGTTCCGCAGCGCCTCATCGGCAAGCGCTCCCTGGTCGCCGCCGATGACGCACGCGTCCATGTGGAACCGGTTCCGGCTATACCCGCTGAGCACCCGGAGGAGTTGTGTCTCGACACCGCCGTGCTGAAATCCGTTCACCACGTGCAACACACGAATCACTTTAGGTTCTTCGTTTGCCGGGTCTCTTGCCACGCTCTCACAACTTCGTATGAAAGTCGTCGCCATGGGCACCTACCATCGGAGGTGCGTATGGGGAGGCGTGGAGGGGAGATGGAGTCTCCCCTCCACAGGATGGCGCATTGTGCGCTCTTACTACCCATCTCCGAGGCGGAGCCACGGAGTGTTGACCGAAGCCGAGGACTTTCATGGTTCGTTGTGCCCGATAACCGGCGCATGAAAGTTCTTATAGAACGCGTTATCACCAAGCACATCCAGCCGTGTGAGCCCTATCTCCTGGGGATCATAGCCCCACGAGTGCTTGCACTGGCTCGGCGCGGACTCGGAGAAGTAGTAAATCCTGTAGCCTTCTCGCCGCAAAGTACTTACGTTTGTTGCAGACAGCCCGCTTACGAGATAGATCTCGCGGCCTGCCACTCGATGGATCGCGAATGGGTCCGCGATACCACGTTCATCCAAGCCGGACGAAATGCTCCGCGCATCGACCCGATGAAGTCCGGGATTCTCGAACCCCAACATAGGCCCGTACCCGTGTAGGACTACCGAGCGTTCCGGCAGGTCGATCTTGGCGGTTCCGAGCCTGAGCGCTTCAAGCTCTTTTCGATCGAGATAGTCCTTGATCACGATGCCCGCGGCCGGCTTCGCCGTTATGTGCCGGCTTCCGCTCTCACCGCCCTTAAGCTCGATGGATACGAAAGAGAAAGACACCACGAGGGCCGCGACCACGGCCAAAGAGCGAGTATCGAGCCACCGGCCGAGCAGCAGGTAGCAAAACGGGATCGCTGGGACAAGATAATCCGATTCATCCGAGTGCCGCAGGAACAGAAGAACAAACGCGGCGACCGCAGCCAGCTCCGCGGTGTACGCGGCGTCTCGCCGCGTGAGCGCCTCTCGATTGACACCGATGATTTGCGGCAGGTGAATTGCTAGCACAATCGCTATCCCTACCGTGGCGATCGGTCCGAACACCATGAGGAACTTGTAGCCCGTGAAGAGCACGTACGAGAATCCGTGGTACGCATGGGGCGGGACTGCCAGTGCAGCCAAGCCGTTTCGCGCGACCACCGGCGCATAGAATAGGAGCCCGACAGCGGAGCCCATGGCCGGGACCACAATTGAGCGAAGCGTTCCGGCTCCGCGAAGCAGCAAGTACAGTCCGAGCGGAATCGCAAAAAGCACGTTTGAAAGCCTGAACCCAACCGCCAGCGCGAGCAAGAGCCCGGCGATCCCCGGTTTGTCGGCCTTGACGGCTGCATAGCTCCATATCAAGGCCGCAAGTCCGGGGATATAGTCGATTGTGGTGGCGGAATTCACCAACAGTATCGGTGTGAGGCAAAACAGGCATACGAGCAGGGTGCGATGGGGTTCGACTTTGGCCACGACACCAAATCCCACCGCGGCCACGCAGAAGAAAAGGAACATAACACCATTCGTGAGCACCGGACCGTCAAGCAGCGACAATCCTGCGAGAAGGCACTCGAAGGCCGGGTTGCCCGGCAATCTCGACGGAATGTACACCCCGTCAGCGATGAGCGCTTGCGCGGCCATTACTCCCCGAATGCAGTCGCCGTCCAGTCCATAATTGATTACAGCGCGTGAACCCGCCGCTATTGCCGCAACAAGTCCGGCTGCGGCAATCCACAACACACCCCAATCCGGATGTGATGCGTCTTGGTGTGTGCGCTCGGTATCCGTCATCACAGTCAAGCCGGGCGGTATTCCGGGACGATCTCCCGGAGGACTCGCCGGACGTCCGCAGGGTCGCTGTCCCACCGAATGCCGTCGATGATACGGTCGATCTTCTCTACCATCTGGGCTGAGTGATAGCCGTTATTGTCAAAAATGCGGATCTTGGTATGAGTCGTCTGGAGGTAGGTGTCGTTATCCGTGCATAGTTCTTCGAATAGCTTCTCGCCGGGCCGCGTGCCCACGAACTGTATGGGCACCTCATCCGGGTGCCTCCCCATGAGTTGAATCAGCTGTTGAGCCATGTCCACGATGCGGATCGGTTCCCCCATGTCAAGGACCATGATCTGGCCGGAGTTGCCGAGCGCTGTTGCTTGAAGCACCAGCGTTGCCGCCTCGGAAATGGTCATGAAGTAACGCCGCATCTCCGGGTGGGTCACGGTCACGGGCCCGCCCCGTGCGATCTGTTCCGCGAACAGCGGAATCACGCTGCCTTCCGACGCGAGCACGTTGCCGAAGCGTACCGAGAGGAATTTCGTAGCACTCGTGAGCCCGAACGCGGAACAATAGATTTCGCATGTTCTTTTCGTCGCGCCCATGACGCTTGATGGGTTGACTGCCTTATCGGTGGAGATCAGCAGAAACCGATCCACCGCCCACCGATGCGCTGCTCGGGCAAGGATGCGAGTTCCGCCGACGTTGTTTCTGAAGCACTCAACCGGATTGAGTTCCTGCATCGGGACGTGCTTGTAAGCGGCCGCGTGAAAGACGAGCTCCGGCCTGAACCGTCGAAACTCGAAATCCACCTGCTCCGCGTCGCACACATCACAGAGCACCGGCACAACCTCAGTGCCCGGATTCGGTCCGGCAGGAACCGGAAGCCGACGGTGAGCGTGGAAGAGGTTGTTCTCCGATCGATCCACCAGCACGAGTGTGCGCGGCTTGCGTTTCAGGATTTGGCGGCACAGTTCGGATCCGATGCTGCCGCCCGCGCCGGTTACGAGGACCACCTTCCCCCTGATCAACTGCTCCACTTGTTCACTATCGATATGAACCTCTTCACGTCCGAGGAGGTCGGTGATGTCAATGTCGCGCAACTGTGTCAGTTGGGATGACGCGTCGATCATTTCATGGAGAGACGGCAGAGTCTTGACGACGATCCCGAGGTCTTTGGTGATGTCATAAATGCGCTTCATCTGCGCCTTGTTGGCAGACGGGATAGCGATGATCACGGTCTGAACGTTGTTATCGGAAACGAACGTAGCTACCAACTCCAGTCCGCCAACAACTTTCACTCCGTGAATGCGCAATCCGCGTTTGTTCACGTCGTCATCAAACATGGCGAGGACGCGGTACCCCGACAGTGGGTTACGGACGATCTCTCGTAAGATCATCTCGCCTGCGTCCCCCGCGCCGACCACCACCGCATTGCGATCTCTGGCCGGCGCGCCGGTCTTCAAGATGAGCAGGACCTTTTCCCGCACGACCCGCATCCCCACACGAGTGCCGCCAATGAACATCATACCGAGAAAAAAATCGATGACGATGACTCCTCTCGGCACCTTGAACATCGGCCCGAGGAACGACGCGAGAAGGATGATTACGGCTGCGAGAGTGCAGTGGAGGAGCAAGACCGGAATGTCGTGCAGTCCGACGTAACGCCAATCGGTGGAGTGACCGCGCACTAGGTAAAAGAGGAACAATTTCAAGGCCGCGACGTACGGCATCTGGTACAATTGCTGGTCCACCCATGCGTCAGGCACTTGGAAGTCGAACCGCAACTCGTACGAAAACCAAAAACTGACAGCGCTGAGCACGAAGACCGCGGCGAAAAGACAGTGATTAAACCGGATGTACCGGGCCAAAATGTTGAGCGCATCGTCGATGTTGCGAGCCAGGCGAGGTGCTTTTCCCGGCAGCATTTCAAGAAACATGAAGAAACCTGGGTGAGAAGTTCGGATCGCGATCGGCCGCTTCAAGAGCGGAGTAAATCACTGGGGCCATCGCGCGCTTCGCGACGGCCGGCTGCGAATACCAACATGTTTTTCCAAGATTTTCCCGGGACATGACTCCTCACGGGTCCTAATACCAATGCGCGATCTAACAAGTTATTCAAATAGGGCCGACAGAGCCTGCCCCGGACTCGATCCGGGGGACGCCGGCCCTCACCATTGTTTGGTGGCGGCTCCGCGCCTCGCGGGGTGCCCGCTATTTCACTTGTTTGAAAGCGCATTCCCATGAAAGTCGTCGCCATGGGCACCCACCATCGGAGGTGCGCATGGGGAGGCGTGGAGATGGAGTCTCCCCTCCACAGGATGGCGCAACGTGCGCTCTTGCTACCCATCTCCGAGGCGGAGCCACGGAGCGTTGACCGAAGCCGAGGACTTTCATGGTTCGTTGTGCCCGAAAACTGGCACATGGCCGTTGGTATAAGGGACCGCCCGCGCTGTGTTTTCTGATCGGGCTGTCCAGTCAAACGCGCCCGGTTCCGATAGCCCATAGGTATTGTCAACTATATCACCGTACCCCGACCTCAGCAAGTTCAGTGCCAAACGTGGTTCGTGAACTGGGCGAACGGCCGATTCACGCGTACCGGCTAGACCGACCTTCACCGGTTGCCCAAATTGTGAGTTATAATCGGACGCATCAGCTTCGCCTGTCGGAGGCATCATGGAGTGGGCCCTTTTTGTGACCAAAAAGCTCGTCAGCTCGGTATTCTGTCCCACGATGACGGCATTGCTGCTCTGGTTCACAGGGCTCGTCTTGTGGCGTCGGAGGCCTAAGAGCCACATTGGCGTGTGGTGTATCGCCGCTGGCGGCATTATTCTGTTTGTCGCGTCGCTCGGTATGACGTCGGTCTTTCTTCTCAATGTGCTCGAGCGCGAAGCCGGCCCGCCTGCCGACATTGCAGAGCTCGCACGTCGCGGGGTCCGCGACATCGTAGTCCTCGGTGGCGGAGTCCGTCACGGTTCCATGGGCATGCCGAGTCTCCCCGAGTCCGACTCTCTTGCCCGTGTAGTTGAAGGTGTGCGATTGTGGAAAGGCATTCCCGGCGCTCGCCTGGTCCTTTCTGGCGGAAAGTATTTCGACGATGCAGTCACTTCTGCGGAAACCATGGCGTGGGCCGCGAGACTTCTCGGTGTTTCTAATCATGCGCTCATTATGGAAACCGACTCGTGGGACACCGACGACGAGGCGGTCTATGTCAAGCGCCTCGTAAGTCGAGAACCGTTCGCACTCGTCACGTCCGCGGCCCACATGAAGCGAGCGCTTCTCACGTTCAGAATGAGAGGTCTCAACCCCTTGCCCGCGCCTGCGGACTTCCTGGCGCCGAGCCTTCGCTTCGATTTCACGTTCTTCATACCAAATTCACGCAGCGTCGTGGCGACAAGGATCGCGCTGCACGAATACGCGGGGATGCTGTGGCTTGTGGCCAAAGCCGCGGTCCTCGGCCAGGGTCAGCGGTGAGAGAACTCCGACGAAAGGCTGTCGGATTTGTCCTCAGGGCCGGAGCCCGTCCACGGTGGAGAAAGGATCTCGCAACGGCTCCCCGGCTTATTGCCGGTCAGGTGAACCTTGAGCTTGTTCCGAGAAATCTGCTCGAACACCGTGAAGGGCTCCCACTTTTCTTCTTGCCGGTTCCAGATGAACTGCTTCACGTCGATGATGTTGCCGAGATCGTGGTAGATCGTTATCCACCATTCATCCCGTGGAGACCTGTGACAGATCTTGACGTTGACTGCCGACTTGGACTCCTGTGCTTTCTTGACCGCGGCCTCTTTCACCACCTCTTCTTCGGTGGGCGGCTCCAAGTCCTTTGCGGGCTTGGGCTTGACCAGCTTCTTCGTGGGGTTGGCATCAGTTCCCTGAGCGGTCTGTTCTTGCTGCACAACAGGCTTTTGCAGGGAGTCCTTTGCCGGTTCGGCGCGGGTTTCGGGTATGGCCGCCAGCTCAGTCGCGTGCCCCGCGGGTGGTGTCTGTAGTGTCGCCGTCTCGTCCGTCGGCTGGACCACTCCACCTTGCTTACGGATCGCCTCTTGGAACTGTGCGATGCACCCCTGAGCTGCCAGCATCATGATCGGCACGAGGATCAAACCCGCGAATTTTCGCAGCGCCGCCGAGAATGTCATGCTCCGGGCGGGTGTCGAGGGCGAAGCAAAGAGTAGGTCGCGGTTACCGAATGATTTCATAGACTACTCGCACCAACGCGCGGCGGCCGCACGACAGAGTTCGAGCACGAACTGGTAGATACTACTACCGAAATGGCTTGATTTCAAGATGGGTTGAGATCATCTCCTCAAGTCGTCTCTTGATCTAGTTGGTGAGCGGAGATATTGACGGAGTGGTGGCGCCTTCTCCTGCACGCACTTCGCTGCAATAACACCCTTTATCGATTTGAGATCGGCTTCAGCTCGGTCCAATTCTTCTTGTTCGGAAGTGCTGAGTTGCGAGAACTTGGAGCGCTCGCGTCGTTTGAGTGCGTTGACCGTCATCAAGAATTTCACTCGCAACTGCTGCAGCTCACTGCAACTCTTTGATTCAAACGCACCGGGGTCGCTCTTTACCGGCCCGAGGCCATGACTATTCCGGGCGCCGTCCTGCCCGCACTCGGGTCGCGCATCCAGTTCCCTAATTTCCTCGATGAGGCGCGTTATCTTCTCACTAAGCGCAGCCATGCCAATAAGGTCGTCCTGGGTCTGCGCTCTGACCAACGATTCAACGCACTGGCCAAGATCGGCTCGCCGTGCCTCAATCTGGGCCCTCACGAGGCGGCAGTCGTCGGCGACTTGCGGGGATTTATCCGCTGCACCGCATGGCGACAGGCACGCGAGTACCACAATGAAGGCGAGTACAGCCTTCCTTGTCATAGAAACTCCCATGTCGGGAATTGCCACAACGAATCATGAAAACGCCGGTAGCGCCGGCATCCCCGGATCTAGTCCGGGGCAGGCTCTGCCGGTCTTCCTCAGGGCGTTTTCATAGGAACGACCTCTGTTCAGACTCGGAGCTAGTCTTATCAGAAATAGGGCAACAACGAAAGATTACCGCGTCGAATGGATTGGAAACTGACAAGACGATCTGTTATAAAGGACAATCGGAGGTATGGTCCCACCCGCAGCCCGGTTCTGGACGTGTGAGTGCGGCGAACGATTGACTGATGAGCAGAGCGTCTGCGTCGTCGGCCGGAGACCCGTGAACCGACGGAGCGCACGACCTCGGCAAATGGGGCGGCGCGACCGCCAATTCTCATCTCTTGGTGGTGAATCTGGGTGACGCTCACCGCTGCGCGCGGGGTCAGGCGGAGTGGAATCGAGGCACGGTTCTTCGCTCGGGAAGCGCTCGGCGAGGCAGCGTCGAGAGCGATTCTGCTGAGCGGTGATGTGGGGCCGAGGTGGTGCCGCGCACTAAAGTGTTGAAAATCAGGCTGTCGTTATGGTAAGATAGAGCAGTTCCATAGAATCCGGTTTAGACTGAGTTGTTTCATTCATGAAGATCGCAATCAAGCGGCTGGAATTCATTCGGATTATCATTGTCATCTGGATCGCGATCTCTGTCTCCGGGTGCATCGGCCTTATGCCGTCCCCCTTCCGTCCTTCTCCCGGACCTCGCTCCCTGCCGCATTTTAATGACTTGGCTGAAGCCTTTGATGTCGTCTGTCGCAATTACCGCCTCGGCCCGGACGACAGTCTTCGCGTCATTTTCCAACCGGAGTGGGACTTGCCGTCGGGCTCGTACAAGCTCGACAATCTCGACCGCATTTCCGTGAAATTTCTGGTTGACCCCAATCTAAATGAAACAGTGGTGATCCGCCCGGACGGTATGATCACACTTCAGGCCATCGGCGATATCAGGGCAGCTGGACTGACTCCGGAGGAGCTTGCCCGACGGATCGAGAAGAAGTTCATTGAGGCGGACATCCTCAGTATGGAGGCGCCTGAAGGGACGCCGAAGAATTACAAGTTGGTCACCGTGCACGTAGTGGAGTTCTACCAGAAGCTGGCGAGGTTGGTAGGCTCGCTTACCACGATCGCCGGTGGTCAGCAGACTGCTGTCCTCGTCAAGCCTGACGGCACAATCGATCTGCCGCTCATCACCGAGCGCATACTTGCAGCCGGGTACACGGTGCGAGAGGTGGAGAATACCATCAACCGGCTGTATCAGGAGAGCGTGGTCAAACACGCGACTGTGGCGGTGGCACTGGGCGATGCGAAGTCTCGGAAGTTCTACGTGCTCGGCGAGGTCAATGGGGCAGGTGCGTACGAGATCAGACAGCCGATCACCGCGGTCCATGCACTGGCGATGGCCGGTGGCGCAAAACCTGATACGGGCGACCTGACGAGCGTCATTCTTATCTCCAAAAACATTCACGGACAGCCTATCGGGCGCCGCCTGGATCTGAAACGGGTTTTCGACGTCGGAGACATGGCTTCGGCGATCATGGTCAAGCCTTACGACGTCCTGTACGTGCCAAGAACTTACATTGGCGACCTCAACCTCTTTATGACCCAGTATTTCGGGGTGGTCCAGACTCTCACCTCGTTCGCTCAGTCCCTCGGCAACCTCGCGGCCCAGCCAATTGCGCAGTAGCGATAATTCCGGTTGACCCGGTGCGTTGTGTGAGGTACGCTGAACGACAGTCAAGAAGTCCCAGAAACACTCAGATAGGGGCGATTGAGTTCCTTCCAAACTCGAAGGAGCGCGCAGGGATAGTCTGTGTCCGAGGGGCGGCCGCGTGACCAATCAAGGCCCAAGAGACTCCAAGAGATGAAACACACCGCGTAATTCCGGCTGATGCACGAAAGGGCCAGTCTTTTCGGGTGGACGGCCAACACCCACTGTTTTTCCGTGGTGTCAGGGAGTCTCGCAGAGAGCAAGGAGGTCATGTGTCCGCCTAATAATTTTTGGGCGGGAGAAGCTCGCCGTGGCGTCACCACGGAAATTTGGAATCGCGCTGCTCATGGTCTGGACGATCACCGTCACGGTTCTTCGGGCCGTTCGGCTTCCTAATGATTTTGCAGAGGCCCATTGGCTGCTCGATTACCGGTTTGGATTCGTGAAACGCGGTTTAGTCGGCACGATAGTTTCACTGTTGACGAAGTGCGCGGATGTGTCGGTCACCGAGGGAATGATCAGCATACTCTCCGTCACGGTGTTCCTGATTTACTGCGCTGTGATCATCTTCCTCTCACTGCGGATCGTTAACAGGGCCCGTTGGTCGACAGGAGCAATACTGGTTACGTTGGTGTTTCTCTCATCACCCTTTATTGTCATGAGTGCCCATTTGGTCGGCTACTACGACAACATAATCATCCTGCTGGGTATACTGTCGATTGCCCTTCTCATCAAAGGCAACATTTGGCTCGCAACCTCCTTGCAGGGCGTTGCGATTCTGACACATGAAATCTCCCTGCTCCTGACGTTCCCCGTGCTCTGTCTGGCTTGGTGGCTCATGAATGCAAAGCGCCAACAACAGAGCGTACCCCCCTTGCCTCTTCTGCCTTTGCTACTGCCGGTTCTTGTGTTCGTTGTACAGGCCGATGCCCAGATTTTTCTCGACTCACGGGAGTTCGTCAAGTCATTTAGCGCCTATCTCTCTCGCTTCGAATTCATTCAAGAGGGTCGCAGCCTGTTGGTTCCCTTTTGGATTGCTACACCCTTCTATGACTGGTTTGTCGATCAAAGAGGGGCATTGTTCGCTCGGCTACTTGACACTCAGATGCTCGGACTGGTCTTGCCCTCCGTTTGTGCCATCTTGTATTTCATTGCACGTGTCTACCGAACGTGGGATCGGCCAGCGGATTCACTGATTCTTCTGGGTGTGTGTTTTGCGCCCCAGATCATCCACCTCGTGGCGTGGGACACATCCAGGATATGGCCTTACACAATTCTCTGTTCGTTCCTCGCTTTTTGGATTTACGCGGAACTCGTCGTGCCACATCAAACCGATTCATTGAATATAATTTTGTGCCTTGCCGCGCTCGCCGTGAACGCTGTAGCTCTGACACCCCTTATGGACCGAAGGGTCGACCACTTCAGCCTTGGCACGCGGCTCTGTCTTTATGCGCCGGTATTTGCAGGCGCCTTGGCTCTTATTTTTGTACGGAAACCACCACATCCCGAATGAGCAGGTTCTGAATCCGTGCCCGCCTGGAAGGCCGTCTCTGACGACAACACAAACGCATTTCTGAATCCATCTACCAGGCAAAGACAATCTCGAGCTAATGGAGACGTTCAACAATTGATGCGCCGCATCCGCAAGCGACAAACAAATCGAACGCGCCCTCCTCTTCCACGCCACCGAGTGGTATCTTCAGGAGCGAGTCGCACTCGACGCACCTGACGTGTCTGAAGCCTTTGTAGTCTAGCCAAGGATAATTTCCCAGCCTTCCGCCCAACAGCTCTTTCATGATTAAATCATCCATAGTGATCCTCCACCGCCAGGCGGCGCCGTGAAGCTGAAGAAGAAGCCGTTACGTTACTTAGACGAATTGCCAAAATTCTTGTCCGAATTGCATGGCGAAAGCCCGTCATTCCTGCGAAAGCAGGAATCCAGTTTCCTTTCTGGGTTCCCGCCTTCGCGGGAACGACGCGCCCGTTTTAGATTACGCGTCTCGCGAGTAGACGGACATTACTTTTGGCAACCGCTATAAGCATGGTTTTTTCGTGCTTGCTCCAGGCGCTTCGTGCTTTCGTTCAGAGGAAGTACGCCTGATAGAGAACACGGTGCGGTTGACGATGTTCCCACCAGCTTGGACCTGAGACAGGCTGAAATGCCGCCAGCCTTTCGCCCATCACAGCCGCTGCGCCCATGATCCCCCACAAAACGGTGAGCATGAGAGGCGCAAAAAGCAGAAAAGTGCAGACGATGACGATGGCCGGATGGTGGAATGCAAGACCATAGGCTATTGCCAGCAGCAGGAGTAAACCGACGATTCCTATTCCCAGGGTCCAGGCGAGCATCATCGCCGTGCCGGCAATCATGCACGCCCGATTTAAGCTATTGGTCATATTAGGTGTAACGCTCATCTCGCAGTCCTCCGTATTTCATAGTCTTACTCGGACCGCCATCCCTGCACTACTCGGAAGCATTTTTCGTGCCAGGTCTCATCTGAGACAAAACATAAGTGAGTTTGGCAGGTTAGGTGAGATGCGTCGATTCGTGGGGCACCATGCAAACGAGGGCAATTCCGGGCGAAAAACCCCCGCCTTTTCCCAGGTATCATCATTACAGCAGGTTACGGGCTAGAAATAGGGAAAGTTTACCCGGAGCCGTGCCGGTATACCGCCTATCGGGAAGTGGTTGGAGCGACACCGGACTTAGAGCAGTCGCCTATAACAAAGTCTCTTATGCCACACGAAATGCAAAATGTTGAGGTCTCACCATGATTCGCGATACATCCGTCATTACGGCGAAGGCGGGAATCCAGAGGCTGGACCCCGGATCAAAGCCTGTCCCGGACGATGATCCGGGATCCGGGGTGACGGTTTCCTGGCGGCAAATCGGACGAATCCCTTGGCAACTTAACAAAACGTGCGTCTCCGAAGACGAATGGGTCACGTGCGTGTTATCGTCCTTCCACCGCTCTGTCGCGCAAGGAGACAATCTCTTCTGTCGCGGCCGCGGGGTCGTCCGCCTTGAAGATGGCAGAACCCACGATCGCCGCAGATTGAGGGCCGACGATGCCCGCCCACTCGCGAAATTGTTCGAGAAGTGAGCGTCCTAGTCGATCCTGCCTGCCGAATCCGGGGCACCAGATCGGCCTGGCGGTAAGCGAGCGGTACCGCTGAAGATCTGCGGGCCGCGTTGCAGGACCGATGTAGCCTCCGACGTCCAACGCCTCACCCAGCAGAATCACCGCGTCGGTGACGTCCCGGCACTGGAGTTTCTCGGGAAATTCTTCACTGAGTCCGCTCGCGGCCACATCCGCGACAAACCGGACCGGATCGACCGGGCGCTCGAAAAAAAGCCCTCCGCCGGCATGGCTCATGAGCGGAATAAGAAGCACCTGCATACCACATTCGCGAGCCGTATACGCGGCTTCCGCCACCGAGAGGGGGCCGGGAAACCCGTGTACTGTCACGTGAGTCGCGCCGCTGTCGGCAAGGCTCCTGATAATCTTTCCGTTGGTGCCGTCCCACTTCCCGCCGGCGCTGAAGCCGATATCGGCAATCTTGAGATCCACCAGCACCGGTTTGTCGCCCGTGAGGTCCCGGATACGGCTGATTATTCCCACACCGGATTCGAGTACCGTCGCTGCGGCGATCTTCACGCCTTCAATTACAGGAGCTACCCGACGAACCACATCCAAAACCATCTGGGAAGATGGAAGATCCGCGGCGAGTACTATTGCGTAGGGTTTCATGTACTACCTTTCAAAGCTGCTAAACCGCTAGACGCACAAGAATCATGTTCTGCTGTCTTTGGCGTCCATACCAAGCTTGACCAGACGATGCCGCAAGGACCGATGTGTGATCCCAAGAAGCTGCGCCGCTCTGGGGCGATTGCCTCCTGAGATTTCGAGCGCGCGGCAGATGAGCTTGCGTTCGAGTCCTTCGGTCAATTCGTCAAGATTGATGCCTTCGGGCGGGATGTCCAGGTCGCTCGAATTGCCGATCTCTCGCGGCTGCGCGAGTTTGGACGGGAGGTGCTCCGCAGTGAGTTGATCGGACTGTTCAAGCGTCACGCATCGTTCAACAATGTTCTCGAGTTCCCGCACGTTGCCTGGATACTCGTAGGAGCGAAGAACTCGCATCGCGAGTGATGAAACCTTGTGGATCCTCTTGCCCTGCTCCCTTGCGTATGTTTCGAGGAAGTGGTCGATGAGGAGCGGGATGTCGCTATCCCGTTCCCTGAGCGGTGGAATCTTGATGCGGATCACGTTGAGCCGGTAGTACAAGTCCTCTCGGAAGCCGCCCTTGGCCATGTCCGCTTCGAGGTCACGATTGGTGGCAGCAAGTACTCGCACGTCCACCCTGCGGTCCTCGTTTTCGCCCACTCGTCGAAATTCCAATTCCTGGAGAAAGCGCAGCAGCTTCGCCTGAATGGGGAGCGGGAGTTCCCCCACTTCATCGAGAAAAAGCGTGCCGGTGTGGGCAGCCTCCACGAGCCCCGGTTTTGCAGCGACCGCACCGGTGAAAGAGCCCTTGGCGTGTCCGAAAAGTTCGGATTCGAGCAAAGGCTCGGGAATTGCGGTGCAGTTGAGAATGACGAACGGCCTGTTCGCTCGGGGAGACAGCTGGTGGATAGCTTTGGCGACCAGTTCCTTCCCGGTTCCCGATTCGCCCACAACAAGCACGCTGGCCCTGGACGGAGCCACCTTCGACACGAGATCGAAAATTTCCAGCATCTCGGGAGATCTTCCGATGATGCCTCCCAATCCGCTGTCTGAACCGTGAGATTCCACGGCACGCAGGTTTTCAGCGCGCAGGCGGCGAGCCTCCAATGCGTTGCGAATCACGGCACGCAGATCTTCTATCTGGAAAGGCTTGGAGATGTAGTCGTACGCGCCTTCACGAACCGCCCGGATCGCGTCGTGTGCACTCGCGTAAGCCGTGATGGCTATGATTGGAGCGGAAGGGTCGATAGCGCGGATCTCTCTGATGAGGTCGAGACCGCTCATGCCGGGCATGCGCACATCGGTGAGTACAAGGTCTGGCCTATCCTTTCGGTAAATGTCGTAAGCGTCCTCACCGCTGGCCGCGGTGTTCACCTCATAGCCTTCCCCAGTCAACATGATCTCGAGGAATTCCCTCATGCTTCGTTCGTCATCCACCACGAGGAGTCGCTCAGTCATGGAAATGGCCTCCAGCTGCGACGGGGTCGCCGTCGGCAAGCGGCAGACGCATCACGAAGACGGTACCTTTATCTTCTGCGCTCTCCGTATCTATGCTCCCTTTGTGCGCGGCCACAGTGCTCAGCACGATGGACAATCCAAGTCCCGTGGCCCCTTCTTTGGTGGTGGTGAAAGGTTCGAAGATGCGTTCCTTGATCTGCTCGGGAATGCCGGGGCCGGAATCGCGTACCTTCAAGACAGCCTGGTTGGTTGCACGATCCGGCTGAAGAGTGATAAGGACCTTGCCGCCGTCAGGTGAGGCCTCAATGGCGTTGGCGAGGAGGTTACCCACTGCTTGTTTGAGTCTCGCCGCGTCCCCTTGAACTTCGATGCCTTTTATGATGCGGGTTTCAAGTATCACCTTGTTTCGTGCGCGCGGGTCTCTGGAGTACTGGTCTACGGTCCGGCGTACGAGATCGTCAAACATGAGCCGTACCTGAACGCGCGGGCCTGGATTGACGGTGAGAAGGAAGTCGCTTAGCAGCGCATTGAGCCGGTCTGATTCCCGAATGATGATGCCGAGCAGTTTCTTTTCGTCGGATACTTTCGAAGATTCGAGGGTGAGAAGTTCCGCGGCGCCACGAAGCGCGGCAAGCGGGTTACGGATCTCGTGCGCCATTCCTGCGCCGATCCGGACGAGCGCTGCCTGCTGTTCGCTCATCCTGACTCGATCTTCCATTCTTCGGAGTCGGGTTACGTCCTGGAAGACGACGAGCCTGCCGCTCGGGGCTCCGTTTTCGTTTTCCAGGTTGGATAGGCTCAATTCCATCTGCCGCTTCATGCCCACGATTTCCTTGACCGTTGCAAACGAGTCTTCACGTTTGCCTGAACCATCGACATCCTTTCCGCTCGCGGGGAAGACCTCGGAAAGTCTGATCCCCACGAGTTCGGAGAGCGGGCTATTCAACAGCTCGGTTCCTGCGGAATTCACGAACGTGATGCGGTCGTCCTCGTCCGTTGTGATGATACCGGTGGGAATGGATCGGACGATATTTGAATGCAGTTCCGACAATTTCCGATAATCGGTTTCCTTCAGCTTAAGGACGTCTTTGGTCCATTTCAACTGTTCGGCAAGGGAACTAGACAGAAACGCAGCCAGGAAGAAAACCGTGAAGTCCACCACCATCACCCACAAGACGTAGCCTGGAGAACTCGTCGTCCAAGGAATTACCCACGGCCAGTCGCTTGCAGGGATGATCTCATGGAACTGAAGTGTGATCAGCAGCCCGTAGATGATGCTTGACGCGGACGCAGTGAGTATTGCGCCCCGGCGAAGATGGAGAATTCCTGAAGCAATGATCGGGAAGATGTAAATCAACGAAAACGCGCTCGAAACACCTCCGGTGAAATACACGAGCGCCGAATAGTAAACCACGTCGACCATCACCTGGAGGAACGAGAACCTCCACGGATCGGGGAACATCGGCAGCGCTATGGCATACAGGAAGCTGAGGAGAAACGTAGTCCCTATCAGCAGGTACAGCGCCATGGCAGGAGAGGTCAAAAAGGAGGCGCTGTAGCTGAGCTGAAAGAATATTGTGGCGCCGAGCAAAAGCGTCGTCACGATCAAGCGCAGCAACATGAACCACTCGACGCGCCTTCGGAAATCCGGGCCCGTCGGTCCCTCTCTGGGCAGTATCATGTCAATTGCTGCGCTATAAGAATGCATGGTGCCTAGCAAATCTAATCTGGAGAAGGGGCCTGTTACGTATCCCCTACGGCCACGAACCCGTCCGGGGCCGAATCACGAATGGGTTGGTGGGACAGGCATCCTGCCTGTCACAGTTTTCAGCGATGATTCAAGAGTAGACAGGCAGGATGCCTGTCCCACCATGGCCACTCGAAATACGCGATTGAACCTGGGAAACCCTGTACTTATGGGAATCACCAGAATCATTGGCCTTTTGTGACAGCTCTACTCCGCGAAATTGGTGGCGCCCGGCGTCCCTGCCGGGCCGAACCAGTTGCTTTATCGATCAAAATTCGCCGGCACGGAGGCCGGCGCCCACCAAGATCCAGAGCGCGTTCGTGGCGGCCGGACAGGCATTTTGGCAATCGCTGTATTCATTGGTGCCAGTCTTACTCGTCTTCGTCGGCCCGCAGCACGGCCAGGAAAGCCGACTGAGGAATCGCGACCTGCCCGACCAGCTTCATCCGCTTCTTGCCTTCCTTCTGTTTCTCCAGAAGTTTCTTCTTTCGCGTGATATCACCGCCATAGCACTTTGCCGTAACGTCTTTCCTCAGGGGAGAGATGGTTTCCCGGGAAATGATCTTACCGCCGATCGCGCCCTGAATCGGCACTTTGAAAAGCTGACGCGGAATCTCCTTCTTCAGCCGTTCGCATGACCGACGGGCTCGTGAGTACGCGCGGTCCGTATGCACGAGCATCGACAAGGCGTCAACCTTCTCGCCCGCCACGAGGATGTCTACCTTCGAGAGTTCGGTCCGCCGATATTCGAGGAAATCGTAATCGAACGACGCATAGCCGCGTGAGACGGACTTGAGCTTATCGTAGAAGTCGAAAAGAACTTCCGCGAGCGGCAGGTCAAACACAAGCTCCACCCGCCCCGAGTCCAAATACGCAAGGTTCTTTTGAACTCCTCGGCGCTCGATACATAGGCTGATCACCGCGCCGAGGTAAGCTTCCGGCAAGATGATCGACGCGCGAATGAAAGGCTCTCTCGCTTCCTGAATGTACATGGGATCCGGATACTTGGCCGGATTGTCGATCATCACCTCGGAGCCGTCTTTGAACACCAGATAATATTGCACCGACGGAGCGGTCAGTACCAGAGAGAGGTTGAACTCCCGTTCGAGCCGTTCCTGGACCACTTCAAGGTGAAGCAGCCCGAGGAATCCGCACCGGAAGCCGTGACCAAGCGCAGTGGAGTGGTCCTTCTCGAAAACGAGAGACGCGTCGTTGAGCTTCAGCTTCTCCAGCGCTTCCGCCAACTCCTCATAGTCATCGGACGAGATTGGATAAAATGACGAGAAAACTACCGGCTTGACTTCCTTGAAGCCGGGCAAAGGCCCGTCGCATGGCCGGTCCTCGTGCGTGACCGTGTCGCCGATGCGCGTGTCGCTCACCGTCTTGATGCCGGCGATGATATATCCTACCCGGCCCGCGGTCAGTGAAGTGCGAGGTTTCTTTTGGATAAGGAACATGCCGGTTTCTTCGACCCTATATGTAGCGCCGGTCGACCAGAGCCGCACCATGTCACCCGTCTTGAGGGTGCCGTCGAAAATCCGCAAATGGACCACCGTTCCGCGGTACGAATCCCACTGGGAATCAAAGATCAAGGCCTTAAGCGGTGCGCCGGCATCTCCCGTCGGTGGACGGACTTGGGTGACGATGGCTTCGAGCACGCGGTCGATACCGATCCCTTCCTTCGCCGAGATCGCTACGGCGGTCTCCGGATCGAGGCCGAGATCCTTCTCGATCTGTCGCCTGACGCGATCCACATCCGCGACCGGCAAGTCGATTTTGTTGATAACCGGGATGATGTCCAGATCCTGTTCGAGGGCCATGTAGAGGTTGGCGAGTGTCTGAGCTTGCACGCCTTGGCTTGCGTCGATGACCAGGAGCGCGCCCTCGCAGGAAACCAGCGCCCGCGAGACTTCGTAGGAGAAATCCGCATGGCCGGGTGTATCGATCAGATTGAGCACGTAATCGCGCCCATCCGCGGCCCGGTACGGCAGTGCCACGGTTTGGCTCTTGATGGTGATTCCCCGCTCTCGTTCGATGTCCATCGTGTCGAGCATCTGATCTCGAAATTCATGCGCGCTCACCACACCGGTCATCTGAAGCAGTCGGTCCGCAAGGGTAGATTTGCCGTGGTCAATGTGGGCGATGATGCTAAAATTTCTGATATTGTCCATTCTGCCTACCGGGGTGTATTCCTGAACGGTCCCGCCTCTGGAACCGGCTCTATTCTATTGCTGGTATCCTCCGAGTGCAAGCGCATCAGTGGATTCGTTGCAGGGCGGCGTTTAAGAAAGGGTCGGTTGGAATGGTTTGATACCAGTGCACTTTCATACAAGTGAAAATGGCGGGCACCCCGCGAGGCGCGGGGCCGCCACCAAAAATGGTAGGGGCCGGCGTCCCCCGGATCGAGTCCGGGGCAGGCTCTGCCGGCCCTTTCTATGTCACTTGTTAGTATAGGGATTCTCGAAAGTTTTCGCGGAATGGGATCACACTGCTGGACAAGCCAGCAGTGGCACCCAGCAGTCAATCCGTGATTATTTTCGAGAATCGATATAAGCGCATCGGTATGATTCCGATTCAGCGCTGACGAGACGGAAATGTGTGTCCGGAACCCCGCGACACTCGATTGGCAACGTCGTCCCGCGGCGCCGGCTGCCGATTTGTGCCAGACAACGAGAAAAGGCCTCGGGCCGTCCGCAGATAGCTCGCGACGAACCCTGAGACTCCGACTGTCGGAGCTTCGCTGGTGCGACCGCACCTTGTCAGCAGCCCCCACCCCGAATTTGCAGAAAGAGAACTTGGTTGCTCGTTGTCAGGGCCGGTCCGCGCTCCGCGCATAGACCTTGACCGCTGCTCGCCGGTCCACCGATTCCCAGGCGTCGGGTACGGGCGCGGCTTCAGTTGCCTTGCCACCGCCAGAACGGCTTCTCCGCCACTGTTTAAAAGCGGTGACCGCGAGAGGTATTAGCGAAATAGCGACCACCGCAATGATGACGCCGTGGAGGTTCTTCGCAAGAGGCGTGTGGCCGAGGAAGTAGCCGATGAGAATCATACTGACAACCCAGGACGCGCCTCCAGCCACGTTGAAGGTAACGAAGCGGTGATAGGGCATTTGGGCGACACCCGCGACAAACGGCACGAAGGTTCTGAGAATCGGTACGAACCGCGCGAGCAGGATTGCACTCCCGCCGCGCTCCTCGTAGAATGTCTTGGCTTCCAGAAAGTATTTCCGCTTGATGAGCCGACCGTCGGGCCTGGAGAAAACCACGTCGCCGGTCTTTCTTCCAAGAGCGTAGTTCACCTGGTCACCGACAACTGCAGCCACAGCGAGACAACCTATCAGAACGATCGGGTCGAATAACCCGCCCCCCACGGCTTGGGGGCAGGACAAGATCCCTGCGGTCACGAGGAGCGAGTCGCCGGGGAGGAAGAACCCTACAAGGAGGCCCGTTTCGGCAAACACGATTCCGATTAGGCCTATAAGACCGACTGTCTGAATGATGGTAGTGAGACCGGCCGGGCTATACAACCAGCGTAGAACATCGATGAAATATTCCATAGGTTATCCGCGCTCGCGAACAAAAAATAAGTGCCGGCTGTAACCAAGACCGCCGGCCGTTAAGATGCTATTATATCTCAATTGCTTGGGAAATCAAATCGAAAAGGTAATTGTTCAGCTACCTGGCGCAGCCTGCTTCCGAATCGCCTTTGCCGGCAGGATTTGCTCCAGCGGGAGTCGATACACGCGTCCTTGGGGCGATATCATGACCAGATCGTTTTCCTGGGTAACCGGTCCGAGAAAATCTGCATCAGGCGGCTGGAACGAAATCTTTCCCCTGTCGAGGAGGTGCGCTCCACCGATGAGTTTGGACAGTGGCGCTGCATAGAGAATCGCCTTCGATCGTATCCGGTTCAGTTCCACCACAAAACGGTCACACACAGTCATGCCCGCAGGAAAGGCCGCGTTCACGTATCCGCCGATCACGCCGCCGAGGATACTGCCGACTTTAAGCGCCTTCTCGGGGTCGATGATATAGGTCTTTCGGGTGTAAAGGTAGTTTGCGGCCAGCCAGACTTTCTTGCCCTTGACTTCCGCCACGGCCATCGCTGTCACTCGCAGGTGCTCCATGGGAAGTGTAAAGACGATTACTGCACGCCCCAATCGAAACGACGCGTCGAGATCCACGCCCATAAGTAAGTGGGTCGTACGGTCACCGACCAACAGGAGATTCCCATCCACGGGCAGCGCGTCAAACGCGGAATCGAAGAACTGGGGCATGAGGAAGCTCCCGGTGGGCACTCCCCGTGACGGATGATACTCTCTTATGGCTGTAACGTTGTCCAAATCCTGGATCATGATGAGCAGCTTACCGTCGCGAGCGCCGATACCTTCGACCGATAGAGGCTCGCCGTCGGGCAGGATAACCTCGCCCGGATTCCAGTGCACTTTCAGTCTGGGTTGGTCGAAGAACGCTCTGATCGGTTCTACGTTCGCGCCCGCGAGGATCGCGATGAGCACTCCTACAGGCACGGCCACATTGAGCGCGTAGTTGAGTTTGCTCGAATAGGGGTCACCTTCTGTGAAGCGCACCGACGCGTCGAACTTTTTGCGAATTCCCCGCTTAAGCCGCAAGTACCCGACCACGACCTCGACGGCCATGACCGCGGAGAATAGCGACATCATCGGCGTAAAATAGTTGACTCCCCAGTAAGCCCATATCCCAAAGACGATGTAGAGGAAATACTTGCTCGTGATGGTGATGCGTGACTTGAGTCCCATCACATTGATGATTACGCCGAAGACTACCACAATGAGGTATAGGGCAAGGTAGACCGCGCCGAGCAGCGGCGACACCAGATGATGAAACACCGCCATCATCGCCACCGCCAGCATGCCTACCTGGTCGCACACTAAGTCTGTGAACGCCCCCGCCTGCGACGCCTTCCCCGTGTGGCGTGCATACGACCCGTCCAGCGCGTCGCACACCAGGTTTCCCGCGAGAAAGAGGCACGCAACCAGCGGATTGCGGACAAAGTACAGGACCACTCCCGCTAAGAGCACGAGGCCGATGTAGGACACCGTGTCGGGAACTAATCCGATCCGCGTCAGCGGCGGGAATACGGCTGAGAAGAACCTCGTCCTCTTCTCGGCCAACCAGAGGTGGACCCATCGATCCTTCCCGAAATAGTTGAGAAATTCGGGCCGAGGCTTGTCAGTCGAGAGAGCGCGGTCCTGTTTCGCTCGATCGTTCATATCTGTGTGTGTGTTCCTTTATGTACCCCCATGGAGTACTTAACCTCCAAGCTTACCCTTAATCTGCTCCGCTATCGCTGAAATCTCGTCCATATTGCCGGGCACGAGTTCCCATTCCGAGATGGTAATCCCGTCGCCGTGCCATCGCGGAACAAGATGGACGTGCACGTGCATCACAACCTGATTTGCAGCTTTGCCGTTCAATTGCTGCACATTCATTCCGTCGGGCGCAAGCGCGGCGTTCACCGCGCGGGCGAGTTTTGCGACGAGCGAACACAGGTAACCATACAAATCGGGATCCATTTCCAGAATATTAGCGCAATGTTTCTTGGGTACGACCAGAAGGTGCCCTTTGCTGAGAGGACTGATATCCATGAACGCGAGCGCTCGATCGTCCTCGTAAACCTTGAAGCACGGAATCTCGCCCGCGACGATCTTGCAGAAAATACAGTCATCCTTGGCTGCCATGACATCTCACCTCGCAAAACATTTGGGCTCCGCCATCGGGAGCGCTCCCAACAAAGCAATTTACAGGTCCGGCCTACAATCCCGTCTTAGGATCGAATTGCCCCTCGAAAAGCACTGACGAGAGATATCGCTCCGCCGCACTCGGAAGGACAACCACAATGATTTTACCCCTGAACTCGTCCCGTTCGGCGATCCGTTTTGCCGCGACCACAGCAGCGCCCGAAGAGATGCCGCACAGGATGCCTTCTTCGCGAGCGAGGCGACGCGCGTACGTCACGGCCTCTTCGCTGGAGACGAGTTGCACCTCGTCGATGAGGCTCAGATCGAGGACCTCGGGAATGAATCCTGCGCCGATACCTTGGATTTTGTGCGGTCCAGGGACAGGCTCCCGGCCCCTGAGCGTCTGCGTTATGACCGGGCTTTCCTCCGGTTCTACTGCAACGCTGAGGATGTTCCTTCCCTTGGTATTTTTGAGAAACCGAGCCACTCCCACGATGGTCCCACCGGTGCCTACCCCTGCCACAAACGCGTCCACCTGACCGTCGGTGTCGTTCCAGATTTCAGGGCCGGTGGTCTGCTCGTGAATAAGAGGGTTCGCCGGGTTCTTGAACTGTTGAGGCATGAAGAAGTGTTCCGGATCGCCAGCTACCAGTGCTTCAGCCTTTTCCACCGCGCCTCTCATCCCCTTGCTTCCTTCGGTGAGCACAACCTTCGCGCCGAGAAAGCCAAGGAGCTTACGCCGTTCGATGCTCATAGTCTCGGGCATAGTCAACACGAGCTCGTAGCCCTTGAGCGCGCAGACGTACGCCAGCCCGATTCCGGTATTTCCGCTGGTGGGTTCGACGATCCGGACCCCATCCCGAAGAAGTCCTTTCTCCTCAGCGTCCGCAATCATGGCCGCGGCCATGCGGTCCTTTACCGAGTAGGCCGGATTGCGGCCCTCGATCTTGGCCAGCACAATTGCTTCCGTACGCCCGCAAACCCTGTTCAATTGCACGAGCGGAGTGCGTCCTATGGCTTCGGTATTGTCCCTGAAATACTTCGACATATAGTTAACCCCCTTGCGGCGCCGATCCCACCGTCTGCCGGCGGTCCGTAGCTCCTTACGTCAACGCCGCAATTCTACCCATTCTCGGACCAAGGTGCAAAAATTATGAACGCTTAAAGCGAGAAATGTCGGAAATGTGGAGCAGGTGTCGGTTCCGTTGTGGAGGGGCGGAAGAAGTCCGGATCTCCGACAACGGGAAAACGAAGAGGATTCTTTAACGGGTGGCTCCGACGTCATACGTCGGAGCGCCGAAGGCGTAAGAGGTCTTAATCCAACATCATGAAGCTTTGCTCATGCGAGATAGGACAAGGACCTCTTGTTGCTTCGCAACCCCGACGTGTAACGTCGGGGCTACCCGGTATCCGGTTGCGTCCCACTTGCGAGAAGATTGCTTCTCCCGCTTTTTCGTGGGGCCGCGAACTTCAGCCTTTTTCAACCGGACGACCGCGGTCCGGCCCAAGTTTGCTCTGTGCCCGAAAGGCGATTATATGGTATTATGACACGACAGTAGCAGCCATTCGCCGGGAAGATAAGAGGACTTCGCGTTGGAGCCGCCCGACTCTTCTACAAAGAAAATCAAGGTTGAGGAAATTCTGGCCGATCTGCGGGCAGGACTGCGGACAAAGAGCTTTCTGGCCAAGTATCTCCTTACGCTCCAGGAATTTCAGGAGATCCTCAAGCAACTTATCAGACAAGGACTCCTCACCAAGGAAGAGTTCAGGGCTTGGAAGGCACATCGGGAACCTGACGTGGCGGAGGCCCGGCCCGAACCGATCGAGGGAAAGTCCGAGTCGACCCCATCCAACGTCGAAACCTACGTTATCAGGGAACCGGAAAAGAAGAACCATTGGGCCCTGGCGCTTTTCTCCACGGGACGCGACCAAATGAAGGGCGCGGAGTTCAAGGTGAGCCTGCAGGGCAAGAAATACGCGTTCGTTGTGGAGGAACTCCTGTACCGCGGCCCGGTTAACATGCTCGCAGGCCGGTCACGGAAAGCGAAGGACGAACAGACGAGACGCCAGGAGGCGGTTGAGTTCATCTCCAAACATGGGTGGGCCGCGTACCTGGAAAAGCGGGCATTTCTGGCAAATTTTGCGCCCGACACGGACGATCCGGCCGGCAAAGCCCGCCTGGTATTGCTTCATTGCCGCAACGAAACCTACTTGGCTGCGCTTCACACTCCAGCACCGGCGATCAACCTCTACGTAGCATCCTCCCTGGATACGATCCGCAAACGTCTCGCCAAGAACGTCGACACATCCACACTCGACATTTGATATTTGCAATCGTTCAGTTATTCACGGCGAGGGGCAACAACCTGTCCGAAGTCCTGGAATGAGCGCCATCTTCTGAGGGTGGCTCCGACGTTATACGTCGGAGCGCCGAAGGCGTAAGAGGCCTTGATCGCTCCTCATGAGACTTTTCTCATACGAGAAAGGACACGGACCTCTTGTTGCTGCGCAACCCCGACGTGTAACGTCGGGGCTACCCTGCGTTGCTTCCACAGATGTGGGACATTCTGCTCGTCCGCCGCCCGGAAATTGTTCGGCCCGCTGGAAAAGAGGCCTCAACGATAAGGGTTCCGGAACCGACCGGCGTAACTGAATGGAAACGATATTTCTGCTCGTCTCTTGCGGGTGGGAGGGAATTCTGTTAAGTTTGAGGTCTCCGGGCGACGGAGGGGGCAATGCCTTGATATTAAAGGGGAATTGATTTGCCCGAGAAAGCCTCGAAGAGGACCAGGACCAGCGCCGCTGTCTGGTTTCTCGTGTTCCTGGTGGTTTTGTTCGTGATTGTTGCCGCGATTACCTCGATTTTTTCCGACAAACAGGAAGAGGGCGGAGGGTTGAGCGAACTGCTCATTTCCGCCGACAAGGTGGCGATCATCGAGGTGGAAGGCACAGTCAGCAGCTCGGACAAGATTCTCAAACAATTGCGAAAGTTTCACAAAAAGTCTTCGGTGAAAGCGATCGTGCTGAGGATCAACTCGCCGGGAGGCGCGGTAGCTCCCGCGCAGGAAATCTACCGGGAAATCGGCAAGGTTAAGAAGAAGAAGCCGGTGGTCGCTTCCATCGAGACCGTGGGCGCCTCCGCGGCGTACTATATTGCGAGCGCATGCGACAGGATCGTGTGTTCACGCGGCACGATTACCGGAAGCATCGGCGTAATCATGGTGCTGGCGGAAATCGAGAAGATCATCGACAAGCTCGGCGTACGGGTGAATGTGATCAAGGCCGGCAAGTATAAGGACATCGGGTCCGGTGTTCGCCCGCTCACCGACGAAGAGCGCGACTTGTTGGAATCGTTTGCCAAGGAGATCCACGAGCAGTTCATCAAGGACGTTGAGGCAGGACGCCAGGGCAAGATCGATGTGGAGAAGCTCCGATCCGTCGCGAACGGCAGTTTCTTCACCGGCGAAAAGGCGAAGGAATTGGGCCTCGTTGATAATATGGGCAATTTTTATGATGCAGTGAAAATCGCGGGCGAACTGGGCGGCATCGAAGGCGAGCCCAGACTCATCTACCCGAAGAAGAAATGGGACGGCTACCTGGATCTTTTCCTGGAGTCTGTCGCTCAGGGCGTTGCCAAAGCGGTGGAACGGACCCGCGTGATGGATATGGCTCCGGCGGTGCGCTGAATCGCCGGCATCTTCCGGCCTCGGCCTGCATCAAGACAGTTCGAAGGCCTAAATCGTGGAGACAAAGATATGGAAATCCGCCAATGCTACACCTTTGATGACGTGAGCCTCCTGCCGTACTACTCGGAGGTTCTCCCATCAGAGGTGAGCGTCGCAACGCAGCTTACTCGAAACATTTCGCTGAAAATCCCCGTTGTGAGCGCGGCTATGGATACGGTTACCGAATCCCAAATGGCCATCAGCTTGGCACGGCAAGGCGGTATCGGGATAATCCACCGCAATTTGTCTATCCGCGAGCAGGCGCGTCAGGTGGACCGTGTCAAACGATCTGAATCGGGCATGATTCCCGACCCGATTGTTATCGGACCGGACCGCAAGATTGCCGACGCTCTCGCGCTCATGAGGAAATACAATATCTCAGGCGTGCCCGTGACCGTTGATGGCTACCTGGTGGGCATCCTCACTCATAGAGACCTCCGTTTTGTCCAGGACATGGAACTGAAGGTCTCTGACGTCATGACCAGCAAGAATCTGGTAACCGTTCGTGAATCCATGGGCGCCGAAGAGGCTAAAACGCTGCTACACAAGCACCGCATCGAGAAACTCCTTGTGGTTGACGAGAAGAACCGGCTCAAAGGACTTATCACGATCAAGGACATCGAGAAGACGATGCTCTATCCCGATTCGTCCAAGGATGCTTACGGCCGGCTGTTGGTCGGGGCAGCGGTCGGGGTAGGGCCTGATCGCGAAGAGCGCGTGGCAGCGCTTGTGGAACGCGGGGTGGACCTCATCGTGGTAGACACCGCTCACGGTCACTCAAAGAACGTGATCGAGACCATCCAGCTCGTCAAACGGGACTGGCCCGACATTGACGTCATCGGCGGTAACGTTGCCACTTCGGAAGGGGTAGAAGACCTGGTAAACGCCGGCGCTGACGGCGTCAAGCTGGGTGTCGGACCAGGGTCCATTTGCACCACCCGAATTGTCGCCGGCGTCGGCGTGCCGCAGCTCTCCGCAATCCTGGAATGCGCGGTCGTTGCCCGAAGACTCGAAGTGCCGCTCGTTGCCGACGGTGGAATCAAATTCTCCGGAGACATCACGAAAGCGCTTGCAGCCGGCGCGAACACCGTGATGCTCGGCGGTCTGCTTGCGGGCACAGACGAAAGCCCCGGCGAGCTTGTGCTGTACCAGGGACGCTCGTACAAAGCCTACCGCGGCATGGGATCGCTCGAAGCGATGCGAGAGGGCTCCCGTGACCGTTATGGGCAGCAAGAAATCGCCGCGGACAGCAAGCTCGTTCCCGAAGGGATCGTCGGCATGGTTCCGGCACGCGGCCCCGCTGCCCAGTCCATCGAGCAGCTCGTGGGCGGCCTGAGGGCCGGTATGGGCTACCTCGGAGCGCACACGCTCAAGGAATTGCAGGAGCGGGCGCGGTTCATCCGGATGAGCCCAGCGGGTCTGCGCGAGTCGCACGTTCACGACGTAGTCATCACAAAAGAAGCGCCCAACTATCGACTGGAATCGTAAGGCCGCGTCGAACATCTTCTTCGCGGACGCCTTGCCTTGCACTCCCGGCCCCTGATGATAGAATAACCTCCGGGGCCGGTTGTCGCCCTCTCTCAAACCAGCGAGACACACACGATGATTCGAGTCCTCATATACGGCGTGACTGGATACACGGGCGTTGAGTTGATCCGTATTCTCTCGTCACATCCTCAAGTGAAAATCGTGGGCGGCAGCTCGCGACAGTGGGCGGGACAGCAGGCCACGGCCGTCTTTCCGTTCGTCAATGCAGACAAGGATTTCCCGATCTACTCCAGCGAAGAGCTGCAGACGGCGATCGAAGCAGATGTGGCCTTTCTCGCACTGCCCCACGGCGAGTCAGCGGCCCTGGCGCGGCAGCTCCTGGAGGCCGGTATAAAGGTGGTGGACCTCTCCGCGGACATGCGGCTGCACGACGCGGCGGTGTACGAGCAGTGGTACGGCAGCCACAAGGCACCCGACCTCCTGGATCAAGCGGTGTACGGTCTTCCGGAGGTGCACCGGGAAAAAGTCCGCACCGCTCGGTTGGTTGCGAATCCGGGATGTTATCCGACGTGCACAATCCTCGGCGCGTTGCCGCTCATCGGCACACCCGGTCTCGACACAAATACGATCCTGGTGGACGCCAAGTCAGGCATCTCGGGAGCGGGCCGCGGAGCCAAACTCAATACGAGTTTCTGCGAGGCCGGCGAGAGCTTCAAGCCATATGGTGTGCTCGGACATCGGCACATCCCGGAGATGGAACAGGAGCTTTCCCTCCTTGCGGGCCGTCAGGTCAGTGTTCGGTTCACTCCACACCTTATCCCGGTGAGCCGCGGGATGGTCAGCACCATCTACGTGCGACTTTTGGAACCGGTCGCTGCGGCGGAACTGCGAGCGCTGTATGAACAGCGTTACCGCGACGAACCGTTCGTGCGAGTACTGCCCGAAGGCAAACTCCCCGACACAGCCCACGTGCGAGGGTCCAACACGTGTCACGTTTCCGTGCACGTGGACGAGCGCACCGGCTGGGTCGTAGCGATTTCCGTGCTGGACAACCTGGTGAAAGGCGCGTCCGGCGAGGCGGTCCAGAACATGAACCTTATGATGGGGCTGGCGGAGACTGTCGGACTCGAGGGGCTCCCGTTCTTCCCCTGATACTGCTGTGCGGCCTTTACGGACTGCCGCAAGCTGCATGGCTGTTTCTCGAAAGTGTCTTTGTAACCCTCACCCCGGCCCTCTCCCAGCGAGAGAGGGAGGCGTGTGGAGCCGATTTCCGGTTCCCTGTCCCTCGGGGAGAAGGTTAGGGTAAGAGGGTAGCCGTGTTGCGGTGGCACCCTTTGAATGGGTCTTGAGGCATTCTCTTCACCCGAGGGAGGACGCCATGTCAGGAGATAAAGAGAAAGTAGGCGTAGACTTGGGCCTGAACGATGAAGAAAAGACAGAACTCCGGCGCATCGCCCGGACCGTCATCGAGAAGAGAGCACGGTGCGAAGCAATACCGTCCATCTCTTCATCGAGCGGAAAGCTGAACGAGAAGTGGGGCGCATTTGTGAGCATTTACAAGCAGGGGATGCTCAGAGGATGCATAGGAACACTGGAATCACCCAACCCGTTGTGCTCGACCATTGAAGATATGGCCCAGGCTGCGGCGTTTCGAGATCCGCGCTTCAGGCCGATCGGACCGGAAGAACTGCCTTATCTTGAACTCGAGATCTCCGTGCTCACCCCATTGCGTGAAGTGAAGGACTCATCAGAGATCCAGGTGGGCCGTGACGGCATTCTTATCAGGCAAGGGTCGTGCTCCGGCGTATTGTTGCCTCAGGTCGCTTCGGAACGCAATTGGGACCGGATCACGTTCCTTGAGGAAACGTGCAGAAAGGCCGGCCTTCCGAAGAACGCCTGGAAGGAACCGAATACCAAAATCTACATTTTTTCCGCCGATGTGTTCTAATACTAATGCGCAATCAAATAGGCGACAATCTCGGACAAATACTGGTGGGACAGGCATCTTGCCTGTCTGAACGTGACAGGCAAGATGCCTGTCCCACCAAAACAAGGATGTCACTTACTTGAAAGCGCATCGGGATAATGCTTTCCATGAGAAGCCCGATCGACCGAGGAAAGCCATTGCGCTCATTTCGGGAGGGCTCGACTCGGCACTCGCGATCCACTTGGTGCAACGTCAGGGAATTGACGTGCTCGCGGTGCATTTTCCTTCGTTCTTTTCAGGCGGGGACCCCGAGGCGCCCAATTCGCCGGTGCAGGTCATTGCGCGACAATTGAGAGTGCCGCTCGTGATCAGGGAAAAGGGCGACGACTTCCTCGACATCATCCGAAATCCCCGGTACGGTCACGGCAAGAACATCAATCCGTGCGTGGATTGTCGAATCTATACCCTGGTGAAAGCTCGTGAACTGATGGAAGAAACCGGCTCGTCGTTCCTTGTCACCGGCGAAGTGGTGGGACAACGCCCGATGTCGCAGCGCCGCCACACGATGCGGCTCATAGAAAAGCAGTCGGGCTGCGACGGGATTGTGCTGCGACCGCTCTGCGCAAAGCTGTTGCCGCCGACCGAACCGGAACTGGCCGGAATGGTGGATCGTGAGAGGCTCCTCGACATCCAGGGACGAGGCCGAAAGGTCCAGTTTGCGCTCGCACATGAAATCGGCCTGGAGGGCTTTTCGGCTCCCGCGGGCGGCTGCCTGCTCACGGATCAGATTTACGCCCGCCGGCTGAGGGACCTTCTCGATGATCGACCGGAGGTGTCACGCACGGAACTGGATGCCCTCAAGACCGGCCGACACGTGCGTCTCAGACCTGGCCTCAAGATCGTGATCGGCCGCAACCAGCAGGAAAACGAACGTCTGGAAACTCTGACACAGTCGGGAGTTCTCTTCGAGCCGGGGGATTTCCCCGGACCGACGGTGCTCGCTCAGGGCAGCCCCACGCCTGAGGAAGAGCGGATCATCGGAAGCATCATCAGACGCTATACCAGGGAATCCAATCGAGGGAGCCTCGTGGACATACGCGAACCCGGCCGCGAAAACCGTCGCATGGAAGTTACGGACGTTGCGGACGGAGATTGGATCGCGGATCACATGATATGATGCACAGGAAAGATCGATGCCGATACCCTTTCGACGAAGTGATTTTGAAAGGAGCGTTACGTGAATTGTCCCCATTGCGGCCGGACTCTCCCCGCTGCTGAAGGTCAGCACTTCTGCCAGTTCTGCGGCGGCCGCCTGGATGCCTATACGGAACCGACCCAGGAAGAACCGCGACCGCACCTTTCCGAGGAGATGCCTGAGAACGCAGAAACGGGACCCGAAACTTCGCGGGCGCGCGACGGATACTGCGCATGGGAAGACCAGGAGCGTCTCGGTCTGTTCGTCGGCATGTTCCGTACGGTGAAAGAGACCCTGTTCACGCCGGAGGCGTTCTTCACGGCCATGCCGATTCACAAGGGATTTGTAAGCCCGCTCCTTTACGCCCTGATTGTGGGGACCATCGGCGCGATGGCGGGAATACTCTGGGCGTTTGTCTTCGACAACTCTCTGCTGTCCGACACGACGAAGCCGGCTAATCTCACGGTCTTGGCCGGTGTGGCCACCCCGATCTTGGTATTTCTCGGAATTGTGATATCTGCTCTGGCCCTCCACATAGCGCTTCTGGCGCTCGGCGGTGCGAACGAGGATTTCGAAGCCACTTTTCGCGTGGCTTGCTACACCTCATCCACGGACTTGTTCGGTGTCGTACCGGTTGTGGGAAACTGGGTTGTCCTGGTGGGCTTGGCGTGGAAGCTGTACATCACGCTGGTAGGCCTTCGCGCGGTACACCGCATCTCCTCGACAAAGGCAGCTATCGCTATCGTCCTCCCGGTATTGGTAATATGCGCGCTGATTGTGTTTTTCCTGGTGGTGATGAAGCTCCCGCTCGGGATGGGCGGAGAGTGATGCGACGTCAAGAAGTAGAGAGCTGCCAAAATTCTTGTCTGGTTCGTACGTTGAACTTCCGTCATTCCTACGAAGGCACATGAGCGTTAAGTTAAGGAGCCTCATCATGCCCCCTCACCCTGCCCTCTCCCGCCAGGGGAGAGGGTTCTCGAACTCCCCTCCCTCGACGGGAGGGGGAAGGGGGAGGGTGATAACATGGTGAAATCACGGGATCGATAACTTAACTTAACGCCTGTGCGCCTTCGCGGGAACGACGCGCTCCTTTCATACCAACTCCCATGGCGAGAATCGCCGCAACGAACAATGAAAACGCCGGTAGCGCCGGCATCTTGCCGGTGTTCGTATGGGCGTTTTCGTAGGAATGTTAATTCGAACAGGTGACACCAGCAGCGTTTAAAATCCCCCCTGTCCCCCCTTTACGAAAGGGGCGGGACTACTGGGAGCGGGCGGACGGCCATCCGCCCCTACTTTCCCCCCTTAATAAAGGGGGTTAGGGGGGATTTTCTCGTACGGAATCCCATGCGGGCGAGTGGTGCCAATGTTACCTATATGGTCGGAGTTGGGATCACCCCTGTTTCTTGATCAGGTTGACGACCTCGCCGTCTTCGGGGAAGCGACCGAGCTTCTTCTTGGAGAAGATGAGGTTCCCTCCATATTCGACCTCGAACTCCCCGCCCGATCCTCTGATCAATTCCGGTTTCAACCCTAATTGCTGCTGGAGGATTTCCGCCAGACCGGCGGCTCGCGGCTGGTAGTTTCATTGACCGCAGTACGTGATCTTGCAGTCGTCCATGGTGTGTCGATACCTCCCTCGTCGAGTTTGGCCCCATCGACGGGACTCATGAGATTATAACCTCACTCCGCAGAGAAATGTACGAAAAGAAATACGCTCCGTGCATCCACTCGATTGCGGGACGGAGAAGATGGGTTTCGGTCCCCAAGATAGCGACCGCCGAATCGCTCCCCTGAAGGGTGGCTCCGACGTTACACGTCGGAGCGCCGAAGGCGTAAGAGGTGTTGGTCGTTCTACTTGAGATGTCTTTCAGAAGATGGAAAACCGACCTCTTATTGCTTCGCAACCCCGACGTATAACGTCGGGGCCACCCATCTCGGTCCACCTTTTGCCGCAGTTTCGGATAACCTCCCAATTGCGACCGATTGACACGAGACTGCGTTCACGACAGCGGAACGCCCCATTCCGTGGTCTCGTTTTGGCCCTTTTGCGAATCGTTGGCTCCCTCGTGCCCGCGTGGTGCATCCGTATCCCTCACAGCGCTTCGCTGCCATTCACCCGAGGTAGGAGCCGTATGCGGGAAAGCTGCACGTACGGATGTGTGCGGGGGGCGTCAGATAACTGGCGTCCCTACCGCGACCGAGCCATGGTAGGCATTCAGTTACGGAGGACACCACTGCAGTAGCTGCCCCGAACGGGGCAAACCGTGAATAGCCGTAGAGTTCACCCTACGGAAACGAGCATTTAAGGTGAGTTCTTCGGACCCTGAAGGGGTCCTCCATGGAGGCATCGGCCGACCCCTTCAGGGTCGTTCTTAATCGCTTGTGTGCCACATCCCATACGCTGAAGCGTATGGCTACTTTTGGTACGCCCTTCGGGCGAAGATTCCTCCCCGGATGGCAGATGGACAAGGCCTGTAGCTGTCCCGCACTTAAGTGAATGCTTACGAGCCATGCCATTTTCTCCTTGACAACTGTAGAATTGCGGTGCAAACAGTGTAATTGCGTACTCAGATGTAGGTATGGATCGTATTCGTTTTTCATCAGGGAGCTAGAATAACAGGGGGAATGGCGCGGTTCTGTCGGCGCCCGTTGGGGGGCGGTGCTCTTGGGAGACAGGCAGCGTCCGAGGTGGTGATCCTGTCTCGGCGGTCTACCGAAAGCACGGAGGGGGAACACGAGTCCATTCCGTTCGTCGCTGTAAGAGACGCGTAAATTTACGCCAATATAACGGGTATTCGGATTCACAGGGGAGGAAGCGCATGTGCACGCGCCGGGGGAGTTGGACCGCTATAGCGCTCATTTGGGTGCTTGTTGCCGCAGTGGTGGGTGTCACAGGTTCGGGGTTTGCCGCTACCGGGTGGCAATCCCGCACAGAGGGCATCTACACAGTCTGGGCTTACAACGACATCGACAAGTTTCGGTTTGACACCTCGCTCAGCCAATGGCAGCACTCGGGACTGTACGGGACCCAGTGGAACATTATCAGCGCCACCGGTCTCACCTACACGGGCAATATCGGCGACGGGTACTTTCATACCCTGGGCAACGGGTATTGGATCCAGTACAACACGGCGTACAATCTGAGTTTCTTCAAAGACGGGCCGACGCTTGCCGAGAGCTATTACCGTTTCCGGTACATGTACGGCTCCGGGCAGTGGGAAAGCAGCGCGAATACCCTCTTGTGGAGGCCACTGGGAGCGGCGAGGCTTTCGGGCGCGTTTCTGGGGAGCGGGGACTGGTACAACCTTGGCAACGGCTTCACCTATCGGTACTTGGCCGCGGATGATATCGGGACTTTTAAGGACGGCGCGTATGAGCGCTTCCGTTACCGGTACGCGACGCTACAGTGGGAGAACACCGGCGACACTGCCTCGTCGTGGCAAGCGCTGGGGGCTTCGGGTCTTTCAGCCGCGTTTCTGGGAAGCGGCGGCTGGTGGAGTCTGGGCAACGGGTTCTGGTACCAGTACTCCGCCTCAAACGACATAGGATGGTTCAAAGACGGAAATACTCTTGCAACGAGCTTCTACCGTTTCCGGTACTATTACGGCGCTAGCCGGTGGGAAAGCAGTGCGAACACCCTCTACTGGAGGCCGCTGGGAGTAACGGGCCTTTCGGCCGCGTTCGTGGGGAGCGGCGACTGGTACAACCTCGGCAACGGTTTCACCTATCAGTACTTGGTTGAGGATGATATCGGAACCTTCAGGGATGGCACGCATGACCGCTTCCGTTACC
>Ga0172374_1000025_pt1 | contig 128744 bp, 110 predicted proteins | sample LakKiv3m_FD_114536 | JGI IMG/M metagenome (GOLD analysis project Ga0172374, IMG submission 114536) | Freshwater microbial communities from Kabuno Bay, South-Kivu, Congo - kab_092012_10.3m | ecosystem: Environmental > Aquatic > Freshwater > Lake | place: Democratic Republic of the Congo... | reverse complement strand
CATTGTTCAACAGATCCTCAAACATTGCACATACGAAAAACGGAACAAGAGGTTAAACTATGGACAAATCCTTAGCTTCTTCGTGGAGAACCCGCGACCAGGAACCTTAGCTTAACGCCAATGCGCCTTCGCGGGAACGTGCTTCTTTCAGATTATCCGTCTTCCTGACAAAGGGATGCTATCCTTGGCGACCACTGCAAGCTAACCCAGAGACCTCCGCCCATTCCTTGTGGGTTCACTCTTTCGTTTTCCCGACTATCATGCAGGTAGTTACCCCGTACGCGTACAAGTTATCCTCGCGGTCCTTTACCCGCCCCTCTGCAACCGCCAGTCGTTTTCCGATATGAATCGGGGAAGCCTCGCATCGCAAGATCCCCGTTTCGGCGGTCACCTGCCGGATGAAATTCACTTTGATCTCAGCGGTGGAGCAGCCGACACCTTTCGGAAGCGTTGTCAGAATCGAAGCGGTCATGGTCGAATCGAGCACGGTCGAAATGATCCCTCCGTGAACCATCGCGAAAGGATTGTAATGATATTCCTGCGGATTGATCTCAAATGCGGCAAATCCATTGCGCGCTTCGACTATCTTGTACCCAAGCAGGATTGCCGCGGGTGGCGGGCTGATCTTGCCATCGATGATAGACCGCAAGTAATCCAGTCCCGAAATTGACGCGGCATCCCTGGCACCGGCCTTAGGGTTAAGCCATGTGATCGTCCTCGTGCGTTCAGTGTTCTCCATTTGGTCCCTTTCTGGGCGATAATTTAATACCAATGCGCAATCGAACTTGTGAGACGGCCGTATGGCTCCGCCGCTTCGGACGGCAGGCCTGACTTCGCTTCGGAGCCATACCGGCCGCCCGCCGATATCACCTCTTTGAAAGCGCATCGGTATAAGTTTCGCGTGCAGTCGACTCCACGCCTCAGCGGGGCGTTCGTTCTCGGCGACCGGTATCAACCCGCCACCTTGCACATGACAGCGCCTCTCGTCGGCAGGCAGGGGCGGTATTGTATAGCTGATTTGTCGGGGCATGCCGCAAAAAAATTCGTTGACAGCGGGCGCACCGGTCTGTATCGTGGGGTACCGTATACGACGTAACCAACTCAATCAACCCTAATATCAACTCATTATAGACCTCACAACTGCTCGATCAGGACCGCCATGGCGCCGAAGAAACTCAGGCTCGTCATTAAGGACCCGGTCTCCGCACGCAAGAAGGTCCACACGGCTATCAGGAATCACATCCTGGACGGCACGTTCCCGCCCGGTGAACGGCTCATCGAAAGCCGAATCGCAGAGCAGATAGGGACATCACGCACGCCCGTGCGAGAGGCACTGCACCTGCTCGAAAAGGAAGGCCTTCTCGAATCGATCCCGCGCGCCGGCTATCGAGTGAGGTCTCTTCGCTGGGAAGAGGTCGAGGAGATCTACGAGATCAGGGTGGTGAACGAGACTTTGGCCGCCCGCTTGGCAATGAAGCGGATCTCCCCGAAAGAGCTGTTGGCGCTGGAGAATAACCTCAAGGTGGCCGAGCACGAGGTGACGCACGGTAACCCAAAGGCTTTTGTGCACAGGGATGCCGAGTTCCATGAAATCCTCGCGCGCGCCAGCGGGAGCGAACGCCTCTTCGAGTTGTGCGAGTTGCTGCGAAAGCACATGCTACGCTACCGGATACAAGGGCTCTACCTCCCCGAATCCGGCTTGAGGGCTATTGAAGGGCATCGCCGTATCCTTGAATGCCTGCGAGCCTGTGACGAACAGGGACTCGAGCAGGCTATCCGTGAGCATTTAGAGTGGGCGAAGAGCGATGTTTACCGCCACGCGTTCGGACAAAACGCAGAAAGTGCCGCGGTCTTGAGAGACGAACATGCTTGAGATCAAGTTTTGCGGCCGAGGAGGCCAAGGCGTAGTCATTGCGTCTCAGATGCTCGGAATGGCCTTCTTTCGTATGGATCGGTATCCTCAATGCTACTCCCTGTTCGGTGGCGAGCGCAGAGGCGCGCCGGTCGTCAGTTTTCTGCGCGTGGGCACGGAAAAGATACTCCTCAAGTGCGAAATCAAGAATCCCAACGAGTTGATCGTGTTTGACGCCGGAGTGGTCGACACGGGTGAAGTCCGTTCCACGATGCAGCCCGGCTCAAAGATCCTCGTCAATTGTCCTATCCTGTCCGAGTCCTTCTCTCAGTTGGCCGGTTATGACGTCGGATATATCGACGCACGAGCGATCGCCGTAGGCCTTGACCTGGGGCACGTCGTAAATACCGCTATCCTCGGGGCCTATTGCCGGTTCACGGGAAACATTGCCCTAGATGACCTTCTGGAAACGGTTCGTGAATCGGCCCCGTACCGTCAAGATACTAATGTCGAGGCTGCTCGACAGGGTTACGAGAATCTCACGTTGCGCACTATTGACACGAAGCCATGAAAACGATCCCGCCATACATAGACCCGGAGAGAATCGTTCCTATCGCGCGCTCCTCGACTGAAGCCTTCAAGACCGGTACCTGGAGCAACCGTCGTCCTGTGCACACGCAAAAGGTATCGCCGTGCTCGACCGGTTGCCCCGCGGGCAACAGCATTCCGAGGGCGTTGCTCAAGGCATCGCAGGGCGACATGGACGCCGCGCTCGGTGTCTTCCTCGAAGAGAATCCGCTTCCCGGCGTTTGTGGAAGTGTCTGCTATCACCCGTGTGAATCGTTGTGCAACCGGGCCTCGTGGGACGGAGCGGTCAATATTCGCGCTTTGGAGCGCGCGGCATCTCAGTTTGGCAAGGCCAGGCCGCAACTGTTGACGGACGCAGGCGCTCATCAGCCAGTCGCAGTAATCGGGTCCGGTCCCGCGGGTCTGTCGGCTGCGTACCACCTTGCGAGAATGGGGCATCCGGTCACCATTTACGAAGCTGAGAATGAGATTGGTGGCCTCCTCAGGTGGGGCATCCCTGAATTCCGCCTGAATCCCGCGGCTGTGCGCCGAGACCTGGATCGCATCCTGTCACTCCGTATTCGGGTGAAGACCAACGCCAGGGTCGATGGGAGAGTGCTTGAAGAAATACGAGCCGACTACAAGGCCATTTTCGTGGCCATCGGAGCTCCCGTGAGCCGGAGGCTGGACATTCCGGGTGCAGATTCCGGCAAGGTGTTGACCGGCCTGGATTTTCTCGCCGCGGTTCGCCGGGGAAGTTACGACGGAGTCACCGGCAAAGTAGTCATCATTGGCGGCGGCAACGTTGCGATCGATGCCGCTCTGTCCGCGGTGAGACTTGGGGCGCGGGAAGTGGCCGTGGTCTGTTTGGAACAGCCGGGGCAGATGCCCGCGCACGCCGAAGAATATGAATTGGCCGTGGAAGAAGGCGTTGTCTTTCACCATGGCTGGGCGCCGAGACGCATTCTGGCCAAGGACGGCCGCGTGACCGCGGCATTCGTCAAGTGCATCGCTGTCTTTGACGAACGCGGCGTGTTCAACCCGCGCTGTGATGAATCGAACTCCATGGAAGTTGACGCGGACCGCCTGATCCAAGCGATCGGGCAACAGGTTGATCCGAATGGGTTGACCGGCGGCCGAATCTCTCAATTCCTCGCGGCCGGATCGCCACAGGTCAATCCCGCTACAATGGAAACCTCAATTGAGCGCGTATTTGCCGGTGGAGACGTGGTAAACACCGCAGGGTCCGTGGTTGGCGCCATTGCCGACGGGAAACGAGCAGCAGCGGCCATTCATTTTCGGCTGCAGGGTAAGGAGTCCTCTCTCCTTGAATCTCAGGTGAAGTTGGCGGCCGGCCCCGGCTTTTCCATTACGGATCTGTTTCGCACGAGAGAAGGATGGGACCATACGTCCGTGGTGCGGTTCGAAGATTTGGAGCCGCTGTTTCTTGACCGCCAGCCGCGGGCCGACATGCCCCTATTGGACCCTGCTTCGCGAAAGAGCGGCTTTCACGAGATCATTCAGCCCCTCGATGGCGACGCGCCTCGCAGAGAAGCTTCCCGATGCTTCCTCTGCGGGACCTGTTCGTCGTGCGACAGATGCTATCTCTTCTGCCCGGAAACGTGCATAGCGGCACCTGACAGCGAAACGCCCCGCTATATCGCGGACCCCGATTACTGCAAGGGGTGCGCGGTGTGCGCGGCGGTCTGCCCGCGGGGCGTCATGTCCATGAGTGAAGGCCGATGAAGAGGTTTATCTCGGGAAACCATGCCGTAGCCGAAGCTGTGCGCCTGTGCCGCGCTCAGTTGGTGGCTGCGTACCCGATCACGCCCCAAACGCCGATTTACGAGAAGCTTTCTGATTGGGATGCGGCCGGCGAGCTGGGCGGAGTGATGATGCGTATGGAGTCCGAGCATTCGGCCATGGCTGCATGCCTGTCCGCTTCGCTGACCGGAGTTCGCACGTTCACAGCGACTTCTTCACAAGGCTTGGCCCTCATGCACGAGATGCTCCACCTTGCTTCCGGAGCTCGGACTCCGGTTGTTATGGCGTGCGTAAACCGGACGTTGGCCATACCGTGGGCCTTTTGGAGCGATCAAACGGACACGCTCTCCCAGCGCGACACCGGGTGGCTTCAGATCTATTGCGAGGACAATCAGGAATCGTTGGATTCCGTTATTCAGGCCTATCGCATCGCAGAAACGATCTTGCTGCCGTGCATGGTGATTCTCGAGGCGAACTTCATTTCGCATTTCATGGAGCCGGTAGAAGTGCCGCCCCAGGAGCAGGTGGACGCGTTCGTCCCGCCGGTGAGCATTCCTCGGCGCTTTGATGTGGACAACCCCGGCTTTGTGGCCCCCGTGGTGAGCCAGACGCAATATCGTGATTTCCGGCGCCTTTCGCAGGAGGCAATGGAAGCGTCATTGAGCGTGATCGAGGACGTGGACAACCAATTCCGCGAACACTTCGGAAGAGGATACGGCCTTGTCGATACGGTCGCTGTCGAGGACGCGGAACTCGTCCTCGTCACGACTGCGACCATCACTTCCACGGCTCGTCTTGCCATCGCACGGCTTCGCGAACGAGGCCTCCGAGTGGGCTTGCTGAAAATTAGGATATTTAGACCGTTTCCCACGGCAGTGCTCCGGAGCATCCTGGATCCCATCGAGAAGATTGCCGTGATCGACCGGAACCTCTCTCTCGGTCGAGAGGGCATTTTCTGTTCCGAGCTTAAAGCGGCGCTGGCGAACAGCCCTCAAAGGCACATTATCCAGGGATACCTGGCAGGCATAGGCGGGACCGATGTCACGCCCGACCTTATCGAAAGCATCGCCCAGCACGCGATGGAAATGCGCGAAGCAACAGACGGTCCGATATGGATGAGCTAGCAATGCTACCGGTTCAGGAATCTCGGCCCCAGGAGATCACGCGGCCGGGCCACCTCGCGTGCCCAGGTTGCGGTCTGGCCCTTGGAATGCGAATGGTTCTCCGGGCTGTGGGGCCTAGAGTAATCGTCGTGGTGGTGCCTTCGTGCGTGGCAGTGATCAGCGGTCCTTTTCCTCATACTGCACTTAAGGCGCCAGCGTTTCATTCAGCGTTTGAGATCGCCGCTCCTACCGCAGCGGGAATATCAAATGCCCTCAAGATCCAGGGAATCAAAGACATCCCGGTTCTTGCCTTCGCAGGAGACGGCGGTACGTTCGACATCGGACTTCAGGCCCTGTCCGGCGCAGCCGCACGGAATGACGACTTCATGTATGTGTGCATGGACAACGAGGCATACATGAACACGGGTATTCAGGTAAGCTCGTCGACCCCGCGATTCGCGTGGACCGGCACGTCGCCGAGCGGCAACCCGAACCGCAAGAAGCAGATTATGGAGATCATGGCAGCGCATCGGATCCCGTACGCTGCGACCGGTTCCATCGGATTTCCTGAGGACCTGACGGCGAAGATCCAACGCGCCGCGCGGACACGCGGGACCCGGTTCATCCACATCCTGAGTCCATGTCCTACCGGCTGGAAAATGGCGGAGCACCTGTCTCCCAAAGTGGCTACCGCCGCAGTGGAGACGAACATATTCCCTCTCTACGAGATCGTGGACGGCTTGCATTACACCATCACACACCGATCGAAGAACCTGCCGGTTGAGACGTATCTGAGCCTGCAAGGTAGGTATAGGCATCTTGGTGACCAAGAGGTCACGGAAATTCAAACGGAAACAGATCGCGCGTGGTTGGCCCTGCAAGCCAGGGCCGCCACCGACGCGCAATGACAACGGCGCGGCGTCGCCGTGTTCCAAGATCTGGTACCAATGCGCTTTCTAACAAGTAACATAGAAAGGGCCGGCAGGGACGCCGGCCCCCACTATCTCTTATGGTGGCGGCCCCGCGGGACGCGGGGTGCCCGCCATTTTCACTTGTATGAAAGCTCATTGGTATAAGTCCTGAAAACCCATTGTCGGGGACTTACCGGTTGCCAGAGATCCTGTCCGATTTTCACGGCCCCCCGTCATTCCTGCGAAGGCAGGAATCCAGGCTTTTTTCTGGGTTCCCGCCTTCGCGGGAACGACGGACGCCTTTTGGGTTGCCCGCCTTTGGACAAGCGGACATGATCATCTACAACCACCGCGCGTGGACTCAATCAGTAAGCTTTGACCGCCTGAGGAAGATTCGCGCTGCTTGCAGCGCTGTACACCGACCCACAAGGAGGTCCACCATGTCACCGAAACGGATCCGCCGTATCGTCTTGATCGTCGGAGCCCTGCTGGTCCTTCTCGGATCATTTTCCATCTGCCTGGCAGCGTCCGAGAAAATCACCATCAAGGCTGTCAGCGCTTGGCCCAAAACCGTTTTTGAAGTTCAGAACTTCATGAAGTTCCTGGACATCGTGAAAGCAAAGGTGGACGCCCAAAGTCCGGGTAAATTCGAGATTCAGTATTTGGGCGGCCCCGAAGTGATCCCGTACAACGAACAGATAGAAGCACTTCGTAACGGACTGGTGGACATGGTTTTCACCACGACCGGCTACTACGTGTCCGCGGTCCCCGAAGCCGACGCGCTCAACTTGAGCTGGCTCCTTCCGTGGGAAGAGCGTGCCAAGGGTGTCAACGACCCCATGAACAAGATCCACCAAGAGAAGATCAACAGCTACTATCTTGGCAGGATCGGCCCAGGCATTCCATTTACGCTTTACCTGACCAAACCCGTAGAAACGGCCGACTTCAAGGGTCTGGCAATCAGATGTGCGCCGACTCATGTTGCGTTTCTGAAGAAGGTCGGAGCACAGCCGGTCGTTATTCCTCCGCCCGACGTGTACACCGCACTTGAAAGAGGTGTATGCCAGGGCCTTATTTGGCCGGCCGGCCTCATCACGGATTGGGGTTGGGATAAGGTGGTTAAATTCACCGTGGATCCCCCGTTCTACAACGGCGCTAACCTCATTTTGATCAACCTCAACACCTGGAAGAAGCTGCCCGAGCCCGTGCAGAAGCTTTTGATCGTGGCGGAGGAGGAAGCCGAACGCTACGCCATGGACCGAGGCCAGAAGCGCGTCCAGGAATCAGCCGAAGCAATGGCCAAGCAAGGGATGAAAACCATAAAACTGCCCGAGGCTGAAGCGAAGAAGTTAGTCGATGCCGCGAACTCGAGCCTGTGGGAAGTTATCATCAGCAAGGCGCCTGAGACTGGACCCAAGCTTAAAGAACTGTTTAAGAAATAGATCTGCCTTAAAGGGTGCGACGGCGCTGAGGTTCTAGTAGATCGATCCACAGGTCCCTTGCCCGCCAGCCACAGGCGCGGTAAGGCATTGACCGACGCGATATGCTTTGCAAGGGCGGGTCTCAGACCCGCCCCTACCTAACGCAGGTGCCGACGACGACGTTTAGGCATTTCTGAATCGATCTACGAGCCGGGAGTTGACACAATGGGCAAATTGATCGACTTCGTTGTCAAGGTGTTTGCTTTCGTTGCCGGATTGCTTCTGGTTCTCATGACCGTATCCATCGGATACGCGATTCTTTCTCGCGCCGTCGGCTTGCCCTTCCCTCTTTGGGTCGTCCAGTTCAACGAATACGCCTTACTTTGGATCACATTTCTCGGGACAGCCTGGGTCCTGGGAAGAAATCGTCATATTGCCATCGACCTCGTGACCCGGCACTTGAATCCCCGCACCAGAGTTGTGTTTGATCTCCTCCACAGCGTGGTGGGTGCAGGAGTGTGCGCGGTGATATTCTGGTTCGGGCTCAAAACCGTGTTGAGCATGTATCAGCGCGGGGTCACGGATGTTTCCGCTGTAGACATTCCACGATATCTCGTCCTCCTCGTTATTCCATTGGGTTTCCTGCTGTTGGCCCTGCAATTCGTTCGCAAGGTCCTCACCGACCTGCTCTCGGCGCGCGCAATAGGTCCCGTTCATAAAGACGCCGGACAAGGAGCGGGCCGCACAGTGGAGTGAGCTTGCCTGGGCCATCTGCCGAAAGGATAGGGTCATATGGAGTGGTGGGCCGTATTGGGGTTGTTTTTGGGAGTCCTCATCGCGTTGCTCCTCTGGGGACTGCCTATCGCGTTCGCGTTCTTCCTGGTAGATGTGATAGGCATCGTGTACTTCATGGGTCCCTTTGGCCTCAACCAGATGACCCTCCAGATATCCAGTTCGTTGGCCACCTTTACGCTCGCTCCAATCCCGCTCTTTATTCTGATGGGTGAACTGCTGTTCCATTCGGGGCTGGCTTACAAGACCCTCGACGTTATGGACATGTGGCTTGGCCGTGTGCCGGGACGCCTCAGCGTGCTCGCCGCAGCCAGCGGGACCATGTTTGCCGCGATGAGCGGCTCGACGATAGCAAATACGGCTATGCTCGGAACAGTGCTTCTCCCGGAGATGAGGAGAAGAGGGTATTCCACGAGCATGTCCGTCGGACCCATCGTCTCGGTCGGGGTGCTGGCAGGCCTTATTCCACCGTCCTCACTGGCCGTGGTGCTCGCCAGCATCGGCCGCATCCCGGTGAGTCAGATGCTCTTAGGAGGTGTGGTCCCAGGCATCCTCCTCGGACTGTGGTTCTGCGGCTATATTATGGTTCGATGCTGGCTGAATCCCTCCTTGGCGCCCCAGTATGATCAATCGAGTACGCCTTTCGCACAGAAGGTCATGGCGACCGTCACCTATGTGTTGCCGCTCGGGTTCATCGTCTTTAGCGTTCTGGGTCTGATGATTCTCGGCCTTGCGACTCCCACCGAAGCAGCCGCTTCCGGCGCGCTGGCGACTTTGGCGGTCGCGGCCTGTTATCGGCGGCTCACTATGAAGATGGTGAGCGATTCGCTCATCGGAACCCTTGAAATAACAGTTATGGTTTTCATGATTATCGCAGCTTCGAACACCTTCAGCAGCCTCCTCGCGTTCACCGGGGCAACCTCCGGTCTGGTGACGAGTGTCCAACAGCTGAAGCTGTCGCCGTTTATGGTCCTCGTGGGTATGAATGCCGTCGTTCTCATCATGGGCTGCTTCATGGAAACCATCGCAATCATGATGATTTGCTTGCCGATTTTCATGCCGATCATTACTTCGCTCGGGTTTGATCCGGTATGGTTCGGCGTGCTCATGCTGATCAACTGCGAGACCGGTATGCTCACGCCTCCTTTTGGTATGCTGTTGTTCGTGATGAAAGGGGTGGCACCATCGGACATCAGCATGAAGGATATAATCTCCGCGGCATTTCCGTATGTGTTATTCTATATGCTATCGCTGGCTGTCATCATCGCATTCCCTTCAATAGTCTTGTGGCTGCCACGCGTCGTCCAATAGTCCCGCGCAAATTCAGGCGCGCTTTCGACCGATGGGCACCGGAGCGAGAGTCGCATGATGCAGGTGACAATCAATGAAGGCTGAAATAAAACGTGAGCTGGTGGAGTGCGTGGGGCCGGATCGCGCGACCGATCTTCCGGAGCATTTGGTCGCGTATTCGTACGACGCGTATACTGAAGAGCACCGTCCGGACTTGGTCCTGTTTCCGGTCAACACCGATGAAGTCTCCGCCATCATGAGGATTGCCGACAGGGAGCGCATCCCGGTTACTCCTCGTGGAGCGGGCACGAACGTGGCCGGCGAGAGCATCCCACTCCAGGGCGGAGTCGTGGTGTGCCTGACCAAAATGGACAAGATCGTCGCCCTAAGTCCGCAAGACCTTACGGCCACCGTTCAGCCCGGCGTGGTCAACATGGAGCTTCAGAAAGCCGCGGACAAGTATGGCTTGCTGTATCCGCCCGATCCTTCGTCGTGGGCGGTTGCCACCATGGGCGGCACCGTGGCAACAAACGCCGGTGGACCCAGGACATTGAAATATGGTGTCACCAAGGATTATCTCCTTGGGCTCACCGTGGTGCTGGCCAATGGCGACGTCCTCAAAACCGGTGGCGGCACCCTCAAGAATGTTACCGGCTACAACCTAACCACGTTGATGTGTGGGTCAGAAGGAACGCTCGGCATCATCACGGAAATAACCGTGAGACTTATTCCCAAGCCCGCGGCCAGCCGAACGCTCAGGGCGGACTTCGTAAAGCTCGCCGACTGCTCCGACGCGGTCGCGGCAATCGTGGCCGCGGGTGTGGTGCCGGCCTGCATTGAACTGATGAATCAGTTCATTATTCAGGCTGTGGAAAAGAGCTTCAATCTTGGACTGCCGACCGATCTGGAAGGACTGCTGCTCATTCAAGTTGACGGTCATCCTCAGGCAATAGACAGCGAAGCAAACCAGATCGAGTCAATTCTCCGCGAGAAAGGCGCCCGCAACGTCGTCACCGCTACAGACGCGGCCGAAACCGAACGCCTCTGGCTCGCTCGCCGCTCCGTGGGCGCCGCCTTGCTGCGTCTGAGACCGATGACCATAACGGAGGATGTCACTGTACCCGTTTCGCACCTCACCGCCATGGTCCAAAAGGTGATGGAAATCTGCCAAAAGCACCGCGTGGACGTGGGCGTGCTGGCTCACGCGGGTGATGGCAACCTCCATCCGTGCCTGGGTTTCGATCCGCGGGACCCGGACGAGTGCGCCAGAGTCAAGGCCGCGTGCGAAGAAATCGTCCCGGAAGCGCTTGCATTCGGCGGTACGCTTTCCGGAGAGCACGGCATCGGCATTGCCAAGTCCCCGTTCATGCACCTTGAGATGGACTCGGTCGCGTTGCGCGTTATGCGAGGAATCAAGCAATACTTCGATCCGAAAGGCATCCTCAACCCCGGCAAGTTCGTGTGAAGATGACGCCAAGAGCAACATTTCCCGACGCACTGAAGGAAGACCTGTACCACTGCCTCAAGTGCGGAATGTGTCAGCCTTCGTGCCCTACATTTAAGGCAACGAGGCAGGAATATTTCACCCCGCGCGGTCGAGTGCAACTCATAAAGCACTATCTGGAAGGGGATTTACAGATTACGCCTGAGTTTGAGCGACTTCTTACGAGTTGCATTCTGTGCGACGCGTGCGCAGCCATGTGTCCGAGCGGCGTCCGGATTGACGCGTTGTTCCGTATTATGCGGATCGAGTTGGCGCGCGTAGCGGGCATTGGGCTGAAAAAGAGACTCTTATTCGCGTCTCTTCAGGGAAATGCGCTCAGACGAGGCGCGGCCGCGCTCGGACACGTCGTGCAAACGCTCTTGGGGGACGGCCCGAACACCACCCGAAAGCTCGGCAACATCCCGCTTGGTCGGCTGCCGCGAATCGGCGGGCGGTCATTCCGCGGTCAGATCGGGAAAAAGATTCCGGCCAAGGGCAAACCGATCGCGCGTATCGCATATTTCACGGGATGCGCGACGGATTCAGTGTACCATGACATAGGCAGGGCGGTCCTGGACGTCCTGACCCACCTCGGTTTCGAGGTCATCGTGCCTCGCGAACAAGTTTGCTGCGCTGCGCCGATGTTCTTGACGGGCGCTGTGGATCAAGCGCTGCCGAACATTCGGGCCAATCTCAAAGCTCTGGATCGATGCGATGTGGACGCAGTGGTCGTGGACTGCGGCACATGCGGAGCCGCGTTTAAGAAGGAGATCCCCCGGCTGATCGAAAATCTCGGGCATGACACGGACAAATCCCGTAGGGTGGCTGCAAAAATCCGGGATGTTTCCGAACTAGTTTCCGAGTACCTCGACAAACTCGAATTGGTGAGACCTCAGTCAGCCGACCGGATTGCCGTGACGTATCACGATCCCTGCCACCTCGCCCGCGGCATGAGAGTGACCGCCGAACCCAGGAAGATCCTCGCGAACCTGCCCGGAGTTGAATTCACCGAAATGGAGGGCGCTGCCGACTGCTGCGGAGGCGGTGGATCTTACCAGTTCGAGCATGTTGCTCTGTCGGCGGACATCACTGCTCGAAAAGCGGAGAGCATTCGTGCCACGGGAGCAACGGTGGTCGCCACCGGATGCCCCGGCTGCCGCATGACCCTTGCGGGCAACCTGCCAGAAGACGTTGAGGTCGTGCACACGTTGCAATTGGTGGCACGACGATGTTATAGGGATCGACGAGGCAGAAGATGAAATACCGAGTGTTAGTCGAACAGGACGAAGATGGGGTCTTTGTGGCAGAGGTACCAACTCTGCCAGGGTGCATTTCGCAGGGCCGCACCCGACAGGAAGCCATCGAAAACATAAAGGAAGCCATAGCGGCTTATCTTGAGAGTCTGGCCGCCCACGACGAGGCCATTCCTCCATCGATTGCAGAAGAATATGTCGAGGTAGCGATTTGACGCTGGGTGCCACTGCTAGCTTGCTAGCAGTGCCCGGCGGAAAGCACTGCTGGACGAGCCAGCAGTGGCACCCGGAATCTTGTCAGGCAAACTTGGTGGGAACATTCCCAAGCTTTGTAGGGGCGGGTCTGAGACCCGCGCCGTACCCAAGCCCGTCGCCGACGACCATGTAAAGGCATTTCTGAATCGATCCACTAGTTTCCGTAGTTCGTGCGGACTATCGCGGCCACCTCATCATGGTACTGCATGATCTCATCGAGGGTGATGACACTTCGACGTGATACGCGCTCCAAGCACTCAAGAACTATTCGGGGAATATCCCGGAAAGAAATCCGATCCGCAAGGAAGAGTTCCACAGCGGCTTCGTCGGCCGCGTTGAGGATGATCGGAGCGGAGCCGCCCTCGTTCATGGCGTCATACGCTGCCTTGAGGAGCGGGAATCGCCCGAAATCCGGCGCCTCGAACGTGAGGGACCCGAGTTGTGCGAAATCCAGCGGTTCCGTGCCCGATGAGACGCGGCCGGGACAAGCGAGCGCGTAACTGATCGGCACCTTCATGTCCGTCGCGCCGAGCTGCGCGAGAATCGAACCGTCCTCGAACTCCACCATCGAATGACAGATGCTCTGGGCGTGAATCACCACCTCGATCCGCGACGCGGGGACGTCGAACAACCATCGCGCTTCGATGACTTCGAGTCCTTTGTTCATGAGGGTCGCGGAATCCACCGTCACCTTGGGGCCCATTTTCCAGCGAGGATGATCGAGGGCCTGCGCTCGCGTGACGCGGTCCATCTCGTCCTTAGGTATGGACCGGAACGGACCGCCCGACGCAGTCAGCAGGATGCGCCGCACCGGGTTGTGCGACTGCCCTTGGAGACATTGAAAGATAGCGGACTGCTCCGAATCGACCGGTAGGAGCGCGACCCCTTTCCTGCGCACCAGGTCCATGAACAGCTCGCCGGCCATTACGAGCACTTCCTTGGTCGCGAGCGCCACGTCTTTGCCGGCCTCCACCGCTGCAAACGTGGGCAGGAGGCCTGTGCTGCCCGGCAGTCCCCCGACCACAATGTCTGCGTCAGGGACAACCGCAACGCTGCGACATCCGTCAGTGCCGTACTGTATTTCAACGCGGTCGGGATGAGCCTTGAGCCTGCGTGTCAGTTCGGCTGCTGCGGTCGCGGTCGCGCAGGAGACGACCGCCGGCTTGAATTCGCGCACCTGCCGTTCGAGCAGGTCCACATTCGCGCCCGCTGCCAGCGAGACCACACGGAATCGATCCGGATGGAGGCGCACGATGTCCAGCGTCTGCACACCTATGGAGCCGGTGGAGCCGAGAATCGCAACGCGCTTCATCGTGGAGCCGCAATACCGCTAAAGATAAGGTAGTAGTAGAGCGCAGGAATTGCCGGGATCAAGCTGTCCGCGCGGTCGAGCACTCCGCCGTGACCGACCATGATCGACCCGAAGTCCTTCACGCCAAGCCGCCGTTTGAGCATCGACGCGAACAGATCACCCAACGGCCCAGCCACCGCCAACACCACGGTTGCCCAGAACAGCTGCCGCAGCGACGGCAGATCCCAGAACACGGCCTTTACACAAAGCATCCCGACGAAATTAGCCGCAATGCAGCCGGCCAATCCCTCGACGGTCTTCGAAGGGCTGACCGCCGGCGCTAACCGATGCTTGCCAAACGTGCGGCCCGCGAAATACGCGCCTGTGTCGCCGAAACAGATCACCACAAGAATGAGAAGGATCCACGCATATCCCATCTCGAGGCGCTGCAGGAGGATCGCATGGGAGAGGGGCACCGCCACGTAAGCGAGTGCGAGAATCATCTGGGATGCAGATTCGACCGTTCCCTGGACGCGATGATAGAGAATCAGATGGACGAGAATGACCACCAACGGAAAACCGCAGAGCACTGCGCCGGCTGCTTCAACAGGAACCGCGTAGAACGCTGCAACAACCAGCAGGCCGAGAGCGAGAGTAAGCTCTTTTCCCGGGAAATCCTTCAACGCGGGCAACGAGCGGCACAACTCCCACAATCCGATACTGCCCAACACCGCGACCAGGACAGCGATCCCTTCCGGTCCGCCGAATATGACAAGCGGCACCAGGATGACGACGAGGATTCCCGCGGTGATCAGTCGATCGCGCAGCATCAGACCGCTCCCTGCCCTGCTTCCACCTGTTCGGAGGTTTTCCCGAACCGGCGCTGCCGCGACCGAAAGGCCTGAACGGCTTCATCCATGGCAGATTCGTCAAAGTCGGGCCAGAGCGTGGGCGTGAAGTACAGTTCGCTGTACGCGCACTGCCACAGCAGAAAATTACTAATCCTCAGTTCGCCGCCTGTGCGGATGAGGAGGTCCGGGTCGGGCAGGCCCGCGGTTGCAAGGCAACCGGAGAACATCTCTTCGGTCACTTCCGATTCGGCCAAGTGCCCGGATTTGAGCGCCCGCGAGAGCTTCACCGCCGCGTTGACGATATCCCTTCGACCTCCGTACGAGAGAGCAATGTTAAGAATCGTGGAGGAATTGTCGCGAGTCTTGTCGATAGCCGCCTCAATACGCGTCTTCAGCCCGCGCGGGAGACTGCTTAGGTTCCCGATAGTCATGAGCTTGATGTCATTGGAGTGCAGCTCATCCAATTCCGATTCCAGGTACTGGGAAAGAAGCTCCATCAAGCCGGAAACCTCGCTCTTGGGCCGCTGCCAGTTCTCCGTGGAAAACGCGTACAGCGTGAGCACTCCGATACCGCGGCGGCGGCAATATTCCACGGCTTTGCGGACCGACTTGGCGCCTTGGCGGTGCCCTTCGATGCGCGGCAAGAGTCGACGGCGAGCCCACCGGCCGTTGCCGTCCATGATGATGGCGATGTGACGTGGCTGGTCTGAGGCCTGATCCGGCGATGAGAACAAACGAGTCTCCTGAGGAATGGCGTTGGATGCCCGCACGGTCGATCAAGTATATCAGTTTTCGCGGTCTACCGGGTACCCGCCTCAATGCGGCCTTCGTCGGAAACCGCGCAGGGGGGTCGAATATCGACGAACGGGCGACTAGATCTCCATGATCTCCTTTTCTTTTTCCTGCGCCACAGCGTCAAGTTTGGCCACATACTCGTCAGTGGCCTTCTGGACCTTCTCTTGAGCCTTACGCAGGTCGTCCTCCGAGATCTCCTTGTCCTTCTTGAGTTCCTTCAATAGCTCGTTGGCATCGCGGCGGTGATTGCGAACTTGGACTTTGAAATCCTCGCACATCCGCTTGACGACTTTCACCAGTTCGCGGCGGCGCTCTTCGGTCAAGGGCGGGAGCACGATGCGGACGAGCTTGCCGTCGTTCATCGGATTGAGACCGAGTTCCGACTTGAGGATCGCCTTCTCGATGTCGGGGACAGCGCGGGAATCCCACGGCTGGATCACAATCTGTCGGGGCTCGGGAATGGACAGCGTTGCGAGCTGATTTACCGGTGTAGGCGTGCCGTAGTAATCGACCATGAGCCCGTCAAGCAGCGCCAGCGACGCGCGGCCTGTGCGAATACGCTTCAGGTCACGGTTTAGCGTCTCAATGGACTTGTCCATGGACACTGTCATGTCTTTGACTATGTCGTCGATCATCATTCCCTCTGTGGGAGAGCTCTTCGACACGGGACTCAGGCGTTGTCACGCAATAAGAGTGCCGATGCGTTCTCCCGCGAGCGCGGCCTCGATGTTTCCCTCCACATGGAGGTCGAGAACAATGGCCGGGATCTTGTATCTCGCCAAGATGTCCGCCGCCGCGGCATCGATCACGCGCAGGCCGCGGTTGACGATCTCCGCCGGGCTGATCGTATCGAAGAAGACCGCGTCGGAATGCTCTTTCGGGTCCTTATCGTACACGCCGGGGACTTGAGTCCCTTTGATGAGCACTTCAGCCTGTATTTCCACCGCCCTCAGAGCCGCGGCCGAGTCGGTGGTGAAGCACGGATTGCCCGTCCCGCCGGCAAAAACCACCACCCTCCCCTGCTGCAGCAGCTCCAGGACACGAGGGCGGTCAAAGGTCTCGACAAATCGGCCTACCGGGAACGCGGATACCGCCACAGCGCGTGCGCCTTGCGACTCCAGCGCCGCCGTGAGTGCCATAGCGTTGAGCACGGTGGCCACCATGCCCATCTGGTCCGCCACTACCGACGAAACACCCACCGAAGCTGCGTCCTTGCCGCGCAGAATATTGCCGCCCCCGATCACCACTCCGAGTCGGCGGCCGGATTGAGCGGCTCGCGCGATCTGAGCCGCAATGGACACGGTCGCGGCTCGATCGAGGCCATAGCCTCCCTTACCGGAGAGGGCTTCGCCGGATATCTTCAGCAGCGCTCTGCCATATCCGCGGGACACTGCATGTCCCCGTCAGCTCTGGCCGAGTTGGAAGCGAACGAAGCGATTCACGGTCATGTTCTCGCCGAGCTGCGCTATCGTCTCGCTGATGAGCTGTTTGACCGTCTTGTCGGTATCCTTGACGAAAGGCTGCTCAAGGAGACACACTTCCGAATAGAACTTCTGAAGCCTGCCTTCGGCGATCTTCTCGAGGATCTTTTCCGGTTTGCCCTGGTCGCGGGCCTGGGTCATATAGATTTCTTTCTCTTTGTTCACGACCTCTTCGGGGACCTCTTCGGGAGCGATCCACTGGGGGGAGCTCGCCGCGACCTGCATGCAGAGGTCCTTCAGCAGTTCGTTGAACCGCTCGGTCTTTGCAACGAAGTCACTTTCGCACTTGAGTTCGAGCATGACCCCGATCTTGCCGCCCATATGAATGTACGACCCGATTCTGCCTTCGCTGGTAGCTCTGCCTTCCCGTTTGGCAGCCTTGAGAGCGCCCGATTTTCGGAGGTAATCCACGGCCTTTTCCAAGTCGCCGTCGGTCTCCTGGAGGGCCTTCTTGCAGTCCATCATTCCCAGGCCGGTCTTCTCCCTGAGGTCCTTCACCATTTTCGCTGTTATTTCCATTCGATCCACTCCTGTGGTCGGAACGCGGTCGCTGGTCGATCCGCGATGAAAGGTCGCTAGAGCTGCTCTAGGCCGATTCTTCGCCGATTTCCTGTTCAGTTACCTCTTCTGCCGGAGCAGCTGCCTCGGCCACGGATTCGGCTGCCCCTTCCGGCGCGTAGGACGCGGCCACGACTTGTTCCGGGCCTCCAGTCGGGGCTTCCTCGCGTTCCTGGAGCGATTGGAGGTAGAGTTCTCTACCTTCCGCGCACGCGTCGGCCATTTTAGACGTGAACAGCCGGATCGCGCGGATCGCGTCGTCGTTACCCGGGATCACATAATCGATCTCGTCAGGATCGCAGTTGGAGTCCACGATAGCCGCGATGGGAATGCCAAGCTTGTTGGCTTCACGGATCGCGATATTCTCGTTCTTGGGGTCCACGACAAAGAGCGCGCCTGGAACCTTGCGCATCTCCCGGATGCCCGCCAGGTACTTGTTGAGCTTGCCATACTTGCGGCTCAGCATTGCGAGTTCCCGCTTGGTCAAGCTTGTCTTTTCCGGATTCTCCAAAATTGCGCCGATGTTGTTCATCCGATCAATGCTCTTGCGGATCGTGACGAAATTGGTGAGCATGCCGCCGAGCCAGCGCTGGTTCACGTAATATTGCCCGCAGCGGGATGCTTCTTCGAAGATGGAGTCCTGGGCTTGCTTCTTGGTGCCCACGAAGAGCACGCTTTCGCCCCTGGCGACAGTATCCTGGATGAAGGAATAAGCCTTTTTGAAAAGGCGCACCGTCTTCTGGAGGTCGATAATATAAATACCGTTTCGGGCGCCGAAAAGGTACGGCTTCATCTTCGGATTCCAGCGCCTGGTCTGATGTCCGAAGTGAACGCCTGCCTCGAGCAACTGCTTCATGGTAATGAGCGACACGTGAGATACTCCTTCTAGGTCGGGTTATTCTTCCATCTCTCCTGCGTGTCAGCGGCGACGCGACCCGAGCGGGGAGAGATGTGCGAGTTAATCGTTTATTATGATGCAGCAGTACTGAGGATGCAAGAAAAAAACCGCGGCACGGTGCGTCGCAGGGTGCCGCCAGCGGAAGAAATAGTATGGCCGGCGTTTCCGCCGGCCATTTTGATGTTACTTGATTGAAAGCGAATCGATATTAGCGGGCTCTTGTTTGTACTCGGCCTGCCGCGGCAACGGATCTGCGAGCGACGTGCGTGTCGTAGAGGGCTTCCATCTTGTGCACCAACCCGGAGTGGTCATTGAGCACTTCGGGGAAGCAAATCGCGGTGTACCCCACGTCGAGGGACGTGTAGCGTCTTTGATCCAAATCGATGACACGCTCTTGGTTCGTATAATTCGGGTCGTATACCTTCACGATGTTCCGCTCAGGAACCCACTCGTACGCCAGCACAGCGTGGAGAATCGCTCCGCGACCGCTCTTGTTCATGAGCAGGACGATCCGCGGTTCGCCTTTCGCCAGCCCTGCCAGGAACTGCTGGATCGACTCTCTGGGGTCCTCATGACAAGAGTTGCAGTAGTTCGCCTGGATCGTCACGAGGTTGGTGCTGTAGAACTTCTGGAGTTCGCTCGCGATGCGTTGCTGAACGTCAGTTGACAACGCCTTGCGCAACGGCGGCCTTCCCTCTCCTGTCAGGTAGTACCACCGGGAGAACGCCGCCATCGCGAAGCAATATCCCGGAGCGTTTGAGATTGAGAATGCGTCCTCGGTTACAGTGAAGTCACGCTGCGCTTCAGCGGCTCCAGCTCCCAAGACCAAACCTGCCAGCACGGCTGCGAAGCCCACCATAGTAGGCAGCAGCCCACACAACGATTTTCTCATTCACATACCCCAACTAAACGACAGCCCTTATTCGCTATTATATCGAAAATTGCGGGGTCTGACAAGGTTTTTAGGGGAATATGTGAGCGAAGGCGGTTAGTACAGCGAAGTTTCATAGGTTTTACTTGATTTGTCCTCCAAGAGATCTGCTTATCGACCTGAAGCCTCAATACAAGCCGGATCGTCGTTCGAAGGGCTGTTGACGCGGGTGCTCACCGCCCGTTTCGTCATCTGCTCCGCGGGATACGGCTCGAAAAGACGAGTAAGCTGCTCGGCATTTTTCACCGAGCGGTCCAGCCAGAGCGCAAAATCCGCCGGGTCGACGATTACCGGCATTCTGTCGTGAATGGATGACACGAGTTTGTTCGCACAGGTAGTGAGAATCGTGCACGATTCCAGCACATCGCCTTCAGGAGCTGTCCAACGCTCCCACAAACCGGCGAATGCCACGAGCCCTTCTCCGGACAAGTGAATGAAATACGGCTGCTTACGGCCGCTGTCGCGTTTCCATTCGAAGAAGCCGTTGGCGGGCACAAGACAACGCCTGTCGCGGAATGCGGCCCTGAATGCAGGCTTTTGAGCAACAGTCTCGCATTTGGCATTGATCATCTTGTATCCGATCTTGCGATCTTTGGCCCAGAACGGCACGAGTCCCCACGTGACGCGCACCAGCTCACGGTCGTTCGAGTCCTTCGCGAGGCGTACAGCGGCTACCTGCTGAGAGGGAGCGATGTTGTACCGCGGCTCCAACTCAGGCTCTTGCGTGAGCAGAAAATGCTCCGCCACCAACCTGCCCGGGGACATGAGTACAAATCGTCCACACATGTTTCGAGTGACCGATCGCCGACCATACCACGTTCGCCACAAACAGGAAAAGAAGAAATCGCGTCGGACGCGTAACGAGGAGGTCTCGAGCAAAGCCCGAAAATTCACCCGAAAACGGCTGTAATGCGGAAATATCCGCCCTTGGATTTTTTCAGCCGCGGACGCGTCGAGCGCGTTTGGTTCGAGGTTCGAAGCTGGACTGGCCTTTCGACTTATGAAGTGAGGAGGTAGCAATAATCATGCCACGCCTTGGAGCCGCGACTCTCGGAGTACTCATCATCTGGCGCTATGGCCAACCAAATTGGGGACTTAGTGCTCTATGGCGTAAATACGGTCACGTATTCCGGACAGTATTGGTGGGACAGGCATCTTGCCTGTCATTGCTCTTGGAGCTTGCAGTCCAGTGGACAGGCGAGACGCCTGTCCCACCATGGCCTAATCGAAATGTGCGACCGAACATACGAAAGACGGTACTTAGTAGGCCGAATCCGAAATTCCGTATCGCATTTGGTGGCTGCTTTGTCGTCATTCCGGCGGACGCCGGAATCCAGGGATTCTGGACCTCGGCCTTCGCCGGGGTGACGTGCTTGAATCTGCTACCGCACTTGTGAAAAGGAATACTTGGGGCGAGCGAAGGGCACGAAAGCAAGCGCAGCGGTTGCGGCAATCCTCCAGAATCAGTTTAGAGATACAACGTTGTCGTATGCTGGGCTTCGGATTCCGACAAGGACGGATGATTGCCTCAACAAACATACCTTGTAGTTCGGTCAAGATTCATTTCCTACCATGATGTCATACCACATCGCTTTTCGTACAATCCGGTAAGAACTACGTTTCTCCTCTCCTCCGCGTAGCGGTTCTATCACCACTTTTCCCAACTCGTTTCAGCCTGTTACCAATGCCAGGCTCAAATACATCGTCTTGGCACGCTTTTTGGTTCTCTCTGCGCAACTACTTAATTCGCAAGGAGATGCCCATGACCCGTAAGCAAGCCACCGAAGCCATCCTGGAAGCGAAGAAGGAAAAGGGTCTCTCCTGGGAAGCAATCGCTTCGCAGGTCGGAGGCCATAAGATATTCGTTACCTCGGCCCTCCTCGGCCAAAACAGCCTCACCGCGGAAGAAGCCGCCAAGGCCGCCGCCGTACTGGGTCTTGGCGCTGAGGTGGCCCATGCCCTTCAGGAGTACCCCGCCAAGGGATCTCTCGACCAGACCGTTCCGGTTGATCCACTTATCTATCGCTTTCACGAGATCACCCAAGTCTACGGCACCAGCCTGAAGGCCATTATTCATGAGATGTTCGGCGACGGCATCATGAGCGCGATCGATTTTGAAATCGACATCCAAAGGAAAGCGGACCCCAAAGGCGACCGAGTCGTGCTGACGTTCAACGGCAAATTCCTGCCGTACAGAAAGTGGTAGCGGCTTTCATGTCCCAACGACGCAATTGCAGCGCGCGGGCTCTGTATTCAGGCGCCGGCCGACGATTAACAGGAGGATTCCATGACTGAAAAGAAACATCCGATCGTTCCGTCTGTCAGGTCTTTGAACGATCCTTTTGACGCAGACGCGAGTATCGGCCACGGCGTCGCGACACATGGCGCATGCTCGTGCGGCGCAGATCACACCGCCGGGAGCGAAGAGATTATGGACCGTGCGGTGGAGAGTGCGGTCGTCAGAGCTGTCTTTCGCGGCCACGAGCCCGCCCGGCGGAGCTTTATGAAGATGGTCGGCGCCGCCGGGGCCATGTCGCTCATATCGAGCTTCTTTCCGTTGGAAGCCGCCAAGGCCTGGGCTAAAGACTCGACTGGCCCCATTGAAAAGCCCGAGCTGAACATAGGTTTCATACCTATCACGTGCGCGACTCCCATCATCATGGCACAGCCGATGGGCTTTTATGAAAAGCATGGCCTCAAAGGCACCAAGGTGGTCAAGGCCGCGGGATGGGCGATGATTCGCGACTGGGCCGTATCGAAGCAGGTAGACTGCGCGCACATGTTGTCTCCGATGCCGCTGGCGCTGACACTCGGCGCGGGCGCCAACCCTACGCCGTTCTATATGCCCGCGGTGGAGAACCTCAACGGCCAGGCGATTACGCTGCATATCAAGCACAAAGCCGTCAAGGAACCCAAGGACATGCGGGGCTTCACCTTTTGCGTGCCTTTCGACTATTCGATCCACAACCTGCTCCTCCGCTATTACCTCGCAGAAGGTGGCGTGGACCCGGACAAAGAAGTGAAAATCCGCGTAGTACCTCCGCCCGAGATGGTGGCGAACCTTAAAGCTCAGAACGTGGACGGGTACCTCTCGCCCGATCCGTTCAATCAACGCGCGGTGTACGAAGGCGTCGGATTCATCTTCAAGCTGACCAAGGAACTCTGGTCCGGGCATCCGTGCTGTGCGCTCGCGGTCTCTCAGGAGTTCGCGAAGAACAACCCCAACACATTTAAGGCGATTTTTAAATCCATCGTGGACGCCACCATGTTCTCCGGCAAGATGGAAAACCGTAAAGAGATCGCCAAAGCCATCTCGCCTCGCAATTACCTCAACCAACCTGAAGAAGTGGTGGAACAAGTGCTCACGGGTCAGTTCCCTGACGGCCTGGGCAATATGAGGAACGAGCCGGATCGGATCGATTTCAACCCGTTCCCGTGGCACTCGATGGCGGTGTGGATCCTGTCGCAAATGAAGCGATGGGGGTACCTCAAGGAGGACATCGACTACAAGAAGGTTGCGGAGCAGGTCTTCCTTGCGGCGGATTGCAGGGAGATTATGAAACAACAAGGTTACAACGCTCCCACAGATACGTACGCGAAGCACATGATCATGGGCAAGGAGTTCGACCCCTCGAAGCCTGAGGAATATCTCAAGAGCTTCGCCATAAAGAGGACTTAGTTTTCGGCTGACCCGGTTTCTCCGGCGCAAAACGACTGAACGAAAGGCTACGCGTGTCTGTGCTGCCCAATCACAGACTCATCAGGTTCCCTCCTGATCAGACCTGATGCCGGCGACGGTCTACCCACCCAGTCAAGCCGACATGCCGCACGGAGAAATCGGGTCCTTATTTCCCGGGAACCGTTCGAAGGGAAATCGGAATTCACCACAGAGGGCGCAGAGCACACAGAGAGAGAAGAATGACTTGCACACAGCAGTACTTGCTCCGAGTGTACACGGTCCGGTCGTCTTGGTGGGACAGGCATCTTGCCTGTCATTGATTTGCTCCGAGGGTTCACGGTCCGGCCTGCCTCGTCTTTGGCGTCCCCGACACGAATACCCTGTGGAGCACCGGAAGGAATTTCAGAGGAAACGAGATGCTCTGCGTTCTCTGCGATCTCCGCGGTGAACGATCACCTCTTGGGAGTGTTGACATGAACAAATTTGGTAACCGAGGCTGGATGGTCTTGTGCCTCCTCTTCCTCGCGGCTTTCTTGGTTTTTTGGCAGTTGTTCACTGCTACGCACAAGTCGCTGCCAGGCCCCGTCCCGGTAGCCGAGACGTCATGGTACTTCCTGTCCGACCCATTCTATGACAAGGGGCCTAACGATCAGGGGATCGGCACGCTCACTCTGTACAGTCTCGGTCGTCTGTCGCTGGGTTTCGTGGCCGGGACGCTGGTTGCAGTCGTTCTCGGGGTCATTCTCGGCTTGAATGCGACGCTCTTCAAGGCGTTCAACCCGTATATCCAGGTCTTGCGGTGCATCTCGCCCATAGCGTGGATGCCGCTACTGCTCTACTCAGTCCAGAACAGTGGAATCACGGCGATCCTCGTGGTGTTCATGGCGAGTGTCTGGCCGACCCTGGCCAACACCGCGTTCGGGGTCTCTACTATAAAGAAGGATTACCTGAACGTCGCGAACATCCTCCAGATGAACCCGGTCGCCAAGCTGTTCAAGGTGATTCTCCCTGGGGCCGGTCCGACCATCGTGGCAGGGCTCAAGATTTCCATGGGGAGCGCGTGGGTGGCCATCGTTCCGGCTGAGGCTCTGCTCGGCTCGCTTGGCCTCGGCTATTTCGTATGGAACGAATGGAACAATCTCTCGCTGTCCAGTGTGATCTTCGCCATTTTGGTCATCGGAGTGGTCGGCGTGATGATCGACTACTTCTTCAGCCAGTTGGCCAAACGGCTGGCGTACGTGGATTAGGAGCACGACACATGGAACGACTGAAAGTGGAACGCATCTCCAAGTACTTCGTCAATCCAGGGACGAAAGATCCGCTGTGCGTGTTCAAGGATCTTTCCCTAACCGTCCAGGACCAGGAGTTCGTGTCGGTGCTCGGTCATTCGGGTTGCGGCAAATCGACGATGCTGAACATTGTCGCGGGGATCGACACCGCCACGGAGGGATATTGCTTCCTCGACGGGAAGGAGATCACCGGGCCGGGCCTGGACCGAATGGTGGTTTTTCAGAATTTCGCGCTGATGCCGTGGATGACGGTGTTCGGGAACATCCGTCTCGCAGTGAAGTCCGCGTTTCCGACCTGGGACCGGGCGAAGATCAATGACTGGGTGCAGCGTTACATCGACATGGTCGGTCTCACTGGCGCGGAGGACAAACGGCCTGCGGCGTTATCCGGTGGAATGAGACAACGTGTCGGCCTCGCGCGCGCCTTCTGCGTGGAGCCCAGGATGTTGCTCCTGGACGAACCGTTCGCACAAATCGACGCGCTCACGCGGGGAGTCATCCAGGAAGAGCTTATCCGGATGTGGGGCGAGACCGGCATCACCATCCTCATGGTTACCCATGACGTAGACGAATCGATCTTGTTGTCGGATCGGATCCTCTTAATGACTCCGGGGCCTGAGGCGCGCATCACCGAGGAGGTCAAGGTGACCATCCCGCGGCCCAGGACGCGAACGGAAATCATCGAGCATCCCGCCTATTATTCCATCCGCAATCGAATCATCCGTTTCCTCTCCGCTCGAGACCCGTCGGCCCCTTCCCGCAAGGTAGGGCTGGTGGCTTGAGTTGGAAGAGGCCCGTTCCCTGGGCAACCCCCTTCCCTGGGGACGGGAAACTCTCGTACCAACTTTCATGCGCCGGTTTTCGGGCACAACGAAGCATGAAAATGGCATAGTAGCGGCCGGCATCTTGCCGGTCGTACTCCAATTTCATACAAATGAGCTTTCATACATGTGAAAATGGTGGGGGCCGGCGTCCCCCGGATCGAGTCCGGGGCAGGCTCTGCCGGCCCTTTCTATGTTACTTGTTGGAAAGCGCATTGGAATCATTCACCTTGTCTCCAGTCTGTTATAAACTTGGAGTATGAGTGGTGTTCTCTTCGTACAATTGCCGCCCCCGCGGTTCTCGTTTTCGGAGCCGCCGTCGAACATCCCACTGGCAGCGGGTTTTCTCGCGGCAGCGCTGAAAGCCGGTGGGAGCGGCCAGGTCGACTGCGAGGTCGCGGGGCCGGATATCGTCGATGTGTATGCGGACCGAGGCCTCGCGGCTAAGATTGCGGCGCGTCGCCCGGACGTGCTTGCCCTGAGTCTGTACGTATGGAACGCCCAGAGAAGCCTCTTTCTCGCCTCTGCAGTAAAGCGTCATTTGCCGGCAATCACGGTCTTGGTGGGGGGGCCTGAGGTAACTCCGGACAATATGTGGGTCCTCAAACATCCGGCAGTGGACGCCGGTGTGTTCGGCGAGGGTGAATCGCGCATCGTCGCGGTCGTTGAAGCCCTCGCAGCGGGGAAAGACCCGCGCGGGATTCCCGGAATCTTCTTCAAGACCGACGCGCGTATTGTGACGAATATGGATCCTGCGCCCCGTTGGGACCTTGACCGCTGCCCATATCCATACCTCGACCATACTATCGGTCCGGCACGTGATGGGACGCTTTTCCTGGAAACCGTGCGCGGGTGCCCGTTCAGGTGCCGATATTGCTACTATCACAAGTCCTACGAGCAGGTGCGGTCGTATTCACCGGAATCGGTCGCGGCGGTACTCGATTTTGCGTACGCGTCCGATTCGGTCGTGCGCGAGATCTACCTCATGGACCCAACGTTCAACGCGGCCAAAGGTTTTCGCGAAGTGCTCCGCTCGATGGTTGCCCGACGGGCGTCCAAGGACCTTGCGGTCCATACGGAATTACGTGCCGACCTTCTCGATTCCCGCGACGTCGAACTTCTGCGCGACGCGGGGCTGAGGACTGCGGAGGTGGGCCTACAGACGATCGACAAGAAGGTCCTTTCCGCGGCAGGCCGCCAGGGCGACCCGATCGCGGTGGCAGCGGGCGTGGCGCTGCTCAAGGACGCGGGAATCGAAGTCACCACGGGTGTCATTCTGGGCTTACCAGGTGACACGCCGGAAGGCTTTTCACGCACGCTCCAGTGGCTGAAACGAACGGGCGCGTATTCGGTGATCCACCCCTTTGTCCTGTCGGTGCTGCCGGGTACCGACTTCCGCGCGCAGGCCGCACAGCTCGGACTTACGTACGACTCACGGCCGCCCTATTACGTTCAGTCCACACCCTCGTTTTCACCGGAAGCGTTCACGGCGGCACTCATCGAGTACGAAGAGACCTACGATTTGGAGCTGGATGCTATCCCGCGGCCTTCGCTGGTAGACCGTGGTCCGGTCGTGACAGCGAACCCCGGTGACGCGTCGTATGTTTCCAAGTGGATCATCGATCCCTCCCGTCGCGATCTGTGGTCAAAGCTCCTGCCCGAAGTCCTCGAGAAAGCCTCGGATCCATTTGTGATGTGGTTTCGCGGGGAGTGTGCGGAAAATGCCATCGTCGAGCTTCTGAGCGCGTTTGCGGACGCCAATCCCCATGCGGTGCTCAGTGTGGTGTTTGAAACGAGCCCTCCCCCGCGGCCGCCATTCCTCGAGAGGGCGCTCGACGCGGCCGGCGATCCGGGCGTCTTTGTAAACCGCTCGTACGCGCCGCTCTCCGGTGAAGCTGAAGTGATAACGCCCGACTTCACGATCCTGTTGCCCGATCCGGGAGACCCCGGGATGCGCGCGGTTGTGGCTGACGCGTACGCGTCCATCGCGACGGTCGTGTGGGAATGCCATGAACCGGGATCGTGCACGAGAGTGGACCCGCCGATTCTGATTTCGTACGCGCCGGGCGAGACCGGACACGAATTGGAGGATCTCTTCGCCCGGCTCGAAAAGATGGCATCTGACCGTCCTGAGGACATACTTTTCCGCGACGCGAGCCTGCTTGCTGCGTGGAAACGCCGCACGGGCAAGATCGACGCGGCGGCTCTTTGGCCGGAAGCCGTGCTTGTCACCGCACAATGGCGCCTCCAATAATATGAGGAGCTTTCAATGACGCGACGGCCGTTGCGGCTGAGACCTGCACTATTCCGCGGAAATGCAGCCTATTCAATTCGATAATCCTTGGCATCTTCATCCGGGTCTTTGTTTTAGCGCGGTTGCTTCTGGGTGCCACTGCTGGCTGGTCCAGCAGTGCCTGTCACGGAAACACTGCTTGGCAAGCCAGCAGTGGCACCCACTTTTTGGACACCGCATCCTATGGCTAATTTGAGAGCTTGAATTGGGGGACATCGAATTGACCGGGATTCATGGAAGTAGGCCAACTTGTTTGAGGCAAAGCCACGGGCGTCGGTATCAGAGCGGTTTTTTCTCGTATTTCGGCGAGCTTGACGCGCCCGCGGCCCGGAACTCCAAACCAAGTGGAAAACGTTTAAGCGTCACGTGAACGATAACCCGCGGAACTCCCTCCAACGTAGCAAATTATAACCCTTTATCTGACGAGAATTTCTGAAGATAGCCTCCTGAGAGCCGCACCGGAAGCCGATCTCCGCGGGTACTTCCTTGACTTTTCTCTGAAAATCGGGTATCTTAGCATCACCTCATTTTGAAAAGCCGACTTAGGAACTTTTGCTTTTACTCCGTTCTTGGGATGGGTGTAACGCGGAAATGAAATCGTCTAAATTAGCGGAGAACTTTCCAGCGGTCGTGCCTATCCTTCCATTGAGGGATATGGTTGTCTTTCCAAACGTGTTGATCCCGCTCTTTCTTAAAGGAACGCGAGTGGTTAAGCTCGCAGAATCCGTAGCGGGTGGGGACAACCTCGTGGGCCTGTTCTATCAGAAGGTGAGGAATCGGCTGAACTTCCTCGGCGACGAGATCGCATCCGTCGGCACGCTGGCCAGGCTCCAGCAGGTGGTGCACCTGGACGGCGGCGGCGTGAAGGTCATCGCCGACGGTATTTGCCGCATTCGCCTCACCAATCAGATGCAGCAAGACCCATACCTCATGGGGGAAGTGGACCTCGTCGACGAGCAGTTCGAGCCCCATTCAGCGATTGAACCGCTCGTGCGTAGCATGGCCGCGCTGTTTCGCCTCTCTGTGAATCTGGGAAGACCTATCGGAGAGCACGTGAAGGCCATGATCGACCGGGCGGCGGATCCGGGCAAGCTCGCGGACATCATCGCGGCTTATCTACCGCTCAAGGCGCTGGTGAAGCAGACCCTCCTCGAGTGTGAAGACCCGGTGGAGCGACTTATCAAGGTCTCTCATTATCTGAACTCGGATGTGGAGGCACTCCAGTCCAAGCCGCCGCAGACGGTTAACGAAGCGCTCCAAAACGCGGCAGCCAGTCGGCGCCATCGCGAAATGGGCCTTCGCCAGCAGATGCGGTCCGCACAGCGGGACGTGGATGCTCAGGATGACCCGCACCAGTCGGACCTCCAGGAGTTCCACCAGAAGATCAAAGATTCGGGGATGCCGGAGGAGGTCGTGGAAATCGCCACGCGGGAACTCCAAAGACTTGAGCGCATTCCGCCTCACTCCCCCGAGTATACCGTCGCTCGCACGTATCTGGAGGTTCTTACGGCACTGCCGTGGAGCAACACCACTACGGACAATCTGGACATCATCCGTGCAGAGCGGATCCTCAACGAGGATCACTACGACTTGGCGAAGGTCAAGGACCGGATTCTGGAATTCCTCGCTGTGCACAAGCTCAAGCCTGGCAACAAGGGCCCGATCTTGTGCCTAGCGGGACCGCCGGGAGTGGGCAAGACATCACTGGGCAAGTCGATTGCTCGAGCCCTGGGCAGAGAGTTCATCCGCATCTCGCTCGGCGGCGTACGGGACGAGTCGGAGATCCGGGGCCATCGCAAAACCTACATCGGTGCGATGCCGGGAAGGATCATCCAGGAAATTCGGCGTTGCGGTACAAAGAATCCGGTGTTCATGCTCGACGAAGTCGATAAGATCGGCCAGGACTTCCGGGGCGATCCGGCGTGTGCACTCTTGGAAGTGCTCGATCCCGAGCAAAACAACGGATTCGTCGACCACTACCTGGATGTGCCGTTTGACCTGAGCAATGTGATGTTCATAGCGACGGCCAACCAGCTCGATCCTATTCCGCCAGCGTTACGGGACCGCATGGAAGTGATCCGTATCTCCGGATACACGGACGAGGAAAAGGAAAAGATCGCAGAGATGTTTCTTATTTCCAAGGCCCTGACCGAGAACGGTATCAGCGAACACCCGATTCAGTTCACGCCGGACGGAGTGCGGTTCGTGATCAGTTCGTACACCCGTGAGGCCGGCGTGCGCAATCTCGAACGTGAAATCGGCGCAGTCTGCCGCAAGATCGCTCGGGAAATCACTCAGGAAAAACCTCCGCGCACCGAGGTCACACCCGCGGTGGTGGAAGAACTGCTCGGGCCGCCGCGTTACTTCTTTGACCTTGCAGAGGAGGACGACCAGGTCGGACTCGCCACGGGCCTGGCCTGGACAGAAACCGGCGGAGATATCATTTTCGTGGAAGTGTCCGGCTTCAAAGGCGGCAAAGAACTTACCATGACCGGATCTCTGGGAGACGTGATGCGGGAGTCCGCCAGAGCCGCGCTCAGCTATCTCCGGCACACGTGTTCCCTGCACGGGATCGACGAACAGACCATGTCGGACACGGAACTCCACATCCACGTCCCCGCGGGAGGCATCCCCAAGGACGGTCCGTCGGCGGGAATCACCATGGCGGTGGCATTGGCCTCTTTCTTCACGGGTATTCCGGTGCGCCGCGATGTGGCTATGACGGGCGAAGCCACTCTGAGGGGCCGCGTGCTCCCCATCGGCGGCGTGAAGGAGAAACTCTTGGCTGCACGCCGGGCAGGCGTACGAGAGGTGATCCTCCCCGAAAAGAACCGTGCCGGTCTGCGCGATCTTCCGCCTTATGTGCTCGAAGACATGCGCATCCACTTCGTGACCCACGTGGGCGAGGCAATCGCAATAGCCCTGACCGCAGGAGCGGAAGCATCTTGCGATGGCAGACCCGCACAATCCTCTTTGCCGTTATTGCCGGACGAGCGGGCTGGGTATGCTGTGAAGAACGCGAACGAGGCTTCCCTCAAGTAGCGGCTTGCGAACCGCCGCGTCAGAAGGCGCAGTGTCCAATCCGACTGGACACTGCAGATACGGAATCTTGGCGAGTATACGAGTCGCCAAAATTCTTGTCCTTTGGCAACGGCTGCGCTCAGCGAAATTGGTAGGGCCCGGCGTCCCTGCCGGGCCGAACCAATTGATTTGTTTGGTCAGAATCTGCCGGCACGGAGGCCGGCGCCCACCAATCTCCGGATGACGCTCGTGGCAATCGGACACATATCTTTCCAACCGCCACAGTCTATTCACGATTGCGTTCGTGCGGCGAATAACGCAGATATTGGGTAGGGGCGGGTCTGAGACCCGCCCCTACTGCCATGTCGCACCATTTTGAACTCATGTACGTGTGCCGGGTTTTCGGTGGATGGCGTCTCAGCATCACTCTCCCCGCGTCGTACCAGAGCATTACCGACCGATCTGTCTCGCCGTTGACAAAACCCGCCCACGGCGCTATATCGCTATTGTCCACGGTTTCGACCGATTCCGACTTTACTCAGTGAAAGGTCAGGCGGATGGAGCAGAGAGACCTGGAACTAATCGAGGCATGGAAAGAGAAGGACGCTGAGCTGAAACGGCTCTGGACGGAACACCTCGAATACGAGGAACAGTTGGAGCAGTTCAACGCTCGGGTGTACCTGTCCAGTGCGGAGCAATTGGAGCGAAAAGTGCTCCAGAAAAAGAAACTCGCCGGTCGCGACGCGATCGAGCGAATCCTCAGCCGAATCCGGAAGGAATCGAGGGCGTCTTGATGACCGCCCGAACCGGTCACCGCGAACCCATCGCGCGAGAGGGTTTCCCGTACGCGCTCCCCATGTTCGTGGTGGCCGCGATTTTCTGGTGGTTCGAATTTCCGTCAATATCTCTCTTATTTCTTGCGCTCACTGCCGCCATACTCCTATTCTTTCGCAATCCTCACCGCATTCCGCCGCCCGGTGACCACCTCGTGCTCTCGCCCGCGGACGGCACCATTGCGCAGGTTCTCGAAACCGCTCACTCGGAAGATCTACCTGCCGGTCGTTTCTCCCGGATCAGCATCTTCATGTCGGTGTTCAACGTCCATGTGAATCGTAGTCCGATCACCGGAACCGTCACAAAGATCGTGTACCGCTCCGGGCGCTTCCTCGACGCGCGAGAGGAAGCCGCGTCCAGTGAAAACGAGAGCAACGCTCTTGTCATCCGGACCGATGTGGGGACCTTCCAGGTAGTGCAGGTCGCGGGCCTCATCGCCCGGCGGATTTCCTGCTGGGTGAAAGAAGGCGATCGCCTGCTCCGCGGAGACCGCTTCGGACTGGTGCATTTCGGCTCCAGACTGGATGTGTACCTTCCCGACGGCTATTCAGCGACCGTAAAGGTAGGGACGAAAGTGCGCGCGGGCACGACCGTCATCGCCGAAAAGCGTGCTGACCCATCAGGCGATGCGGTATGATCTCCGTGGTTTCTCGTTTGATTGTCCAGTTGAACAGGATTATACTGTATAGGTGATTTCTTGGCCCGAGCGGTACTGGTATCGACAGGAGGCTCTGTCATCGGTGCGACATGACGATTTTCGTTCGCACCCTAGTTGTGTCGACCTGGAGGGACGACGCATGGCCACCGCCACTCCGAAGAAGCGCAAATTCTTCCGGCGTAAGAGAAAACCTCTCAGCCCCGACGCCCAAGTGGATCGAGCGGTAAGGAGAGCAGCGCGCATTACCAAGATGAAGAAGGGAATCTTCATTGTTCCCTCGCTGCTCACACTCACCAGCATTTTCCTCAGTTTCAGCGCCGTAATTTTCGCGATCAACGGGGAGTTCTTGTGGGCCGCGGGTCTGGTGATTGCAGCCGCGTTCTTCGACGGTATCGACGGCAGAGTAGCTCGACTGACCAAGACCACGACCAAGTTCGGGCTGGAACTCGATTCACTTGCGGACGTGATCTCGTTCGGTGTGGCGCCTGCCCTGGTGATGTACTTGTGGGCGCTGACGTCATATGGCCGACTCGGGTGGGTGATCGCGTTTGTCTTTGTCGCGTGCGGTGCGCTCCGGCTGGCCCGTTTCAACGTTCAGTCCGGCGTGATCGATCCCAAGCGTTTTAACGGTCTGCCCATTCCGGCGGCCGCATGTATGGTGGCCACCACGGTGCTTTTCTTTGAGAAAGTGGGTCTCGACCCTGAGCCTTACCGGCTGTTTCTGCTGATCATGACATTTGGGTTGTCGTTCTTCATGGTGAGCTCAGTGAAGTTCCACGCGTTTAAGGACCTTGGTTTTGCTCGGGAAAAGCCGTTCACGACGACCGTGGGGTTCGTGCTCGTTCTGGCGCTCATCGCAACACAACCATTTGTGGTGCCTTTCATAGTTTGCGCCGCGTACGTGGTGTCAGGACCGATTCTGACGTGGGTTCTCCTTAGCCGTGCAAGGAAACGGCGCCGACTGGAGAAGCTCAACGGCGAGGGAGCGGCTGAAGAAAGCAAGGAGGCTGGGCCAGCGGCGTGATCGCGACCGCTGTAAGGTAGGGGATTCGGGTTGAGCGATTTCGCCGGCAGAAGCTTGCATTAAGAGCGGCGAACCTGAGCGCATTTGTCCCGCATTTCAGGGGGTTGCAGCGAAACGATACGATAGTTGAGTGAGGTTCGGGAAATCGGATTTAGCGAGGGTAGGAGATACGGGAATGCAGGAGGCATGGCCCGGGTACGCGCGCTTTTGTATAAATCGTGCTATCTATGGCAAATTCCAAAAAAAATATTGCACTTTGCACCGCTGTTCTCCATAATGTTTTGGATACCCATCGCTTTATATAGCTGAAATCACGACACAGGCCATCGGCCCTGTTTTGCCGAAATTCCAACACATCTCTTGTCTAAGAGAGGAGCGCATCTATGAGTAAGGACCAGTACGAAGAACGAGAAAGATTCGATGGGCAGAAGGTAAAGATACTCATGCCCACCTACGTTTCCGGTACCGATGAAGACTGCTACAAGTGGCGGACCAACATCAAGGCGGTGAACGTGGGCGAAGAGGTTAACACGGTCAAACAATACCTCGTCACATCCGAGCGTTACTTTTACGCTCGTCCCTCCGACTGGTTCGGGAGCGAAAAACGGAAAAACCCCGCGTGATGCAGGCTCGCCCCGGATTCTCTCAAACCCGTAAGATTTCGTTGCGCACAAGGAAGGTGGTGAATGGCTGAACTGCCGAAGGTCAAATACACTGGCAAAATCAAGGAAATCAAGATTGGAAAGCCCGGCGCCGAGGTGGTGCTCGGCGGTCAGAATTCCTACAGCTTCTATTCGTTCGAGGGCAAGATGCCCAATCGGCCGGTACTGGCACTCCAGGTGCTCGATATTCAGCCCGAGGAGTGGGCGGCCGAGGCGCTCGAGCCGTTCAAGGATGTGCTCGGCGACCCCGTGGCATGGGCCAAGAAGTGCGTCGATGTTTACAAGGCCGACGCTGTGGCTCTCTGGCTGACAGGAACTGATCCCAACGGCAAGAATCTCCCTGCGGACCACGCCGCTGAAGTGGCCAAGAAAGTGGCCCAGGCCGTCAACGTCCCTGTCATCGTGTGGGGAACCTCCAACGACGAGAAGAATACCGAAGTCCTCAAGGCAGTCTGTGAAGCCTGCGACGGACTCAATGTCGTCATCGGCCCCGTTACGGAAAACAACTACAAACAGGTGGGCGCAGCCGCTATCGCTTACAAGCAGGTCGTCGCGGCCAACTCCCCTATCGATATCAACCTAGCCAAGCAGCTGAACATCCTCTTGGAAAACCTGGGCGTACCGCAGGACAAGATTCTGGTCGATCCGACGACAGGTTCGGTCGGTTACGGCATGGAATACTGTTACTCGATCATGGAGCGTATTCGCCAGGCCGCTCTCACCCAGAACGACGAAAAGCTGCAGTATCCCCTTGTCAACAATATTGCCGAGGAAGTCTGGAAGACCAAGGAAGCCAAACTCCCCACAGCGGACGAACCGAAGCTCGGCGAGGCCGGCATCCGCGGAGTCAACCTCGAAGCAATCACCGCGATCAGCGCGCTCCAGGCCGGATCGGACCTCCTGATTCTCCGCCATCCGAAGACACTGGAGCACATCCGCAAGTATCTATCAGAGATCATGGCGGAAACGGATCTTGACTCGATGGCCGTTGACATGTCGTTGGCCGGTGAGGCGCCCGCGGCCCCCGCAGCCAAACCAGCGGCCGCTCCTGCCAAGCCCGCTGCGGCAAAGCCAGCAGCGCCGCCCAAGAAGGAAGCCCCGCCCGCCAAGCCTGCAGCGGTCAAAGAACCGCCCAAGCCGGCGCCTCCGAAGGAGGTACCCAGGCCCGAACCAAGCAAACCTGCCGAGATTCCCGCCGCCGCGGCAGCCTCGGTAGCCGAAGAAGGGGACGTTTTGATGGGGAAACTGACGCAAGACGAACTGCAGAGCCTCAAAGACCTGGCCGCAGTATTCAAAGTCGTAAAGAACATCGCCACGGGAGTAGGCGCCCTTATCTCCGGCGCTCCTGCGGCTCCGGCGGCACCCGCTGCGGCGCCGGCCGAGGCGGCTGCACCCGTTGTAGCTCCTCCACCCAAGAAGAAAGAACTGGCGCCCGCGGACTGGACGCAACATACCTCCTGCCAGGTAACCCTGGAAGGACTCAAGATAGCCGACCGTGAAGGGTACTCAACCGCGTTCCACCGTGCCCGGACCCTGTCCGCGTGCCCCATCGGCAAAGGCGGCACCTGCTGCAAGATCTGCAACATGGGTCCGTGCCGTGTGATCCCGCCCAAGGGCAGAGAAGAAACCCCCGAAGAGCGCAAGAAGAGAACCGGACTGTGCGGTGCTACTCCCGAGACTATCGCTGCCCGTAACTTCGCAAGAATGGTGGCCGCAGGTGCGGCAGCCCACAGCGACCACGGCCGTCACGTGGCACACACGTTCCTCCAGGCGGCCGAAGGAAAGCTTCCTGACTACCAGATCAAGGACATTCCCAAACTTCTGGCGGTCGCCATGGACTTCGGTGTTGAGACCGAGGGACGCGAGATCAAGGACATAGCGATCGAAATCGGTGAAAAGGCCCTTGCCCAGTACGGCCAGCAGGAAGGCGAGATCCGCTACGTGAGCCGTGCGCCGCTCAAGCGCCAGGAAATATGGAGAAAGGAAAAGGTCGTCCCGCCTGGAATCGACCGGCCGGTCGTGGAAGTAATGCACATGACCCATATGGGTGTGAACCAGGATATGGAGCACATCATCCGCCTGTCCACCAAGTGCGCGCTCGCCGACGGCTGGGGCGGCTCTATGATCGCCACCGACCTTTCCGACATACTGTACGGAACACCGGTGCCCATCCTGGGCAAGGTGAACCTCGGCTGTATGAAAGAGGACACTGTCAACATCATCGTTCACGGGCACGAGCCGTCACTGTCGATGATCCTCGTACAGGCGGTGCAAGACCCCGAGATGGTCGCTTATGCCAACAGCAAGGGAGCGACGGGCGGCATCAGCCTCGGCGGCATCTGCTGTACCTCGAACGAGATCCTCATGCGGCACGGCATCCCGATCGCGGGCAACTACCTCCAGCAGGAAATGGCCATCATCACGGGTGCGTGCGAGGCCATGGTCGTAGACGTGCAGTGCGTAATGCAGGGCGTGGCGGAACTGGCGAAATGCTTCCACACGCAGATCGTCACCACCAGCCCGATCGCCCAGATGCAGGGTGCGTACAAACACTACGACTACGATGAAGCCAAGGCCATGGAAACAGCCAAGGCTATCGTGAAGGACGCTTGCGACAACTACGTTAATCGCGACAAGAGCAAGGTGTCCATCCCCACCGAGCAGCAGGATATGGTCGTCGGGTTCAGCCACGAGACCATCAACTATCTGCTCGGCGGCATGTTCCGTGCCAGCTATCGGCCGCTGAACGACAACATCATCAACGGCAAGATCAGAGGTCTGGCAGGCATCGTCGGGTGCGGCAACGCCCGCGTGAATCAGGACTACCTCCACGTGACCCTGGCGAAGGAACTGATCAAGAACGACGTGCTCGTGCTCACTACGGGCTGCTCCGCCATCGCACTTGGCAAGGCTGGCCTACTCGTGCCTGAAGCCGCCCACAAGTTCGGCGGTCCCGGCTTGGCCGAGGTATGTGAAACCGTCGGCATTCCGCCGGTACTGCACATGGGTTCATGCGTAGACAACACACGCATCCTCATGGCTGCCACCGCGGTGGTACGTGACGGCGGACTCGGCGACGACATCAGCGACGTGCCGGCGGTTGGTGTGGCTCCCGAGTGGATGAGCGAGAAGGCGGTTTCCATCGGCCAGTACTTCGTCGCTTCCGGGTGCTACGTGCTCTTCGGCGTGGGCTTCCCCACCATCAACGAAGACGTCTGCACCAATTACCTTTTCCGCGACATCGAGAAGGTGTACGGCGCGCGGTGGGATTTCGTAGAGAAGGACCCCTTCGAGATGGCCAAGCGATGCCTCGCTCAAATCGATGCCAAGCGCAAGGCTCTGGGCATTGACAAGGCGAGAGAGCGCGTGCTCATGGATATGGCCATGCGCCGGGATCTGAGCGAGTAATCGAGATCGTTGACCGGACGAGGGCAAAACTGCCCTCTCCGGCTCTCAAGCTTTTATAAGAGGAGAGATACAGTGTCCAAAATCATCGCAGCCAATGTCATTGCGGGTTCTCACAAGATCTACGAGACGACCCGGAAGAAATACGAGGCGGCTGTCAAGAAGTATGGCAAGACCAAGGAAATCGGCTTCCCAAACACCGGTTACTACCTCCCTGTGATCTACGGGATACTTGGCTTCCCGGTGAAGAACCTCGGCGACGCGGGCCTCGTGCTCGACCGAGCCGAGCAGCTTCTGCCGCCGCTGGTTCGTGAGAAGCACCACCTGCCGTACCTGGGTCCGGTCCTGGATGCGGGCATGGCCACGCTGTTCAATTTCGAGGTTTTCGAAGCGATCCGGTACCTGGAACATCCGGATTTCTACCTCCCCGCGGAAGATCCCACGTCTGACAAACTTTGGCTGGGCGCAGCGGATGACATCATCCTCAGAAAGCGCGGGGTCGAGTTTGTGGACGGAACTGCTCCTGGGTTCGCCGCAATAGTCGGTTCCGCTCCCACCAAGGAGATCGCGGCCGAAATGGCGCTGGAACTCCAGAAGAAGAACCTCTATGTGTTCATGGCCGCGGACTACAACGGAACCACCTTCTCGCAACAGCTCGTCGAGGCCGGCGTTCAGGTCGGTTGGCCGACCCGTCTGGTGCCCTTCGGGCCGTATGTTTCCTCGGCGATCTTTGCGGTGGGTTTTGCAACCCGTGCAGCGTTGAGCTTCGGCGGCGTTCAGCCGGGCGATTTCCGCAAGGTGCTGATTTACAACAAAGACCGCGTGTTCGCGTTCGTCCTCGCAATGGGCGACGTCAACAACGAATGGTATGCGGCGGCGGCCGGCGCTATCAACTATGGCTTCCCGACCATCGCTGACACACCCATCCCGCAGATCCTTCCGACGGGTGTGTGCACATACGAACACGTCGTGTCCAATATCCCGCACAACGAAATGGTCGCCAGGGCCATTGAAGTACGCGGCCTCAAAGTTACCGTGACGGAAGTCCCCGTTCCGGTCGCCTACGGTCCGGCGTTCGAGGGCGAGCGTATTCGCGGCGAAGATATTTACATGGAAGCGGGCGGCGGCAAGACCCAGGCGGTCGAGCTGACCCTCATGAAGGATATGAACGAAGTCGAGGACGGAAAAGTCGAAGTGATCGGCCCCGACCTCAAGGACATCAAGGCAGGTACCCGCATGCCGCTGGGCATTCTCGTCGAAGTTGCAGGCCGCAAGATGCAGAGCGACTTCGAACCGATTCTGGAGCGCCAGATTCACCATCTCATCAACTACGCTCAGGGCTTGATGCACATCGGACAGCGCGACATCGCGTGGGTGCGCATCGGCAAGGGCGCGGTCGACAAAGGGTTCAGCCTCAGCCACATCGGGTCCATCCTCCATGCCAAGTATCATCAGGACTTCGGCTCAGTGCTGGACAAGGTACAGGTGAAGATCTTTACCGACGAGAAGAAGGTGAAGGAACTCCTTGCCGCCGCTAAGAAGACCTACGCCAAACGCGACGCGCGTGTTGAAGGCATGACCGACGAAGACGAGGCGATCTTCTACTCGTGCACGCTGTGCCAGAGCTTCGCTCCGTCTCACGTGTGTGTGGTTACCCCCGAGCGAACGGGCCTGTGCGGCGCGTACAACTGGCTTGACTGCAAAGCGTCCAACGAGATCAACCCCACGGGTCCGAACCAGCCCATCGAAAAGGGCCAGGTCATCGATGAACGGCTCGGCCAGTGGGAGGGCGTCAACGCGTTCGTCAGACAGGCGTCCAGAGGCAAAGTCGAGAAGTATAACGCTTACTCCATCATGGTCGACCCCATGACTTCCTGCGGCTGCTTCGAATGCATCGCCGCGGTGCTCCCAATCGCCAATGGCGTTATGAGCGTCGACCGCGATTACAAGGGAATGACCCCCTGCGGAATGAAGTTCACCACCCTGGCGGGAAGCGCGGGTGGCGGTAACATCACCCCGGGATTCGTCGGCCACAGCAAGCTCTACCTCGCTTCGAAGAAATTCGTGGCGGCCGAAGGTGGTATCTTGCGGCTCGTATGGCTGCCCAAAGCCCTCAGAGAGCAGCTCAAAGACAAGATCGACGCACGCGGAAAAGAGTTGGGTGTGGAGAATCTCTCCGACAAGATCGCCGACGAGACGGTCGGCGTGACGGAAGACGAGATCTATTCCTTCCTTCAGGAGAAGGGCCATCCGGCGTTGACGATGGAGTCGATCGTAGGCTAGTGTGGCACGAACGAAACCGTTCGTAACATGATCGCGCACAGAGGGGGCTCTGTCTCCCCGGGGCTCCCTCTTAAGCGTTCCCTAGACTCAATCTTATCTGTCCCCTGACCATTCCGAGGGAGGTTCAATAAATGGCGCTTTCGGGAATTCAAATCTTCAAGATGATGCCGAAGAAAAACTGCGGCGAATGTGGCGTGCCCACGTGTTTGGCGTTCGCCATGAACCTTGCCGCAGGTAAAGCCGAATTGTCGGCGTGTCCGTATGTATCCGAGGAAGCGAAGACCGCTTTGGCCTCCGCGTCCGCACCCCCCATCAGAACTGTCGAGATCGGCGCCGGCGAAGCTGCTGTGAAAACCGGCGGCGAAACCGTCCTGTATCGTCACGAAAAGACCTTCAACAATCCGACTGCCTTGGGCTGCCTCATTTCCGTGACCGAATCCGACGAATCGGTCGACACCAAACTCAAGGCATTCAAAGAACTGCGCTACGAGCGTGTCGGGCTTACACTCAAACCGGAAATCGTCGCGGTGAAAGATGGCGGCGATCCCGGTCGCTTCGCTGCAATTGCGAAGAAAGCATCCGCGGCCGGCGCAGCCGTTATGCTGATGAGCGACAACAGCGCCGCGTTCAAGGCTGCCCTTGGGGAAGTGGGTAAGAACAAACCTCTTCTTTATGCTGCCACCGACGCGAACGCCGACGAGATGTCCGCTCTGGCCAAAGAGTTCGATTGCCCCCTTACGGTGAAAGCCGATAAGGTGGGGGACGTTGCCAAGCTGAGCGCGAAGCTGGTTGAAAAGGGCCACAAGGACCTGGTTCTCGATTCGGGCGCGCGTCAACTGGCCTCACTGTTGCGCGACAACGTGATGATCCGCCGACTTGCGCTGGAGAAGCTCTACCGTCCGCTGGGCTTCCCGACCATCATCTTCCCGTGCGAGATGGCGGATAACCCGGTAGATGAAGCGATTGTCACCGGGACGTTCGTCTCCAAGTATGGCGGAATCGCGATTCTGAGCGATCTCCGTGGCGAGGTGCTGTTCCCGCTTCTTCTGCAGCGGCTGAACATCTACACCGATCCGCAGCGGCCAATGACCACGGAACAAGGCATATATCCGATCAATAACCCCAGCGAGGAATCGCCGGTGCTTATCACCAGCAATTTCTCGCTCACATACTTCATCGTGTCGGGCGAAGTCGAGTCGAGCCGCGTGCCGTCATGGCTCCTGGTACTCAACACCGACGGGCTTTCCGTTTTGACGGCCTGGGCAGCGGGCAAGTTTGTCGCGGACCTCATCGCTCCATTTGTGAAGAAGTCCGGCATTGAAGACAAGACCAAAACTCGTACTATCGTCATCCCCGGCGCCGCAGCGGTAATCAGCGGCGATCTCGAGGAGGAACTCAAAGGCTGGCATGTTGCGATCGGTCCGCGGGAAGGCGCTCATATTCCTGCGTACCTTCGCCAGAACTATTTGAAGTGAGCATGGGGACCCGGTCTCGCGGCACGGTCGCGAAGCCGGGTTTCATTCACGTAACCCGTCCCGACGGCCCACTTGGGCGCTCGACGGGATACGTTTTTTTCCTTGACGGTATATTCGAGCGACCCCAGGACGGGGTCCTCGGTCCTTAAGCATCCAGGAGCCAAGTGAGGAGGTATAACCCATGATCAAAGTGGTGGCTGAGAATATAAACATCATGTCCAAGTATACCGGCAACGCCATGCGCGAGAAGGACCCGGGACCGATTCAGGAATGGGCCAAGAAACTCACGGAGCGCGGAGCCGACCTCTTGGACCTTAACCTCGGCCCGGCTCGCAAAGGCGGCCCCGAAATGATGCAGTGGCTGGTCAAGACTGTTCAGGAAGTCACGGACCTGCCGCTGTTTCTCGATACCACCAACAGCGAGGCAATCGAGGCCGGGCTTCAGGTGTACCAGCCCAAGACGGCCCCCGCTGTCATCAACTCCATCATGGCCACGCCGGAACGTATGGCGCTGCAAATGCCGCTTGTTCCGAAGTACGGCTGCAACATGGTGGGTCTGATGTGGGGTCCCGACGGCATCCCTCGTGATGAAAACGAAAGAGCGGTGCTGCTCGACAGCATGATGACCAAGGCTGCTGAAGTCGGCATCGAGTTGGAGAGCATCTGGTTTGACCCGATCGTCGTTCCCGTGTCATCCCAGCAGCAAGAGCTTCAGGGCTGCACCACCTTCATGCAATGGTTGCCCGACCTCGCGCCCGGCTCGCAGTCGACCTGCGGTCTGTCCAACGTCTCCAATGGCTCGCCTGACGAACTCCGCGACATCCTTAACCAGGTTTACCTTTGCGTGCTCAAGAGGTGCGGAATTACGTCGGCTATCCTCGACGGCTTTGATGAATTCATCGTAGGACTGGCACACGACCAGTACCCCGAACTCGAGGAATTGGTCGGCCGAGTCATGGACGGCGAAGATGTCGATACCTCAGGTCTGGACAAACGGGGAGTCGAGTATGTGAAAACGGCCAAGATCCTACTCGGGCACTCTCTGTATTCGCATTCCTGGCTTGAGCTGTAGGTATTCCTTCAGTTACGTGTGAGGCCAAGTAACAAGCATATGCAGCCTACTCATGTGAAAGTCGCTTCAAATGCCCCGGATGGGGCACACCATGAATAGCCGTAGGGTTCACCCTACGGGAACGACGATCACGATCGATCTCTTTGGACCCTGAAAGGGTCCTCCATGAAGGATTTGGACGACCCTTTCAGGGTCGCTTTTGATTGCTTGTTGGGCCGCATTCCGTGCGCTGAAGCACACGGCTACTCACGTTACGCCCTTCGGGCGAAGACTTCCACCGGGAAGATGGACTTACAAATCTTGAAGCCGTCGCCACACGTAACTGAATCCTTCACAGCCTTAGCAGTCGCCTGTTCGTCGGCAGTCCTGTCGGTACGCGACAAAATCTACGACTGACGCCATAAACTGTAGGGGCGGGTCTGAGACCCGCCCCCACTAGGCCTTGCCCCCTCACCTATCACTCTTCGATGCTGCGGCTCTCCGCTTCTTCCTGCAAAGCCCCGTTCGATTTCCCAACCGCCTCTACCGCGAAGCATACCCGGAACGGGAGTTCCAAGATCCGCGCCATCGCTTTGTCAAGCCGGACCGATGGCTCGACAGCGATCAGATGCCGTTCCGCGGATTCTCGTGATGTTTCCGAGACCGTCTCCGCCCAGTACACATCCATGTGAAAGCGGCTCGACCCCGAAGGCTGACGGGCCCACGCAGCGAACTGATCGTCAACGCCGGAACTGAGCTTCCATCCGGTTCGGCTGGCGACGGTGGGCCGGACCGCGGGAACCGAGTGCTCCTCACGGTCTGCGGCGGATTGAGTGACCGCGCAGAACAGCAGGGAAGACTGGAAACGGCGGATTGCAGAGATGTTGCGCGCGAGTTGAGCAAAGTGGAGACCGGCAATGATCATCGCAAACGCAAACGCGACTCCGAGCGCGTAGTCCACGATGTGCCGCTGCAGAAAGTCCGAATAGAGCATTGGAGCGACGGGCCGATTAAAGTGAATAAGCCTTGCGAAGCCACCGATGAGCATGAACACGGCCAGTGGAATGCAGATATATCCAGCCGGTCTTCCCAAAAAGCGCACCGGCGCGGCCGCGCTTTCCACGAGCGTTCCCTTCCCCTGGTCCGATGCACCGTTTACGAGCCGCACCGCGGCCCTGGTCGTGTGACCCTTGGGCGTGAGCAGCCGCGCGCCCTCTTCCAGGAGCGCAAAGAGCACATGCGGGTCCCCCTGACCACCGACAGTCATCGACCGCGCCCCTCGTTCGAAGGTTCGCCTCCTGAGAGGCACGAGGCTGAGGGCCGCGGCTACGTCCACTGCGGCCACGAGAATCAGGATGTGATAGAGGGGCGCCACGGACGGCACCACGAGGATGATGTCCCGGTTGAGGAAACGCTTCACGAGCACCGGAAGCGACTGCAAGCCGTACACGACGACTGCGATGGCTATTGCAGCAAAAAGCACTTTCCAGAGCGCCCCCAGAATGCTGCGGCATGTTTCGTACGAGACCGGGCTCATAAAGCGGGCAGCAGGCCACACAAACCCCATGAGCCGCGCCACCCGCGGAGCCCTCGTCCAGTGCTTTGGAGCAGAGGTGGCCAGCGCTTCCGCAACGAGTTCGGGATGCTCGAATGCGGGCGCTTCCGAGTCGAATGATCGGGACCGGTACGCGTCCGCGAGGCCACCGAACACCCAAAGCAATCCGATGAGTACCGCACAGATCGAACTCACAGTGAAGACGAACACGGTGACGATCATCGGAAAGGAGTTCAGAAGGATATCGGGTGTGTCAGCCGGGAGCGAGAACGGAAGATACGGTTGCAGCGCTTTCCAACCGGCCAGAAGCTGCCGGGCTCCGTCTCGGGCGATTATCACTCCCGTAACCACGAAAGCAAGCCCGACCAGGGCCTCCCCGTTAGTGATGAGCGGGAGTCGCGAGATTAAGGCTCTCCGCGTTGTCGCTGACTCACGTCGCCTGACCGGGATTCCCGCGCTTCCATCGTCCGCCCGGCGAAGGCTGGTAGAGGGGGGCATCTGTGCCCGCGCGATATCGGTGTCTGCCCCGCGCGTCGATTCGGGGACAGCTTCGGATAGCGATTCGGCAACAGTCGAGCGATTATCGCCTTTTGCTCGACGTACCGACAGGGCTCGCCGTAAACCGCGGGCATTGACTCCCGCCTCGTTCAGTCGCTTGCCAAGGGACTTGACGCCGCTGCCGATAGCATTCAACCACGAGAGGACTTGCGCCGTCGCTTCTCCCTTGTCCGGTATTTTCATTCTCCATCCTCACCGATCCGGTGCAATAGTCCAAGGACCATCGTAGCTTCATCCCACGAATCGGCGTGGATTTCAATGGAACATCGTTCGTCTTCGAAGTTGGTGGTAGGCCGGACGACGATATTTCGCGAGGTAAGTTTGCCCACGCGCTTGTGGAACTCCTGTTCCTTCTGTACCAACTCAGGAAATTTCCGCTCCCTCAAGAGAGCGCGTACAGCCGCTGCCCGTTCCGGGGCGGACCCATCTTTGTCACCCAGAATCGCAGCAATCTGGGGATCAGCGAGGATCTCGCCAACTCCGACTCCAGTGTAGACCGCCAGGTCGATGACGTGACCTATAACCTCAGCGGCCTTATTGGCGTTAAGCTTGAGCAGCTCCACCATGTCGAGCAACGCAAGGCGCTCAGACGGAAGACGATGCACCATGAGCGCCGCGGTTCTTTCCAACAACCGACCAGTCCCGAGAGCTTCCAACACGCGCGGTTCCAGCCCTCCAATGTTCCGGAGCCGCTCGAGCCGTGGTCCTTCCGGCCTGATGTCCAGAGCCCGCAGAAAACGGTCTGCAACTTCTTGCCTTGGGAAGAGCTCCAGCAGTCTCGTGACAACAACCGCGATTGACGCGGGGTCGAGAGCCCGATGAGCGACGTTGTCCCAGAAAGCGAGTTCAAAGCCGTGCGCAGAAGTCATGTCGGCAGGCGCAATTCGGGCCGGCATCTTTGTCAGGCCCAGCTCTCGGGCCGCGCTCAGTCGCCGACGACCAACCACGGGAACGAGAGTCCCACCACGCGTTGACTGCACGAGGGGTGGATTAAGAATCCCGACCGCCTGAATAGAACGCAGAAGCGGCTCCGACGGCGACCAGCAAGGAACGAGGTAGGTCCTGTCCTCCAGGTCGACCGCGGAAAGGTCAATGACAGTGGTCTTGGTGAGATCGAGCCAGTTCACGATAGTATTCCGCGTCCGCGCTGTTCCCGCGCTTCGCGGCCCCAGCAGCGACGATCATGCATTTCCGTATCAGCTCGGTTCCTGCTGCCTGGCGGTAATCCGCGGAGAGGCGCGGGTCTGCTATGATCTTCTCGATGGCCTTGATACGAAAGCAATCGATCGCTGGCGTCGTCATGGACAGTTGATTCGAGAGCCCGCCATGCTTGACCACAAGCGGCTCAGGTACGTACTCCACGGTATGAAACGCGGTAATCCTCAGCCACAGGTCGTAGTCTTCAGCTGCCGGCAAGTGCTCGTCGAACCACCCCACCCGGTCGAGAAGCTCGCGCGAGAGCATGACCGAGGAAGGACTTATGAGGCATCTCTCAAGCGCGCGTTCGAAAAACCTTCCGCCTTGCTTGCGATGGATTTCTTTCTGCTTGACGAGCTTGCCGTTTCTTAGCCAGATCTCGTCGGTGTGGCACACATACGGGCGACCATCCGGTGCGTACCGGTCTACCTGCCGGGCGATCTTGTTCGGCAGCCACTCGTCATCCGAGTCCAGAAACGCTATGAGTTCGCCGCTCGCGTGGGCGAGGCCGAGGTTGCGAGCCGAAGATACTCCACGGTTGGGCTGACGCAATACGGTGACAGCATGACCGAAAGCTTCCAGTTCCGTAGCCGTTCCGTCGGTTGACCCGTCATCCACTACGATGAGTTCCAGGTCTCGGTGACTTTGGCCGAGCACGGACCGCACCGCGCGGCCGATCACCCCCGCTCTGTTGTACGTCGGAATGATAACGCTGACCAGCGGCAATCGGTCACGCTCCGGAGCACCGCCTGCCGAGCAGGCTGAACTCACCACGATCTCCGACCACGATGAACAGCGAAATCACAAAGAGCGCCGTGTCCCGTGCCAGGGTGAGCACGTCGATTCGCCCGGCGGAAGCGGCCGCAGACGAGAAGCACCCGCACGCGATGTCCAGGCCGATGAAATATGCACGGTACAGACCAACAAGAAACACCGCGAGCAGGCACGTGGTGATAAGGGCGGATGGCTTCGTCTGAATTCCGAGGATGAGCAGCGCGCCCGCAATTAACTCGAGCCACGGCAGGATCATGGCCGCCAGGTTGGTCAACTCCGCGGGCCCGAGCTGATAATTGCGGATCGCCTGTGCGAACTCCCCTGGATCGAGGAGCTTGTGGAAGCTCGCATAGACGAACAGCGCTCCGATGAGGAGCCGGGCGGCAAGTACGAGGTAAGTGACGAAAGAACGATTCACTTGGTTCAAACTCCGTCGAAACGGAAGGCCCCAGACGAAGCCCAACTTTAAGAGCAACGATTTCTGGAGACAGATTAGCCTTTGGAAGCCGACTGTTTTAGATCCGCAGAGTCTTTGGATGTCCTCTGGGATCTACTCCCCTTCTCTCGTCGCTTTCTCGGGCGCAAATCGGAAACATACGGTTCAGATTCTGTGAAGGCCGTATTCGGGCAAAAATCCGGTCCACTTGGCCAGACAAGCCCTCCGAGATCATCCTGGACTTGGACCTCACGGAATTTCGTTTCGTCTCGGAGCCGCCCGAACACTCCACCCTTTTGTATGAGCGGTTTCATGTCCAGGAGCCGGGTCTGTCCGGTGCGAAACCTCAACTTCAAGATATAGTCGTCTTGCGGCACTGCCTCAATGATGAAGTGCATCATTGTCCGATTCCTCATCTATTGCCTCAAATTCCTCGCCCGCCTTTGCAAGATTCCAACGCTTCACGAGTCCATCTTTGTGTGTTTCGATCCATTTCGCCACTAGTTTTTTCAGACTCGATGGAATTCTGCCCTCGATCACTTCTTGCGTTTCAATCGAGACTTCTGCTGCATGTTCAGATTGAACGACATGAACGTGCGGCGGATTGTGGTCTTCATAATAGATGTAGATCTTCGCTCCCATGAGCCTTCCAACCAAGGGCAAGACTCCACACCTCCAAATCAGTCAGCTTCCCAAACGATTTGTTCCATCCTCCCTTGAGACATCCAGCCATTTCTCATGGGCTGTCAAGCGAACATTCTCGCCTTACGATGAGGACACGCTCAGCGCGCGCTATTCATTCTTCCAGTCGGGTTTGCGCCTCTCGAGGAACGCGCCGATCCCTTCGTTCGCGTCGCAGCTCTCCATGAGTTCCTTCAAATACAGCGACTCCATCCGCGGGAGGTCTTCCATGATGCGACGGAAGAAATCCATGCGTACGGCTTTGTTTGCAATCCGGAGGCTCGAAGCGCTCTTGGGGAGGATGTGTTTCTCGATCCAACCTAACGCCAAATCCCACGCGTCCTGCCCTTCGTCTGTCACGATGTTCACCAGCCCGATCCGGTGGCCCTCTACTGCGTCAATGGACCGACCGGTCAGAGCGATATCGTCAGCGTGAGCCTGCCCTACTTTGCGAGCGAGCATGACCGATGCGGGCGGTGGAAACACGCCCAGCACGATTTCCGGCTGCCCGAACATCGCGGTTCGATCCGCCACGATGAAATTGCAGAACAGGGCCAGTTCCATTCCTCCACCGAGGCACTGCCCCCGCACGATCGCCATGGTAGGGATCGCAAGCCGCACCAAATCGAAGAACATGCCGTCGAAGGCCTTGAGCATCATCGCGGCCTTGTCCTTGGTGTGCTCAGGGACGCTGGCGCCGAAGGAGAAGTGTTTGCCGGCTCCCTCGAAGACGATCATCTTGAGGTTTTTGTCAGTGCGGATCTCGTCGAGGACCTTCAGGATCTCTTCGAGCATCGCGGCTTCGAGCACGTTCGCTTTGGGAGCGTTCAGAATGATCTTGAGCACTGCACCGTCGCAGTGCTTCTCGCAGAGGATGAGTTTGTAATCCACCACTACCTCCTGTCGCGGAACAAATATCAGATTTGTTTTCTGGCGTCAAAGCGTGAAGGGGCGACCGGCTGGTCGCCCCTTCATCACAGCGTGCTGCCATGTCTCGGATATCGGCCCCACGTCTCTGCGTCGCTCAAAGCGGCAGCAGACGCTATCCATCACTCGGAAAACCGAGGCCGACTCCTCTATGGTCGCGGGTCTATTCCTTCGGGGCTCCAAACACCTGCGCGAAGGTCTCGGGAACAGCCGGCGCGCCTTCGGCGATCAACTGTCTCCACTTGATGAAGTCGATGACGTCCTTGCCGGTGATCTTCTTGGTGTTGAAGGCGTTGAAGCCCAAGAACGCTTCGTAGCTCATGTTGGCCATGAGCCAATGCCGATTCGCGAGCTTGGTCTGATCCCAGAAGAATTTCTTCTTTGCCCGGATGCCGTCGACAGCCTTGATGAGGCAGCCAGGGAACAGGTTGGCGAACGTCCAGATGATGCGGTTGACTTCCTTGTCGACCAGGCTCAAATCTTTCGGCAGTTCCTTAACCATTGCGCGAGCTTCTTCGGCGGCCGTGCCTTTTTTGAACTCGCCGTAAACGATTTCGCCGTCCATCACGTACTGCTCCGTGATCACTTGCGGATTGCGAATGAACTTGTCGCCCTGCTTGAGAACGGGAATGGCCTTTGAGATTAAGTTCTTGGCCTTCATCTTGTAGGCGCTCCACATTTCGCAGCTCACGCAGTTCCACATTGCGTCTTCCATACTGAGGAACCAGGGAAGGAAGTCGGTGGATCCGCCGTCAGGGCTCGAACCGTGCCGCGCGCCAGCCTGGCCGAAAATCGCGAGGTCACTGGCAACCGCGAGGTCGCAAGCCATACCGATTTCCTGACCGCCCGCGACTCTCATTCCGTTCACACGGCAGACAACGGGCTTCTTGCAATCGAGGATCCCATCGACCATGCCATTGAACAGGTCCATGTACTCGCCGTACTCGTTCGGCCGCATGGAGTAGTACTCGGCATATTCCTTGGTGTTGCCGCCCGTGCAGAAGGCCGTGTCGCCCGCGCCCGTGAAAACTACGGCCACCACGGATCGATCCATGCTCGCGGCGCTGAAGCCGGCGATGACACCCTTTACCATCTCGGTGGTGTACGAATTGTACTGTTTCGGGTTGTTCAGCGTGATCCAGGCCGCATAGAGCCCGTCGATCGCTTTGCCGTTCGGGTCCGTCAGCGGCCGCTTCTCGTACAGAGTGCAGGGCGCTTCGGTTCCCCAGTGCTCAGGCCCCATCAAGATGTGGTCTTTGACTTTGTTGTCGCGAGGCAACCATTCCAGTGCCATGATTTCTACCTCCTCATCGCTTTCATTAGGCGAATTCGATCAGGCGTACACCTATCGGCACGCCGTATCTCCGACTTCGAGGATCCGCGCCCGCTTGGGTCGCGGTCCTCAATGTCGGTGGATGTCGTACAGAGATAAGCCGGTCTACTTCACCGGCTCGAAGGCATAGAAGACCCGCGGCACCATGACGACTTCCCGACCCATTTCCTGCGGAACAGGGTCGACGTCGAACACGGCCAGCTTCACTTTGTCGTCGGATTTGAGCTCGCCTTCTTTGCAGTTGATGATGCGCACAAAAAAGGTCCGCTTGCCCCCAAGATCGACGAGAGCGTGGACCAGCGGCGGCTTACCGAATCCAAGCGGTACTCCCACCACTTCTTCCGTGACTTCGATCACGGTTCCCACCGTCGGCCAGTCGACCCAGTCCATATTGGTGGAGAGGCACTCCGGACAGAGCACTCTGGGCGGAAAAGGCTCCGCACCGCAATCGCGGCACTTGGTAGTGGTGAAACGCCCGTCCTTCAAGTGCTCGAAAAACGGATAGATCTGGTTAAATTCTCTGGACTGTTGCGGGAACATATCCATGGTGACCATGTATTTGCCATCGAGGACCGAAATTCCCGGTGTGCTCATAAAGGCTCCCTCCCGTAGATCACTACCGTGTGAGCGGCGATGAATCCGCTGAGGTTGTGGGTCAGACCGATGGTCGCATTCGGCACTTGCTGCGCCGCGTCGCCGCGGAGTTGTTTCGTAACCTCGATACCCTGGCGGATGCCGGTTCCGCCGAAGGGGTGCCCGCAGCCCAGAAGACCACCGTCGGTATTCACCGGGACCTTGCCGCCAAAGTCGGTCTGGCCGTCTTCCACGAACGGACCGCCCTCGCCCTTCTCGCAGAAGCCAAGGTCTTCCATTTCGATGATCTCGGAAATGGTGAAGCAATCGTGGGTCATGGCCACGTTGACTTCTTTCGGCTCAACGCGGGACTTGGTGTACGCCTGCTTGGCCGCGACCTTAAGCGCCTCCCATGTCGTCCACGTGGGCATGTTGGCCGACATGTTGTTCATCGATGCCTGTCCGGTGCCCCGGATGTACACCAGCGGCCTGTCGGTGAGTTCCTTCGCCTTTTCTTCGGAAGCAAGGATGATCGCGGCGGCGCCGTCGGTAATCGGGCAGCAATCGAAGAGGGTCAGTGGCGGCACGATCATGCGGGCGGCCATCGCCTCTTCCATGGTGATCGCTTTACGGAACTGAGCATTGGGGTTGTGCACCGCGTTGCGTCGGTTCTTGACCGAAATCTGGGCAAGGTGTTCCTTCTTGGTGCCGTACTGCTTCATGTGCTGCTTGGCAACCATGGCGAACACGGGCGGCGGCAGCCCGAGGCCTTGACTGCCGTCCCAGTCGTGGTCCACCGAGGCGAGTTCGCTGTAGAAGACCTCCCATTTCTGCGGGGTGTAGAGCTTCTCGCCGCCCGTCACCATCACCACGTCGGCCTGACCGGATTTAATCATGGCAAACGCGAGGATGATAGCGGAGCTTCCGCTCGCGCAGAGCAGTTCGACACGCGCGCAAATGTTCTTGGGCTTTACACCCACGTACTCCGCCACGAGAGGGGCCAAATGGGTTTGATAGGATGTGCGTTCCGTGTAGGCCGAGGCCACGAGCAACCCATCGATGTCTTTGGGTTTGACGAGAGGATTGTCATCGTAGCAGGCCTTGGCAGCTTCTTGAAAGAAATCTCGCTGGCTGCCTTCCCGGACCCCCCACTTGGACATCCCTCCGGCGATGACGCATACGTTACGATCCATAGGTGAGCACCTCCGGCTTGATATGCGACTTTGTCGGTTTCAGACAGTGTTGCACAACGACCATGACCCAACGGTCGTTTGTGGACATGGACTTGCTCCCGGCGCCCCGTGGGGAGACTCCGCCAACGGGGGGTGCGGCACTCGCAGTAAATTCAAGAGGATACACAGACGAACGTGCTGGCTATCATCGAACGCGAGAGCAACCGTGCACGCATCTCACATAATAGGCGTCGGCCGCGGGCCGTATCCGCAAGGGGAAAGGGTTTCAGCACCTTCACCGATCGCGATCTCGGCAAGTTTTTACTTTACAATGTTTACTATTTAAACGCAAGCGTTTTTGCCATACTGCTTGTTGCGCCGAAAAAGGCTCCTAGCGCTCCTTTTCGACTTCTCAGAGGGGGACTTGGTTCACGAACTGAGAAACACGGCAAATGCCCGGTGACACATCCACACGTCTTCTTTCGCCGTCACTTCAACCGGTGAATGCATTCCCAGGAGCGGCGGGCCCACGTCGATGATATCCATGCCGGTTTTGGCCAGATATTTGGCAACCGTTCCGCCGCCGCCTTCGTCCACCTTGCCGAACCCCCCCGTCTGCCAGAGGATGCCCTGTTTGTTGAAAAGACCCCGAATCCACCCGGCGTATTCCGCGTGCGCGTCCGAAGCCATGTACTTGCCGCCGTGGCCGGTGTATTTCTCGATGGTGACGCCGTAGCCCATCCGACACGCGTTTCGCTTCTCGAACACGTCCGGGTACGTCGGATCGAACGCGGCATTCACATCCGCAGAGAGGGCTTTGCCCCGCATGAGCACCTTGTTGAGATTGTGAGTGGTCGGCGAAATCCCCGTCGCTTCCATGAGGTCCATGAGGAACATCTCCAGGTAGCGTGATTGGGCGCCGGTGTTGCCTTCGCTCCCTATCTCTTCTTTGTCGTAAAAGACCGCGATCGCCGCATACTCGGGACGGCTCGTCTCCAGGATCCCGGTGAACGAAGTGTACGCGCACACGCGGTCATCCTGACCGTAGCCGGCGATGAGACTCCGGTCCAATCCCGAATCACGGGCAGGTTCCGCGGGCACGAACTGAAGCTCAGCGCTCGTGAAGTCCTCTTCGGTGAGCCCGTATCGGGAATTCAGCAGCTCCAGCACCGCGAGCTTCACCCGATCCGTCGCGTCCTTGTCCGGATACGGCAGGCCACCGAAGACCGCGTTGAGGTTCTCCGCGGGCATGAACTCGTTCGCTTTCTTCTCCATCTGCCGTCTGGAAAAGTGCGGGAGGAGGTCCGGGATAGTGAAAACCGGATCGTCATCCTTCAAACCGATTTCCACGTCCACCGTGCGGCCGTCGCCGAGCACTACCGTACCTACCACTGCCAGCGACCGCGCGACCCACTGGTACTTCTTCACTCCGCCGTAGTAATGCGTCTTGAGAAGCGCCAGATCGGTGTCTTCGTAAAGCGGGTTGGGCTTCAGGTCGAGCCGTGGACAATCCACGTGGGAGGTGATCAGCCGGATTCCGTCCGTCAGCGGTCTCTTGCCCGGGATGGCCATGATGAGGAGCTTTCCGCGCAGTGCGCGGAAAAGCCTGCCTTTTTTGCGGCCTCGCGAGTCCACGTCCACGAAACCTTTCGCTGACGCCAGGCGCACAAATTCGCTTACGCAGCGCCTTTCCGTGCGACCAGTGTTCAGAAAAGCCCGGTACCCTTCCGCGTAACGGAAGACTTCTTTCTTTTCTGTGTCCGAGAGCTTGTCCCACACGCGGGAAGGCTCCCGCGAGAGCTTTTCACGCAATTGTTCGGTCTTTTTCGTCTGTTTGGTCGGCATGGGCGCGCCTCAGTGCTCTATGGCGTAAATACGGTCGCATATTCCGGACAGTATTGGTAGGACAGGCAAGATGCCTGTCCCACCAATCAGTGATTTGACCCCTTTTCTCATTATCCTCCACCGAAGGAGCGTTACCGTAGTTGCGAAACGGAGCACTCAGGAACGATCGCGATGATAATAAGACTGCGGGTTTAGCGTCCGGATTTCCAGGGAGGGTCAAGAGGGTTGAACGTCTGTCCGATCGCACGGGGCGCGTCGCCGGCAGGGCCCAACGGCCCGGCGGCAGAAGCGGATGCTGACCGGCTTCCTGATCGTTTGCCCTCGGCAAGGAATCGTTTCACTACATTCACCGGTGTGGCAAAGCCGATGCCCTGGCTTTTCCAGAGGAGGATGGTGTTGATGCCCACCACCTGGCCATCCATGTTGAATAGCGGGCCGCCGGAATTGCCGAGATTCATGGCCGCGTCGATCTGAATCAACGGCGGATATCCCGATCCGGGGATGCGCCGGTCTTTGGCACTCACTATCCCGAGCATAAGCGACTGGCCGATCCCGTATGGATTGCCGATTCCTACGACCCATTCGCCCAGTTCCACACCCTCGGAGTCGCCCATGTGAACGGGTTCGAGGCTTGCAGCTACATCGATCTTGAGAAGCGCCAGATCGTTCTTCGCGTCCTTGTGTACCAATCGAGCCATGTACTTGGAACCGTCAAGCAATTCCACTTCGATCTTCGACCCGTTGCGCAGCACGTGCTCGTTCGTCACGATATGGCCCGACGTCGATACAATGAATCCTGAGCCGTATCCCGTGGCCTTTCCGCCGTTGTCACCTTTGGGGGCGCCATATTCGCCCAGGGACCAAGAGGAACCGGAGTCGACCAGCCGAATGGCGACCACCGACCTATTGACCTTCTTGGCCAACTCCCTGATATCCGGATAGGTCATGTACTGGACGGGCCGTTTCTCTTGACGGTCCGCAGGGCCCACCGGCTGGTACGGCATGGGCACTAAGCCGACAGGGCCTTTCTTTGTTGCAGCTTGCGAGTCCTGTCGGTATTCTGGTACATTTGCAGGCGCGGACCGGGTGGCGGCTTTGCGAAGTTCCACATCCTCCGCCATGCACAGCGTGGCAAAGGCGATCAGACCGGCACTGAATGCTGTCGCACAAGTTCTTACTAATCGGGCACCCGGCATGAGCGGACTCCTCAATACACTGCCCGGATCCGATCCGTGGAAAAGACTAACGGTCCGGGACGTGAGTCGGCATATAGCCCCACGGAGGAAACCTTGTCAATTCATTTTTCGACGTTTTCATGATCTTAACGGTATGTTTGCATAATTTATTAATGTTATTTATTAGATCGACCCCCGGCTCCACTGGAGTACTCTACCATGTACGAAGTTGAAATTGTAACAAGTTTCTCCGCAGCTCACCGGCTGCGGGACTATAACGGAAAGTGCGAACGGCTTCATGGCCACAACTACCGAATCCACGTGACCGCGCGCTCCTCATCCACCGGACGCGGCGGGATGGTCATCGACTTCACCGAGCTGAAGCAAGCGGCTTCTGCGGTGCTTGATCGGTTCGATCACCGCTTTCTCAATGAGGTAAGCCCGTTCGATACCGTAGAACCGTCCGCCGAAAACATCGCCAAGGTTGTCTTCCAGGGCCTCGAGCAGGAACTCGGAGAGTCCGGGCCGATGCTCTACAGCGTGTCAGTATGGGAGTCGGACAGTTCACGTGCCACGTATTTCCGAGACGCCGATGGTTGACAACTCTATCGAATCGGGTACAACCTTTTCCGGAAGGTGCAAGAGGTTTGCCGGTATCGGTCGGTGTTTTTTAGCGACAGGCTATGGCGTTTCAGTACGACCTGGAGTCCGGTCCCCTCTTGAACTGAATGAGTGAAGACACACGAGAGGCCTCGATATGGAGAGCGCTCCGCGCAAACACGTGATCAGTGTGGAATCCGCGGCGATGCCCGATATCCAGAGCATGCCCGACCACCGCAACATCCCCATCGACAAAGTGGGCGTCAAAGGACTGCGTTACCCAATTCGCGTCAAAGACCGCCAAAAACAGTTTCAGCACACCGTCGGCATGTTCGACTTGTTCGTGAACCTCCCCCACGACTTCAAGGGCACTCACATGAGCCGTTTCATCGAGGTGCTCAACGAGTTTCACGGGGAGGTGTCCATGGAGAAATTTCAAGACATCCTCGAGAAGATCAAGTCCAAACTCAGTGCGCAAAGTGCGCACATGAACGTGCAATTCCCCTATTTCATGGAGAAGACCGCGCCTGTGACAAGCACGCAAGGATTGATGTCCTACACCTGCTTCATGCGGGGCTCGCTCGCGGATCGATTCGATCTGATCGTCGGAGTGGAAGTGCCGGTCACGACCGTGTGCCCGTGCTCCAAGGAGATTTCTGACGGCGGCGCACACAATCAGCGCGGGCTCGTACGCGTACAGCTCCGCTTCAAGCGGTTCTTCTGGATTGAAGAGATCATCGAAATCGTGGAATCCTCCGTGAGTTGCGACGTGTATTCGCTGCTCAAGCGCGCGGACGAAAAGTACGTCACCGAACAGGCATACAACAACCCCATGTTCGTTGAGGACGTGGTGCGAGCGGCCCTGTCGCGCCTCAGAGAGCAAAACAATTTCCCTTGGTACCGCATCGAGGCGGAAAACATCGAGTCGATTCACAACCACAGCGTTTATGCCATGATTGAGAAAGACTTTTCTCCGCAACCCGATTGTTTCCGAGGGGAGAAGCTGAGTCTGTTCAAATGAGGCCGAGCCAGCGGCTTCCGTGCCGTAGCTTTGTAGGGGCGGGGTTTATCCCCGCCCGTTATCCCAGGCTTGCGAGGCGGGCGGGGATAAACCCCGCCCCTACGGTCTATCGTACCACGATTGGAACCCTTCGGGGAAATTTGAGACGGTCTCCTGGGAACCGCCCCTACTCGAGATCACCGCTGACGACGGCGAAAATGGATTTCTGAATTTATCTACCAGTAATTGTGTGTTGCGTTGACACCTCCTCCTTATGGTACATAACCGATAAGTTAGAGCGCTCTGCAAGATTTATCTTTACATCGCGGGCGCTTTCGGGCAATTACGCTGGAAGGAGGATCTCGCGAATGCAGCTAATTCCACTATTAATCTTCCGTTTCGTCGCACTATGCGCGGTCGCGTTCGTTCTTGCCACCGCGACCGCTCAGGCTCGACCGACTGAGCGCGGCAAGGCCGTCAAGGCGGATCGACCCCAGGTTCAGGGGGTCCCAGCCGAGTCCAAGCCCGTCTGGATCGTCGTCAATCTCTTTTCAGGAGCTTCGTCCAAGCAGGCGGTCAGGGTGCGGGACACCCTCGCCGGACTGGGAGCGGACGGCCAGGGCATCGTGCTGCCGTATCGAGATATAACGGTCGAAAATATAAAGAAACTTCAGCCGGCATTCCTCGCATTGAGCCCCAACGGCGTGCCCTGGTGCAAGTACAGCGGGCAGAGCGGCGAGAACCTGGAGCAATTCCTCCAAGCGTTGCGAGTGATTGTGGAAGACCTACAGGTTCCCGTGCTTGGCGTATGCGGCGGCCATCAGGCCCTTGCCCTTGCGTTCGGCGGAAAGGTGGGCCCCATTCGCGGTGGAGAGGATGATTGCTTGCCATACGGGAAGAACCCCACGGAACGGGGCCGCCATAACGTGCACGTCACCCGAGACGATCCGATCTTCCGCGGTATGGGCAAGAGCCTGAATATGGTGCAGAACCACTATGACGAAGTGAAGCGCCTGCCGCAGGGCTTTGTCTGTCTCGCAGAGAATGAACTTTGTGCCTATCAGATAATCCGCCATCCAAACCGGCCGGCCTATGGCGTGCAGGCTCATTGCGAATACTATTACAACTCACGACCCGATGGCGGGCTTCTCATGCGCAATTTCCTCGAGATTACCCGGACATATAACCGAACCGTGCGGAATTCCACCGCGATCGAAACCGCGAACACTCCGCCGTCCAATGGGCGGGTGGCCACTGCGATTCGCGGGAAGTAATACGCTCGGACTTGGCCGCAAACCAGGGAGACCAACCTCACGTGTCCGAACCGACTGAACTCGGCCGCGTCTTGATTATCGAAGACGACCCTTACAACGGTCCCTTCACTCAAGAACTCCTCACAGGAGTAGGCTTTCGCGCCGACCTGGCGGTATCGGCCGAAGCAGGGCTGGCGGTACTCGAGAACGCGGACCACGACGGCCCCGACATGATTCTCCTTGACGTGAATCTTCCTGGGATGAGCGGTCTGGAGATGGTCGAAAAGCTCAAGGCTCACCCCGAATTTCAGTACATCCCAGTGGTGATGTTCACGGTTCACGATTCGCTCGAGAGCAAGATCGAGGGACTCAACAGAGGCGCGGATGATTACCTGACCAAGCCATATCAGCCTGATGAGCTCATTGCCCGAGTGAATTCCATGCTGCGCATCCGGCGACTCTACGGCAGCCTGCGCCACGAGCGCCTGGTCAACCGGCGCCTCAGTCGCACGATGGACCGGGGAGAAAAGCTCAGCAACTTGCTTGGCTGGTCGTCGCAAATGCGTCGAATCTGCGAGCTGATTCTGGACGTCTCGGACACGGATTCTCACGTATTGATTCAAGGAGAATCCGGCACCGGCAAGGAAGTCATTGCCCGCGCTCTCCACCGGGAGGGGCGCCGCAGCACCGGTCCTTTCGTGGTGGTGAACTGCGCGGCGTACGCGGAAACCCTCCTCCAGTCGGAGCTATTCGGCCACGAGAAGGGCGCGTTTACCGGGGCAATCAGACGAAAAGCCGGCCGCTTCGAGCAAGCGCGAGGGGGTACCATTTTTCTGGACGAAATCGGAGAAGTCAGCCTTCCGACCCAGGTGGTCCTCCTGCGAGTCATCCAGGAGAGGTCTTTCGAGCGAGTCGGAGGCGAAGAGACGCTCTCTACGGACGCCCGGATCATCGCGGCAACCAACAGGAATCTCAAAGAAGCGATGAACAAGGGAATCTTCCGCGAAGATCTCTACTGGCGCCTCAACGTGATTTCGATTTACGTACCGCCCTTGCGGGACCGTAAGGAAGACATTCCCCAGCTGGTAGCCAACTTCATCGAACGCTTTAACGAGTCGCTCGGCAAGAATATCATCGGCGTGACCAACGAGGCGATGGACTTGATATTTCATCACCATTGGCCCGGCAACGTACGCGAACTGGAAAACACTATCGAGCGATCCATCGTGCTCGCCAAGGGAGATTTCATCACCCCGGAACATCTCCCGCCGGAACTCGCCACGCACGAACCCGCTGCAGAACGCGCCGGCCGAACGGCTAACTTGAGGCGCTTGGAACGCGACCATGTTGTTTCAGTGCTGGAGAAGTGCGGATGGAACAAGTACAAGGCAGCTCAATTGATGGGAATCAGCCGCAGCACCTTGTACAGCAAGATCAGGAAATTGGGTCTCGAACAAGAGGAGCCGCAATCGCCCTGCTCTCTTTCCGCATAAATGCAACCGGCGCGCATTTCGTCATCATTGAACGGTATCTTCACACCATCTGAACACGCCCCGTCCAACATGAGAAGCCCCACCTGACCTGGGCGGGCTATCTCAATTTAGCGGGATTGCCCGATCCCTTTTCCGGAGTGGACCGCCTCGTTTCGCTCACGGAAATGAAACGGAGGGCGCGGAGGCCCGCCCCACCATCTCCTATAGTGGGGGCCGGCGTCACTGCCGGCCATCAGTCAAGGACCGGCACGGAGGCCGGCCCCACTGTAAACGATGGCGAGATCCGAAATCTGACCCGGAAAAACGCGCGACCGTATTTGCGAAATGGCGTAATTAGGTCTCTCAGCGGCGTTTGTTAAGCCGCCACAACCACCTGACCACCCAGGCGAGTGCGAGGACGCAGACGACAACAGTAATATAGAAGAAATAAGTACGGCCCAACGTAGGCTCAAAGACCAGGAAGTCCAGAGCCACCATCGCCACGACCCCGATCACCACGAGGATTAAGACGAGCCTTTCCACGCTCCGGGCCTCCAGCACATGCTCACCGGGGGTATAGCTAATAGAGAAGTATAACACACCCTGCATCGAAAATACTCCTTTTGATACCGTAATGATTCACGTACGCTGGATTAGGGATCCGGGCGGCGACGGCATTGCAATCCCGCTGAAAGGTGCGGACAGCACTCTCCCACGATTGGCCATAGGAGATTGCTTCGTCGTTACACTCCTTGCAATGACACGATTGACCGGGCGACCTCTCCGGAAACTGAAGGGAATCACTGACACTACAGCCCTTGGTTGCCGAAAGGACTGTGCGTGCTATATAATGAAATCGCACGCTCCCAGTTGGGCTTATCGAGCGAGACGGCAGGCGGTGAGGCTCTATATATGACCGATCAAGACGAGATCCGGATCCTTCATATGGAAGACGACGCGGGATTGGCCCGCCTCTTCCAGCGCCGGCTCGAGCGCGCGGGCTTCGCGGTGGATCTCGCTGTGGACGGCGAACAAGGCCTGGCGATGTACGCGGCCAACGAGTACCACATTCTGGTTATTGACCAACGTATGCCGAAAAGGAGCGGTTTGGAGGTTATCCAGGACCTGTCGGCAGCGGGAGCGCTCCCACCCACCATCATGCTCACCGGCGCGGGGAGCGAATCCGTGGCCGTCGAGGCCATGAAACTCGGCGCAAGCGACTACATCATCAAAGATACCGAAGGCCGTTACCTCGAACTCATGCCTGCGGTCGTCGAGCGCGCCGTGAAAAACCATCGGCTCTTCGAAGAGAAACGGAAGGCCGATGAGGAACTTCGCCGCAGCAAGGAAACCATCGAAGCTCTGTTAAACGCCACCAGCGACATGGCTGCTCTTGTCGAGGCGAGCGGATCAATCCTCGAGTTCAACCAGCCTTTCGCACGCATGCACGCCGATCAGTCGACGGACTTGGCCGGAGCGTCTGTTTTCGATCTGTGGCCGAAAGACGTCGCACGTGAACGAGCGACCGGCTTCGGGGAAGTTCTTCGCTCGGGCAAAGCAGTCAGGCGCGAAGACCTGCACGCTGGTCGTTTCTACGATAACACCTTTTATCCGGTCTTTGGCCATGAAGGAACAGTGGTCGCGGTAGCAACATTCGCTCGAGACATCACCGATCAGAGACTGGCCAAGGAGGCACTCCAAAAAGCACACGACGAACTCGAACGCAGGGTGGTGGAGCGGACCACGGAACTCGCCGCAGCAAACGTCGAACTCCGCAATGAGATCACTGAACGCATTCGCGCGGAGCAGCAGATCCATGCCCAGCACAAGTTCCTTCGAAGCGTCCTTGAATCGCTGGCACACCCATTCTTTGTCGTGGATGTGAACGACTTTCGGATTGTGGAGGCGAATTCCGCCACGGGTCTACGGATCACGGGCGAGCCACAAGCGTGTCACGAGCATATCTACGGTATTCCAAGGCCTTGTGATCCGGAAAAGCGACCGTGTCCCGTGGCCATGGTAAAGAAAGACAAGGTGCCGGTCACAGTGGAGCATGTCCTTGGTGACGGCAATGGCGGTGAACGGTCGCTGGAAGTTCACGCTCACCCGATATTCGACGCTCACGGCAAGGTTGTTCAGGTAATTGAATACCACCTCGACATCACCGAGCGCAAACGCGCGGAACAGGCACTGACACGCACCAACACCCTTCTCGAGGCGCTGCGGAGTGCCCAAACTCAGTTCATATCCGATACCGATCCGGACCCCCTCTTTGAGGGGCTTCTTCAGGCGCTTCTTTCCATGACGGGCAGCGAATACGGTTTCATCGGAGAAGTCCTCACCGGTGCTAACGACGAGCCCTACCTCAAGATTCGTGCAATCACCAAGATCGCGTGGAACGACGAAATCACGGCCTTTTATGCAAGATACGCGGTCGAGGGTCTTGAGTTTCACCGGCTGGGCAATCTGTACGGCGAGGTGGTGAGGAGCGGAATACCCGTTATCTGCAACAGCCCGGAAACCGACCCGAGAGCCGGCGGCCTTCCTCAGGGCCACCCGCCGATCAAGTCGTTCCTCGGTCTCCCGTTCCACGCTGGAGACCAACTGATCGGGATGGTGGGCATCGCCAATCGCCCGGAGGGATACGACGAGGAGATCGTCACGTTCCTCCAACCGTATTTGGCTGCTTCCGCGGGCATCCTCGAGGCGTACCGGAACCGCCTCCGCAGAGAATGGGCCGAAGATCAGCTCCGGAGCAGCGAGGAGCGATTCCGTACGGTGTTCGAATCCGCGCGTGATTGCATTTTCATCAAAGACCGCACCGGTGCGTACACCTTGGTCAACCCCGCGATGGAAATGTTGCTGGACATGCCGGGGTCCGCGATTGTCGGTAGAACTGACCGGGATATATACGGTAGAGAGGCTGGCGAGCACCTGCAAGAAGTGGACGCTCGTGTGTTGCGTGGGGAACAGGTTGAAGAGGAGCATACCCGCCTTGTCAAAGGCGTTGCGCTGACCTTCCTGGATACGCGAGTCCCGATGCGTAACGCGCACAATGAAATTATCGGCATCTGCGGCATCGCACGGAACATCACCGACCGCAAGGCCCCTCTGCCCTTCGCTCAACCCCTTGAGACTGAATATCGCTCCCGGGCCATGCGCGCGACCCTTGCTGTCGCCAAATCTGCGGCCCAAACGGACGGTATCGTACTATTGACCGGCGAGAGCGGCAGCGGCAAGGATTACCTCGCCCGGTACATTCATAGCCAATCCAGACGCGCCAGCGGACCTTTCTTTTCGGTGAACTGCGCCGCGGTACCCGCGGAACTGGCCGAATCGGAGCTTTTCGGCCACGAGGCAGGAGCTTTTACCGGAGCGGGCCGGAGAAAACAGGGACTTCTGGAACTGGCCGAGGGCGGTACACTGCTGCTCAACGAGATCGGAGAACTCCCACTCGGTCTTCAGGCCAAGCTCCTCACTTTTCTCGACACGAAGACCTTTACACGGGTGGGCGGCGTGACGAACGTCTCCGTGAGTGCGCGGCTGATTGCCGCGACGAATCGGGACCTCCAGGCCGAAGTTGCCCAGAAACGCTTTCGAGGCGACCTCTATTACCGTCTCAACGTCTTTTCCATCACGGTGCCGTCCCTTCAGGAACGTCTGGAGGATCTTCCGGTCCTCGTCAATGAACTCGTCGCGCACCTCGCAGCGGAAATGCAGCTGCCACACCCGCCGATCGTGGACAACGACGTCCTCGCGGCCCTCAAGTCTTACTCCTGGCCGGGGAACGTACGTGAGCTGCGCAATGTGTTGGAGCGCGCGTTGATGCTGTCCGGCGGCGGACGTGTCAGTGTCCCCAGCATGGGGCTCGGTTGTGATGAAGGCGAATGGTCTTATACGGTGCGGTTTCCCGAGGGGGGCACTCTCCGGGACGTGACGGGAGAAATCACGCGGTCGCTGGTGCTGGAGGCACTCCGTCGGTGCGGGGGGAGCAAGCGCGGGGCAGCGCGCTTGCTGGGGATATCGCATGATTCTCTCTATCGTTTTCTGCGGATGTATGGGTACGATGTCATGGATTCTGACACTGCGCGCCGCTGACTGTCCGATATTGTGACAACGACATGAGCGATAAGAACGGGGAATTACTCGTACGAGAAATTTCGCGTCAGTTTTTCGTCCACTTTGTCCCGACACTCTGTTCTTACCTTTCATTCTTGAGCCACACCCAGCCGTTTGGTAGTGCCGTAATATTACTTGCCTTTTTCTCTAACCACTGCTTCTGGCACTAAAAATGCATATGAGTTGTGCGAGCACTCGTAGGTCTGAGGAAATCGTCAGCCAGGGGTAACCGCACAGTTGCCCTGGAATTTGATGATTTGACCTTTCACGGTGCCGCCCCCGAAGCGTGCTCACGGTGGTGGGCGTAAAGTGGTTCGCCGGGGGGGACGACACCGGTGCGGAGGCGGCCCTCAGGCCGGTCGAGAGCACGCACTCGTGGCCGATACGCAGCTTTCGCTGAGAAACAGCCGAATCCGATTCAAAGGGCCCGGCAGGCGGGGCCCGCGGGAAAGTGCAGAGAGAGAAGTGATTGTGTGTCGGAGTTTCTCGGACGGAAGGCTGGTGGGTGATAGCCGTTGTGGCGGCTGGAACGTTGATTCGGCAGTTTTTGGACGGAAACCAACCCTTATCAATGGAGGTGGCGACGGAAGGACCGCTCTGTGACGTTATTGAGCGCAGCAACTAATTGGGAGAATAAGGAATTGATCCAGTGCGCTCTTCCGGGTGTGCCCGCCGGTGTTTCGAGCATAACGCCACGCAAATTGCGTTCGAAGCGTCGGCCGGCAGGGAACGGACCCGAGCAGCCGGAGACATACCGTGGATGATCGCCGACCACGGTATCCCGGCCTCCCCCGGGAGTGATCCCCATCACCGAGAAATGGTACGATGTTGTCTGGGGCGGCCTTCCTTTTCTTCCGCGATCTTCGGATCGCGGGCGGAGTTATCTGCAACGGCGTTTTCTCCAGCCAAAAGCTGGTCGAGTAGTGAACGACGCCAGAGTCGGCCGTTAGTTCGGCACGATCGGCAGCAATCTGACCCCCCTTTCAAGGAGGTGGCGACGGAAGGACCGCTCTGCGATAACAGTGAGCGCTTCTGATTAACGAAGACGATCAACAATTGATGCCACGCGCTCGACCGGGTGTGCCCGTCGGCGCTTTGAGCATGCATTTATGCAAATTGAGCTTGAAGCGTCGGCCGGCAGGTAATTAATCCGAACGGCCGGAGACACCGCCGTAGATTGTAAGCGCTTCTCACGATGTCTCGCCGGCCTCCCCCGGGTTGATATTTGTCGCTGAGTAATTTCTGCATACATTGTCCAGAGCGGCCTTCCTATTCCTCATGTCCTATTTGTCCTTTCCGAACGCCCTCCCGAATCACTCTGTTTTAGACATTGCACTATGCCCTTAGCCCCTTGGGAAGTAGCGCGGTTAAGTGCCGATGCTTTTGATACCAATGCACCATCATATAGATAACATTGGCACCACTCGCCTGCATGGGAATCCGTGCGAGAAAATCCCCCCTAATCCCCCCTTTATTAAGGGGGGAATAAGAGTCCCCCCCTTTCGTAAAGGGGGGACAGGGGGGATTTTGGATCCTGTGGATGTTACCTGACTCAAAGCGCATTGGTATCAGTCGTCCCTTTGGGACTCCCCGTCTTCTTTCAGAATTGTTTGCCCGGCGATAAATCGACCGACTATTTTAAGCGGTCCCTCCAGGACCCGGCAGTTCGATCGTCGACTTGCACGTGGGCAGCCTTCAAGCTGTGCTCGTCCGCGTCCTGCATATTGTGCATCACGGGCGGTCGTGCTAGACTTCCTGTCGTGCCGGGCCGCGACTTCCCGCTTACGGGCCTCTTCCCGGCCCCGCGGGCGATACTTCCATCCGGCATCCCTCAATTCCGACCCACTCACTCGTGCGACGGGGTGAGGACAATTTGACGCTTATGCACCGATTAGCGAAGTACATGCTGACCGCGGCGCTCGCTCTGGCCGTCGCAATATTCTCGCTTTCTTCGTGCCGGACGGTCGCGGACGCGGGAAACGCCGAGGATGCTCTGATCCACGCCGCCGAGCGCGGAGACATCAACCAGGTAGCAAGTTTGATCGCCCGAGGCGCAAACATCGATGCGCCCAACGGTTTCGGGCGCACGCCACTTACCGCGGCATTTGCCATGCGCCGGTACGATGTGGCCAAGCTGTTGCTGGATAAGGGAGCGGACGTCAACGACAGAAGCCTTCAAGGACGCACGCACCTGATGGTGCTGGTACGCTGGGGTTGGCCCGAAATGGTTCGGCTGCTCCTTGACAAGGGAGCAGACGTCAACGCAAAAGACGAGAACGGGCAGACCGCTCTCATGTGGGCCGCGTCCGAAGAATCCGGCGAAGGCCGATTTCGGAGCGCGGATGTGGTGCGGTTGCTGTTGGGGCGCGGGGCCGACGTGAACATTCGATCCGGCAGCGGCCGAACAGCACTGATGTTTGCTGCTCACTACGATAACCCTCGTGTTGCTCGACTCCTAATGGACAAGGGAGCAACGATCGATTCCAAAGATGGGAGCGGCGAAACCGCACTTATAAAGGCATTCAGGGCTCGCAGCCTCAGCATCGCGCGGCTTCTGCTTGACAAAGGGGCGTCGATGGACCTGAGCACTCAAACGCCGGAGGCAGCGCTGGTATTCGCTGCGGCGATGAATCGCGTCGGCGAGGTGCAGCGCCTCCTTGGCCAGGGCGCGGACCCCAACAAAGAAGGTACTTTCGGCCTGCTCCCTCTCGTCGCTGCGTCAGGCATGGGCTCGGAGGCCTCCGCTCGACTTCTGATCGGTAAACTTTCCGACGTGAACACCGAAGATTCTTACGGATGGACACCGCTGCACGCGGCAGCGCGTTTCGGTCGGGTGGAGACGATTGAACTCCTACTGGCGTCAGGGGCTGATCCGAACATGAGCAACAAATCTAGCCGCACGCCGCTCATCGAAGGCTCCATGACCGGACGTGAGGAAGTAGTGAGACTCCTCCTGCGACGCGGAGCGCTGGTCGACGCCCGCGACGAAAATGGCTTAACCGCTCTTTCGTGGGCGCTCAAGAATCGCCACGAAGACGTCGCAGCGCTCTTGAGCAATTACGGCGCAAGCGAATAGCACGCCGCACGCCGCGATCGGACCCATTCCGCGGACGTGAAGTGAGGATTCAGTTACGCGGGGCGGTTCCGGAACCCTTATCGTTGAGGCCCTTTTTCAGCGGGCCGAACAATCTCTGGGCGGGTCCTGAGCACAATGTCCCACATCTGTGGAAGTAACGTAGGGTAGCCCCGACGTTACACGTCGGGGTTGCGCAGCAATAAGAGGTCCATGTTCTTTCTCGCATGAGAAAAGTCTCATGAGGAGCGATCAAGACCTCTTACGCCTTCGGCGCTCCGACGTATAACGTCGGAGCCACCCTCAGAATATGGTGTTCATTCCCTGACTTCGGACAGACTGTTGCTCCTCGCCGTGAATAACTGAACGATTACGATATGAAGCTCGTATTCTGCAAGGGAAAACTCAGGAACGCTCTGGGCGAGGACGTGGTCGCTTCTTGGGCTGAGACACCATCCGGCATCCTAACGTTGTCTACTGAATCGGGAGGCGGGTTACTCCATGAGGATGCCGCTTCCATCGTGGAATCGGATCGGATCGTAACCTTGGACCTTCCCGGCCTTGACGACGATACGATGAAGGCGGTGATCGAAAATGTCCTCAAACGCGGGTATCTTGACAAACCTGGCATCCGAGGCAAGGATGAAGCAATCCTGTTTGTCCTGGTCAACGAGGTCCTGACCGAATTGGAGGGGCTCCGCCAGGAAATTGAAGGAGACGAGACGGCGTAGAAGTTGCTGCGCCGGATTGGGGGGGCCGATTGCCGCCCTGCGAATTGAAACTAATTGCTCATGCGAAAGGGGTCAGCCATGGAACAGGGAATGTCACGACGCGAGGCGATAGCAGGCGTCGGCGCCGCAGCGACTATCGGATGGGTTGCGAGCTTTCTGCGCTCGGAAGCGCTTGCTGCTGAACCGAAAGAAGGCGCTCCGGGCGTCTTTATGCACAAGTTGCCGCCCTTGCCGTATCCCGACGATGCGCTTGAGCCGGTCATCGATCGCAAAACAGTGAACATTCACTACACCAAGCACTTCGCGGGGTACGTGACCGGCCTGAACGCCACCCTTGAGAAGCTCGAAAAGGCTCGCCAGTCCGGCGACTTCTCCGCGATAAAGGCGCTCAGTCGCGACCTTGCCTTCAATGGTTCCGGGGTTGTGCTTCACTGGATCTATTTCTCAACGATCGGCCCTAATCCCGCCGCGCCTTCCCCGACGATGGAGAAGCTCCTTGCGAGGGATTTTGGATCAGTAGACGCTTTTGGGAAGCAATTCGCGGCCGCGTCCAAGAATGTGGAAGCCTCCGGCTGGGGAGTCCTCGCGTGGGAGCCCTTTAGCAAGCGGCTCGTAATCCTCCAAGCCGAAAAGCACCAAAACCTCACGACATGGGGCGCTATGCCGATTTTGGTGTGCGACGTGTGGGAGCACGCGTACTACCTGCATTACCAAAATCGGCGAGATGAATACGTGGACAATTTCAAGAAGATCATCGACTGGAAGAAGGTGGAAGAGCGTTTCACCAGATTCTGCCGGACCGATTGACACTCTATAGCAGTTGCCCCAAAAGGAGGTCCGATTCGATGCTCGCAGATCAGGGGGCTCCCTCACTTCGGACAACGCAGAGCCGTTAACCCTTCGTTCGCGAGTCCCCCGACCTGCCGGTCGAATCGGCCGAGAATTTCTGCAACTGCTATATATATGTCCGGTCCGGCGTCATGTGTTGTTGGAGGAGTTCGGATGCTCGCAGAGTTGAGCGTATTCCCGCTGGACAAGGCGAAAGAAGGATTGAGCTCATTCGTGGCTGAATCCATCAAGATCATCGAGGAAAGCGGTCTTGAGTTCGAGGTCCACGCGATGGGCACACTTATTGAGGGGCCGAGCGACAAGGTCTTCGCGGTGATCCAGGCGTGCCACGAAAACATGACGCGTCACAGCGACAGGGTGATGACCACGGTCAAGATCGACGACCGAAAAGGATCGGGTGGTCGAATCAAGGGCAAGGTCCGATCCGTGGAGGAAAAGCTCGGCCGAGAAGTGCCCAAAGGCTGACTGATTTTGGGGGAGAGCTTGCGGGGAAGCCCCTTTTTGTAAAAAGGGGCCTCCCCGTACCCCTCCACCAAAAACTTCCAACGTTTGGCGGCTCCCGCCGGTCGCCGCCACCGCAGGCCGGTAGGGGCGGGTCTGAGACCCGCCCTTCCATGGCATATCAGATTCTTTCACATCGCTCCTTGCAAGAAACAAGGTGGCAAGGTGCTTACAAAACGATCGACTGGTCGGATATCTGGGGATGCCGTGGGGGTGACTGGAGAGAGTCGTGTAGGGGTCGACCCGGTTTTCAGGGCGCACGCTCGGGTGCGCCCCTACTTGAATCGAGGAGTCTCCGTGGCGGCAACCCACCATTCTGAGGGAAGCCACGCACGACATGTCAACACACTTGACGGACAATGAGCAACTTGACGTGGTTGACGCTGAGGATCGCGTGATCGGCCGCGCAACCCGTGCCGAGATCCACGCGAAGGGACTTCTTCATCGCGCGGTGCACATATTCATCTTCAATGCGAAAGGACAGATTTACGTACAGCGCCGCTCGCCGCATAAAGACCGATTTCCGTCGGTGTTGGACTCGTCCGCGGCGGGCCACGTCGACGCTGGGGAGTCATACGAGGCCACAGCCCTGCGGGAGCTCGACGAGGAACTCGGTATCAAGGCGCAGGTCACAGAGGTTCTCCGCGTCGCCGCGTGCCCGGTGACAGACAACGAGCATGTCGTCCTTTACGCTGCCTCGACCGACGCGGAACCGATTCCCAACCCGGAAGAGGTGCAATGGGGAGCTTACATGTCGCCGGATGAACTTTCGGCCGCCATGGCCCGGAGTCCTGAAGACTTTGTCCCGGCGTTCGTGCATCTCTGGCGAGAGTATCGGAAGGACCGACGATGAGAGCGGTCGTACAGCGAGTCTCCAGAGCTCAGGTGAGCGTAGACGGATCGGTGGTGGGGACTATCGATCGCGGTCTGCTGGTGCTCTTGGCAGCGGCTCACGGAGACAGCCCCGAACAGGTCCGTTGGCTGGCAGAGAAGCTTGCCGGCCTGCGCATCTTTCCCGACCACGAGGGGAAGATGAACTTGAGTCTCACGCAGGTGAACGGCGCGATGCTCGTTGTGTCACAGTTCACACTTTACGGAGACTGCCGAAAGGGCAAGCGCCCTTCGTTCACGGGCTCGGCCCCTCCTGAGGAGGCGAACCGCTTGTATGAGGACTTCATCGCGGAGGTGGCCCGCAAGGGGATTCCGGTGCAGCATGGAGTGTTCGGCGCCATGATGGAGGTCGAACTCATCAACGACGGCCCCGTAACGCTTATCGTGGACACGCCTTGACTGTTCGCACTATTTTGTCTTTAGCTTTTCCTTGATCTCGGCTTCAGCCTTCTTCATGAGCTCTTGGCCTTCAGTCATGAGCTTGTGCGCCTCTGAGACATTCTTATCGTAAAGCAGTCGCAGACCTCGCATCATAGCCCGGGAGCCCTGCATCATTCTTTCCTTTTCCTTGCGCTCCATGAGTTTGGCCGCCGATGCGATGTGCCGTTGCGCCTCCAGCATCGCCTTCTCGGCTGACGCAGCATCGCCGCGTTTCAAAGCGTCCAAGCTCTTGGTCATCAACTGTGAGCCTTGGAGCATCATCGCTTTCTCCGTGCCCATCATGGTTCGCTCAGCCTCCATCATCATCCGATGCCCTTCGCGAACTCGCTTTTCAGCTTCTTGAAACTCTTTCTTGTCCTTGATCTTGCCGAAACCCTCGGCCATGATCTCAGACCCTTTGATCATCGAGGCCTGTGCCTTTTCCCACACGCTTTCATCTGCGCCGGCTTCCGTGCAGATGAACGCGGCAACGATACAACCGAGGACGAGGTGAAGAGCGAGTGGGCGAGTCGCATAAAAACGCTGCATGATAAGCTCCTTTTAGGGTTAAGAAGAGAAATGCCCGGCCGGTCGCCTCGCTGTGGGTTCTCCACTTGCGGTCTTGCTTTCCGCTTTCTCCAGCAAGCTGGCGGCCAGTTTGGAAACGTCCCGGTAAAGCATCTTTATGGGCCGTCGATGGAGCACCAGCAGCCCGCCTGCGAAAAGTGCTCCAAAGAGATGCCGGTGCTTGATCGGCGCCCAGTGCAAAGCGAGCAGGCCTGTCAACATTAGCAAGCCGACCGTTCTTGTGTTCATATACAGGTCCTCATGCGGTCCGCAGACGAAACCCCGAGACCACGGGATGCCCACCAAACCCGCTTCCTTGAAAGCACATTAGTATCACCCGGCAATAGCGGGTCAACTCGCCGGCGCCTTGGCAGTCGCAGACATCTCCCGCTCCGCGATGAGGTCCTCGAAGTGCTCTTTGTGAGCCACCAATTCCTCAAGGTTCATGGAGGACGGCTGCTTCCCCTCACCACCGGGAAGCTCGATGCCCTGCTTTCGCAGAAAGGCGTCAATTTCCGAACGATTCCGCGTATACAGATAGATGGCAAGTGCTGACGCGCCAAGCCCAACCAGAAACCCTGTCAGATGATCCAACGTGAATCTCATGTCTCAACCCCCTATCTCTCCTGAGAGAAAAACAAGCTTCTTTGCGGAAAGAGCGGGCCGGCAGGGACGCCGGCCCCTACCACCGCTGACTTTCCTCACACAAGTATAAAGTTTTCCATGCGATGCCTTGGTCTCCTGACCAGCAACGCTCTACCTGAATCGAACCGGAATACCGGTCCTCATGTTTCCCAATCCTTCCAGAACCTGCCCGTGAAAGCGCGCCACAGTTCTGATCTCGTATGGCAATCCGGCTTCGCCGAGTCCGCCGCCGCCGAGCAACACGTACTGCACCAACGCGGGTACGAAAGTGAATATGGTATGCCGTTCCGAATCTCCGCTGTCCGGTCCCACCACGATTTCGTAACGGGGCGATTCGTCGGAATTAGCTGCCAGCTCAATCGGGCGCAATTCAGCCCCTAGCGGCCTCCGGTGGACGAGGTGACGCCCAAAAGTCGTCACCCATGTGAAGATCGCCGGGCCGATGAAATTGCCTCGAATGAACGCTGTCAGAAGGTAAACGAGCGACAGTACTTCCGGATCGAAATAGCCGCGGGTCCGAAACTCGCGCCAGCCGTGGCCGACCACCGCAGCGGCAGTAAGCAGAGAGGAGACCCGTTCAAGCTGCTGGAAGCTGCCGGCCGGACCGCGAAACAACCGCGTCCCGAGCGCGGCCAAGAGAACCAGGCCGGAAATGAATGCCGACGCAGTGATCTCGCGGGATTCAGGCTGTGTCAGGATGCGCACCGGCGCCGCACCCCAGTCGAGCGACAGGGAGAAGGCCGTCCGCACCAGGATCTCTTCGCGGGTTATCTGCGCGGGTTCAAAATTCACCAGCACCGTCCGCGTGACATCGGTGTAACGAAACGACACGATCCCGTCATGTCCCGTGACCGAACCTCCCATCTTCTCGGCATCGCGAGGAGGATGAGACAAGGCCATCCGCAGACGTCCGGGAATCTCGTGAAGAATCGTTAAGGTGAGTCTTTCGGGCATATTCACCTGCCGCGTTCCACATCATGGAACAACAGACGAGACGAATTGAGCACGACCGCCACAGTGCATGCGTTGTGCAGCACGGCGCTCCAAAAGACCGGCAGTACTCCGATGGAAGCAAGCACAAGCCCTAGACTGTTGACGCCGATCGCAACAGCGAAGTTCTCTCGGACAACGGTCATGGTCTTATTCGCCAGGCGCATCACAGCCGGGATCATCAAAGGCTCGTCGCCGGCAATGGTGATGTCGGCGGCTTCCATGGCGATATCGGTTCTTGTGCCGCCCATTGCGATGCCCACGTCGGCATACGCCAGCGCCGGCGCATCGTTGATTCCGTCGCCCACCATGACCACGCGCACGCCCTTGGACTGCAACTGCAGGACAGTCTCAGCCTTGTCTTCGGGAAGCGCTTCCGCGCGGTACTGATCCATGGCCATGCGAGTGGCAACAATTTCCGCGTGCTGCTCCACATCGCCCGTAAGGAGAATGATGTCATCCATGCCGGTCTGTCTGAGCCGATTCAAAGCTTTCTTCATATTTTCGCGCAAGCCGTCCTGAATTCCGAGCACGCCCACGAGCTCTTGATCTCGGGCCACGTAGATGATGTTCTCTCCGCCGCGAACAAGACGCGCCACCACGTGATCGGCTCTGATCATGGGGATTCCCGATTCCTCCATGAATCGTCGACTACCGACTCTGATGAGATTGCTGTTGACCTTGGTTTCGACCCCCCGCGCGACATGAACCTTGGTTTCACTGTGCCCGGGGATGCCCCACCCTGACCGCCGCACCTTTTCGAGGATCGCCACTCCCATTGGGTGCGAAGACGTCTCTTCGGCCGCGGCTGCAAACTGGATGATTTCGCGTTCATCTGCCGCACCGGTCATCGGCACGATGCTTGTGACTCTCGGACGACCTTCCGTCAGGGTGCCCGTCTTGTCCAAGATGAGGGTATCAGCCTCGGTAAGTACTTCTATGTAGTTGCCGCCTTTGATCAGAATCCCGTTGCGAGCGGCGGTGCAGATCGCTGCGGACAGTGCCGTGGCCGTTGAAAGCCTTACTCCGCACGAATAATCGATAATGAGCATGTTGAGGGCGCGCGCGGCGTCCCTCGTGATGGCGAACACCAGCATGGCCAGCGCAAAATTCAATGGAATGAACTGGGCCGAGAATTTGTCCGCATACATCTGTATCGCCGCCTTTCTGTGCGACGCTTCTTCCACGAGATGAACGATGCGGGCAACCGCAGTCTTGTCCCCCACCTTCTCGGCGCGAATCGTGATCCGGCCGCCCTTGACGACCGTGCCGGCGAAGACCGGATCGTTCACCACTTTGCGCATCGGCATGAATTCGCCGGTTATTGACGCCTGATCCACTGCCGCTTCACCGGACTCCACATGTCCGTCGACGCTGATCTTCTCGCCGGTATGTACCATGATCACGTCGTTAACTCGCACAGCAGCGAGCGGCACTTTCTCCTCGGTACCGTCCTCACTGATGCGCCACACATATTCCTCACCAACGAAAAGCATCTCGCGAATGGCTTTACGAGTCCTTTCCATCGTGTACGCTGTCAGAAGTTCGGCAATGTCGGCAAGCCAAATGATCGTGAGTGCCGAGACGTCTCTGCCTGCAAGCAAGCTGGCCAATATCGCTGTGGCGCTCAAGGTGTCGGCGTTGGGCCTGTGGTTGACTCGAAGCGATTCCAGGCCGCTCTTAAAGATAGGAAGTCCGAGAGAGATGCTCGTGAGCGCAGGCATGGTCAGGAATCGCGCCCACAGCGTCACTGGCGCTGCCGCCGACGAACGGCGCAACCAGGAAATGAGCAAACTGAGGGAGGTCACCGCCACGCGTGTCACCATGTCCGAGAGCGGTTCCTGTTGAAGCCGCCTTTCATTGACGGTCTTCTGAGTCTGCTCTTCGCGTTCCGCCTTGTACGCTATCAGCGAGTATGAACCGATTATCGACTCGACCGCCTCGATGATGTCGGCTTCCGTAGCCCGGTCAGAATCGTAGTAGACGAGAATGTTACCCGTGATGCTGCTTACGGCAGCTGACTGGACAGCGTACAACTCTTCCACTTGTTGCTGGATCTCGTCCGCCTGCTGGCTCAAGTAACGCAGCGCACGGCATCCGAGACGGACGCGCCAAGGCAGGCTGTGCAGCACTTCAGACGCGGTCAGCGGTCTTTGCTTTTTCCCAAACATGATTCGGAATGGTTACCTCTGCATGTACTATTCGTCCGTCGTGGTTCGAGGTCGCCAGGAACTCTCTCAGTCGCGCAATAACTTCAGGCAGTTCTTCCGGTTGGATTCGGACCAGATGCTCCCAGTTGCGGACCATGATACCAATCAGAGATCGTATGGTTTCGAGTACCTGTTGCTCGCTCACTTCGGTCGCGTCGTACCGAATCACCACGCTTCCCGTTATCAGCGATAGATCCAGTGACTTTATACCGTCCGGGACCCAGAGTTCAGCCACCACGCGCTCAACAAGGTCGCGCTTGTCCGCGGGGATCTTTCTCAATGCCGGGAGCTCGATACGCACGCGTCCGGGTAAACTGTGGATCACCTTTGGACTCAGACCCCAGCGCATGTACAGTCTTGTGAGCAACTCAGACATTTCGCTCACCATCGCGCCAAAAAGCGGATAGAGACCACCACAGTAATGTGAGACCTGGCGGAACGGCGGCTAACGGGTTGGCAATTAACCTTCGGATCCCAACCGCGGCACTGATTATCATCAACGCTGTCCACAGATCGATCAGCCCGCCGGTCTTTTCGTATACAGCCCGATTCAAGCTCTTACCAAAGAGCGCGACTTCACGAGCCAGTGTCGGTGGAGGCACGTTGTCCAATTCCTTTTCAAGCCCCAACAACCGAACCAGCACAGCAAAGAGAACCTCCGGTTCGATCTGCCCCACCTGATACCGAATCAACACACTGCCGCTGATTTCGTTGACTTCCACCTCGTCAACAGCATCGATTAGAGGGACCTTTTCAAGGACAATCTGCTTGCCGCGAGGGTTTCCGATCAGCGAAGGGACCACGAAACGGACCCTCCCAGGTAATAGATGGGCTGTTTTGACTGGACCGAGGAGGTCAAGGAGAGGCGATCGGGGGGACTCTCGGTTCCAGCCTGCCGCTACGGCTGTTACTATTCCCGACGTAATATTCATCGGCGGCTCCAAGAGTGTGCCTGTCTTGCCACAGTTTAGGGTCGGCACACTATTACGTCAAGTCTGTTGAAAACACCGGAAATTGCACGGAAGAGGACGGACAGGCGGTAGGTCGGCCGTCTCCATCGGTCTCCCTGCAAAGGCGTAGGTGCAATGTCTCGTAAGTTCAGTGGCCCATTATTGGCCGTTATTCTCGCAGAAGTCGAAACTCAGCATGACTATGTGTGTCATGACGGCAAGCCGCACTGAGGCACTTAGCTGTGCTGACGCAACAATCGTGGCTAGGTGCATCTTGCTGAATTAGAGGTTTCTACCATCAGCCGAGCCTTCTGTCAAGTACTTTCCGCCATGCAGTGTAACCCGTCAATTATCCGCGAGATTACGCGGTCAACCCCGCGTCCCGCGGGATCACTGCGAGGAATGAAACGGCAAAGCAATCTCCATTGTGAAGCGTGGAAAGTTGCTTCCCCGGCTTGTCAGCGGGGTCTCATACATGGGTTCGACCGGTAACTGGTCCCCCGCCGCGGCCTAGGTATTATAGTTTTTCGTTGCAGCCTGCTGTAATCTGAAACATGGTGTGACTTGGGGGCTGGCCCTCGCCGCCTCATCCAATCGAACCCTGACAGGCAAGCCAGGCGGGCGGAGGGCCTACAGATCTTGGTTATGTTTCGATTCACGATGCCGATGCTCGCCTCTTGACCGCCGACGGGTGTCACCGTGCAGCATGTGTGAGAAATGGAGGTCTCCGGGTATGATTGGGGAAACTCATACGCAGCGACCCAACGTGAATAGCTTGGGTACCGTGGCGATCGGCGTTCTCATATTCTTGTTGGCGGGTACAATGAACTTGTGCCTCGGGTCACCACTGGACCAATACCTTCACAAGAACTGTAGATTCGGTTCACCTCCCGTTCTTTTGATTGAGGGCAATAAGGCGAAATCTATTTCACCGCAGGAAGCAGCTTCGTTTGCTGTATCGCGACTGCAAGCTCGGGGCGTCAAAGACATCGTGATATGCGAATCCTTTTGGATCGCCGCTCCCCTTTCAGGATACCTTGTCGACGCAAAGGGCAAAGCTACCATCAACGGAACTGAGTTCTCGTCGTTCCGAGTCGGGATCAAGGACGGCCTAGGCGAAAAGGGTGAGAGATCTTCAGCAGGACAGGAATTCGTGTTCATAGCACGCGGAGAGACGAAACCGGGCCAGTCAGTCTGGTATCCCAGCCCCGGCCCGGACTACGAACTGGCTGAGGGGGAGTCCGTACCCGAGGGAATGCTGGCGTACGAGTTTCTTCTCAACAGGGAACAATTTGAAGAACTCCATATCCGTTATCCGTGAGCATTCACGCACGAAGCCATAGTCGAAACGTGGGGAAAGCCTCATGAACGCATTGATTATGACGCTTGGGACGATAGCGACCTTTACGGCGCTCTCTTTCGCAGCCGCGCAAAGCGGATCAGCCGTTTCGCCTTCCGATTCGACTGCTGAGCTGCTCACTGCTGCGTCAACCGATGCCAAGAAAGTCCGAGAACTCCTCGACGCTGGAGTTCGCGTGAATGCGGCCGGCAAGGAAGGAATGACCCCTCTCTTGGTGGCCGTCCAGAGCGGCAAACCGGAAATCGTTGAACTGCTTCTCCGAAGGGGTGCTGATGTTGATGCTCAGAGCAATTGGGGAAGAAACGCACTTATCACAACCGCAATGCTCGGTCGCTCCGACATAGTCAAGATGCTGCTGGACAGGGGCGCTGACGTAAATGCCGTCGGCAAGTTCAAGGAAATGGCGCTCTCAGCCGCTTCTCAGTATGGGCATCTCGACGTGGTCAAGATGCTGCTGGATCATGGAGCGGAACTCCATCCCAACGGCGGCCACGACCCGCTGGTCATGGCAGCGATTTTTGGTCAAACCGACGTCATCGACTACCTTCTCGACCGCGGTGCGAACGTGAACGCCCAGACTGGCGAGTACGGAATCACTCCCCTGATGATGGCTGCGGGTACTTGCCGATCGAAGGTGGTTAGGCTTCTTCTCGATCGAGGAGCTGCGCCGGATCTTCGTGATCGGAACGGCAAAAGAGCCGTAGACGAAGTAATGCAGTGTACCCGAAGCAAGGACAGCGCTCGCAAGAGCGAAGGGGCCAAGATCGTAGCCCTGCTTTCAGAGCATGGAGCTTCCTTCAGCCTTTCAGCGATAGCGTCGACCGGCGATATGAAAAAGCTGATGAGCGCACTATCTCGATCACCGGCTCCAACTAAAGAGGAGTTAAACGAGGCCGCTGTCGCTGCTTCGGCAGCAGGGCACGCGAATGTTGTCGCCTTTCTCTTGAAAAGCGGAGCGGAATCCCGTTACTCCACCTCACATGGGCTGACAGCGTTCGCGGCAGCCGCGGCCGCACGCAACACCGAGTCAATGCGAATTCTCCTGGATAATGGCGCTGATCCCAACACGGTGAGCCAAGCGCAGCCGGGGCTTCTATGGCTCGCGGCTATAAAAGGTCACATCGACGTGGCTCGCCTGCTGGCGGAACGGGGCGGGGACACCAACGCCAAGGGCAAAGATGGCACCACTCCGCTGATGGCGGCCGTGGCTGCTCCCTTCGCCACGGAGCGCAGTAACAACCTCGAGCTAGTCAAGGTCTTCCTGGACCACGCAGCAGACGTCAATCTTGCAGATGATAACGGCGTGACTGCCCTGATGCTGGCGGCGACCAAAGGTGACCCCGCGACAACGACTCTTCTCATCGAGCGGGGCGCAAAGATAGACGCTAGAGACAATCAAGGCAGAACGCCCTTGTGGATAGCCGCATCGCAAGGGAAATCGCACGTCGCTGCAGTCTTGCTCTCACGAGGCGCGGATCCCAATGTCAGGACCAATCGTGGAGACACCGCGCTTAAGGCTGCTTCCGCTCGCGGTCACCAAGAGGTCGCGGCGCTCTTGCGCTCACACGGCGCGATTGAATAAACCGTTCTCCCCAACCGTTACGACAGGGCTGCGGCCCGCGCAATGACGGAGCGCATAGCCACTATCTGATCGCATAATTTGGCAGACTATAGCGAGTGGCACAATTGGAAGCTGATTAGGCCCAAAGAGAGACGATGCCACTCACTGCAAAGTTCGAACAGGCATCAGCCCTGATGGAGCGGGTGCCACTGCTGGCTTGTCCAGCCGTGCCTGATTTCGAAACACTGCTGGACAAGCCAGCAGTGGCACCCAACCAGGAATCCCCGCAGGGTCGGAGCCAAGTTGAAAAGAACAGGAATTCTGGCAACTAATATATTCTACGCCGCGGCGCCGAGACGTTGCGCAACCTCGTGGGCCTCCCCGATCATGCGATCGAACAGGTCTTTGACCGTGGGGATGTCGCAGCACAGGCCGACGCCCTGGCCACATGAGATGATACCTACGCCCACATCTCCTTCGTCGTACATGCGTTTGGCCTTGACGCCAGCGGCAGCGTCTACCACCTGGTCGAGCGTCGCGCCACAGGCCTCGAGGTCCGCGCACGTGCGAGCGGCTTCGTTGTTCCAGACCCTGTGAGTTGCCCCGATGGAGCGCATGACGAGCATTGTGTCGACTTCCTGGGCGTTGCAGAGGGATTCTTTCAATCGCTGATGTATCGGGCATTCCTGCGTTAGCAAGAGCCGGGTGCCCATGATAACTCCCTGGGCTCCAAGAGCCATGACCGCCAGCAAGCCCCTTCCGTCGGATACTCCGCCACCGCCGATTACCGGCAGGTTTACGGCTTCAGCGACTCTAGGCACGAGTACAAGAGTTCCAATATCGAGCTTGCCGGTCGCACCGCCGTTTTCGTACCCGACCACAGTAATGATGTCAGCGCCCAGCGCCTGAACCTTCTGGGCGTAGCGCACCCCCACGCATTTGTGGATCCAGGTCATGCCTGCCCGCTTGAAACGGCTGCAAAGATCCTCCGGCGCGTGGTGGCCGGATGTCTCCACGATCTTCACGCCTCGCTCTAGAAGCACATCGAGATAATCGTTGTTGTCGATGGGCCGCATCATAGGGAACAAGTTGAGGTTCACTGCGAACGGCTTGTCAGTGAGCGTCTGAACCCGCTCGACAGCGGCGGCAAAGTCCTCCTTGGTACGATACATGGCTGAGCAGAGCACGCCCAAGCCGCCGGCGTTGGAGATCGCCGCGGTAAAATCCGCGTCGGATATCCACATCATGGTTCCCCCGACGATGGGGTGCGTGATGCCCAACATTTCCGTAATCTTTGTGCGAAACATCATTTCTCTCCTGGGGTGAGGCTTTTCGGCTTTGGAGGCGCAGTCTCGGGTGATCGTTGCATCAGTTTCTGACGATGCACCCGTAGGAACGAAGGTGGACCAACGGTCATTATATGCAAAAGCGTCGAGGCGGGAAGCCCTTTCTTCATCGGCGGCCGAGCAGCTGAGGCAGGAGAGAAATAGCCCTTGACTAACTTTCAGAAAAATTGTATAAATAATACCGAGTATTAGACGTAGTCGTTAAACTAGATTCTATGGAGTGCTTCACGGAGGCCTGCGATGTTGAAAAAAAGGTGGCCCATCTTCTTTGCCGCACTCGCTTTTGGGCTCCTGCCCTATCTCGATACCGGGCCCGCTGCCTTTGAGCTATTTCCGAGGCCGGAGACTCAATACACCGTCCAGCGTGGGGACACTCTCTACGGAATCGCGGGGCTTTACTACTCCAATCCGGCGCTATGGCCCTTCTTGTGGAACCAAAACCCGTCCGTCAAGATCCCGCCGGGCACGAAGTACCCCGAGAATTTCCCTCTCCCCCCCGGACTGACTCTCGACGTTTACCGGCAGAAGCCCGAGGACGTGTACACAATTGTCAACATGGACCTCAACCCGCCAATAGGTCTTCCGGATGACGTTCGCTTTCTCATCTACAAGGATCAGCTGAAGGGCATTCCCTACGACAAGAAGTACTTCCGCTACCGCCTCGGCCCACGGCCTGCCCAGATTTGGGGATATATCGTAAGTTCTCCGGACGAAGGCAGGAACAACTACATTGAGCGAGATCTGGTGTACATCCGGTTCCGGCCTTCCAAGAAGCAGTGTATTCTCGTGGGCGACCGCTTCGGCATCTACCGCGAACGCGGACAAGTCACTCACCCGCTGACGTGGGACAGGCCCATCGGATACTTCGGCGAGGTTGTTGGTGAGGTGGAGGTGATCAGCACCGGTCACAACCTTGTGACCGCCATCATTCTCGACAGTTACGAAGAGATCGTCCGTGGCGACCGGGTCTCCCTTTTCGTTCCGCGAAACAAAGAGATCGTGCCCACGAAGACACACACAATGCTGACCGGAACGATTGTCCGGACCGCAAGCCGCGACACCTTCTACAGTAACGCGAGCCACCTGGAGAATGACGTTTGCTTTATCGACCGCGGTGAATGCGACGGAATGAAGGAAGGCATGCTCATCAACATATACAGGCCGAGCCATCCTGTGCAGGACCCGTACTTCTTTCGCCGCGTCGCCACTCCTGACCGTTATCTAGGAGAAGGGATTGTGCTCAAGGCCTTTGAAAAGAACTCCACCATTCTCATCACCCGCGCGCGCGAGGAAATCACCACCGGCGACATCATTAAGTCGGTTTCCGACTAGCGAATCGTGTCACCGGTCTATTGATGATGAGATAATGCAAATACCCGATCAGCCGTTGAACCCACTTGCGGCCAGCCGCCTCACTGCTCGGGACTGATGAGAGCGGCTGCGCCCGTTCCCACCGAATGAGCCAGGCGCTTGGCCCCCGTTTCCCGGCGTAGTTCTCTCAGCTGTCCGAAGTCCCATCTCGACGCGCTCCACGTCTTGGGATAGCGTCGCGACCGTCAGAAGCTCCACCACCGCAATGTGGCCGTGAAAGATCGCCCATGACAAGGGGGTGTTCCCCGCGGCGTCCTCAATATCCAGCTTCGCAGCCCGATCCAACAGCAGACTCGCGATGCGGCAATCGCCGTGGAGAGAAGCCCAGAACAGGGGGGTCCGCCCGTCATGGTCCGCGGAGTTCGGGTCCGCGGCGTGGGTGAGAAGCAACTCCACCAAATCTGCCCGTCCCCAGCAGCAGGCTTCGCTCAGCGCGGTCCTGCCGAACGAATTGCGGGCTTCCAACTGGGCGCCCGCGTCCATGAGGAGCTTGGCGGCCGCCGGCGAACCATTCACCGCTGCGAGCATGAGCGCGGTGTTCCCGTCCCGGTCGACGGCGTTCAAACCGGCCCCCTTCGAGAGCAAGAGAGCAACAAGTTCCTCGTTTCCGTGGAGACATGCTTCCATGAGCGCTGTGCCGCCGTCGGGATCGCGGTTTTCCACATCGGCGCCTTCGTCGAGGAGCCTGCGGACGCTATCCACATCGCCGGCCGCCACTGCGTGAATTAACGCGTCGGCTTGAGGCATCTGTTCCTCCTGATACCACCTATGGTCGCTCCACCCCCCTTCGCCGTCCCTGATGACCCGGCTGAAAGACTCACATGAAGATGTTCGGGACCGATCAAGGGACTATGCGTAGTATATGTGTGTCGTATGAGTCAAGCAAATTCGATGCCATGGACTGAAGAACAAACCGTCGGCGCATTCTTCTAGTGATTATCGTCAATTGAATGCATCCCGGCACTCCGGCAGGACACGGGACCGTCCATCTCGTTGACACTTGAGTGAATTTCACGCATACGAAGCGGGAGTATAGGGTGATTTTCAAGAGTCTTCGCGGTGGGGGCGCACGGCCGTGCGCCCTGTTCGGGGCTTGTACGCCGCGGAGGAAGGGCGGATGCGCTGATCCGCCCCTACCTCGTGTCTACGCCCTCTGCGTTCTCCGCGGTTAAACAAATTCTTCCTCCGCCGCGCAACTGAATACCCCGTAAGCATTCACTTACGGAGGACACCACTGCAATAGTTGCCCCGAACGGGGCAAACCGTGAATAGTCACGCTGTAGCGTGATTCACCCGACGGAAACGAGCATTTAAGGTGAGTTCTTCGCACCCTGAAGGGGTCCTCCATGGAGGCATCAGACGACCCCTTCAGGGTCGTTCTTAATCGCTTGTGTGCCACATCCCATACGCTGAAGCGTATGGCTACTTTTGGTACGCCCTTCGGGCGAAGACTCCTCCCCGGATGGCAGATGGACAAGGCCTGTAGCTGTCCCGCACTTAAGTGAATGCTTACAACACCCCCACATCCATGCTTGACAATTCATGTAATATCAATTAAAAGGATTGAAACCATATGGAGTTGTATTAGAATATGCGCTACATCATCGTAATATTATTGGCAATATTTGTTATTACAACCGTCCCCGCAACCTCCCACGCGTTCGGCCTTCTCAAATACCTCGGGGACGCCGTCGCCAACCAGCTCGGCCTTGACCGAGGCCCCGTTCCCAAAACCTTCCCCAAGAATCCGCAGCAGCGATGTGATGCTTACGGAACCCCTATTCCTGACCACGTATACGCGCCGACGTTTCACCTGCAGGCCGACGGGTTCTGACCGGTCCAAAATCACTGCAATGCAGGAGAATTTATTTGACTTAATCCAATTAAACTAATAGGATCTGCTCCGACGTTAATGTAGTATCTAATGGTTGGAGCTTCCATGACACGGACTGTCCCTCTGAGAAGGCTTCGCTTCCCTCTTCTTCCACTCCTCTTGCTCGTCCTCCCGGCCTTCTTCCTCGGCACCGCTCGTGCCCAAAGCTTGCTGCCGTCCGCCGAAGGTCCATCTTTGCGTGACGCGTTTGCACCGCGCGCGCCCAACTTCTGCGACCCTTCAACATGGTTCGTCTTCTTGCCGGCCTTCCGCGGAGAAGCCAAGGTGAGACCGCTGTTCGTCTATCTCTCGGGCGACGTGCAGGACTCTCAAAGCGGCCTTACGTACTCATTAGGCAGCGAAGTGAGCATACCCAAGCATGTCGTCGTGGTGGAGACCATGGTCAGGGGTCAGATCAGTCCGTTCTCTCTCAGAGTGCACTATGACGCGTACCTCAATCAATTCCGAGGCTCGAACGCTAAGCTCGATTGGCCCGACTGGCGAATTGGCATGGACTTCGACCTGATCGACCGTGGAGCGGTACGTCTCGGCCTCAATTTCGACGTGTATCCGCAGCGTCCCGAGGTCAGCGTCTCGCTGCCCCAGGTCGGCAATGTCGAGTACAGCTTTCCCCGGCCAGCAACGGGCGGCATTCATTGCATCTGGAATCCTGTGGACGTGAGCGGCATGTCGTTGAGTCTTGAAGCACGCGCGCGGCGCTCATTGCGCACCGGCACGAGAATTGACGAAGTGGACCTGGCTGCGGGAGTGAAATCTGCCGGCACTATTCTGGGCAGGGTAGCCGTGCGGGGTGGGTGGCGATATACGGTGATGGGCCTGGACACGTCCGCCTATGAATTTCGGCCCCGCTGGTCCTCGGTGTTTGGAGAAGTCGTCTATTACTACTAGTAGATCGTTTCACAAATACCTTGGCAGTTGAGCTTCGGCATGATGAGGCCGTGAACTACGCAATATGCTTTGTAGGGGCGGGTCTGAGACCCGCCCCCACCCAAGGCGATCGCCGACGACCACGTAAACGCATTTCTGAATCGCTCTACTAGTACCGTAGCGTCCTCACACGAACCCCAAGCGTCATCCGGAAATTGTTGCGCGCCGGCCTCCGTGCCGGCGCATTACATCAAAACTGATCAATTATTGCCGGTACCAAAATAGCCATACTCTTTGAGTCCGCCGGCACAGTCGGGGGTTTACCCGTTATTATTATCCCATTTCCCTCGAAGAGATCCGCCGCTTCTCAAATCGGTGATTTGACAGAAATCGGTCTTCAAGGAACGGGTGCCACTGCTGGGCGAGCCAGTAGTGGCACCCAAGCCCCAATTCCTACGGGTAGGTATCGAATCGAAAGGGACGAAAATTTCGGCAACTGCTCTAGTAGATCGATTCAAAACGTTGTCGTGGGCGGCAGATTTGGGTAGGGGCAGGTCTGAGACCCGCCCCTACGAGGCATATCACGTTGTTTAGTGCCTCGCCCTCCCGTGAGCTTGGTGGCATGGCACTTACGAATCGATCGATAGTATATGCGGGCGACCGGCAGGTCGCCCCTACGATCCTACCGCCGCCACGGTCTCGCTGAATCCCCCTCGCCCTTCGTGCGAGATCACAACCGAATTACTGTTTGTCTTTGATGTCCGCGAGCACATCGACGAACGCGGCAACCTGGGCGGCGGTGGCAAAATATTGCTCCATGAAGAGGCGCAGATCGGCCACGTAGGTCTTGGGAACGAAGATCACGTCGTACGGCTTCACCAGGATTCCGGCGGACATGTCCCCCGCATCCAGCATGCGTTTCAGGTCGAGGCGCCGACCCATTGGCTTGCCGTAAATGTCCTTCGAGATCAGGATGACGCTCGTCAGGTCGGCAGTTGCAGTCTTGTGCCCCCCGGCGAGGGTGATGGCGTGCAGCGCATTGACCGGCTGCCGGATTTCGTACGCGCCGGGATGCTCCACCTCGCCGAGCACGTAGACCTTTCGCGATTTGGCCGAATTGAGGGCCACGGACGCGACCACGTGTTTGAGCGAACCGCTGCGGTAGAGACGATTGACGGTTTGTTCCACTTCAGGCACCGTGGAGCCTGCCGCAATGATGCGATCCTTAAGGAGCGGCAGGTCGATCGTGCCGTCGGGCTTCACGGTGATCTGGGCCTGCTGGCCATTGGTGAGGGTTGTCAGCGATTCCACGAGTTTTTTGATCTTCTCGTAAAAGCTCACCACCGACACCGTGACGACCTTGTAGTTCTTCTTCCGCGCGTCCGAGTCGCCATTCCGGAAGATGTTCGCTTGGCGGAATTTCTGCTCGATCTTCGCGGCAAGTTCATCGGGGGAAAGACCCGCCGCGTTGACCTCACCGATTCCGGGCAACGTAATCATCCCGTCCGGTCGGATCACCACCTTGCGATTGAGTTCCGGATCGAGGATGAACTCAATGTCAATCACGTCGAGCGTATCCAGCTTGTACGAACCCGCGGGTATGCTCCATTCTGTCTGGAAGATTACCTGCAGGACATCGTCAGGCCCGAGTCGATAATTACGGCACACGATGTCAAATGCTTCGGCCAGATCGTGGACCTGAGGACCTTTCGTCGGTCCCGGCGAAGGCCTAAAGGGTGAAGGTGTAAGGCCGATGCACCCTCCAAGGAGGAAGGTGACAAGTGCGAGAGCGGCTGATTTAGCGAGGCGTCGGAAGAGAGGGAGGATGGGCATGGGCCGCGGCACCAACTTAAAGTCTTACTTTAACTTCTTGAGCTACCGTAGCACCATCCTTAATCTTTTGTCAACTCAAATGCGGTGGATTTCTCCTGCCGGCCTCAAGGTTGTTCCATCACGCGAAGTGCGAGCGAGCAAATGTTGCGCCGTCCTGTTCCTGAGAACCGTTTCTCCCTGTCAGTCAGGTCCGCGAGTTTGAGTGCCCACTCGAGAAAACAAGCAGACCTGAAGTAGCTAAGGGCCTGTCGCAAAGTAACCATGGCAACTCACGGCACGTCGTCACCCCGGACTTGATCCGGGGTCCAGAGGAAATTAGGAATCTGGATCCCCGCTTTCGCGAGGATGACGGTAATCACCGCCGGCAAGCTAATTGCCCCGGCGCATCGCAACACTTATTTGGGGACGCTCCCTGAGAGAGTTGCTCTCCTCTGGTCAGCCGAGCACCGACTCCAGGGCCTGGCATACTCGCGATTGAGCATCCGCCGTCATTTCGGAGAATAAAGGCAGGGCAAGGGATTGCGCGCTGACTGCCACGGTGTGTCGAAGGTCACCTGCGACGCGGCCCGGCGCTCTTTGGAACATCGCTTGGCTGTGTACTGGGGGGAAGAAATAGCGCTTGGTCTCGATTTTCTCGGCTTTCAGAGCGGTGATGACTTGTTCTCTGTTAGCTTGCGCTCCGGGCCCGATCAGCAGCGTGAAATAGTTTCCGCTCGTTGTGCGGTCCGCAGGCAGTTCCTGAACTCGGCATCCCGCCAATCGACCAAGCCGCTCCCTGTAAGCGTGAATGAGCCTCACGCGCGTTTCAATCAACTGCTGCGCCCTTCCAAGATTGAGAAGGCCCACTGCTGCGTGAAATTCACTCATCCGAGCCGACAGGCCGTTGAACACCATCTCTCCACCATCAGGGCCCTTCCCATAGTCCCGCATGGCCGAGATCTTTCCCGCCAGCGCATCGTCGTTGGTGGTAACCATACCGCCTTCGAGCGCAGTGATCACCTTGGTAGGACTTAGAGAGAAGACCTCTGCCAGGCCGAATCCGCCTGCCGCGCGACCGCGGTAGGTGGACCCGAGACCCTGCGCGGTGTCACACAACAAGGGAATCCCTCGCTCGGTCGCCAGAGATTCCAGTTGGTCGAGGTTCGGTGGAAGGCCGAAAATATTGACCGGGCAGATCGCTGACGTTTTGGGTCCCAGAGAGCGTTGCACCTGGTCGGGGTCGATGGTCATGGTGCCGGGCAGGCAATCAACGTAAACCGGGGTGAGCCGGTTCCACAACAGCGCCTGCACCGTTGCGGGAAACGTAAAGGACGGCACGATAACTTCAACGTCTGCCGGTAGATCGAGAGCGGCGAACACGAGTATGAGCCCGGAGGTGGCGCTTGACACGGCTACTGCGTGTTTGGCCCCGCACATGCGGGCAACTTCATTTTCAAGGCGTTCCACCAGAGGACCGAGCGTCACTCGGCCGGACTCGCAGGACGCCTGCACGAGAGCCATGACGTCTGCCAGCGGAGGGAGAGAAGGACGCGTGAGTGCGACAGAGTCGGAGGAGGGAGCGTTTATGGGTATTGGCGCCACGTTAAGCAATAATGCCGGTTGAAGTCAAGGCCTTGCGAGCCGTACGCCGCGCCTCTTCACGTCGCGACAGTCCGCACTCCAGGCCATGCTTGATCAGAATGCGGCAGGAAGGACGGGAAATCAATAGAAAAGCCTGTTTTCGTGCATTCATTCAGTCACGATCGGCGTTTTGGTGTGCGCTCTCGTGGCGCAGGCTTTCCAGCCTGCGACTCGTGAGTACTCGCAACCGGCAGGCTAGAAAGCCTGCCCCACCACATCGAACTGAAAGGATGCCGGTGGGGGTAAGTGCATTCTGTTTCCTGCGGGAGCGCAGTCCACCGTGTCGTTGCGAGGAGTGAAACGACGAAGCAATCTCCTGTGGTCAAGCGTGGGAGATTGCTTCGCTACGCTCGCAATGACATCGCCGCCCGGTTCTCTGACCCCACGCAAGTGAACGGTTACCGCCCTGGCGCGGTTCTCCTTGACCGGTCGTGGCCGTTGGTGGTAATGTCCGGCAGACGCTGGTGAAGATGTTGTTTCTGCGGCCTTTTGGCCGTTTTATTGAGGAGGGACCATGGGGCTTCGGACTATATCGATGCTGGTGATTGCGGCTCTCGTGCTGGTGGCCGCGCCTCCGGTACTGCTTGCGGCTGATTGTGGGCCCCGGCCGTGCCTCCAGGACATCCCGATCCCTCCCGGGTCTATCGGCCCTGTTTCCGTTCCGTTTGACGTCCCCATCTGGCCCACGCTGTTGAAAACCGAATTCCACATTCTGCCCTGGGTCAGTTTCGGTCGGGCTTCCATCTGTATCCCCGGGACTGCCTGCGCGCTCGAGATTCCCGCTCCTTGCTTGTCGCTCAAGCCTATTCCCATATGGATACCGTGGTTGAGACCGCTTGACGCAGAATGTAAAGACCCCGCCATCTGCGGCAGGCCCTGACCGCGACTGTGGTCTAATACCGATGCGATTTCAAAGAAGTGATGTGCGCGGGCGGCCGGGGTACCTCCGAAGCGCAGTTAGGCTTGCCGTCCGAAGCGGAGGAGGTATTCGGCCGCCTCACCGCTTCGATGTCGCATTGGTCTAAGCAGCCCAGGGGGAATAAGTGTGCGAAATTCTGCGGCCGATCGCACGCAACCGGCTTCAGTCCTGTGAATCGATCTTCCATCACCCTTCAGCTTGAGCACGCGCTCGCGTTCCTCGTTGAGGACGCGCCATTCTTGCTCCCTTCCCATCGGCACAGAGACGAACTTGTCCAACGAGCGCAGCAACTCCTGCAGGACGCGCGTTCCGCCGGCGAAGTGCTTTGCGTCGGGATACTCGGCGGCACAGGCGTAGGCAAGTCCACATTAATCAACGCGCTCGCTCGGGAGGAGATCTCGAATTCGTCGGAACAGCGGCCGCGCACCGACAAGGCCGTCGTGTACCGTCACCGCGAAACTCCGCGAGGGCTTGATCAAGTCTCGCACCTCGTGCGTTCTCCGGATGCGGTCCACGACAGCGATACTGTCAGAGACCTCATTCTGATGGACCTGCCGGATTTCGATAGCGTCAAACATGAGCACTATGAAGCGGTAACCGCGATCCTCCCTGTTCTTGATTGCGTTGTCTGGGTGGCCAGCCCCGAAAAATACGCGGACGAACGCTTCTATTCTTGCGTCCGCGAGACGGCGATCAACAAAGAGAACTTCACCTTTGTGCTCAACAAGGCAGATATGCTGCGATCGGACGACCCGCAGGAACGCCTCTCCAGGCATAAGGAGTTGCTTGGGGACTTTGTCTTCCGCCTGAAGCACGAGGCGGGTATTGACGAACCGCGCGTGTTCGTGGTGTCCGCGCTTCAGGAATTTCGGGGCCATGATGGCGACCCGGTGCAGGCAGAGGAGTTTCTTCGTTTCAGAAGCTTCCTTATGGCTAGACGAGAGGCGAAAGAGATCGCCTCGATCAAGCTCGGCAACCTGGCTGAGAAAGCACAGCGCCTCTTCGACGAAATCCGAGCCCAGGTTCGTCCCGACGAGAAACGTCGTGCATTGGACGCAATCGCGACGGTTTCGGGCAAAGTTGCTTTCGCTGACAGCAAGCCGGAATTCGTCCTCACGGAGTTTGCCGACCGGCTTTCCGGCTCTGCGTTCCCTATCCTTCTCGCCGGAGATCCTTGCGTTTGGCCGGTTCGGTTGGCGATGAAAGTGCTCGTTTGGGTAAAGTCAGTCGGCCGCACGTCTGTCGGCGATATCCAAGGGGTCCTGCAACAGGCCGTGTCGGCTCTTGGCAGAGGCACTCTCCTTGAGCTGGAAGAGTTCAGCGCCCGAATCGACGCGGAAGTGCTCCTCGCGTTCCGAGAGGCGGCCGTCTTCAAAGAGCGCGTCGCGCCGGAAGAAGTGATCGCTGCCGCGCAAGAGGCGGCGCGGTCGTCCTTTGAAGTGAACGTCACCGCGGCGTGTCGTTCCATCGGGTCGTTTCCGCGACTGCGCCGCTGGTGGCAAAAGCTTATCCTCGCCCTTCCCCTCGTCGCATTGCTCCTCAAACTGACGGGGCTTGAGCGGCTGCAAGGCGGATTCGGCGCGGTGACCGTCACGGGCGTGCTCAACGCCATCTTATCTTTTGTGACAACCCTCTTCAGTGCCGAAGGCTTGACCGCACTCGCGGTGCTGCTTATCTTTGAGGTGCTTTTAGCTCTGTGGCTCGCTTCACGACGGCTGAAGAAGCTCGAAAGACAATCGCGCGCTCTGGGTCGGTCGTGCATCGACGTGCTTCATCAGAGACTCCGATCAGATGCCGAGTCCGCACTCGAAGCGAGGAACGAGATGGTACGTCGGCTGGATCGAGGTCTAAAGCGCCTCGCCGAATTGACGGTCATGTGAGGCTGCGAGTGGAGCTGCTGCGTCTTATCGTGCGCAACATCTTCCGCAATCGCCTGCGGTCGATCCTGACGATAGCCGGCGTTACCGTAGCTTTGCTCTCGTTCTGTATGCTCCGCACTCTGGTAACCGCCTGGTATACAGGGGTAAATTCGTCCGCGCCCGACCGTCTTGTGACCCGCAACAAGGTATCTCTCATCTATCCCCTGCCGGTATCGTACAGGAACAAGATCCTCCAGGTGCGCGACGTTTCGGCGATTGCTCACGGGATATGGTACGGCGGCATATATAAGGACAAAAAGAACTTTTTCGCGCAGTTCGCGATCAGCGGGTCAGAATACCTGAACCTCTACCCCGAGTTCCTCCTGAGCAACGGCGAGAAGCTCATCTTTGACAAGGAGCGCAACGCGTGCATTGCGGGGCAAAAACTCGTCAAGCGGTACGGGTGGAAGATCGGCGACGTGATAACGCTGCAAGGGACGATCTTTCCGGGGAACATTGAGCTGGTCCTTAAGGGTGTCTATCGCGGCGCTAAGGAAACCACCGATGAGACGGCTTTCTTCTTCCGCTATGACTATCTCAACGAGCGAAACCGGACGGCCAAATCGACGTTCGCCGACAAGGCAGGCTGGTTTGTGGTGCAGATCAAGGACCCGGACCGATCTGCCGAAGTCTCTCAGGAAATCGACACACTCTTCCAGAATTCGCTTGCGGAGACGCTCACCGAGACTGAAAAGGCTTTCCAGCTTGGCTTCGTGGCGATGACCGACGCTATCGTCACGTCGCTCAAGGTCATCTCGATCGTGGTCATCGGTATTATCCTCATTGTGCTGGCCAACACAATGGCCATGACCGCGCGCGAGCGCTCGTCCGAATATGCGGTTTTGAAGACCCTCGGGTTCAGGCCGTGGTTTCTTTTCCGGCTCATCGCCGGCGAGTCCGTGGCCATCGCTATCATTGGCGGAATCGCCGCGCTGATTCTTAGCTTTCCTGCTGCGAGGGTGTTCCAGGCGATGCTCGAGCAGTTCGTCCCCGTGTTCGAGGTGGAACCTGCCACTCTTCTGTTAATCGCCGGTGTATCGTTGTTTATCGGGATTGCTGCGGCATTACCGCCGGCGTGGCGGTCAAGCCGGATACCCATTGCCGAGGGATTGGGGCACATGGGTTGAGCGTGCGCGCGTGGGCGCTTCTTCCAGGAAAGGCTCGGTTGCTGCCCGCTGTGTCATGGTTTGGTCCCGACTGCCCGCCTGGTGAGCAGCGTCACTTGCGGTGAATTGGGTGCTGCGCGAACGCGCGGATTCGGGCGGCGCCGAATTGGTCGGTATCCATTTGCTGACACTTCCGAGGAAGAAAAACGCGGGCAAGGACAGGAAGAACGTTAGCGCGAAATAGTAGGCGTATCCTATCTGGTCCGTGGCCCAACCGCTCATGCTCCCCACAAAGATTCCCGGAATCTTGAAGAGTGCGGAAAGGATCGCATACTGGGTCGCCGATGCCTCCTTTCGGCAGATACTCATTAAGAACGCAAGGAATGCGGCTGTTCCGAGGCCTCCGCAGAAGGATTCGATGGCCGAGGCTGCGTAGACTCCCCAATGGCCTGTCAGCGGGTTCCCAGCGACCCACGCGTAGAAGAGATTGCTCACCGACTGCCAGATCCCCAAGAACCAGATCCCGTGGAAGATTCCGAAGCGAGCCATAAACAGACCGCCGGCAAGCGCGCCGACGATGCCCGCAAGCATTGCCAGCGTACCGGTGATGAGCCCGATCTCATTGTCGGACAGCCCGCGATCTATCCAAAACGGCCGCACCATCGGCCCCATAGACATATCACCAAGCTTATACAACAGGATGAACGCACCGACCTGGATCACCTCGCGACGGCCGATAAAGTCGCGCACAGGTGCCAGGAGTGATTTTGCAGAAAACCGGGGCCGCTGAACCTCGACTCGCGGCAGTCTGAACGACAAGAGACAGCATATACCTAGAACAATAGCGGCAGTGAGGAATGTCACCCGCCAACCGGCCCATCCTCCGAGGGCGATGAACAGATTCCCTGCCACCAGGAGAGCCACCCGATACGCCGCTTGCCTGAAACCATTGGCAATACCGAGTTCTGGCGGGTTAAGCAGCTCAATCGAGTATGCGTCAATCGCGATATCCTGCGTGGCGGAGAGCACTGCGAGCGACGCAATACACGCCCACAGAAACGCGTTTGGATCGGTTGGATTCAGACACATAAACAACAGGATGCCGGCGGCTAGTAAGAATTGGGTCGCCCCGATCCAGTGGCGCCGCGCTCCCAGGAAGTCCACTGCCGGCGCCCAAAGAAATTTCGATGCATAAGGAAGACTGAGCAGGCTAAGCAACCCAACGTGGACGAGATCCCACCCGTGACGTTTGAAGTAGACGGGCAGAGTCAGCTCGATAAGGCCCAGAGGGAATCCCTCGGCGAAATAGATGAGCGAGACCAGGAGAAGCTTGCGGTTGAGCGTCAAGGTGTTGTCGGAACTCCTTCACCCGCGGTGGTCAAGGGCACTGCGGGCGGATCATATACTTTGTACCAGAAAAATCAAATGATTTCTTTGTGATTATGACTAAACCATTATTATCTTCTCTGAATTCATTGCAACGCGGCAACATCATGTCTTAATATCTTACATTCACAGCATCGACCGACGCCGCCAATCCTCACGATGATTTCCTAAACCATTGAGAGGTCGTCTCAAAACAAGTGCTGCAACGCGCTGGGGCATTTACCTCGTTGGCGGTGATTACAGTCATCCTCGCGAAAGCGGGGATCCAGGTTCTCAAATCCCTCTGGACCCCGGATCAAGTCCGAGGTGACGATGCGTCGTGAGTTGACACGGCTATTTCGTGACAGACCCTAAGTGCACTCCCTATTTCGGTTGCGTATCTTGCCGTTGGAGATTGCTTCGTCGCTCCGCTCCTCGCAATGACAAGTTCGGACGTGTCATTGTGACTCCGCTGAAAAGCGGGGGAAGCAATCTCCCTCGACCAAAATACGTCACCGTTTTTGTGCCATGGTGTACTGAGTTCCTCACGATCGATATTGGTTCCACCGGGCAGTTGGCTTATAATAGGGTCACACCACGAAGAACCGTCTGACGGAGGGAGATGGTTCCTCCAGGGGAATCGTGCCACAACAGGCAGAGTACCGAGTGATGGCCCAAGACGTACCAATCAATGCCAAAGAAGCCTTGGAGTGCATTCGAGGCCCCATGTCCAACACCGAGGTGATGGAACGGTTCAAGATCACTACCAAAGGCTACGCGGATCTCCTTAAGCAGCTCTTTCGGAAGAAGCTCATTACCGAAGAAGATCTGACGCGCAGAGGCATTTCGTTCACAGTGAGCCCGAAGGTCGAGGACAAGCCTTCACCGCCCCCCGTAATTGCGCCACCGCCACCACCGGAGGACGAGGAGTTCCTCGACACCGCGGCGCTCACCGACATGCTGGCGTTGAAACCGGTTTCGCGCTCGGCCGCCCAAGGATTCGACGACCCCGCTGAGATCGGCTCCCTTGACGACGAAGCCGAGTCCGCCCCGAAGAAGCAGAAGTACAATCTCGCCGGCCTTTTCAAGAAGAGCGGATAGCGGACCCATGTCAATGTGGTTTCAGATTAGTACGATAGCACGACTCACACACACTTGATGCCGGACAATAGAATCCCCCCTAACCCCCATAGGCGTTAAGTTAAGCAGGATTCCAACAAGAACCCCCTCCCTGTCCCTCCCCGTCAACGGAGAGGGAACGCACTTCCCCCCGTTGACGGGGGGATTGAGGGGGGGGCGGTTGACGACAAGAATCTGCACGGAGCAGAAAAGACACGTCCTCGGGGCTGAACCGCCTCTTAACTTAACGCTTATGGGGGACAGGGGGGATTTTGGACGCTGCAGATGTCACTTGTTGGAACGAACATTGGTATCACGAGCCGTCTGAGAGGTCGATTTCCTTCCCTGTTCTGTAGGCGAGCGCCTGAGCCGTTGCAACCAACTTACCGCTATCCGGATCTCTGATCTCGCAAACGTAAGACGACGTTCGCCTCGTCTTATACATTTCGTGCGCGGTCGCCTCGAGGAACGCGGCCCCCGTGGGGGGCGCCACATAGGTGATGCTCACGTTCAAGGCCACGGACAAGATCCCGTGCGCGTTGCAGGCTAACTGGAATGCCTCATCAATGAGCGAGAAGAGCGCGCCGCCGTGTGTCGAGCCGAAGATGTTGGCAAGCTCGGGCCTGGTGCGCATCCGCACCCGAGCGGAGCCTTCACCTATTTCCATCACTTCGATCCCCAGAAGCCCGGCGTACGGCTCTGACAGGGATCGCCTCCGCAACTGATCACAGAATTTCTCGTTCATCCATGCCTCGTCGCCCCAAGAACGGCCTCAACGGCCGGTTGAGTACACTCGGCGCGAGCAAGCCCAGTGACATGAGCAGCTTGGCGAGTTCTTCCATGGACATGTCCAATCTCTGAACGTCGTCCACAGGCACGAGCACATTGAAGCCGGTCGCGGGGATCGGCGAATTTGGTACGAACACGAGAAGGTGCTCTCGGCCGTCTCCTAGAACATAGCGTTCATTGGAGGTGAGCAGCGCAAGCATCTGCAGATTGCCGACCCTGATGTGCACGACGCCGCCGAACCGTTCGGAGCTTCCCTTACCGTTCTGTGCGAAGAGTGCCACAACTTGACCGACCCCAGCGTAAATCTTTCCCAGCAAGGGGATGCTCGAAAGGAGGGAGTCCAACGCTTTGTGGACTCGTCCGACCGTGGCGCGTGTGACCAGGAAGCCGAGCACAATCATGAGGAGGATTACCACGAGGTAGCCCACCACATATCCCACGTAGGGTATGGGCCCGAAGACCGTCGCAAGAAAGCTCCCGAACGAACTGCTCGGGCCTATGTAAGCGTCCGCCACCCGGACGAGCCACCCCACTACGAAGACCGTCACCACCAAGGGCAAGATGGTCGCCGTTCCCGTAACAAACAAACGTATGATTGAGCCTAAGAATGCGCGCATTTTTCAGTCCGGACCTTTTCCTCTCCTCACGCAAGAAGGAGGAAGGCGCCTAAGTACACGACGGCGTGAATACGGTCAGGTATTCCGGGCAGTATTGGTGGGACAGGCATCTTGCCTGTCCAAAACAGGATGACGGGCAAGATGCCTGTCCCACCAACCATTGATTTGACCCCTTTTCGCATCATCCTCAGCCGAGGGCGCGTTACCGTAGTTGCGAAACGGAGCACTGAGCCACCACACGAGATATCGCGCCGCGTCTCCCAGTACCGCGGAGCAAACCCCATTGATCGAGGGAATATATCTTGAAACTACCACGGGGATCGCGTTTCCGCTATAATGATCCCGTCAGGACCCCGTCAGGAAACGGCAAGGATGAACCGATAAGCCCGTCTGCGGGGTTTTTTCTTTTGGTTCCGCACCGCCGCGGGCGCTGTCGGTCGCTTGAGCCAAGCTTTCAGAAATCACCGGAAATATCACGCAGGCATTTTATGTGAAGATACACCCCGGCGACAACTTCCTATCCGGTAAATGGGCTTGCTGTCCACGTGCAGTGCACCGGGCTTCCAACGATCAGCGGACACTCCATCATCCCGAAAATCTTGGGGTCTTTCACCGGGCCCCGCTTTCTCGGGCGCGTTCCGTCCTCCCGGGCGGTCAAGGTCACATACCCGGCGAACACGAAGAAAACGATCAACATCGCGCCGAGAATCATCATCACCCAGTCGCGATCCGTGCGCGTGCGCCTCGGGATGCGGGGCCGGGCTTTTCGGGTGGATTCGTCCACGGTAATTCTCCTACAGTACCGAACTTTGAGCAGTATAGCGGAACTACGTCCCCGTGTCATCGGCGTGGACCGTTGCGGGATAGTCGTTCGGTCCTGTAGGGCTCTTAGTAAGAAGGAAAGGGATCAACCACCACAGAGTCCGCGGAGAACGCAGAGTGTAAGGGCGCATGGTAGAGTCTGTGTGAAAACGCACAGAATGGATGGAAGCGTCGCACGAACGCCCCCTCACCCTAACCCTCTCCCCGAGGGAGAGGGAACCGGAAACCGGCTCCGCAAGCTCCCTCTCCCCATGGGAGAGGGCCGGGGTGAGGGTCACAAACAGCAATTCGAGGTTCAGTCGTGCTACGATTTACAGCATGCCCCGAGTCTTGAGACTGCCGCGCCATGCGCCCCTGCCTCGTCTCTGTGCCCTTTGCGTCCTCAGGGGTGAAACGAAATCCTTCTTCCATCCTGCGTAAGTGAATGCATACGCCGCGGGCGTGGAACGGTTTGCAATTCGGACGCAGCGTGCGTACAATGGGCGTTGTTTCGTCGTTCCGTTCGGCAGCCGAGCGGATACTGTAATATTTAGCGACCCCGCGGACGCGAAGTTGAGGACTCGGGGGCTCACCGCAGTGTGCCCGGAACTGATACGGCTCCGCGCGGGGCAAGAGGCCCGGTTTTCCCTATCAAGCGGTTTGAGTTGCTTTGCCTCACACCGCACAAGCCCGAATTGAACGAGGAGGAAACCATGGATCTCCAGGCATTCGTGAAAGAGAAGATCAAGTGGCTCGGACACGCCAGCTTCCGCATCGAGGGCGACAAGGCGGTCGTCTACATTGACCCGTGGAAACTGAAAGGCGCGGTGCCGGCGGACGTGATCCTCATCACACACAGTCATTACGATCACCTTTCGGAAAAGGACGTGGCTAAGATTCGCAAGCCTACCACCGTGATCATCGGGCCTGCCGACTGCAAGGCGGGCTTCGGCGACGCGTTCAAAGAAATATCAGTCGGTAAGACCCTCTCGGTGAATGACGTCACTATCGAGGCCGTGCCTGCTTACAACACCGACAAGGATTTCCATCCCAAAAAGAACAAGTGGGTGGGGTACATCGCAACTGTGGACGGCGTGCGCATCTACCACGCGGGGGACACCGACGTAATCCCGGAAATGTCCACATTCAAACCGGACGTGGCACTCGTTCCCGTCGGGGGAGTTTACACGATGACGGCCACACAAGCCGCAGACGCGGTCTCGCAACTCAATCCCAAAGTTGCGGTACCGATGCACTGCGGAGATATCGCGGGGTCGTTCGAAGACCGCCACACCTTGAGCCGCAAGGCGAAGGTGCCCGTGGTGGTTCTCGACCCTACAGAATAATTTCGGAGAGAAATTCCAACATATGACCAACATTTCACAGGAAACTGAACCGACCACGCAGGTCCGCGTGCGATTCGCCCCCTCCCCCACCGGTTATCTTCACATCGGCGGTGCGCGGACCGCTCTTTACAACTGGCTTTGGGCACGCAAGAACGACGGTGTCTTTGTTCTGAGAATTGAAGACACCGATCTGGAACGCTCCACCGAAGAAGCCGTTCAGCAGATCCTCGACGGACTCACCTGGCTCGGGCTGGACTGGGACGAAGGCCCCTATTTCCAGACCGCGAACGCGGCCAAACACATCGAGAGGGCTAACCGGCTTCTCGAAACGGGCCACGCGTACCGGTGCTTCTGTACTAAAGAAGAGCTCGATTCACAGCGCGAGGCCGCTGAAGCAGCCAAGATTGCGTACACCTACGACGGCCGATGCCGTCGGCTACCTCCCGAAGAAGTCGCCCGCAGAATCGAGGCCGGCATACCGTATGTCATTCGTTTTGCCACTCCGCGCGATCCCGCGGCGGCCATTGCGTTCGACGACCTCGTGTACGGCAGAGTCGAAAAGCGCTGCCTGGATATTGAAGACTTCGTCATCGTGCGCTCGGACGGCCGACCTCTTTACATCCTCTGCAACGCGGTGGACGACGAGCAGGACCGGATCACCCATGTCATCCGGGGAGCCGACGGCATCGCAAACACCCCTAAGCAAATCCTGATCTACAAGGCGCTTGGGATAAAGCCGCCGATCTTTGCTCACATGCCTCTGACGCTCGACAGCAAGCGCACCAAGCTATCCAAGCGCCGTCACGGCGAAGTGGTTACACTGGCATACTATCGGGAACGTGGATTCCTACCGTGGGCGTTGTGCAATTTCATGGCTCTGCTGGGATGGTCTTCGCCGGATGGGAAGGAGTTCTTCACCCGAGAAGAGCTTATCGAAGTGTTCGACCTGTCGCGCATCAATCGAGCGAACTCCGTCTTCAACTACGTCCCGGGCGACGAAAAGAACTGGACCGACCCGAAAGCCATCCACTTCAACGCGACCTACATCCGAACCATGCCGATGAAGGAACTCCTGCCGTACGTGAAGGCCGAACTCGTGGAAGCGAACATTTGGCAAGACTCCTTTGACGGCGAGCGCCGGGAGTGGTTCAGCCGAACCGTCGACCTCATTCGCGCCAGGTATCACACGCTGAAAGAGTTTGCCACCCGCGGGCGGTGTTACTTCAGTGACGAATTCGAGTTCGACGACGACGCTGTGAAGAAAAACCTCGTCAAGCATCCGATTTTGCGGGAACTACTGCCTGAACTTGCGGACCGGCTGGCGGAATTGACCGCGTTCGATCACCAGAGCACCGAGGAGGCATTCCGTTCGTTCGCTGAAGAAAAGGAGGTCAAGGCGGGAATCGTGATCAACGGCGCTCGGACCGCGGTCTCAGGAACGTCGGTGGGACCGAGCCTTTTCGAGATGCTCGAAGCCTTGGGGCAGGATCGTGTCGTGGATCGCTTGAGAAAAGCGCCGGCGCTTATACCCGCGGGTTGATTTTGATGTGATGCGATCCCACGGCGCTCGAACGAAAAAAAAAAGCCCGACCGTGGCAGTCGAGCTGGGAGTCGCGGTCAAGCGGCCGGGCTCATGAAACGCAAGGGCCGATGAGAGGGTGAGGGATTCCTATGATCGTCCGTTGGGTGTCGGACCTTCCGGATCGCCTTTCAGAAGCACGCTCCGGATCGGACGACATCGGTTCAACCTTTTCCTCACTCACCGGCCTAAGTCAGTGATTGATCAGAAGATGAACCCGGCAGCCACAAAGCCGCCTTCGACAGTGTTGGAGAAGAGAAGCTCCGTCTGCGACTTCTTGTAGCTCACGTATCGGTAACCGCCCTTCATGTAGCCCGCCCTACCGCAGTTGAGCGGTATCGAGAAGCGGAGTCCTGCTTCGACATCATAGCCTTCCACGTTATCGAGGAAGATCACAGCAGCCTTGCAGTCCATAGACAGGGTCCCGCCATTGGGCGCTGTACGGATGCACCTCTGGAAGTCCAGTCCGATGACTGCGGAGTCGCCGCCCTGGCTGAAGATGCCGGTCCACCAGCCGCAGGTTTGGCAGTTCACGGTGATCTTGTCATCGGTGTGGACCCAGCCTCCCGAGATACTCACCAGCCCGGAACAGGTCTTGAGCGCGTCATACACAAGTTCCAGTCTTTGATACTGATGCTGCCACTGGGTGTTGATGGGGAGGCCCGGAGTGATCCAGAAGCCGCCGCTCCACCAATTGGAGCCGAACAGGAACTGTCGTGTCGGGTTCGTGCCGCCGTTAAACTGGTTACCGAGGATCGTGTACCGCAGACCCCAGCTCGGGCGGAACTGATACTTAGCGGTGAATTGCAGCATGGTCCCGTGCGCTGGCACCCCGAGGTCGTCGTTGAGGTCGGCCTCGTTCGACCAGCCCCACCATCCACTGAACCACGGTGAGACTCGCGGGTAACCGATGGTGCCTCTCACACGTCCTATGATAACCTCGACATTCATGTCCCATTGCCCCGCCATGGGCTTAGGTAGGATGCACGGCGGAGTGTAGGCATAGTATGCCTGCGGCGCGAGCGCCTTAACCTTGGTAATAGGTCCCGCGGGCGGCGGATATCCGTATGCTGCCGGTGGAGGCAACATGGGGCGCGGAGCAACGGTGGCACGTGCCGCTTTGGCCTTAGTGTGGCCGGCCGCGGCAGCCGCGCTGCTGTTGGGTTTGAGAAGGATTTCGAGGGACTCCTGCGGGTCAGCAGCCGCTGCGTAGTTGGTTGCGGCAAGCGACACGAAAAGAACTAGACATACCAATGGCGTAGAGGGTGTTCTTCTCAACATACCCTTCCTCCCAGCTCGAAATGTTGGAGATTGCATTAATAACCCCCTGATTTTTTGTCAAGCAAAAAATGAATTTTCTTTCAGGAGGTTGAGATAATTTATTAGAGCCGATTCTTATGAAATAAGTATCACCTTGATTTCACTAACTATTGAGGACCGCGCGCGTACGCGCCTCATTCCCCCCGCATCACCCCCGCCTTGACACCCGACCTGTTATCGGATATCGCTCATCCAGCCGATAAATCAGGCGAATCCGGCCGCCTTCGCGCCCAGGGGATTTCGCCCCGTGACCCCGTCTCCAGTGCGATTTTTCTGGCAATATGAAGCAATTTCAATGGAGAATGTAGATATGCTTAAGCTCATTCTGGAGTACTCCCCCTGTCCACGCTCTTGCCCTCTTGCGACCCGGCGCACGCGTCGCTGGCGACTCTTCGCGTACGCGGCAGCACTCCTCTTTCTCCTTGGCGCTTTGTGTGGCCCCTCTTCCGCATACGCTGCGGGGTCTCCTGAACTCAACCGCCTCCTCGACGAGGCGATCCGCCGCGAATTGCCGCAGACTTTCGCGATTTCCCTCTTGGTGGCCGATGCACGCTCCGGCGCGGTGCTTCTGGAAAAGAATCCGGATCTGCCGCTCGTGCCTGCCTCCACCATGAAGGTCGTCACCAGTTGGGCGACCCTGGCAGCGCTGAAGCCTGATTTTTCGTTCGTCACTGAGGTTTTGGTGGACAACCTCAAGGGTTCCACCGCGCGAAACATCTATCTCAAGGGATCGGGCGACCCCTATCTGGTGAGCGAACAGCTTTTTGCGCTTACGCGGGAGGTTCGTGACGCGGGGCTGAAAGAGATACGCGGGGACGTCATTGTGGACGACTCCCACTTTATCCCTGACAAGCCATTAGATGAACAGGAGGAGTTGGGCACGCGATCGTATCACGCGCCGTACGGCGCCCTATCCCTGAACTTTAACTCGATGAAGATCACCGTACATCCGGGACCGAGGCCGGGCGAGCCCGCAAGAGTGCTCGTTGACCCCCAGTCCGAGTACGCTACGATCAAAGCCGCGGTGGAAACGGTCGAGGGCCGTCGCGGCGCGGAATTATCGATCCAGAAAGAGTGCACTCCGACAGGTCGGGACGTCATCCGAGTTTCCGGGCAGATAGGCGTCAAGGCGGCCTCCAAGAGCCGATACGTGAACGTCAGCACTCCCAGTCTGTATACCGGAGAAGTCTTCAAAGAATTCCTTCTGCGCGAGGGGATCCGCGTCTTCGGCAAGGTCGTTCGCGGCAAAGTCCCGGCCAACGCGACGTCGTACGTGAAGTTCCGTTCCCCGCCGCTTGCGGTCGTCGTGTACTGGCTGAACAAGTTCAGCAACAACTTCATTGCGGAGCAACTCAGCCTCGCGCTCGGCGCGGCCGCGTACGGCCCGCCCGGAACCAGGGAAAAGGGCCTCTCCACCATACAAAAGGGGCTGGTGGACCTCGGAATTGACGAAGGACTCTTTGCGCTCAGTGAAGCCAGCGGTCTTTCTCGGCAGAACCGCCTCAGTGCGTCAGTGCTGGTGCGAGTACTCCTCGCTGCGGCAGCGGATTTCTCCTGTTCCGGCGAGTTCGTTTCGTCTCTCGGCATAGCGGGAGCCGACGGGACGCTCAAGGAGAAATTCACCGATCCGTCAATGAAGCGCCGTATCCGGGCGAAAACGGGAAATCTCAGAGGCGTCAATGCGCTGGCAGGATATGGGTTGTCGCGAGACGGCCGAATGGTCGCGTTTGCGGTCATCGTTAACAGCCTGAAGAACGGCGCAAACTTCGTCGATCACGGCGAGAAGATCATGCGCGCTGTGCTGGACATGCCCCTGGCTGGCCGATGAGCGCGGAATCCAACGCCCATTCCAAAATCCTTGTCATTTTCAATTCCCCGCTGATTGGGCAAGAATTGACTCTTGGGTGCCACTGCTAGCTTGCTAGCAGTGCTCTTCAGAATGCACTGCTGGACGAGCCAGCAGTGGCACCCGTTCCACCGAGACTGATATCAGACCACCAAATTAAGCGGCAATCGCTCTCTTCGAGCAAAAAAACGCACTCTCTGCGGCACTGGTTACGCTTGTGGCTCTCGCTCGCCAAGCAGAGAGTGCTTGAGTCCCTTGGAGATGCGTACGCGCACCAAATCGCCGGGTTGAGCGGGGTCCGAGGCGTCCAGATTCACGATCTTATTGGTGCGTGTCCGGCCGAAGGGTTGGCCGGCGCCGTCCCGACGTCCCTCGATGAGGACCTCTTCTACGGCGCCGACTGCCGATCGGTGATAGTTTTCCGTGATGCGGTCCTGGATAGCGTGGACCTCTGCCAGGCGTCGAGCTTTGACTTCCTCGTCCACCATGCCGGTCATGCGAGCGGCAGCTGTCCCCGGCCGGGGAGAATACTTGAACGAGAAGATCTGGTCGTAGCGTATCTCTTCCAACGCTGAACAAGTCTGCCCAAAGTCCTCTTCGGTCTCGCCGGGGAAGCCTACAATGATGTCCGCAGTGATGGCCACACCAGGGCAACGATCACGCAGCGCGCGCACCTTGCCCAGGTAATCTTCCCGTGTGTACCTGCGCCCCATTGCCTTGAGGACCCGATCGGAGCCGCTCTGAAGCGGCAGATGGATGTGCTCGCATACCGAGGCGAGCCCTGCCATTGCCTCAACGAGGTCGCTGTCGAAGTCGCGAGGATGCGAAGTGGTAAACCGCACTCTCGCAAGGCCCTCGATGCGGTCTAGCGCCTCTAGCAGGCCGGGGAAGGAGGTACCATCGCCCCGATCCTTGCCGTATGCGTTGACGTTCTGCCCCAGGAGAGTCACCTCTCTGACTCCCCGATCCACAAGCTCGCGAACCTCCTTGATCACTTCCGCGGCAGCGCGACTCTGTTCCGGCCCGCGTGTGTACGGCACCACGCAGTACGTGCAGAAGTTCGAGCAGCCTTGCATAACCGTGACGTATGAGCAGACCGGGCTGCGGCCCTTATTGGGCGCGTGGAGGTGCAACGATGTGACATCGTCCGCGAATTCCGTGGACTCGATGCGGCTGCGGTCGGTACGGATCTGCTCGATCAAGGCCGGCAAGTCACCGACGTGGTGCGTGCCCACCACGAGGTCCAGATGCGGGGCCTTCTTGAGTAGCACGCTCTTCTCCTGCTGCGCGACGCACCCCGAAACCGCGACGATCATGTGCGGATTTCTTGCTTTGGCGTTCTTGAGCTTGCCCAGCGCGCTGTAAACCTTGTGTTCGGCCTTTTCTCTTATCGAACAGGTGTTGATGACCACCACGTCGGCCCGCTCGGGAGACGTCGCGGCCGAGAGTCCCATTTGTTCCAACAAAGCGGCCATCTTTTCCGAGTCATGCTCGTTCATCTGACAGCCGTAGGTTTCTATGAAGTACGTCCCGTGATGCACTGTTCCCTTCCACTAACGCGTTTCTCGGACTTCATGATGGAGCGGTCCGCGCAAAGAGTCAACAGGCCTTTGCCGTAACCGTCACGTGGATTATGGCAAGAAAGAAGAAGATCAATCACCGCAGAGTTGGCAGAGATCGCTGTACGGCGCGGACCCTTGTGTCCGCCCTTCGTCAACAGAGTACAAGCCCCGAACAGGGCGCACACGCGGGAAACTGTCTCAAAAGTCCTCGAAAGGGTGGCATCGTAGCACGATTACCCCCTCACCCTAACCCTCTCCCTGAGGGAGAGGGGACCGGCAATCGGCTCCACAGGCCTCCCTCTCCCCTTGGGAGAGGGCCGGGGTGAGGGTGATGAAAAGGGACACAGGCATGATCGTGCTACGATTCTCAACTCCACGCGGGTTTTGAGACAGCCTCGCGGGTGCGCCCCTACCTTGTCGCTGTACCCTCTGCGTCCCCTGTGGTGAAACGGAATTCTATTTCCTCCCCGTGTAACTGCATACCTTTGCCGGTTAGGAGTTCCCATTGGATAGCCCATGCCGGCGTCGGCCACCGAACGCGCAACTCCTAATCTGAAGCCATCTTTCCACTGGTGCGTAAAAATCACGCATCGCGATTGAACCATGATTCCACAGCCTTACTCGAAGATCCAGCCGGGTGCCCGATTTTCAGGAGCGCGTATAACCACCACTGATTACTGATGAATCAGGAGTGACATGTCCCCGCGCCGAAAATTTGAACATTGCCGAGGTTGACCTGAGAAAAAAATCACCAGCCGCGTTCCGCGCGGGCGTATTGCTCTTCGCGGTCGAAAACGGGAAAACCCGCTCTAGCAGGCAAAAAAAAGCCCGCCTTACTGTAAGGTGGGCTGAGGGTATGGTTAAAGGAGTCGTTGTTCACCCTATAAGAGTGCAACTCGCGTGCCAAAGTTCCCGGTCGCCATCATTTTGTTCCGGGTCGGGCATGGACCCGAGACGGCTATTTCGCAAGTACGGTCGCGCACTTTTCGTGGTGGGATTGCGGCTCTCGCCATCCTTCATAGTGGGGCCGGCCTCCGTGCCGGTCCTTGACTAATGGCCGGCAGAGACGCCGGCTCCACTAATCATCCAAGAGTTCTCATGCAACTTCCGTCACCATATCGGTGAATTGATACACAAAGACCGCGAGCCGTCATGACCGACAAACTTCGCATCAAAGGCGTGCATTGCTACAGAAGCTTGTCCACGTCGGCCATCAGGCCGCGCACGGCATTTGCGGATCGTTCGAACGCGGCCTTTTCCTCCGCGGTGAGGTCCAACTCGAGGACGCGCTCCACACCCGACGCGCCGAGGACCGCAGGTACTCCGACGAAAATTCCCTTCTGCCCGTATTCGCCGTCAAGGTACGCGGCAGTAGGAAGCACCCGCTTCTTGTCTCTCAGGATCGACGCGGCCATTTGTACCGCGGACGCGGCGGGCGCATAGTACGCGCTCCCCGTCTTGAGCAGGCCAACGATTTCCGCTCCACCGTCCCGTGTACGCTGAACGATCTGTTCGAGCCGTTCGGGCGAGATGAGCGCGCCGAGTGGAATGCCGCCCACGGAGCAGTATTTCGTGAGTGGCACCATCGTGTCGCCGTGGCCTCCAAGCACGAGAGCATGTATGTCTTCCACGGACACGCCCAGTTCCATCGCCACGAAGCTCCGGAACCTGGCGGTGTCGAGCACGCCGGCCATGCCGACGACCCGTCGCGGGGAGAAGCCCGATTTCTTCCACGCAGTGTACACCATAGCGTCGAGTGGATTGGAGATGAGAATCATGATCGCGTCCGGAGACACTGCCGCAGCCTTTTGGGCGACCTCCCCGACGATCTTTACGTTGGTGGCGAGCAGATCGTCCCGGCTCATGCCGGGCTTTCTGGCGATACCTGCAGTTATGACGATGAGGTCGCTCCCGCGGGTCTCTTCGTAATCGCCCGTACCCACGACCATGGTGTCCACACCGAGGACCGGCGTCGTCTCAAACAGATCGAGCCCTTTGCCCTGGGGCACACCGTCGATGATGTCCACCAGCACGACATCACCCAGCTCCGCAGCAGACGCGTATGCCGCGACGCTTGCTCCAACGTTTCCTGCCCCCACCACGGTGATTTTGGTCCTTCGCATTCCTCCACCCTCCTGCCTAAGATCGGAATGAGCCGTCGCCGGGAAGCGGGGCATATCCATCGTTCCCGCACTTCGCATCGGTGATGATCGCAGGAATGACGCGCTGTCGCTCCCGAGAATCGGTCAACAATTTGCGTAATCACAGTATGTATACGAAAACGCTCGTGGGGGTGAAGTCTTTTCGTGAGAGAGTAACAACCACTCACTTTCGCGGGGGATCTCCACGCAGGAAAGAAGGCGAGCAATCATCGCAGAGTTTGCACACTGTAGGGGCGCACGGCCGTGCGCCCTGTTTGAGGCTCGTGCGCGGTTGATGAAGGGCGGACACGCGGGTCCGCCCCTACCTCCCTCTTCGCTATCCGGGTACTCCGCGGTATAGCAGAATTCGGTCTCATTCCCGGCTGACCAAATGGATAGAGCGAGTGGTCGATCCCGGCAGGAAAAAACAAACGGGGCGCGCCAGCGATGGCCGCACCCCGTTCTGGTGTCTCCCCCCCGCTTGCTGGAGTCGATCGCGAGCGATGACTGGGTTTGTCGGCTCGGACGCCCCAACTACTGGATACGTGTTTTGTGTCGGACGCGCTTGCATGAGCGATGCCATTATGTGGACACGGCTCCAAATGGAGCGGAAACGGTAGTAACTAAGGTCACATGTAAACGGATGCGCGGACTGCAGGTGGGTAGTACGTCGGAGAATTACGCGGGCGGTTTTTGAGCGCTTTCGCTCACGCAAGGGGTGGTCGCTGCGATATGGCCCTGATATTCGCATGTTGATGTCGTGCGATATCGCTCTCTCTTGACCCTTTGTGAGCGTTATCGCTCATTCATCTCCAGCTTCTCCATGTGCCGTGCCAAAGCAAAACGCGACAACCCCAGCACTCGCGCAGCCTCGCGTTTCTTGCCGCCCGAACGCCTCAGCGCTTCCTCGATCATCGAACGTTCCATTTCCGCCAGAACGTCATGCAGCGGCCGCCCTCGCGTCAGGCTCACTCCAGCTGCCCGATCCACCGCGTCGATCGATTCCGGCCCGAGGTGCTCCGGCCTCACCGTGCTACCCCGAGAGAGAATCAGCGCCCGTTCCAAGACATTGCGCAGTTCTCTCACATTGCCCGGCCAGGAATAGCTCATGAGCATATCGAGCGCGTACGGATCGATTCGTGGGAGGCGCGGTAGCTGCAGGTCGGCAGCGATGAGCGATCCCAACTCTTTAACCAGGATCGGGATATCTTCTGTCCGCTCTTTCAGAGAGGGAACGCGTATGGAGAGGACGTTGATCCGATAGTAGAGGTCCATTCGGAAGCGTCCTTCGTTCACCTCTTGCTGAAGGTCTCTGTTGGTAGCCGCCATGAGGCGTGCGTCCGTGGTAACGCTCTTCTCGCCCCCCACACGTGTAAACTGGAAGGTATCGAGGAACGTGAGCAGCTTTGCCTGCACGAGCAGCGGTAGCTCACCGATTTCATTGAGCAGGATGGTCCCGCCTTCCGCCAATTCCAGGAGACCCCGTTTGCGGCGCACGGCACCCGTGAACGCGCCGGGCTCGTGGCCGAAAAGCTCCGACTCGGCAAGATCGGGCGGTATGGCAGCGCAGTTGATGGCATAGAACGGCCCGCTAGTGCGTCGCGATTGTTCATGAATTCGACGCGCAAGGTAGTCCTTGCCGCTTCCGCTCTCCCCCGTGAGCACGACGATGCTTTCGGTCTGCGCGGCCAATCGAGCAGCTTCGAGGCTCGATCGCATCGCGGCCGACGGATATTCATGCTTTATATCGACCGACGCGGAGGCAATTTCGGGGTTCTCTCTGATCTCTCGACCGATCGCGCAGATTCCCGTAATCTCTCCCGAGGCGTCACGCATTGGAAACCGAACGAGGTCGAGTTTGATCGGACGGTTGCCGATCACGATACTATGTTCCGATTCGACGGTCTGGCCGCTGAGCACGCGTGCTTCGAGGCGTTCAGTTTGCCCGGCATACTCGTGGTCAAAGAAGTCTCGATCCGTCTTGCCGATGACTTCGTCGAGAGATAGCGCCAGCAGTTCGGTAGACGCTCGATTGAGATCAGTGTAGCGCAGTTCCTTGTCCTTAAAGAAAATGAAGTCAAGAGCATTCTCGAACAGGCGCCTAAAGCGCTTTTCACTCTCGAGAAGCGCTGCTGTGTGTTTCTGCACTGTGGCTTCCAAATTTGCCAGGTGATGCTTGACCGTGTCCTGAGCCTCTTTCATCTTGAGTAAAGATGCCATGCGGACTTGAAGCTCCAGTCTGTCCACCGGTTTGGAGATGAAATCGTTTGCCCCGGCCTCCGCCGCGCGGAGACGATCTTCTTTGGCCGTGAGGACCGTGCAAATGATGATCGGTACGTCACCGCAATCCAGGTCCTCTCGCATCTGGGTGACAACGTCAAACCCACTCATGCCGGGCATGAGTACATCCATGAGCACGAGATCGACATCCTCGCGCAGCTTCGCGAGAGCCTCATCCCCATCCGTAGCAATTTCAGCCGCGGACCCGAGTGATTCAAGCAGATTCACCAACAGAAGGCGACTTCTCGGGTCGTCATCCACGACCAAGACACGCTTCGGTTGCGTCATGGATTTCCTCCGGTCGCTTGATGCTCCCTTTCACGAATGCAGTGATGCTCGTGTTCTGATGGTCTCTGGGTGATTAGTGGGACAGGCGTAGCTGCCGGCCACGAGTCCAGGCGCAGTAAGGAAAGATCGTCTCGAATACCCGCATAATTGCTACCCTCGTAACACCATCCCTCCTCACCCTCAGGGAGAGGTACCCGAAAGACCGCTCTGTACACCTCCCTCTCCCTCTGGGAGAGGGCCGGGGTGAGGGTTGCACACACTGCCGGTGACTTAAGGGCATTTAGTGTGGGGAAGGCTTTCTAGCCTGCGATTCATTTGCCTGAAAGATCGGCAGGCTAGAAAGCCTGCCCCACATTGGAAATCCAAAACCGAACTCTTAAGTCACAAGCATTGAGGGTTGCACAACCCCATTCGAGGGCCGGTCGCGTTCCAACTCTCAACATCTTCCCAGGTGTGACACAGCAGGACCTAGGATGAGGGGTGGGCCCTCACAAGAAAACCTCTCAGCACGCTGCGCAGCGTATCCAAATCAAGGGGCTTCGTGACGTACGCGTCGCAACCGGCCTCGAGAGCAGTCTGTTCGTCCCCGCGCATGGCGTGAGCCGTGACCGCGATAACGGGGATATGAGCCGTTCGCTCGTCCTGCTTCAGGATGCCCGTTGCTGTGAGTCCATCCATGCCGGGAAGTTGGATATCCATGAGTACCGCGGCAGGGCGATTCGCGGCCGCCAGCGCAAGACCTTCGTGCGCGTTCCTTGCCTGGAGGACTGCATATCCTTCACGTTCGAGTGTAATTGTGACCAGCCGCATATTGGCCTCGTTGTCTTCCACGACCAATACGGCCGGTCGGCCCGGCCTGCCTCCGGACAAGGAATCAATCGGTTCCGGAGACCACGCTTCTCGTTCATCTATCGACGTCGGCTGCCGCGATCGCGGCGCGAAACCCACCGCCTCGATCGGGATCACAAAAGCGAATGCGCAGCCTTTGCCTTCTCCTTGGCTCTCCACCCAGATACGGCCTCCGTGCAATTCCACCAGCTTCCGAGTGAGGGCGAGCCCCAAGCCGGTCCCTTGCCAGCATCTGGAAAGTGACGAATCCACTTGCTCGAATGCCTCGAAGATCCTGTCGCGGTCTTCGGATTTGATACCGATTCCCGTGTCTGCCACCGTCACCACCAGGCCCTCGCCATCCAGTTCGGCTGACAGCGCAATGGTCCCGCCATCGGGGGTAAATTTGGCAGCGTTGGACAAGAGGTTGAACAGGACCTGCTTGACCTTTACTTCATCAGCACGGATCAGCGTGCCTTCCAGATCGTCGGGGATGGAGAGTTCGAGCCGTAGTCCGTGCTTGTACGCATTTTCCTTGATCATCACGAGACAGCCCTCGAGCAGGTTGCCAAGGCTTACTTCGGACAGGTGGAGCTTCATCTTGCCCGCTTCGACCTTGGCGAGATCGAGGATGTCGGCGATGAGCCGAAGAAGATGCCGGCCCGCGGCGGCAATCTCTTTGGTGAAACCTTGTTGTCGTTCGTTGAGGCCCCCGAACGCACGCTCTTCGAGCAGGTCCGCAAACCCGATGATCGCGTTCAAGGGCGTCCTCAGCTCATGGCTCATGTTGGTGAGGAATTCGCTCTTTGCCGCGCTTGCAGCTTCGGCTTCGGCTCTGAGTTGCTCCGCCACTCGCAATGCCGACTCAAGCTCCCGAGCCAATTGTTTGCGGTCGCTGATGTCCCGGACCGTGGCCAGAATCAGGTCCTTGCCTTCCAGGCGGATCTTCCGCATGAATACGTCCGCATCAATAATCTTTCCATCGCCCGGACGCTCGATCTGCCACTCGTAGCTCTTGATCTCGCCTTGCAGGACCTCTTGCCAGATTTCTCGCAGTGATACCGCCTGATTGACAGGCCTGTAGCATTCCGCGGATTTTATGTTCCACAAGAGGTCCTCGTCAGTCAGACCGAAGACTTCCTGAATCCGGTTGTTCATCTGTTCGATGTGCCCGTCCGCGTCGTGCACGATGATCGCATCACTGACGCTGACGAAAAGACTCCTCAGCGCGTCTTCTGCCTCGGCAGACATCTTCATGATTTCGGGTCGTTCCGAGATTACCCGAGTAACGGCCACCACGCCCTCAATGGGAGGGTCCGGCTGATTGGCGAGCGCTGACTCCAGATACTGCCACTCACCCTGCTTGTCCATGTGGCGAATGCGGATCATTTCGGTCGTCCCACTCGGACTCGTATGGAGGCGATTCATCTTTCCGGTCATGACCATTATCTGATCCATGGGAAGCAAATTGACGCGCGGTATGGTCTTCCATTCTTCCACGGTGAAGCCCGAATGCCGCTCGATCGCTTTGCTAACAAACAATATGCGGCTGTTCCTGTCGAGGACCTCAATCACATCGTCAGCGCCGTCGAGCACGGCTTGTAGGAAGTCCCGGCTCTTGACGGCTGCATCTCGTTCGGCTTCCAACTCGGCGCATTTCCGCTTCAATACATTGAGTTCGGCCGCCATTTGAACCGAGTCGCTGTCAGAATGGTGCATGATCACCTGCCGCGAATGCGTTCGGGATTTCTCAAAAATCTACCGTAAGGGCCGCTTCAAACGCGAAAACGGCATTCACCGATCGGTTCGGATTCGTTCCGAAAAAGTTCCCCGGCCCCGGCGTTTTCCACCCGTACACCGACCGGTCCACGCACGCGTAGGAAAACCACTTCCCAGGCCGCCAGACACCGAATGTTCCCCTGAGAGTGTAGTTCTCAAGCAGCTTCCACCCGAAGCCCCAGTCGATTTCATAACCCAGGTTCCGGTCAGGGATGTTCGGGACGTCCTCAGCGAAGCGATCCATCTCATTATATTCCACCCGACCAGTGAACCGGGCCGTCGGGATAGAATACTCCGGCCGGATGAACCCCCATCCATATCCGTTCGACACCCGATCCGCCCACAGAAACGAGCCGTATAGATTCAAGTTCGAGGCCAGGGAATAATCCACCCGGGCTGCGTACACGTTCGCGTCGGTCATATACCCGTGATTGCTGTCCAGAGCGAAAGTGTTGTTGCCTCCGCCGTAAGAGTAGGAGAGGAGATAGCTGTAAGGCAGGAACACGCTGACGTTGCTCAGCTGGTGAACGAACCGGAAATCCCCTTGCCGGTCGATCCGCACTCCGTGCCGTCGATCAGATCCGCCGAGCCAAGCCCACAGCAAGCTCACTTTGAACGGACCTGCGTATGCGCCGAATTCCGCGGCGCATCGCTCACTCTCGACATACCATGGGGCAAACAGGCTCCTGAAGCTCCCGTCGGGCAGTAATCCCGAATTGGAAGAAAGCCAGCGTTGGTTTCGAGTCAGACCGCGGACCAATGCGAACTCTCCATTGAAGAACAACCTGCCGTTGTTGAACTTCATGTATATGGTCCCCCACACCACGTTGGTGTCCGACGGAATCAGACCGTAGCGTCCGGTCGGAAACGGCCCGTCCACTCCCTGGAAAGGCATTGCCTCCGGTCCGCGACGGAAGGTGAAGTGTCGGACGACAGCGCCTACTGAAACCGGTCCTTCGTCGTACGTGACACCGGCAGCGAGTTCTACAGGTCTAATCGCGTTCTTGTCGGCCTGCGCGTAATACTCTTCACTTGCTCGCATCCAAGGGGCAAGACCCACGCCAAGACGAAGAGGACCGTAGTTGGTCATAAGGAGAATTCCCACCGCGTCCGCGTTGTCCGCGCCATCGGCTATGAGCCCCATTCCAAAAGGTCCGGGCCGCTTGCCGACAACCACTATCCCCCACGGCGTGTGAGCGGACACCCACAGCGTGTTCCAATAACCGGGCGAAAAGGAACGAGCAATTCCCGGAGAGCGCGTGTCCGCGTACATCGACTGAACCAATTCTCCCTGGCTTGTTGGCGCCATCGGATCGGCCCACGACCCGATGCGATATGAGCCTCGTATGCGGATGGCTTCGTTCAAGCGAAACTCAGGGAAGATGTCCATGCGCATTCTGAGCATGGCCAGATCAGAGCCCGACGAAATCTGGCCGATCTCTCTCCCCAGCCAGCCGTTCATGGATGCTGCGCTTCCGGGCGACCCCCCGTACCCCAAACCGCCGTCCGAGTTGTCCGTGTCAAATGGGCCAAAGAAGCCGTTCGCGCCGAGTTGCGCGTACATGCGGTATTCCCACCTGAAGTCGCTTTGCAGGCCGAAATGCCACGCGTTCACCACTTCGAGAGCACCGGCGGCCGCCAAGCACAACCACGCGCACACCGCAGCCACTTGCACACGGCGCATGCTCACCCCGCATACTGCTTGTGGGATCGTTCAAGACAATGACTCGATCGTGTTCTTATAGCAGTATCTTTGGCAACGGATAAGATGTTTTCGGAGCAATTATTCTGTTGTGCGAAGAGGCGCCGTAGGGGCGACCGGCTGGTCGCCCGCCTGATATCAATGCGCCATCGCTAACAAGCCACAACGAACAATGAGAATCCGGTGGGTTTCCGTCCGTGGCTTCGCCCCGGATGGATCGGTTGCTTTCCAGAAACATCGATTGGGTGTAGGGGCGACCTGCCGGTCGCCCGCATAGATTTCAGTACGGGTTCACACGGGCGACCGGCAGGTCGCCCCTACAATGCTCCATCCGCGGCCCGATCCTTCGCGTCCATGGGCGAGCGATTCTCATAGGACTGCGCCATTATATGGGCAATATTGGCACCACTGGCCCACATGGGATTCCGTACGAGAAAATCCCCCCTAACCCCCCTTTATTAAGGGGGGACAGGGGGGATTTTGGATATTGCCAATGTCACTTGTTTGAAAGCGAACTGGTGGAACAAACCCTGTCCAGTTCTTGTCGTTCGCTGTGACCTCCTAACAACGAGACCTGACACCAATGCGCTTCCTGACAAGTGACATAGACAGGGCCGGCAGGGACGCCGGCCCCCACCATGTTTGGTGGCGGCGGGCCTCCGTGCCCGCCATTTTCGCTTGTATGAAAGCGCACTGGCATGACACGAGAATTCAAAAATTGTCGTACATGGATGTGTGAATGCGAAAAATCAAGTCTTTGATCATGCTCGAAATGGCGCGGCGCCGATTAGTCAATGTTTCGCTGATCGAGTCCGTAACCAGGTAGCTATGTGATGCGGTGAATGCCTTCTGCCACAGCTTTTCGTGGGTGTCCGCGCGTTCCAGGTTGCACGCGACCTTCAACGTCCCGACGCGCGTCAGCTCCTTGCTATCGGCTTTGTAAATGGCCGGCGTGTCGTCGTAGGTGGAGATCGTGGTGTGGAGCACCGCCTGTCCGCCGCTGCGGACCGGTTTCAGTCTGGTTCCCAGAGCGAACTCTTGCCGAAGATCGTTGGTGAGTTCCGTTTCGATCCCGGTAACGGTGGTGTTATTGATCGCGCTCTTTATAACGATGGTCTTGATGTCGGGAGGAAACGGCGTCTTGTCCGAAGCCGCGCCGAAGCGATACCCGCAGCCGGACCCGGCCAGCAGTCCCACCAGACACAGGCCGGCCGCGAGAAGGCCGATTTTCTGCGTGCTCGATCGCGTCATGCTTCGCTTCGGCCGGCAAGCCGTGGAGAATCAACCCACTACGAGATTCAACAGTTTGCCGGGCACCAGGACTGCCTTCCGGACTGTCTTGCCTTCAATGAACCGTTGGACGTTCGGAGCTGCCAGCGCGGCCTCCTTAACGGCGGCTTCAGGCGCGTCCGCGGGGACGATAACCTCACCGCGCTTCTTGCCATTCACCTGCACCACTATGAGCACCTCGTCCTGCACGAGGAGCGCGGGGTCGAAAGTCGGCCACGGGACCCGCACCATGCCGGGTTCGCTTCCGAGTGCCTCCCAAAGCTCCTCAGCCACATGCGGTACGAACGGCGACAGGAGCACCACAACCGCTCGCAGCGCCTCTAGGTACGCGGCTGCAACCTCAGGCTTGGTCTGCACTTCCTCGGGACCGACGCGCGAAAGCTCGTTGGTCATCTCCATGATGGCCGCGACCGCGGTATTGAAATGGAAGCGCGTCTCGATGTCTTCCGTCACCTTCTTGATGGTGCGGTGGGTGAGTCTTCGGATGCTGCGTGCCGGCTCTTCCGCTGCCGCCGTCGGTTCACTCACACGGAGATCTTTGAATTGGTGAATGAGGTTCCATACCCGGTTCAGAAAGCGGGCCGCACCTTCGACCCCTTCGCTGGTCCAGTCCAGGTCACGCTCCGGCGGCGCAGCGAAAAGGCAAAACAAACGCACCGTGTCAGCGCCGTATTTCGAAACCAGCTCTTCGGGATCCACCACGTTGCCCTTGGATTTGGACATCTTCGCGCCGTCCTTGATTACCATGCCCTGCGTGAGCAGGTTCGTGAACGGCTCGTCGCTCTTCTTGATTCCGATGTCCCTGAGCACCTTGGTAAAGAACCGGGAATAAAGCAGATGCAGGATCGCGTGCTCGATCCCGCCGATGTACTGGTCCACCGGCAGCCAGTAATCCACCTCGTCTCGGTCCATCATTCCTTTGTCGTAGCGCGGGCAGGCATAGCGGTCGAAATACCACGACGACTCCACAAACGTGTCCATCGTGTCGGTTTCCCGCCGCGCAGGCCCCCCGCAGACCGGGCAGTCCACGTTCACCCACCAGTCCAAGTCGGGCAGAGGTGAACGGCCGCTCTCGGGGAATTCTATGTCCGTCGGCAACACAACCGGCAGCGCGTCATCGGGCACGGGCACAACCCCGCATTTCGGACAGTGGATCACGGGAATGGGAGCGCCCCAGTAACGCTGCCGCGAAATCCCCCAGTCGCGGATGCGGTAATTGATTGTCGGTCCGCCCTTGCCCATTGTGGCAAGCTTCTGCGCGATCGCATCCATCGCCGAGAGATTGTCCATGCCGTCGAACTCCGCGGAATTCACCAGCACGCCCCGGTCAACGTACGCCTCGGGCATTGTCGCGGGGTCGAGCCGGTCGCCGTCCGGCTGAATCACTACGACGATCGGCAGTTTATATTTGCGAGCGAATTCAAAATCGCGCTGGTCGTGAGCCGGAACGGCCATTACCGCGCCGGTGCCGTAATCGAACAACACAAAATTCGCCACGTACACCGGCATGCGCCGACCCGTGAGCGGGTTCACGCAGTAAGCGCCGGTGAACACGCCCTCTTTTTCAGCATCCTCGCCCATACGACTCTGCCAGTCCTGTGTGAGCACCCGATTGATGAATTCCCTCACCTGCTTTTCCTGCGAGGTGCCCTTGGATAGCTCCAGACAGAGCGGATGCTCCGGTGCGAGGCTCATGAAGGTCGCGCCGTGCAGCGTGTCGGGCCGGGTGGTGAAGACCTCGATAGAACCGCCTCCATCCTCCCGGTCGAAGAAGATCCGCGCACCTCGGCTGCGTCCGATCCAATTGCGCTGCATGGTGAGCACTTTTTCAGGCCAGCCCGTGAGACGGTCACACCATTCGAGCAGTTCTTCCGCGTAGTTGGTGATCTTGAAAAACCACCCTTGCTGTTCACGTTGGACCACCGGAGTGCCACAGCGCCAGCAGCAGCCTGCCTCGACTTGCTCGTTGGCAAGCACGGTCTGGCAAGGCTCGCAATAGTTCACGATGGACTTCTTACGGTAAACAAGCCCCTTTTCGAGCATTCTCACGAAGAGCCATTGCTCCCATCGGTAATATTCGGGATGGCACGTGGCGAGTTCCCGGTCCCAGTCGTACGAGAACCCCATCCTCTTGAGCTGCCCGCGCATGTGGTTGATGTTCTGCATGGTCCAGATCGCCGGGTGAGAGCGATTCTTGATCGCCGCATTCTCCGCGGGCATTCCGAACGCATCCCAGCCCATGGGATGCAGGACATTGAGGCCGCGCATCATCTTGAACCGAGCAACCACATCGCCGATGCTGTAATTGCGCACGTGCCCCATATGGAGGCTGCCGGACGGATAGGGAAACATCTCCAGAAGGTAATATTTCTGTTTGGCCGAGTCTTTTTCCGCTTTGAATATCTTCTCGTCTTCCCAGAACCGCTGCCATTTCGTTTCGACAACGTCGGGGTCGTATTTCTTTTCCATCTTTCCTCCGGGGAAGCGCCGCACATGCCACGAAAAATGTCACACCGAGCACCACCATGCGGGCGGACGCCGTCCGCGCGGTACATGCGCGGAACAAACGGTCGCGCTAGCACGTGACCGCGACGCACGATCATCGGGTTTATTAGCATACGGGCCGCCCGGCTTCAACGGCTTTCCATCTTGACGGCGGGCGTTCGGCGTTCTAAGCTGGCGAATTCAGACAGCCTGTGTAGCGTCACATCACCCGGGCCGCCGGAATAAGGTGAACAACATGACCGAACATCATTCGATCAGCCCCGCGGGAGAACAATTCCCGCTTCCATCCGAAGCGGACTATGCCGCGGAATTCTCGCGCTTGCAGCACCTCGCCGACCTCCACCGTCGCGAAGGCCGGGAGATCGTCGTAGTAGTAGGCATGGGTTTCGTGGGTGCAGTCATGGCCGCGGTTGTAGCGGATTCCGCGGACAGTGCCGGCAAACCGGGCAAGTTCGTCATCGGGATGCAGCGGCCGAGCGTGCGCAGCTATTGGAAAATACCGCTCATCAGCCGCGGGGAAGCGCCGCTCACGTCCGAGGACCCCGAAGTTCCCGAGATGATTCGCCGGTGCGTGCTCGACAAGCAGACCTTGACCGCATCATTCACCTACGATGCGCTCAAGCTCGCGGATGTAGTGGTGGTGGACGTCCAATGCGATTACGTGAAGCAATCGCTCAACGATGTCGCCGACGGATACGTTGAGATTTCCGAGTTGGAGAAAGCACTCGACATCATCGGCGAGCTGATCCGCCCCGATGCGTTGACCCTGATCGAGACCACTGTCCCACCCGGCACCACCGAGCAGGTTGCGTATCCGGTTATAAAGAAAGCATTCCGGCGACGCGGCATCGATTCGGAACCAGTGCTCGCTCACAGCTACGAACGAGTCATGCCCGGCGCGGATTACGTACGGTCCATCCGCAATTTCTGGAGGGTTTGCAGCGGCATCGACGAAAATTCGCGCCACAGGGTGGTGAAATTCCTCGAAGAAGTCATTGACGTGCAACACTTTCCACTGACTGTGCTTGATCGTCCCATCGAATCCGAAACCGCCAAGATCGTCGAGAACAGCTACCGTGCAGTGATCCTTGCGTTTATGAACGAATGGAGCCTTTTCGCGGAACGCAACGGGGTGGACCTCCTCAAGGTGATCCAGGCGATCAAAGTGCGGCCCACGCACTCGAACATGCTCTTTCCGGGGCCCGGCATCGGCGGGTATTGCCTGCCCAAGGACGGAGCGCTCGCGGTCTGGGCGTACAAGCACCTGATGGGCTTTGAGGACGACCTGTTCAAGATGACGCCTGAAGCGATCAATATCAATGACTCCCGAGCGCTGCACGTTCCGGAACTTGCGAGGGACGCGCTTCGCAACATGGGCCGCTACATCGCCGCGTCAAAGGTGGCGCTTCTCGGAGCGTCGTACCGTGAAGACGTGGGCGACACGCGGTACAGCGGCTCGGAAGTGATCGTTCGCCGGCTCGCAGAGATGGGCGCGGATGTCGCGGTGTACGACCCGTACGTAGACCACTGGTATGAGTTCGAAGCCCAGGACGGATATCCCGCGACCGGCGCGGGCCGTGCCCGTTTCTTCCGTAATCGGGAGAAGCTCAAGTCGCTCCACATGCAGGAGAACCTTGAGACAGCCCTGAAGGATTCGGACGTGGTGATCTTCGCGGTGCGCCACAAGGTTTTCATCGCGCTCGACCCGGACGAAGTGGTCCGCGCGGCGGGCGGTCCGATCGCGGTGATCGACTGCTTCGGCATCCTCAACGACGACAAGATCCGCCGGTATTTCGAGCTTGGCTGTGAGGTAAAGGGGCTCGGCCGCGGGCACATCAACCGGCTGAAGAAGCTGTATAAGAAGTAGACCGAGTCGCAATTCATCCCCACCCCAACGTACGAGTCATCGGAGAGCGATGGGTGGCTCCGACGATATTCGTCGGAGCGCCGTAGGCGTAAGAGGTCTTGATCGTTCACGGTGGTATGTCGCTCTTGAGAGGGGAATTGAGGACCTCTTGTTGCTTCGCAACCCCGACGTGTAACGTCGGGGCTACCCCCGGTTACTATTTTGCCGCTACATCGGCTCGGGCGGCAACGCGCGAGTCCCGGAGGGACGGCTGATAGTAGCCGGTCGATTCATCGCCGGGAAAGAGGCGTTCGATCCGGTGGGGAGTCCTGAAGGGACGGCTGAACGCAAAGAGCGCAAGGCGGGCCGGCAGGGACGCCGGCCCCTACCATTTTGCGGCGGCCTCGTGCCATTTTTCAGCCATTTCTGTGTTGCTTTTTAGCCGACCAATCGATGCCAGAACCAGGAGGCGCCGATGAACTGTGTTCTATGTAGACACGGTGAGACCAGCCCGGGAAAGACCACGGTCGTGCTTCAGAGGGACGAGACAACGGTCATTATCAAGTACGTCCCCGCGGAAATCTGCGAGACCTGCGGAGAATATTACCTCGCTGGCGACATCACCGAGCGCGTCCTGGGGATGGCTGAAGAGGCCGTGAAGAGAAATGCCGAGGTGGAAATCCTGCGGTTCGCAGCGTAGCCAAGCAACAAAGCAAATTGCTCGATGGTCCTTCTGCGTCCTCTGCGCCCTCCGCGGTAAATGTCCCTTTCCTTGATCCTCATTCTTCTCCCTGGCCGTAGCGCTCGTGCCAGATCGCGACGGTCAAAGACCCGAGGTCGTCGAAGTATCGCTCATGAGCCTCAGGGCCAGCTTTCTTTTCCCGAACCATCCTGTTCATGTGGTCCATTAGGACCGCTGCAATGGCATGAATCGCGTCGTGGCGATCCAATCCTTCGCCCATGAGCCTTTCGAGTGCACCCCGGACGGGCTCGATCTCTTCAGCGAGCTGGTTTTCGACCACCACATGAACCACCGCGTGAACGCGCGGACTCGGCGCTCTTGCGCCTATCCGCTTGTGGTAAGCCTCCGCAAGCCGGATTTGCTCGTCTTCGTCCAGTTCCAGCCATTCGGCCGGGATTGGAGCGATGTTGGGGTCATATTTCTGCATGTCGGCGATCCTTTGTGCGGTTCTCGCTGTCGCATGGTCTTCTGTCGGGCAGGCTATTACAGACAGGCAACGGAGGATTTGTCAATGATGCTTCGGAGGAGCCACGAGCTTGTTATTCTGAGCAGGCAGATTCATCATTTCACTCCGATGCCCTTGAAGAATGTGTAGCAGAAAACGCCGTCGTCTTCCGCGGTTCGATTCAGGTCTGCGATGCCTCGCAGCCAATCGCTCTCTGAAATCAGTTTCTTTGCCAGAGCGTCAGTCTGCACGCCCTCCACCATCGCGGTAAAGGTCTTCTTGGTGAAACCGTCCACCCATTCGGGCCGGCTCGAGTCCGCGTAGACCATCCTCGGGCGCACATGAACGTCCCGGTAGCCTGCCGCGGTGAGAAGCGGATAGAGTTGCCTGCCAATGAGCGAGTTGCCGCCCGCCGCTGCTTGCAAGTCCACGAGGCATTGAATCGCTTTCCTCGCGAACTCACTGTCAGGATGAAAATACGCAGAACCGTGATCGCCTTCGATGACAGTAATGGTCCCCCCTGTTTTCAATACTTCTTTCAACGCGGAAAGAGCGCTTTCGGGCTTCGGGAGATGCTCCAGAACGAAGCATATGAAAATGTGGTCGAACGATTCCTTTTCAAAGGGCAGGTTGAATATGTCAGCCTGTCGAAACAAGACATTACTGAATCCGCGTTGAGATGTCTTGTTCCGCGCCTCCGCCAGAGATGCCTCGGACACGTCAATGGAAGTAATATTCGCTTCCGGACTGTTTGCCGCCAAAAAGACCGTCTGTGAGCCCACGCCGCATCCGGCTTCCAGCACCCGGCTGCCCGGCGGATAGGTCGTGTCGTGGTGAAGCAACGAAGACAGCGTGTTGGCCTGATCCGCAAGGCGGTCGGCTTCCCGGCCGGAATACCCGTGAACATAACTCGTGCCATCCATATTTCACTCCACTTCACCGACGGTCGCGCGGCCAAAGGTCTGTGGCTTTGGACGGGCGACCGGCAGGTCGCCCCTACAAAACACCTTCGCATTCCATGACTTGTGCGATATGCATTCAAGATAGTACGATGCGACTGTAGGGGCAGACCCGCGCGTCTGCCCCAGTTTGGGCGCACACGCGGGTGCGCCCCTACAGAAGCCGTAGAAATCATATCGATTTGAATGTAGGTCCGTACCGGAGCGCATCACCCGGCAGAGACCTGGCCGATGTCTCTCTTCAGCGACTCAAAACTAGCCTTGGCGTCAGGTGAGAATTGATGGAAGCTCGCAAGCTTTTCGCACGACTGGTCAGGGCAATGCGCACAGTTTGCCAGACCTTTTTCGGTGCAGCATTGCCGGATGTTACAGACCTGACAATAGCCGATCTGTTTTCCACCGACCGTCAGACATCCGTCGCAGTTGATTTCTTCGGGTTTCAGGTTAAGACCGAACTTCTCGGCGTACAGGGCCGCGGTGTTAGCTCTGGCAACATCGTCATCGTTCTGAGTGGCAATGTGCGTTGGACAGGCGGAACAGACCAGACCACAACAAGCGATCATTTTGGGCACTGGATGTTTCTCCATTTTGTTGAAACGGCCTCCCCGACTGGGCATGATGTTGTCTGAATTGCCCTCCATCTAAACTCCCTCTCCCTCTGGGAGAGGGTCGGGGTGAGGGTCAAGCAAGGCCGCCGTGATGGCTTCCACCACCTGTTCGATGTCGTTCAGGATTTCGTGGTTCCAGAACCGTAGTACTCGCATTCCGATTGACCGCAGTTCATTCGATCTGGTTCGATCATATTCCGCTTGATCCGCACCAAGGTGGCTGCTGCCGTCCAGTTCTACAATCAGTTTCGCTTCGTGACAGTAGAAATCAACAATGTAGGCCCCAATCGGATGCTGGCGCCTAAACTTGGCCCCGCACAGCCGCCGGTTACGCAGCCGCTCCCATAGCTTCTGTTCGGCCGGGGTCGGGGCCGTGCGCATCGATCGGCAATTTCCAAGTGCCTTGCGGGGGTGCTTGAATATCGCCACGTCTCGCTCCGCGAAATCCCCCTCACCCTGCCCTCTCCCAGAGGGAGAGGGTTTCGTTGGCGCCGGTCTCGACATGACCGTGAAAGCGAAAGGTGGGAGGCTTCGATGCGCATTCAATGCCCCGATGGAGCCCCCTCTCACGTCGAAGAGCCGCGATATCCTAGTCTTCCTATTTTACCTCCCTAAAGTCCGCGTCCACCACATCCTCATCCTGTTTGGGAGGCGGCGGGCCCGTCGGGCCTGCTCCTGGGCCACCTGCGCCGGGCTGCGGTCCGGCTCCCGCTGCACCGGCTCCGGCGGCCTGCTGGTACATGGCTTCGGCGAGCTTATGGGAAGCCTGCTGGAGTTCCTCAGTCGCGCTGCGAATCGTGGCGATGTCGTCGCTCGACATGGCGGTCTTAGTCTTCTCCATCGCGGCCTCGATGGCGCTCTTCGACGCGGGGTCAACCTTGTCGCCGTGCTCTTTGAGGGACCGTTCGGTCATATAGATCATTTGGTCTGCCTGGTTGCGAGCGTCGACCAGTTCGCGCTTCTTTCGGTCATCTTCCGCGTGGGACTCCGCGTCTCGGACCATATTCTGGATCTCTTCTTCGGAGAGGCCGCTCGACGCGGTGATCTTGATCGACTGCTCCCTGCCGGTGCCGAGGTCCTTCGCGGACACATGCACGATGCCGTTGGCGTCGATGTCGAAGGTCACCTCGATCTGAGGAATTCCCCGGGGTGCTGGCGGGATGCCCATCAGCTCGAATCGACCCAGCGTCTTATTGTACCCTGCCATTTCGCGCTCGCCTTGGAGCACGTGGATGGACACGGACGGCTGATTGTCCGAAGCGGTGGAAAATACCTGGCCCTTGCGCGTGGGGATAGTGGTGTTCTTCTCGATTAGACGCGTGAAGACGCCGCCCAGCGTCTCGATTCCCAGCGACAACGGCGTCACATCCAACAGGAGCACGTCCTTCACGTCACCTGTGAGCACCGCGGCCTGAATCGCTGCGCCCACGGCAACGACCTCGTCCGGGTTAACGCCCTTGTGCGGCTCCTTGCCGAAGAGCTCTCGCACCTTGGCCTGGACCGCGGGCATTCTCGTCATGCCGCCCACAAGGATCACTTCGTCGATTTCCTTCGGGGACAGGCCCGAATCCTTGAGAGCAGTGCGGCACGGGTCCACCGTCTTGTCGATGAGATCGTGCACCAACGACTCCAGTTTCGCCCTGGAGAGCTTCATGGTCAGGTGCTTCGGTCCGGTCGCGTCCGCGGTGATGAACGGGAGGTTGATATCTGTCTCCATCGAGGAGCTGAGTTCGATCTTGGCCTTTTCAGCCGCCTCTTTCAGGCGTTGAAGGGCCATCTTGTCGTTGCGCAGGTCAATGCCCTGATCTTTCTTGAATTCATCCGCGATGAAGTCCATAACCCGCTGGTCGAAGTCCTCGCCGCCCAGGTGGGTGTTGCCGTTGGTGGCCTTCACCTCGAAGACGCCCTCGCCGATTTCGAGGATCGATATATCGAACGTGCCGCCGCCCAGGTCGAAGACCGCGACTTTCTCTTCCTTCTTCTTATCGAGACCGTACGCCAGCGATGCAGCGGTCGGCTCGTTGATGATCCGCAGCACGTTCAAGCCCGCGATGCGGCCCGCATCCTTGGTTGCCTGGCGCTGAGAGTCGTTGAAGTACGCGGGCACCGTGACAACCGCGTCTTTGACGTCTTCGCCAAGGTAGTCGTCCGCGGTCTGCTTCATCTTCTGCAGAATCATGGCAGAGATTTCCGGCGGGGTGTACTGCTTGCCACGAATTTCCACGGCAGCGTCACCGGCCTTGCCCTCCACGATCTTGTATGAAGCAGTCTTCACGTCCATCTGGACTTCCGCGGAGTTGAACTTCCGCCCAATGAGCCGCTTGATCGCGAAAAGCGTGTTCTCGGGATTGGTAATGGCCTGGCGCTTGGCCAGTTGCCCCACGAGCCGCTCCCCAGAGTCGGTGAACGCGACCATGGATGGTGTGGTGCGACCGCCCTCGGAATTGGCGATCACGACCGGATCGCCGCCTTCCATGATGGCCACACACGAGTTGGTGGTTCCAAGATCGATTCCGATTACTTTGCCCGCCATCGTTTCCTCCTCACCGCCATTGCCTCACGACGGATATGTGATAAGTAAGATTTCTTTCTGTTCCTGGCGCCATTGCCCGCTATCTTGAAATGACTACCTTGGCCGGCCTCAACAGGCGGTCCCTGTACAGGTAGCCCTTTTCCAGTTCTTCCACGACCGTATTCGGTTTCACCCCTGGCGAAGGTATCTGCGAGAGCGCTTCATGGAATGCAGGATCGAACGGCTCACCCAGTGCCTTCACAGGCGTCACGCCGTGCTTCTCGAACACTCCGCGAAGCATGTGAGCAATCATCTCGACTCCCTCGACGAAAGCGGCCGGCACCGCGCTGTTTTCCGTGGCGCCCAGAGCGCGCTCCAGGTTGTCCAGCACGGGCAGGAGGTCCTTGAGAAGCTCTTCATGCTGGTACTTGAGGATTCGAGTCTTTTCGTGGAGCGCTCGCTTCTTGAAGTTTTCCAGGTCGGCCACAGAACGCACCCACCGGTCACGATTTTCCCAGGATTCTTTCTCCGCTGAGACAAGGAGAGTCAGCGCCTCCAGCGTGCTGGCCCGGTTCAGGGCATGCCCTTTGGCAAGCTCGCCGACCGCTGAATCTATGAACCTCGTGCTCTGCAGATGATCCCCGCTTTCATGCATCTTCCCGCGAAGTTTCTCCAGCGGATCGGCCTCGGCCGCCTTTTCAGCCGCTTCAGGCCCCTTTGGAGGCTTGACGCTCATCGGTTCGGTTCGCGGGTGGGTCTGCACTGCGGTTGTCGGGTCGTCGGATTGCTCGCGATCCTGTTTGTGCCTGTTTATGGGGATCGTTTTACCTTCGTGTTCGCTCAATGCTCCCTCCTGTGGGACCGTAGCGTCGAACGCGTCACCTACGACGTTGAAAAGCCCCTCCCGGCACCGTCGCGGCCTGAGTGATTGAAGAGCAGGCAACTGGGGAAATAATCAAATAATACTCGACAGTTACCGGAAGCAGCCTTCACCCGTACATTTGGGCACGTCCTGTTCTCCTGTCAAGTGGGAAGGGAGAGGGAAAGGACTGCCTTGACTTATCGACGGGAATTCCCGCCAAAGATGATGATCTGGATTCCGCCTTGAGGTCTTTGCCAGAAGAGCGCGGCATGAGCCGCTGTGCGCTTCGCCGGACGGAATGCGGCCCGGCTGGAGCTATCGTCCGATTCCAACCGGGAGAACCCATTCAGAGACTCCAGCGCTATTTCGGGTTCGTCGCTTCCTGGGAGCGTGCGATGAGCGAATTGCGGCCACGACCGCATCGCACGTGGATTTGAGTCAGGTCGGTTTCTCGTATTACTGCCGCCGTGCGCATCTGACTCATTCGCTGCTCCAAAGGACCGGAAACCAAAATCCTTTTAATCCGGCTGAATGCACTCGCTCGACAAAGACGTCAGTAACGAAAACGTCCTTAGTTATCACCTGCGGGATCTTAAAGATAGTCAGTCCTACAATCTTGTCTTTGAAAAAGAAGTGGCTGCGGATGTTGAGCACTTCCGAACTCTCGGGAAACCTGATTATCTTCGACTGGGACTCGTCCAGCGCATCAACCACGCGAGTCGCATTAAAAAGGAAATACTCCTCGTGACCGATCTGTACCGGGAGTACCTGTCCGTTACCTTCAAGCAGGTCTGAGAGCGAGGTCACAGCTCGACGGCTGAAAACGGGAACACCTGGGATAAGAGAGGGATAATCCCCTTTCGGAGTGGAACGCGAACTCGGATCCACAGTGATTTTTGCCTTTATCCGAGTACGCTTCATGGACCTCCCGTTGAATCGCCCGGCAAACTCAAAAAGATCGCCATCCGGCATGATGAAGCACTGAAAATGATCTGAATGCGCTCTAAGCATGTAAACGTGCATCGGTGCCTCCTTATAGGGGGAATCCGCCAGTGGATAATAGGTCCTTTATCTCTCCGAGAATTCGCAGTATCTTCTCCTTATCTGTTTGACCCTGCAGCATACGGTTTATGGCGTCAAAATATCGCTTAGAGTTGTTGAGAGTCCAGTGGTAAGGACGGTATAGCCACACCCCATTCTCGACGGCATCAATCTTGATGCCACAGTTCTCCAACGCTTTTCGAGCGGGACCCGCTCTCCAGTGCCTCCACGGAACGATGTGGTGAGCGTCGTAGTCCGATGATGGTCTTAGCTCTCCGCTCTTTTCCAGATTCTTGCCGAGTTTTCGGGAACGGCTGATTCCAAGGATCGCAAATAAAGGATCGATCCATTTTTGTGTCCACGCTTCCTCTTCATCCAGCGCAGCAGCGGCGCCGGCCCGCACCCCTACTGCGTAGGCTGACTCTTCCCTCCCGCTCAAGTCAGGCAGGCGCCTTCCTTTCTTGACGGCCCGGTATCCATCCTCCCACCCGATTCGAACTTGCGTTCGGGACATTTGAACTGCCGCGTGGAATCCCGCCATGTAGTCCGAATTCATGACAAGGGGTGGTAAAGGCCCGCGGTTTGGATTCAGTATCCACTTTGTACCATCCTCATATCCGTGGTCATAGGTTAGAGCGCCCTTACGGTTATCCCATCCGGTTCTTGCCTCGGTCTCCCATCTGGACTTGTCGGGAATGCCGCTAGACTCTTGAGAATACCCTTGGGTACCGAACTCGCGTTTGAACGATTCAAGGAACTTGGCAACCGGCCCGCTCTCGTACTGGAGCTGCTCGTCTACGTACGCATCAACGTCTTCGGGGGAATAGTCCGAATGATCGCCATCTGATTCCTCAAGTTCCGAGCGCCCGCGGCCGTCTCCCTTGTTGCTCCAACTGTACTCCGGGTGCGTGGCAAACCACCAGCGCCGTTGCTGCTCAGTTTCGATCACTGTAGGCTCCTTTCGATGGGTATAGAAGAAACTTCAGCGCAGAAGTGCTTGTCTGCTTGCACGCCGTCAAACCGTCTGGTGACGCGCGCGTGGGCTCCAAAGGCGGATTGCAAGCGACAAGGTGTGGTTCGTGAGACTTAGGCTATTGGCTCGGCATACCGTAGATCATGCCGATATTTGCCCTGGGGTTCCGGGCCACGACCCCGTAGGTTTGGAATGTGATGAGCCAGCGCTGATACCGGCCCTGAGTGGGGATCTCCACGCGTTCCAGCGAGTCGTTCGCGAAGTAGCCGTACGAAAATGCGTCGAAATTGACTGCGATGAGCACGCCGGGTCGCATCAAACGCTCGGCAAGGATAGGAAAGGTCTTCCCAACCTTCGAATGGAGCTCATCGACATAACACCCGATGCCAGTGTCGGATCTCTCGATGCGGCGGTGAGAAATGTCAAAGTCGTGAATGAATTGACTCGTGTCGGGGTGACAGACGATCCACCAGTCGCCGGTGTTGTAATCAGCGTGCTCGTCGAGCCAGAGCTGTCGCACGAGATTGTCCAGATCGGCTTTTGCGAGAGGCTGGCCGCCCTTGTTGATGTACACATCAGGATTAGAAAGTTCGCCGTGGGTGACAGTCGGCCATGTACAGAGCCCACACATGGTCGGCTCTTCAGTCTTGTTGCCCCAGACGAACTCGGTGCCGTCATGAAACGGCCGTGATCTGAGCACCGCGTAACTGAGCTGACGCCGGAGCTTTCCCATCAGCGCCACGACCTGATGCTCCACCTCGCAACTCACGAGGCGATATTTCGTGTTCTTCCGTGTTTTGGGGATTTCGAAAGTTTCCGCAAAGATCTGGGTCCCTACCTCCCGAAACGTCCGATCGAGCGATCGATGTTCCGCAGCGTCCCGGAAGTCGGACCAGACCTCCGCTATGATGTCCCAGCGGACGGGGGCCGGGTCGTCGGCCAAGCTTGTGTTGCCGTAGGCGATGGCGGATGCCGAAAGCCCGTTCACGCTCGATATCTTCACTTGGCGCCCGTCGTTGGGGCGCTCGAGAATGGTTCCTTCTCTGATAACTTTGCGGACTGATTCTGCGTTTATGGCTTTTCCGAAAAGATGGCCCGCAAAGGTCATCGTGTCGCCGCTGAGTTTGGCCGTTACGGTGCAAGGGTATCCCCATTCTTCCATCCACTGAACGACCGGAACCGAGATGGGTTCTTCCACTTTGATCTTTGCAAGTACGTCGCTATCCGCCTGGACTACGGCATCCAACCCGTCGAGCAGCACGGTTTTCATCTTGCGCTCCGACTCCTGGTCGTGCTGAGTCCAAATCTTCATGAAATCAAACGTTGTCTCAGTCACGGAAGCTCCTTTCGCCTATTATTTGAGGCCTGTAGCCGTAGAAAAACGGCTTGGAATCACAGATTGAGGTTGTGTGGTGTTCAAACGATCAAGATGATTGTTTTAAGGCGGTTGGCAGTCCTGGAAGAAGTAATACCAATGCGCAGTCTAATCTGTGAGGCGGCCGTATGCCTCCTCCGCTTCGGACGGCAGGCCTGACTTCGCTTCGGAGCCATACCGGCCGCCCGACAATATCACCCCTGTGATTGCGCATTGGTTTAAGCCGCTGCCGGCTGAAGACAATCCTGGACGTTGGTGGTCAGCCATGTTCGTGGCTGTTGGGCAACACGGTGCATATTTCGTGTATGGGGATTTCTCGAGTCGGGGGGGCGCTGCCTACGGAGAGAATGCGTTCGGACACAAGCCCCGTCTTGCGGTGGTCTACTTTGCTTAGCCCTGTCTAATTATGGTATAAAACTCTTCCAGTTTTGTCAACCCAAAAAAGGAAAACTCGTCCAGAGCGCCTATTTCTAAGGGTTTGCGGGATTTCAATGCTGGCCGAGGTGAACAATATCGACCTGATCGCGTGTTCGTATCAAGCGGGGTCGTACGAGTCTTTGGCCCCAGATGATTGAACAGTCAATTTCCGTTCAGGATCGTGGTTTCTTTGGCGCCTGTGCGTTGGCTCCGGGCGCTTGTGGTTGCAGCCGGCTAGCTCCGCGTGCTCACGGCAACCCCAACAAGGATCACGACACCGCCAACGATCTGAAATATGCGAATCTGCTCTCCGAGCAGAAGCACCGCTGCTATGACCCCGATCACGGGAACCAAATTGAGAAATGCGGTTACCTGGCTGGCCGCCAGCGACTTCAGCGCGTAATTGTAGAGCACGAACGCGATTGCGGAGCACAACACTCCCAGGTAAAGGACGCACAGCCAGGCTGTCAGAGAAAACTCGTGCCACTGGCCCAGCTCCCAAATCGCGAAAGGGGACAACATGAGCGTACCATACATGGCCTGGTGAGCTACGACACCCAGTTTTGGAAGATGATTCAGCCCCCTGCCGATCAACGTATAGATTGCCCAGCACACCGCGGCGGTCATGACCAGCAAGTCACCCGCCAGTCGGTGTTCGCCGCCGGAGCTGGGCGCCTGGCCCACGACCATGAAGACGCCAACGATGGACACCGCAATACCCAAACCCCGAACCCGCGAGACGTGCAGCCGGAACCACACTGCCTCAACGAGTAAACAGACAACGGGAATGGTCGCCATCAACAGAGCGCCAACTGCGGCAGTGGTGCGTTGCATACCGAGATTGAACAGTATGAAATAGAATGCTATCCCCAACATCGCCGATAGGAGCAGCCGGCGACGGTCGTTTGCGCGGATGGGCGCTCGCTCACCGGACATCCGCCATAGCGGATAGAGCACGATTGACGCCACGAGGAAACGCAGGAAAGCAAGAGTGAACGGAGGAATCTCGCTAAGGGCCGCCTTGGTCGCGACAAACGACGGACCCCAGAAGCTCACGGTCGTAATCATTGCCACAACGGGCAAGACCGCCAGGACCCGGTGAGGGGACGGCAGGCGGTCGACAGCCGACGAACCCGGCGGAGCGACGTCGCCGTCGGCTACCGAGTCGCACCCCCCAGCGTCTTCACGGTATCCAGCCGAAATTGCCTTGTTATCCATGCGTTCCCTCGGATTTCCCGGCGGATGGCGTGCAAAGAGCTTGGGAATCGATTGGGTGCGTTCGCTTCCGGTCTTCGGTGACTAGTAGATCGATTCAGAAATGCCTTTACATGATCTTGATCCACGGCCTTGGGTAGGGGCGGGCTTGAGGAGGCTGTCTCAAAACTCCTCGAAAGGGTGGTATCGTAGCACGATTACCCCCTCACCCTAACCCTCTCCCTGAGGGAGAGGGGACCGGAAATCGGCTCCACAGGCCTCCCTCTCCCACTGGGAGAGGGCCGGGGTGAGGGTTGCAGAAGCCTGTT